>JAANMV010004505.1_pt1 | contig 10882 bp, 5 predicted proteins | sample 7279661 | NCBI WGS metagenome assembly JAANMV01 (sample SAMN14094540, study PRJNA606508) | bioreactor metagenome | isolation source: A lab-scale SPAN reactor treating ammonium-rich wastewater day 121 | place: Ireland: Galway | collected 2017-05-16 | reverse complement strand
GCTTAAAAGGTATCTCGAAAGATACACGCCGTCCTCCGCCGGTATCGGATCCGTAAAGAAGTCGTATTCCGTTTCGCTACGCAAATATCCGCTTGCTTCCCGGCTTATCGACGACAATATGGGCAGCTCCCCCGTTCCTCCGCTGCTGAAATTCGTAATTTCGCCGAACATCAGCTCGTCGATAACCATGTTGTAGTTTCGAACTACGAACAATGTTTTACCCAGCGGGTCGGACATGGCGTGAAATCTGTGCGCAGGCACCCCGGGGTCGTCGGCGAGTCCGAATTTCGAGCCTTCGTAAATCGCAAAGTCGTCTAGGCCGATAATGAACCTCTTTCCGGCAACTTCACGCGATTCGGCGTATATTTCCTCCCGCGATGTAAGTATGTTGGCAACGTCTATGAAATTCTGAAGCCAATCGATTCCGATTCCCCTGTCGAAATCCTTTCGCCAATACGTGAATGAAGGTTCGTAAGGATTATGCGGCGCGGAAAAGTCCAGTTCGGCGGTTACATCGAAAAGGAACGGCGCGCCGTTATCGAGCGGGAAAAGCCACACTTCCATCCCATCGCCCGTATTTCTGCCCGCGAACACAGCCGCCGATTTTTCGAGTATCCTCCTGACTTTGCGCTCGTGACCCGCAAGCTCGCGTTCATGCATCGCGCCAAGATGCGGCGGTCGCGTGAAATATGAATAGACGAAAGTTGCGAATCCGGCAAGAATAAGCGCGCCAAGCATAATGAGCACAGCTCTCGGCGATACCTCCGGCGGCTCGCTTTTTCTTTCAAGCCTGCTCGGCGGAGGTATCGTCCGCGTTATTTTCGATGGTGGCACGGGGTTGGTTCGCACAAAGGTAATTCTACCCCGCGACTCCCCCCGAATCGCTTATTGCGGACCGCAAAATTCGATGATAATATCCGGCAGCTTCGAATGCTCAAACGGGTATGTCCGTTTGGAAGGCGCTTGAGGGCAGCGTGTATGGCTAATCTCCCTGCGAAAGTGGCGTTTATACTCGGTCCCGCGGGGGCGGGGAAAACGCACTATGTTGTTTCGAAAATAATCGAAAGCAAAAATCGAAATGCCGGCACATTAAGACTTCTGCTTGTCCCGGACCAATCTACGGCGATATACGAAAGGTCTCTTCTGCGCCAATCAGCCACCGGAGTTGTAACGGATATTGCGGTAACCGGATTCGCCCGTTTGCCATACGTTTTCCCACTACCGGGCTGGACGGCACCGGCGGTCGCGCCTCAAAGCGTTCGCCGTATGATACTTTTCAAAGCCCTTATTGACGGCAACGGCGGCGCTCAGACTCAGTTATCCGCTACCGCCGCAGGCGCGCTGGATCAAGTCCTCGAGTTCATTGACGAACTACGACGGAGCGGATTTTCCGCTGCGGATTTCGCCGAAATGGTCGAAGAACCCGAACGACCTTGGCTTAACTTGAAACTTGGGGAAATATCGAATGCCGCCCTCGGGCTCGAAAGCGCGATGTCCGATGCGGGACTAACCGATTCGCTTGGCGCCCAAAAGTCGCTTGCGGCACATCTCGCATCGCTTCCGCCGGACACCGTTCCCGAATTCGAACTTTATATCGACGGATTCAGCAGTTTTTCCGCATTGGAAATGGCAATTGTCGAAGGACTTCTAAGGCTAGCAAACGGCGCATGTATTTCGCTGCTACTCGAACCTTCGCTTCTCGACGATCCGGCGGTGCCGCCCGATTCGCTGATTTACGATTCGGTCTTCGGCCACACGATAGAAACCTACCTTCAGTTAGACAAACTCGTGAACAAACTGAAAATAGATAGAAGCTATATAAAACCGGCCGAAACTATTCAGGGAAGGGGCAGATTTTCAAATTCTCCCGGACTGCTTGCGATAGAGCGCCGGCTTGCCGATATGCCGCTGGATGATGACAAACTGCCCGGCACCGTTGAAGAAGCGGTAATCGTCGAGCTTCCCTCTCGCGGCGCTGAAACAAGATTCGCCGCCCGCAAAATCAAGGCGCTTGCATTTGCAGGCGCGCGCTATAAAGACATAGCGATTATTGCGCGCTCGTTGTCCGGCTATCGAGATGTCATTTCTCGAACGTTCGAACGCTTCGAAATCCCGTTTTTTATCGACGAGCCTCTTGATATCTCCGCACACCCCGCAATCCGGCTAGTATCGGACGCTTTGAGCTTTTGCGTTGAGCCATCAACCAAGGATATGCTGTCGCTCGCGAGAAATCCGCTTTGCGGCTTTGCCAAACATGGTGCGGACCGAATTGAAAACATCATTCTGAGATTCGGAATTCAGCCCGACGAAATCGATTCGGACTACGGTCTGTCCCTTATCTCCGGCTCCGGACCGGAAACCAAAGAACTGCTTGAAAATCTGATAAAACCGCTTTGTTCGATGAAAAACAAAATCGCCGATATGCAGCATTCTTCCGGAATTACCGATTTGTTTCTCGATTTTCTGCGCATATTGCGCGCAAACGAAAACATGACGGCTTTCGCCTCCGCGGATATAGGAATTCCAAGGGACGCTCACGCCGGAGCTTGGGACGCCGCGCTTGGCGCGCTCATATCCATATCCGAATATTGCGGCGGAACACCGTTGACGATTTCTCAATATCGCGACTTTGCTCGCGCCGCATTAAGCGGTGCAACGGCAAAAATTACTCCGCCCGCTCTCGATCAGGTAATCGTAAGCGACGTCGAGCGCGGCCGCCAGCTTGCGCCGAAGCATGTTTTCATTTTGGGACTTCTTGAAGGCGAGTTTCCGAAACAGTCATCCGGCTTCGGAATACTATCGCAGGATGAAAGGCTTTATCTGCGCGAAAAAGGTCTCAAGCTAATTGGCGACGGCATCACTCGCTACGTGGCCGAAAAATACTACTTTTACGTCGCGTGCACCCGCGCGTCTCATTCGCTTACGTTGACTGTACCGGCGAAAGAAAACGCCGATGCTTCGAAAAGCTCGTTTTTGTCTGCGATTTCACGCGGCGGTCTGGTTAAAACCATCCATGCGGACGCTCCGTCCAAGCCAGCAAGCCTTGAAGAATCAGTCACGGTTTTCGAAGCGGCGGCTCATCTTAAAGCGATGGGAGTTTCATCGACAGACGATGACGCAATTAGCGGCGATGGCAATTCTGCAAAGCTGGCAGGCCTTTTGGAAATCTTGCCGCCCGCCAGCTTCGATAGGCTTGCCTCCTTCGTCGCCAGAAAACGGCTGGAAAAAATCTGCGGCGTGTCCGCGACAAGGTTGGAACTGCTTGCAAGCTGCCGGTTCGCCCACTTCGCTAATTACGATTTGCGGCTCGAAGAGAGGAAGGAATGGCGTGTCGACCCGATTGACGTGGGAACAATATTTCATCGGGCTCTGGAACTTACGCTAATCGAATCGAAGCGGCGGAAAATCCAGTGGCGCACCGGCGACCGTTCATCGCTAAAGTCAATTCTCAAAGAGAAATTCGAAAATGCCGTTAACGACCCTGAACAAGATTGGTCGAAAAATCCGGCTATTAAATTGGTGGAAGAAAGGCTTTGGCGCAACCTCGCCGGTTTCTTCGATGTATGTCTCGATGCGCTGGCGGTGGGCGAATTCGAACCTGTACATTCAGAATTTTCTTTCGGCGGCTCTGGAGATAGCTCCCAAGCCAAAATCGAAATTCTTTCCGGGGCTGGAAACACATACTATCTTCGAGGCAAAATAGACAGACTCGATATTTCGCAAGACGGAAATCTCGCATCGATCGTTGATTACAAATCTTCATCGCGATCGCTTAATTGGGATAAATTGTATTATGGGCTTTCCATCCAGCTTGCGCTTTACGGCTATTCTGTAAGGCGAATGTTCGGGGAATTGAAGGGAGAAAACGAAAAATTCGAAATGTTCGGAAAAAACGAGCAGCCGATACTAGCCGGCGCTTTTACTCACGGAATAGACAGCGAGCTATCTGCCGCTCCAAGCAGGAGGGCGTCCGGCGATACCCTCGCGGTTTCGAAACTTCGCGGAATTATCAATGCCGATTACGCGCGCGCCTTCGACAAAATGATCGCACCGGGCATGTCGAAATATTACAGCTTTGGCGTTAAAAACGACGGCGGATTAAGAGCCGGCCTAAACGATCTGTTGACCGGCGGCGAATGGAACATATTGTTCGATTGGTTTTCGCTGAAGTTATCGTCGCTCCTCGATTTTCTCGACATCGGCGATGTTTCGGTATCTCCGGTGCGTCTCGGGGGCACGTCCGGCTTTCATTCTTGCGCCTATTGTCCTTACGGCGCGGTTTGCCGCGTCCGCACCGGCACTGACGTCGAACGGCTGGAGCCGCGCATATCCGCGGAAGGCAAAGGCCGAAAAGACGGAGCGATTTTTTGGATGCTCGCTGAGTTGGAGGAAGCAAAATGAGCGGGAAATCATTCGAGCCGACAGCTTCCCAAATTCAGGCGATATCGGCGAAGAACCGTTCGATTATCGTCAGCGCGGCCGCGGGATCGGGAAAAACCCGGGTACTTGTTGAAAGATACATTGGGCTTCTGTCGGGCGGCGAAGCGCCTGAAAAAATATTGGTGATTACATTCACTCGAAAGGCGGCCTCGCAGCTTAAAGAACGCACGATGCGCGAAATAATGCGCAGCAGCGAACCCGGACTGAAAAACCTCGCGCCGCGCCTCGCCTCCGCACCGATTAGCACGATTCACTCGTTTTGTTCCCAGTTAATTCGGGAATTTGCCTCGAAACTGGACATCGATCCGTATTTCGCCACCCTCGAAGAGGACGTTGCGGCAGAAATAAAGGAACGTGCATTCAGGAAAATATCGGCCAAATATGCCCGAAACGCCGCCGATCGAAATTCCTACGAAAAACTGCTTCGGCTTTTCGGAAGCGGCCGGGACGACGCAGGCATGAAAACGATGATTTTCGAGTTGTTCGAATTCCTTCGCCGGTTGCCGGACCCCGAGGCGCTGAAGGAAAGCTGGCTCGAAATGTATTCGGAGGCGTCGGAGGCGAAGGAATTCGAGGATACGAAATGGGGCAAATTGTATTACGAGGCAATGGCGAATCGCGTGCGCGAACTATCCGGGGAATTTGACGTTTTGGCTTCGGAATTCAATTCGCTTCCAATCCCTTCAACATGGCAAAATCAATTGTCTAACGAACTCGACAACGTAACACGCATACTCTCCTTCTGCCCCGACATCGAAAAAATGGCGGAGGTTGCGGAAGGCGATTGGGTTTTAAAACAAATGCCGAGAAAAAAAGATGGTGACAACCTACGCTCGATTTTGTGGAAAGATAAGTGGAAGAAATTCAGAGATTCGGTCGCCAAGGACTTCGCGAAAGAGTGGTTGACTCCGCCGCGGGAATTGATCGCAGACTTGAAACGGCTTTGGGATTCCGGCTCGCTTCGATTCCTCGAAAGGGCCGTCGACGACTTTCAAAACGCTTACTTCGCATTCAAAAAGAACGGCAATGCGCTCGATTTTGCCGACCTCGAACGTGAAGCATACAGGCTCGTTTCGGCGGTTTCGGATGGCGACGAAGCCGTAAAAACCGCTTTGCAAACCCGTTTCACGCATATTTTGATGGACGAGTACCAAGACACGAATCCGCTTCAAGATGCGATAGTGGACAAACTTGCCGGCAGCGAACACGCCAATGTATTTCGCGTGGGCGACATCAAGCAGAGCATTTACCGGTTTCGTCACGCCGAACCGGAGCTGTTTCAAGCTCGCTACGCCGAATCGGTTGACGGCGACGAATTCGGAATCGAAAAGCGCCGAATCGATCTAGCGGACAATTTCCGAAGCGCGCTGCCGATCGTCGAATTCGTAAACGCGGTAATGCGACGCACGATGACAGACGACTTCGGAGGCGCGGAATACACGCGGGGACACGAACTTAAACATATGTTCGATAGCGTAGCGGACGACCCGGAATACACCGGCAAATTTCCGGCCGTTTCTGTCAAACTGGTTTCGGATACCGGCGAAAGCTACGAATCTGATGAGAATGACGAAAACGAAATTGAAACCGGCGCCGAAAGCGGAGACTCCACCGATTCGGAATCTCCCGAAGAACTTGACCGGGTAAGGCGAGAGGCTGCGTTAATCGCAAAGGAAATATTGTCGCTCATTAACGCCAATCCAAAAATACAGGTTTACGAAGAGTCCGAAAAAGGATTGGTTAAAACGGATTTAAGACTCGGCCATATCACTATTTTGCTTTCTGCAGTCGTGAATTCTACGAATGCATACGCCGAAGTTTTCGGCTCGCTAGGTATCCCGCTTTGGGGAACAGGCCGCGATGTTTTAACCGAACTGCCAGTGATTCGCGATGCAATCAGCCTTCTAGAAATAATCGATAATCCGATTCAGGACATTCCCCTTGCCGCTTGCATTTTGGGTACCCCTTGCGGCGCATCGCCAGATGCAGTCTATCTGATAAGGCGCGAAAGCGGCGATTTCGATTCGCTTTTCCAAGCAATTTCGACATTCGTTGAGAGCGAAAATGGCGAGCTTGAAAAAGCGCTCGTTGCTGAAATTGAGGACGATGCAAAATGCCGAATTGAAAGCAGTTTCACAAAAATACGGCACTTCTGGAAAAAACTCGACGCAGTACGCAGCTTTTCGGCCGCCCATCCGGTTTATAAAACTACCGAATTCGCGCTAAAAACTTTCGGCATTCTCGACCAAGCGGGACTCGAAAATGACCCGGAGGAATCGCTGAAGCGCGTTGACTGGATACTGGGGAAAGCAGGCGAATTCGGCGAAAAAACCGTCCACGAGTTCGTCGAATACATGAAAACTCAGTTTCAAATCGATCTTCCCGTAGGAGGCGTCGGAGACAGCGTCCAGCTAATGAGCATCCATCAGGCGAAAGGTCTCGAATTTCCGGTCGTTTTTCTTGCCGGTCTGGGGAAAAAGTTTAATCTTCAGGACTTGAACACTTCGAATATTTTGTTTGACAGAAAGCTCGGATTCGGATGTAAAGTCGTGCATGAAGAACTGCCGGTAAGATATCCCGCCGCGTCTTTCAAATCAGTAAAGGAAAATATGCACCGCAATCAGCTTGAGGAAGAGCTTCGCAAGCTGTACGTAGGCATGACTCGAGCCAGGGAAAGGCTGTACCTTGTCGGAACGGTACGCCAATCCGGTTTTGCCAAGTTGGCCGCGCGCCGCAAACGGAACGAAGACGCCCCAATATCCAATCGCGAACGCGCCGGCGCCTTTACCGACTGGTTAGTGCCCTGCATACTCGATTGCCAGGAATTTGCCGAGAAAATAACGTCGGCCGGTATAGAATTGCCGGTTGCGGAAGGCAGCGCCTTCGAGGCGGAGTTTTATGGAGAAATTGCTTCCGCGTCCGGAATCGACGCTTGGTACGCCTCTCAAGCCGGCAGCCGATTGGGTGGCGAAAGTCGCGATATAGGCAAATCCGGTTCAGAACCGATGAAAAAAGTAGCCTCCTCTAATTTAGCAGATATAGTTCCTGAAATCGTCCTTTTCGACTATCCGGCGAAAGCTCTAACGGCAATTCCCTCCAAAATTAGCGCCAGCGCGCTATCCGCTTTGGATGATCCCGAAGGCTTAAGTGCATCTCCCGATTTTTTCTCCAGGGATTTTGTTTTGCCAACTTCTCCCCGCTCAAATACGAAACAAAACGATTACTCAAGCGGCGCTGAAGACAACTTGCTTGCAAATTTCAGCCGGAACTATGCGCTGGAAAGAGGAATCGCCACTCATAAATTGATGCAAAATTTCGCCTTCGGGTCGGGCGAAAAACTCGTCGCTCGTGCCGAAATCGATCGAATCGTAGCATTCGGCCTGCTTACGGAAAGCGAAGCAGCTTTCATCGACACCGAATCAATCGGCCGGTTTCTGGAGAGCGAACTTGCCAGCCGCCTTATGGGACGTGGCGAAGCGATAACCGAATGGAGGTTCTTCGCAAAGCTGGATGCCACGGATATTATTTCGAACGGCCGTGTGCGCCGTGCCATTCTCGGAGATATCTTCGAAACCAAAGAATTCCGAATTTTCGGCGCCGATGCAACAGATTTCACGATTCTTCAAGGCTCCGTCGATTTAATATACCGGGACAATACAGGGCTGATAGTAGTCGATTGGAAAACCGACGGCGTTACGGCAAGCGAGGCGGAAGGCGCAGCCGAAAAATATTCGCTTCAATTGTTTGCTTACAAATACGCCGTTGAGCGCGCATTCGGAGCCGTGGAATCGGTCAATCTGGTTTTTCTTTCCCCCGGCTGCATAATTCGAATGCCGGATTTATAAAGCGAACTCGGATTTCCTGCGGCGATATTCTGTATCCGCCCGCATCTTTGCGATATAATCCGGAGCCGGAGGTTTTATGCCCATTTTTAGGATTTTCTTTCTTTCGGTCGCGCTGATTCTGTCGGCGGCGCAGGCGTACGCGGCGGCGGACAATCCGTTCGCGCGCACGATTTCGTTCAGCGACGGAAGCTCGATTGCCGCTTTCGAGTGGTTCGACGACAACAACATTCTTCTTTACACCGTTAATCCGCACGGCAGCATCCTGTGGAAGCACAACATTCACGACGGCACTCGCAGCAAAATAATCACCGCCACCCAGCTCGCGCAGCTCTTTCCGCCCGATACGGATATATCCAAGCTAAAGCTTAGCGTATCGCCCGGCAGGCGTTATCTTCTGTTTTACGAAAACTATCGCGACCCCGGCAATAAACCGTTTTTCGAAATCATCGACGTTTCCGGCAGCGTTCCAGTTTTGGTCAAGTTCACCAACATTCCGCCCGAATTTTGGGTCAACAAATTCGCCTGGGATCCGAGCGATCAATACCTTTACGTCTCTAATGTGCCGTATTTGTTTCCGAACGAAAACACAAGTGTGGGAAGATTAAGCCTGAACACGGACAGCTTCGTCGGTCTAATCGTTAAGGACAACGCCGACCTTATCGACGAAATGACCTACAGCAACGACCTAATCGCGCTCGTGCTTACGTGCTGGAGTTTCAGAGGCGAATATCCCAAAGAACGCTACATACTGAAATACGATTTCTACTCCAACGTACTCGAAATACTCGGCCTCTTCCCCTACGTTCACAATATTTTCATTACGCCGCAGGGCGACTCGGTGTATTTCAGCCTCGTCAGCCGGGATACGAACAACGACGGATTTCTCGACTGGCTCGACGAGTCCGACGTCTCGACTTTCAATCTGGCGCGCAAGGAAAATCAGGTTCTTTTGCGTTACTCAGGTTATGTGCTCGAACCGAAAGTCACGAACAACGGCAAGTGGCTTGGATACTTGCGAATTCCGGAAAAAATCGGCAGGCGGCCAACCGCATACGATACCCGTCAGCTTTGGATAATGCTCATCGCGGACAGGCGGGAGATATTCGTTACGGAGGATTGCGTTTCCTTCCTATTTAGTTCCGACTCCCGCAAAGTGCTCGCGCTGAAAACCGATCGCTCTCGTCTGGAAGTTTTCGACCTGCCGGGATAAATTTTATACTTTGCCTGAAATTCGAAGAAACATGTCAAACGGCGACTCCATGGGCTGGCTTTATAGCGATGTGGTCAAAGACCACTTTATAAATCCTCGCAACGCCCTTTATACGGACAGCGAAGAATGGGACAAAACCGCTGACGGCATAGGAACGGTCGGCTCTCCGGTTTGCGGCGATATGATGCGGGTTTGGATTAAAATTGCACCGGATAACGAGCGAATCGTGGATCTGCGATGGAAAACGTTCGGATGCGCAAGCGCAATCGCCTCTACTTCGATGATGAGCGAACTCGTACTGGCAGACGGCGGGATGACGCTCGAAGCCGCCCGCAAACTGACTCCCAAAGACATTCTAGTGAAGCTCAAAGGCCTCCCCGACAGCAAAATCCATTGCAGCGTTCTTGGCGACAAGGCGTTGCGCGCAGCGATAAACGACTACTTCAAGCGTAATGGCATGCTTGACCGCGTTGACGAAACGCCGATCAGAATCGTTTGCGAGTGTTTACAGGTGACGGACAGGGACATCGAAGAGGCGGTTCTCGAAGGCGTTCGCGATTTCGCCGGGCTTCAAAGCCGCACCAAGGCAGGAACGGGATGTTCGAAATGCCATGCCGATTGCATAGCGCTCGTCGCCAAATTCGTCGCCAAGTACTATCCGGATTACGAGGAAGTTTCCCAGAGCAAATAGTGTTTTGTTTCAATCGTCCGCGCACTCAAATTCGCGGCCGCAAAATTAGGAGGAGAAAGAAATGGACGAATTGGGAATGGAACCGGAGGTGTTCAGCGATCCAGTTGAAGCCATCAAGTTCGCTCAGGCTGCGGAGAGGCGCGCCGAAACGCGCTATCGCAAAATCGCCGAACTAACCACCGACCCCGGAATACGAGTGCTTATGCTCGAACTTGCGGGCGAAGAGCAAAAGCACTTCGACCTGCTTCAAGACATTCTCGACAAGTATTTTCACCGCGAATTTTAGTTCATTCGCCGTCTGATGAATCTGCAGCAACTCCCGAATAGGCGAGCCGAATTGCAAAACTAGTTCCGGCGGAATTACTTCGCGATTTCCACTTCTTCAATCGGGCAATTCGTCAGCTGGGGGGCGCGGTCCATCGGTGTAAGTAGCAGGTTCTTTACATGCGGCTGGACGAGCATCGTTGGCGAGTTGACGAAAAGCAATACCCATGGCGCGTCCTCTATCGCGATTTCTTCGGCTTTTCTATATAGCTCGCTTCTGCGGTTTTCATCCACGACATGCTGCGCTTCTCTGACTAACTTGTCGAATTCCGGATTGGAATATCTCGAAATATTTCCCGGCGCGCCTGCCTGACTCGAATCTAGCAGCGTGAACAGCCAGTTATCCGGGTCCGGATAATCCGTCAGCCAGGT
>JAANMV010004504.1_pt1 | contig 10886 bp, 11 predicted proteins | sample 7279661 | NCBI WGS metagenome assembly JAANMV01 (sample SAMN14094540, study PRJNA606508) | bioreactor metagenome | isolation source: A lab-scale SPAN reactor treating ammonium-rich wastewater day 121 | place: Ireland: Galway | collected 2017-05-16 | reverse complement strand
CGACGAACCAGATCGCGATGCCGGCGAACAGCGCCAGCGGCACGAACTTGAGCACGGTCAGCACGATCTGCATCCGGCCCGCTTCGCGCAGCCCCAGCAGGTTGATCCCGGCGCACAGCCACAGCCCCGCCAGCGCGCAGGCCCCGGCGCGCAGCGGCGTCGCCACCAGCGCCGGGAACAGCGCGCCCAGGCTGCCGGCGAAGGCCACCGCGATCGCGGCGTTGGCGCTCCAGATCGATACCCAGTAGCTCCACGCGACCATGAACCCCGGTGCCTCGCCGAAGGCGTTGCGGGCGAACGCATAGGGACCACCGGTCTGCGGCCAGCGCATCGCCAGGCGGGCGAAGGTGAGCGCCAGCGCCAGCGCGCCGGACAGGGTGATGGCCCAGCCCAGCAGGCTGACGCCGCCGTACGCCGCCAGCGACGCCGGCAGCAGGAACACGCCGCTGCCGATCATGCTGCCGACCACCAGCGCGGTGGCCGACCACGGGCCAAGCGGCTTGCGTTCCGTTGGCTCCGCGCGGGCGAGGGCGTCAGTCATTGCCGCCGGCGTCCGTCGTCGCGCCGCGATACGCCGCGCGCAGCAGCTCGTGGAAGTGGTGGACACCGGTCTCGCGCAGCGGGTTCAGCCGGCCTGGCACGTAGCTGCCGGAAGCCATGCCACGCTGCACGTCCTCGCAGATGCCGATGTCCTCGTGCTGCACTTCGTCGCTGAAGGCGAGGTCGGCGTCGCGCCGCGCGGCGTCGCCGGCATCGGCGTAGTAGCTGTCGAACACCACCCGGCAGCGGTCCACGCCCAGCGGCACCACGGTATTGGTCTGCAGCCGGCCGGGCAGGATGTTGAGCATCGTGTTCGGCCACTGCCAGTAGTACAGCGCGTCGCCGTTGCCGTACAGCGCGGGGTCGCTCTCCAGCGGGCTCCACTGCAGCGAATGCCAGCGCGCAAGCTCGGTGCGGTAGCTGCGGTAGTCGAGCAGCCGGTTCAGGCCCGGATGCACGAACGGGACGTGGTAGCCCTCCAGGTAGTTGTCGACGTACACCTTCCAGTTGCAGGCGATGTCGTAGCTGGCGCGATGGTGGCCGCCGTAGTGTTCCAGTCCGCGGTCGGTGCCGAGGCGGGCGTCGATGCCGGCGACGAAGGCGTCGAAGTCCGGCGCATTCGCTGCATCGACCGCCGCGAACACCAGCCCCTGCCAGATCCGCACGGCCAGCTGCGGCAGGCGCACGTCGGCGACATCGAAACCCTGCGCGTCCTTCATTTCCGGCGCCGAGCGCAGCTGGCCTTCCAAGGTATAGGTCCAGCCGTGATAGCGGCAGCGCAACGCCTTCGCGGCGAGCCCGTCGCACTGCGCGATGGGGCCGGCACGATGGCGGCAGACGTTGTGCATCACCCGGATCGTGTCGTCGGCGCCGCGCACCGCGATCACCGGCAGGCCGGCGAGGTTGGCGACGACGTGGTCGCCAGCGCCGCGCAGCTGCGAGACGTGCGCGATCAGTTGCCAGCTGCGGTCGAAGATCGCGTTGCGGTCGATGGCGGCCATCGCCGGCCCGGCATAGAAGCGCGCGGGCAGGGCGGTGGCGGTGGCTTGCGGTTGCGGGGCGAGGTCGGCGTCCATGCCGGCAGTATTGCGCGGATCACGCGGGCGCGGGCAATGAAAAAGGCCGGCAGGGCCGGCCTTCTTCGCGTACCTGCGCGCCGTGGATCAGGCGCCTGCGGCGGGCGCCTGCCAGCCGCACTGCTGGCCGGCGTTCTGCTGCTTCAGCCAGTCCTGCAACGGGGCGAAGTATTCCAGCACCGCGCTGGCGTCCATCTTCTCGCCGCCGGTCAGCTCCTTCATGGTCTGCTGCCACGGCTGGCTGTTGCCCTTGGACAGCATCGCCCAGTAGCGCTGGCCGGCTTCCTTGTTGCCGTAGAAGCTGCATTCGTACAGCGGGCCCTTGTGACCCGATGCATCGCACAGCGCCTTGTAGAACTGGAACTGCAGGATGTGCGACAGGAAGTAGCGGGTGTACGGGGTGTTGCCGGGCACGTGGTACTTCGCGCCCGGGTCGAAGAAGCCTTCGCCGCGGGCGGTGGCCGGGGCGACGCCCTGGTACTTCGCCTTCAGCTCCCACCACGCCTTGTTGTAGCCGTCGGGCTTGATCGAGCCATCGAACACGCCCCAGCGCCAGCGGTCGATCATCAGCCCGAACGGCAGGAACGCGACCTTGGCCAGCGCCATCCGCATCTGTGCGTTGATCAGCGCCTCCTGGCTCTGCTTCGGCGCATCGACCAGCCCCACCGATGCCAGGTACTGCGGGGTCATCGCCAGCACGATGGTGTCGCCGATGGCTTCGTGGAAACCGTCATGGGCGCCGTTCTGGAAGATCGGCGGCTGCTTGTTGTAGGCCAGGTCGTAATAGATGTGGCCAAGCTCGTGGTAGATCGTGGTCAGCTCTTCCTCGCTGGGCACGATGCACATCTTGGTGCGCACGTCGCCGGCCATGTTCATGTCCCAAGCGCTGGCGTGGCAGACCACGTCGCGGTCCATCGGCTTGATGAACTGCGACTTCTGCCAGTAGCTCTCGGGCAGCTTGGGCATGCCCAGCGAGACGTAGAAATCCTGCGCGCGCTCGGTCATCGCCTTGGTGGTGGCCAGCTGGGCGGCGCGCTGGGCGGCGAAGCTGCGTTCGGCGGCGGAAGTGCCGGCCGCCGCGGGCTTGGCCAGCTCGCGCGCCAGGTCGGCGGCGGCCATCCGTTCCAGCGCGCTGTTGATGTCCAGGCTGCCGGCCGCCTTGTACGGCTGCAGGATGTCCCAGAGGTTGCTCCAGTCCTGCTGCCACAGGTTGCCCATCAGGTGGGCGGGCAGGAGGCCGCCGGCGACTTCGCCCTTGTCCTTGCCGTACTGCGCGTCCAGGTGGGTGCGTGCGTAGCAGTGCAGTTGCTCGTATAGCGGCTTGACCTGGCCCCACAGGCGGTCGCTCTCGCTGGCCAGTTCCGCCGGCGACATGTCGTAGCCCGAGCGCCACATCTCGCCGGCGTCGGCGAAGCCCATTTCCTTCGCGCCTTCGTTCACCAGTTCGGTGAAGCGGACGTAATCCTTGCGCATCGGCACGCTGATGGTGTGCCAGCCCTGCCAGGCGTCCAGCTGTGCGTCGTAGTCGCGGCTCTTGGCCAGCACCTCGCTGAGCTGGCCGATGTCGCGGCAGCTGCGGGCCGCGCCTTCGCCCGTGCAGTAGCTGCCGGCGCCGTACATGCCTTCCATGCGCGTTGCGAGCTGGGTCAGTTCCTCCAGCTTCTTCGGGTCCTTGGGCGCCGGCATCGCCGTCCACAGCTTCAGCAGCTTGAGCGCGCGCGCGGTTTCCGGCTTCAGCTGCTGGCCTTCGTAGCGCTTGGACTGCTCGATCCAGGCGTTGAGCTGGGCCAGCCAGCGCTCGTTGGCCTTGGCGGCGACCAGCTCGCTGTCGCTGTTGATGTAGGTGTTGGAGAGCCACTGCGCGGAATTGAGCTCGGTGCTGAGCTTGCGCACCTCCTCGTTGACGCGGGCGACGAACTGGTCGGCGGTTTCACCCTGCTGCGCGGCGGGCGTGGCGGCGGGCGCCGCGGGCTCGGCGTCGCGCTTGCACGCGGCAAGACCGAGGGTGCCGATGACGGCGGTGGCAAGCAGGGCGTGGCGAAGCTTCACGGGTCGGACCTCGGTGGCAGGGAGTGCTGGAAACGGCAAGGCTAGACGGGAGGGGTGAGCCGGGGCAAGCGCGGCGGCCCCGCTGCAGCACCCGGCAGCGGGAAAGGCCAGCTGCGGTGGGTTCAGCCGCCGGCGACGGCGAACACCAGCGCGTCGTTGGCATCCACCAGCCCGTGCTCGCGCAGCCACCGCCAAGCGTCGGCGGCGTCGTACTCGACATAGGCGCGGGCGGAGCCAAGCCGGAAGGTGTAGCCCCAGGCGTCCATGTCCGCCCAGACCCGCTGGCGGCCAACGCCGGGCAGGGCATCGCCCAGCAGGCCCTGCAGCACGCACACCGCGTCTTCCTCGGGCACCGAGTCGGTGGCGTCGGTATGCACGCCGGCGCGGCGCTCCGGCGGCAGCACGATCAGGTGCCCGGCCTCGTGCAGCAGCGAATGCACGGGGGTGTCGGCGCGGGCGTAGACGGTGGTGCCGATGATGCCGGCCTCGCTGTCGCCCCAGTAGCTGCCGGGAATGGGCTCGCCGTCGGCCACGCGCGCAAGCGCCAGCCCGTAGCGGGCCAGCAGTGCGCGCGGCGCATCGAAACCGATGTCGGCCAAGGCCAGCACCGGCGGGGTTTCCACGGCGGGTGGCCGGGCCGTGCTCAGGCCGGCGAGGCGCCGCGTTCCGGCAGCGACACCGAGATGTCCAGCACGTCGTGCTCGCCGTCCTTGACCACGTCCACCTTGACCGCGTCGGTGTCCACGTTCACGTACTTGCGGATCACTTCCAGGATCTCGCGCCGCATCAGCGGCAGGTAGTCCGGCGCGCCGGCCGAGCTGCGCTCCTGCGCGATGATGATCTGCAGGCGGTTCTTGGCGACCGAGGCGGTGTTCTTCTTGGGCTTGAGGAAATCAAAAATAGCCATGCCTCAACCCCCGAACAACTTGCTGAAGAAGCCTTTCTTCTCCACCGTGGTGAAGCGCAGCGGGCGCTCTTCGCCCAGCAGCCGCGCCACCGCATCGTCATAGGCCTGCCCGGCGATGGACTCGCCGTCCATGATCACCGGCTCGCCCTTGTTGGAGGCATTGAGCACGTCGCCCGATTCGGGGATCACGCCGATCGTCTTCAGGCCCAGCACTTCCTCGACGTCGTTGATCGACAGCATCTCGCCGCTCTCCACCCGCACCGGGCTGTAGCGGGTCAGCAGCAGGTGCGCCGAGACTTCGCCATCGCTGCGCTCGGCGCGATGGGTCTTGGAGGACAGCAGGCCCAGCACGCGGTCGGAGTCGCGCACGCTGGAGACTTCCGGGTTCACCACCACGATCGCCTTGTCGGCGAAGTACATCGCCAGGAACGCGCCCTTCTCGATGCCGGCCGGGCTGTCGCAGATGACGTAGTCGAAGCCTTCGGCGGCCAGGTCCTTCAGCACCTTCTCCACGCCGTCCTTGCTCAGCGCGTCCTTGTCGCGGGTCTGGCTGGCGGCCAGCACGTACAGGTTGTCGAAGCGCTTGTCCTTGATCAACGCTTGCTTGAGGGTGGCCTCGCCGTGGATCACGTTGACGAAGTCGTACACCACCCGGCGTTCACAGCCCATGATCAGGTCGAGGTTGCGCAGGCCGACGTCGAAGTCGATGACCGCGACTTTCTTGCCGCGGCGGGCGAGACCGGTGGCGATGCTGGCGCTGGTCGTGGTCTTGCCGACGCCGCCCTTGCCCGAGGTGACTACGATGATCTCAGCCAAGTTGGCTTCCTCCGTGATGCTGTGGGAGCGGCGTTCAGTCGAGCGCCGCAAGCTTGAGTTGTCCGTGTTCCAGCCACACCTGCACGGCCTTGCCGCGCAGTTCGGCGGGGATGTCTTCCATCACCTTGTAGTGCCCGGCCACCGCGACGAGTTCGGCATGGAACTCGCGGCAGAAGATCCGGGCGCCTTCGTTGCCGCGCGCACCGGCCAGGGCGCGGCCGCGCAGTGCACCGTAGATGTGGATGCTGCCATCGGCAAGCATTTCCGCGCCAGCGCCGACCGTGGCCAGCACGGTCAGGTCGCGCTGTTCGGCGTAGACCTGCTGGCCGGAACGCACCGGCGTGGCCTGGATCAGGCCGGGCGCGGCCGCGCTGGCGGCTGCTGGGGTGGCTACGGGGGCAGGGGGCGGCTCGGCCGCGCGGGGCGGTTCCGGGGCGCGGGGCGGCGCCGGCGCTTCGTCGGTGCGTTCGTACTGGGCGCGGAACTTGGCCAGCAGCGGCAGGCCCAGCTGCTGCGAAAGCGCATCGATTTCCCTGGTGCCGTAGGCCAGCGCCACCGGCAGCACGCCGGCGTCGCGCAGGCCTTCCACCAGCGCGCGTGCCTCGTTGAGGCTGGGGGTCTTGCTCAGGCCGCCGAAATCCAGCACCACCGCGGCGCGCGCGAACAGGTTGGGCGCGCGCTGCACGCGCTCGGCCATCTCCGCCGCCAGCTGCGCCGGATCGAGACTGCGCACCCGCAGGTTGGCGATGCCGACCTGGCCGAACTTCAGCTCGCCGGCCTGCGCGTAATCGGTCTGTGCACTCATGCGCAGGCCCCGTGCGCCGGCAGCGCGGCGGCGACATGGCTGCGCGGGCGCTGCAGCCAGGGTTCGTCGGGCAGGGCGTCGCCGTAGGTATCGCGTACCCACGGGTAGCTGCACAAGAGTTTCATCAGCATCGCCGCGCGCAGGTCGTGGCCGGGGCCTTCGGCCGAAGGCATCACGTTCTGGCCGACTTCGCGGAAGCCGAAGCTGCCGTGGAACAGCAGGGCGTGGTCGGCACCGTGTTCGAGGAACACCTCGCAGGCCAGGTGCGGGTAGCGCAGCTCGGCGTAGCTCTGCACGTCGGCGTACAGCGCGCGGCCGACGCCGCCGCCGCGGCGGCGGCTGGCCACCACCACGCGGTCGATGTAGAAGAAATCGGGGTAGCGCTCGCGGAACCAGGCGAAGTTGACGCTGTCGTGCTGCGCGTGCGCGCCGAAGCCGATCAGGAAGCCGGCCATCGCGCCGTCGCGCTCGGCCACGCGGAAGTACTCGGCGCGGTCGAACAGCTGGCGCAGGCGGGCCGAGTCCAGGGGAAGGATCGCAGGACCTGCCGCGTTGTTGAGGGCGAGGACGGAATCCAGCTCGTGCTCGCGCACGTCGCGGATGGCGATCGACATTCCTTGGAACTCCCTTTGAAACTCCGGATGGCTGCTACGCGTGGTCCGCGGTGCGGGCCACAGGCGATTATCGCATGCGCCGCCGGGGCGCGCCCCATGACCTTTGATGCAGGGCGCGGCGGGGCGCAAGGCGGTATAAGACGCCATGTTCGCCCGAATCCCCCACACCCGCCTGCTGCGCTATGCCGGCCTATTCACCTGGGCGATGGTGGGCCTGCCGCTGCTGTATTTCTGGCTGCGGCCGCAGCAGGTCGCCGGCGGCGACAACCTGGCCATGCCCTGGCAGGGCTGGGTGGCCTATACCGCATTCGGCGCCGGCTATGTCTGGCTGACCCGCAACCTGGGCGGGCGCCGGCGCAGCGCCGCCGACTACCTGCTGCTGCTGGTGCTGACCGCGGCCGCGCTGGGGGTCAGCTATTTCAGCGGGACCGGCATGGGCAGCGTGCTGCTGATGGTGGCGGCCTGCGTGTTCCCGTGGCTGCTGCCGCTGCCGCTGGGGGTGGCGTGGCTGCTGGTCAGCCAGCTGGCGGTGGCGCCGGTGTTCATCCGCTGGCTGGGCTTCCCGCCGATGGAAGCGCTGATGCAATCGATGCTGTACGCGGGCTTCTCCGGCTTCGTGTTCGTGGTCAGCCTGGTCGCCCTGCAGCAGGCGCAGGCGCGTGAGGAGCAGCGCCGCCTCAACGCCGAGCTGCGCGCCACCCGCGCCCTGCTGGCGGACAGCGCGCGGGTCAACGAGCGCACCCGCATCTCGCGCGAACTGCACGACCTGCTGGGCCACCACCTCACCGCGCTCAGCCTGAACCTGGAAGTGGCCGGCCACCTGTCCGAAGGGCGCGTGCGCGAGCACGTGCAGCAGGCCCACACGCTGGCCCGCCTGCTGCTGACCGACGTGCGCGAAGCGGTCAGCCAGCTGCGCGAGGGCGGTGCGATCGACCTGGGCGCCGCGCTGCGACCGTTGGCCGAGAACGTGCCCAAGCTCGCCATCGAAATGGACATCGAGCAGCCGCTCACCGTCGACGACCCCGAGCGCGCGCACGTGCTGCTGCGCTGCGCGCAGGAAGCCATCACCAACGTGGTGCGGCATGCCGGCGCCACCCGGCTGTGGCTGGCGGCGCGGCGGGATGGGCACGATATCGTCCTGCAGGTGCGCGACGATGGCCGCGGCAGCGAGCAGGTGCTGCCGGGCAACGGCCTGCGCGGCCTCGGCGAGCGCCTGCGCCAACACGGTGGACGCTTGGACATCGATACCCGCCGCGGGCAGGGTTTCCAGCTCACCATCACCCTGCCGGTGGCGCCGAATGCCGCCACCCGCCTCCCCGAAGGAGTCATCGCATGACCCGATCCACCCCGATCAGCGTGTTCCTGGTGGACGACCAGACCCTGGTGCGCCAGGGCATCCGTTCGTTGCTCGCCCTGGCCGAGGGGATCGAGGTCGTGGCGGAAGCCTCCGACGGTCGCCAGGCGGTGGAACGCATCCCGGAAGTGAAGCCGGACGTGGTGCTGATGGACATGCGGATGCCGGTGATGTCCGGGCTGGAGGCCCTGCAGGCGATGGGCCGCGCCGGCACCCTGCCGCCCACCATCATCCTCACCACCTTCGACGACGACGCGCTGGTGCTGGCGGGGATCAAGGCCGGCGCCAAGGGCTACCTGCTCAAGGACGTGTCGCTGGAGCAGTTGGTGGACGCCATCCAGGCCGTGGCCGGCGGTGGTTCGCTGGTGCAGCCGGCGGTGACCCAGCGCCTGCTGTCGGGGCTGGAGCACATGCGCAACGAGTTCGTCAGCCTGGACCGACCGGATCCGCTGACCGACCGGGAAACCGAGATCCTGCGGCTGATGGCCTCGGGCTTCTCCAACAAGGAAATCGCCAATTCGCTGGGCGTGGCCGAAGGCACCATCAAGAACCACGTGTCCAACATCCTCAGCAAGCTCGGCGTGCGCGACCGTACCCGCGCAGTGCTCAAGGCGTTCGAGCTGCAGTTGGTCTGACCGCCAGTGCCCGCTTCCCGCGCCGCGGCGGGCGCGGGCATTCGTGGCCGGATTGGTGGCCGCCGTCGCGTTTTTCGCCTCCATACCCTCGCCGCCGATGGTTGCAGTTTGCTACGATGGCGAGTCCGTGCGGCCCAAGGCCGTTGGCGGCCTTTCCCGGAGATTCCTGAATGACTCGTCTGCTCGAGATCCTGATTTCGCTCGCGATCGTCGTGGCGCTGTACCTAGTGGTTGGCCTGGCGTTGCCGTCTTCGCGCCACCTGGTGGAGAAGATCGAAACCAACCGCAAGCTCACCATCGTGTTCGATACCCTCAACAGCTTCCGTCGCTTTAAGGACTGGAACACGTTGGCGCTGCGCGACCCGCGCATGCAGGTCACCCTGTCCGGTCCGGAGGAGGGTGAGGGCGCCCAGTTCGACTATGTGTCGGACAAGCGGGGCGTGGGCACCGGTTCTTGGAAGATCGTCGAGAGCGTGCCGCGCGAGAAGATCGCGTTCGCAATCGAAAACGAGGAGCGCGGCACCGACAAGCGCACCACGTTCACCTTCAAGCCGACCGGCCGCAACAACCGCAACGTCGAGATCATCCAGACCTACGACGTCGACTACGGTTGGAACCTGATTGGCCGCTTCGCCGGCCTGTACGTCACCCGCCACGTGGGCGACGACATGAAGATGGGCCTGACCCGCCTGGTCAACATGCTGGCCGCGGTGCCGAACGTCGACTATGCGGTCAAGGACAGCAAGATGACCACCCCGAAGGTGGTTGAGCGCCCGGCCGAGGACCTGCTGGTCGTCAGCGCCGGTGCGGTCGAGCGCGGCAACGCGCAGATCCAGGCCTCGATGACTGCCAACAGCGAGTGGATCAAGCGCGTGATCGACGCCAACGGCCTCGAGGCAGTCGGGCCGCTGCGCATCGTCACCACCGACCTGGGCCGCGAGACCTACACCTTCGACGTGGTCCAGCCGGTCCGCAAGAAGGATGGTGGCGCGATCACCAGCGTCGCCACCCAGGGCCCCGTGCAGCACGTGCAGAGCCCGGCCTCGAAGGCCGTGGTGGCTTCGTACACCGGCTACATGGCGGAGCTGGAGAACGTCCGCAACGCGCTGCGCGCCTGGGCCGCGACCCATGGGCATGAAGTGAAGGACCGTGCCTTCGAGGACTACAAGTCCGGCGTGGCGGGGGCCTTCACCGAGAACGGCCAGTTCGACGTCTACTGGCCGGTGAAGTAACCGCTACGCGCAAGCCATCGCGATGCCTGCAAACGCCGCGTTTCGACGCGGCGTTTGCATTTGCGGCGGCGCTTGCAGGCAAAATGCACGCATGAACAGCCACGCTGCCCCCGCCTTCGTCGTCTATCGGCGCTACCTCGCCGCCATCGGCAGCCTGCTGGCCGCGTTGGCGGTGGCGCTGTCCGCCTACGCGATGCACGCCGCCGCGCCGGAGGCGCAGCCACGCTTGCTGCAGGCTGCGATCCTTGCCTTTGCCCATGGGCTGGCGCTGACCGCACTGGCACCGCTGGCGCAGCGGCCGATGGGCCTGTTGGCATTGGCGATGCTGCTGGGCGGGGTGTTCCTGTTCTGCGGCAGCTTGCTGGCGGTGGTGGTGCTTGGGCTATCGCCGATGTTGGCCCCGTTCGGCGGCGCGCTGTTGATCAGCGGCTGGCTGCTGCACGCCTACGACCGGCTGCGTGGTTGAGGCGGGACGGAGCATGGCCCGCGGATTCGACGTGGAGGCGGCGTTCGCGCACCTGTGCAAGCGCGACCGCAAGCTGGGCGCGTGGATGCGCCGGCTGGCGCCGATCGAGGCCAACCCGCAGTGGCGCAGGCCCTTCGACCCGGTCGATGCGCTGGCCCGCGCCATCCTCTACCAGCAGCTCAGTGGCAAGGCGGCGGCGACGATCGTCGGCCGCGTCGAAGCCGCCATCGGCAGCGATCGCTTCCACTGCGACACGCTGGCGCGCATCGACGATGCCGCGCTGCGCGGCTGCGGCGTGTCCGGCAACAAGCTGCTCGCCCTGCGCGATCTGGCGCGACGCGAAGAGGCCGGCGAGATCCCCAGTTTGCGAAGGATGGCGGCGATGAGCGACG
>JAANMV010004502.1_pt1 | contig 10888 bp, 14 predicted proteins | sample 7279661 | NCBI WGS metagenome assembly JAANMV01 (sample SAMN14094540, study PRJNA606508) | bioreactor metagenome | isolation source: A lab-scale SPAN reactor treating ammonium-rich wastewater day 121 | place: Ireland: Galway | collected 2017-05-16 | reverse complement strand
TGGAAGAACTCCTGACCGTCCAACCGCCGAATGCGGAAAACCGCACGTTCGGTGGTGTGGGAGGGTGCCGGGGCGCAATCCCCGGCATCCGACCCGATCTGTGGTTGCGGCTTCGCCGCATTGTGTTCTTTTGCGGCGGACATCTCGCACTCCGACTTCAGCCCTTAGCCTTCAGCCCTCAGCCTTCAGCCCTCAGCCTTCAGCCCTCAGCCTTCAGCCTTCTCTTTCACCCTGCCCAGTTGAAATTCACAAACTGCACCACCGCCCACGCCTGCATCGCCGCCAGCAAGCCCACGTAATACCAAAACATCCAACGCGGCCCCCTGGCCATTAACTGCGCCAGCACGATGAACAGCGGGAAGCACACCATGATGAAGCGCCGGTACGAGAGGAAATAGTTGCTCAATGCGGGAAGCAAGCCCGTGGGCAACGTGTACCAGAAAACTCAACCACCTGGCGGCAACACCCATTGCCCCGCAGCCGCCGCCACAATCACCACCAACCACGGGGGCGTTTTCCACCAGTGCAGCAGGGAAAACATGAGGACTACGACTGCCACGTCCGGCGCGTTCCGCACGCCTTCCTTCCACACCGGATTGTAAAGCGCCGCCAGCAAAATGCCGACGACCGCCGCGTTCGCCCCGCGCAGGGCGGACTGGGTCCAGACTTTCGTCCGCAGTTGCTGCCAGAACGGCAGTGCGCCCGCAATCAACAGCCACCCCGGCAGAAAGATGCCCAGCAAACACCAGAGCCCGTTCATCCACGCATTCGGTCCGGGGTTCATGGCCGTGCCGAGATACGCGGCAAACGTGAACAACGGCCCGGGCAATGCCTGCGCCGCGCCGTAACCGGCCAGAAACGCGTCGTCCGTAACCCACCCCGGCGGCACGACCTCCGCCCGCAACAGCGGCAGCATGACGTGTCCCCCGCCGAATACCAGCGAGCCGGCGCGATAAAAACTGTCGAAGACCGCGATGTCCTTCCAGCCGCTGGCGGAAGCCAGCACTGGCAGCAGAATGAGCAACAGAAAGAACACTCCGAGAATGCCCGCCGCCCCGAGATGATGTCGCCAATCCGCGGGGCTGAGCGGCTCAGAAGCAGGAATGCTCCGGCGATACAGCCACCAGCCGACGGCCCCGCCACCCACGATGACGCCGATTTGAATCCACGCGCCCGGAAAGGCCAGCAACAGCGCCGCCGCTGCCACCGCGATGGTCAATCGCGTGCGATCTGGACAGAGATTGCGGCCCATGCCCCAGACGGCCTGCGCCACCACCGCCACCGCCGCCAGTTTCAGTCCGTGTATCCAACCCGCATTCTGCAGATCGCCCAACGTCGCCATGCCGTAGCCAAACGCAATCATCAACACCGCGGACGGCAACGTGAAACACACGGACGCCAGCAAGCCGCCCAGCCACCCGGCGCGATGTGATCCCAGTGCAAACACAAGCTGACTGCTCGCCGGTCCGGGCAGGAATTGACACAGCGCCACCAGATCACCGTACGCCGCGTCGTCCAACCAGCGGCGCTTGCTGACGAACTCCTCACGCAGATAGCCCAGGTGCGCGACCGGGCCGCCGAAGGAGATCAACCCCAACTTGAGAAATGCGCCGAATATTTCGACGAGCTTGCGATTCATCGGACGTGCCCCCGACATTCAAATCCGCCCACGAACGGGCCGAGGAACTCGGGATTGGGCAGGCTGATTTCGGCGAAACGTCCGCTGCCCAGCGCGGCTCGATACAAGAACTTCTGGATACCTTCCGAGCGGAACACCGCGCGCACCATGATCCGAATGAACAGGACGGAAGCGGGGGCTTGGGTTGATCCGGCTCGGTCGAGAAGGTTCATGGCATGCTTCGGAACTGAAATCCGACCCGGTCTGACCGGGTGCCCCGCGAAAGCCTCCGGGCTGCTCCGCGCCTGATTGACGACATCCAGCTTTCGGCGGTTGAGGGGGTTCATGCTTTGGCCCACGCGCGTTTGGTGAGTTCGCTCTGCACATGAAGTTCGCCGAATTGCGCCTGGCCGTGGGCGTCGGCAATCGAGCCGGGACGCAGGCCGTCGCTCTGATGGCAATGATTCAATTCAACTTGGGCAAAACTTTTCAAATTCAACTCGCGTTAGAAACTTCTGTGAACTCGGTCAAACGAATGAACCTCGCTGCAATGCGGCTGCCGGGTCATACCAAGCCGCGTTGATGAATGCCTGAATCTTCTCGACGAACTTCCAAACCACCTCTGCATCAATCGGACAATTCTCGTGTTGTCGGCGAACCTCGGCCACAATCGAGCGCTTCTCGAAGGGCAATCGCTTCGCGTGACGGAGAAGAAATACGTTATCAATCGCCGTCAGCCGACAATCCTCTGCCTCCATGTCGAGATACTCGTTCAGGATGTAGTATTGCGAATACGGGCAACCTTGCTTGAGACGCGATGCCGTGCCCGACGCTTCTTGGAACATCGTTTTGTCGAGGTTCACTTTGACCTCTGCCGCCAACACCGCCAGCGCAAGCGAGCCGGTCGCCGTCTTGTCCGCGGCGAAAGCCGGGTCTGGCGAGAAGCGGTAATGAATCTCCTTGCCGATGATAAAATCTTGGTCCTTCACCTTCAACGCAACCACCGGCGCTTCGTTGAGCGCACGCAACGCGGGCGGCGCAAACGACAGCGACATGAAGGCGGTGTTCGGCCCGACGGTGAGCGGAAAGTCAGGCAAGCCTGTCAGGACGCTTGGTTGAGTGAGGTCAATCAGGAATTCCTCCATCACCGAATTGTCCAGCTTGAGTTGCCCCTTCTGCCGTTTGATGAACGCCGAGCCGCGCGCGGCAATCAAATCAACCTCCAGGAAGTCTTTGTATTCGTTCAGCAGCCGCGTCATGGCCATGACGCGAGGCTTGCCCGTTCCAGTGGCGGCGGTGATGGCAGACTTCCATGTCCGGTATCGCTCCCGCGCTTCTTCCAGCAAGCGGACGTCCTCCCGCTCGCACTTCGGATTACGAATGGCAGCCTCCAATTTGTCGAGATGCGGAGTGTTGGGCACGGTCAAAGTTGCGGGTTACGGCTGAAAACGGGCGACGGCTCGATTGCCTCAGCGCACGCGATGGCGTCATGAACATCGTCTTGGATTTCTCCGCTCGCTTCATGCTCCAAGTATTCGAGCAGCGAACGGGCAATCCCCCGCGCCGCGCCAGGTGTGGGCTGACCGTTCACTCGCCGGAATAGCAGCACGTCCTCGTAAATGGACGCGCCAAAGCGATTCGTAAAGCAACGCTCGAAGCTGCCTTCCTGACTGAAGCTGCCCGAACTCGTGACCACGTCCGCGACCAACCGCGAGTTGGGAATGGAAATGCCGCGCACGCTGGATTCACGCCCCACCACCAGCACGAGTTGCCCCCGCTGCTTGAGACTCAGCGCAAAGCTCTCCGCACACGCCTCCATGTCGAGCGCATACTGAATCACCGTCCGAAAACGATTGCCGCGATTCTTCCGGTTCGAGCCAAGCTCGCTCGCCGCGACGTGCAGCAAGTCGAAGCCGAGCAATTCCAGAATCGCCCGGTGATTCTGGTGATAGTTGAAGACGTTGATGTAGGGCGGACTCGTCACGATGAGTTCCGCCTCGCCGCGCACGTAACGATGCACCAGCCGCGCATCGCACAGCGATGCTTCAACCGCTGCTGTGGACTCAACCAGCGCGAGCAGGTGTCGTTTCACCCGCCCAAGCGCCGTGAATACCGCCTGATTCAAATTCGGCAGCCGACAGCCCTCCGCCTCAAACAACGTGAGCAACGCCACCAACGTCTCTGTCTTGCTCTCCGCCTTGGAAAACACCTCGCGCCCCAGGTCCAGAAGGTTCGACGCCCGCCCGCGATAATCCTCCACCGGATTGAACAGCGGCAAATCCACGAACTCCGAACTCGCCGCCCGGAACAACCGCTCGACGCGATTCGCCAGCGCCATCCGCTCGTCGTGCGACAGCCGGGCGAGCGTGAAGAACCGCGACATCGCGTAAGCCGCCGGATTGATTTCAAAGCCGTGCGCCGCGCGATTCCGGGCCGCGCATTCCTGAAGCACCGTGCCGCTGCCGCAAAACGGGTCAACCACCAGTCCCGTGCCCTCGTTGGCCTCATCGAGCAGATACGCGACGAACTCCGGCGTGAACTGGCCGCGCCAGCCGAAGATGTTGCTCCGCGTCTTGTTGGCAACGTCCAGTTTTTGGCGGTCGAGGGTTTTCATTTCAATTCAAGTTGGCTACGACCGTCGAGCAGATGCACTTCGCGCCGGGGAATCTCGAACAGCGACGCCATGAACTCCGCGACCGGATTGGGCGTCAGGAACTGCCCCAACTCGTGCTGCTGATCCAAGTCGGACGGCGATGCCGGAGCAACTGGCGAAAGTGTTGGCGCTTTGCCGGCAATGGCGTTCGGATGGTTGGCGGCGGTTGTCACAAGCTCTGCCACGATGATAGCAACGCCGTGGGCGCTATCAATGCTGATGAACGCGGATTGCTTTCAACGCAAAGACGCGGAGGCGCAAAGCATTTCAACCACGGATGAACACCGATGGACACGGATTTTCCGCAAGCTCCGCCGCAACGACGCCGGGCGCAAAGATTTTGGAACGGCATCCTGACCGGTTGCCTCAGCGGTGGTGAGCGGTCCGAGCGTGTAGAACGGCGCTTCGCCGCACCACTCGAGTTGCTTGGCCATGTTTTCCTCGATCATGTGCATGGGCACGTGGCCCGGGCCTTCGTTCATCACTTGAACGCCTTTGGCCCACGCGCGGCGGGTGAGTTCGCCCTGCACTTCGAGTTCGCCGAATTGCGCTTCGTCGTTGGCGTCGGCAATCGAGCCGGGACGCAGGCCGTCGCCGATGCTGAACGCGACGTCGTAACGATGACGGCGATGATTCAATTCAACTTGGCTTAAATTTTTCAAATTCAACGCGCGTAAATCTTTTCCGTGAACTCGGTCAAAGCGATTAAAACTCAATCTGCCTCTGCGCTCAATTCAATTCCCGGCTTAACGCAAATCAATCGTGCCAATGCCCGGCCAGTTCCGTTATGATCCGGGCCATGCCAACTGTTGCGCGACGTGAAGACCTCGCCAGCCTTGCGGATTATCCCGTGCTGCTGACGCGCGTGCGCGAGACGTTTGTTCTCGGTCAGCAGAAAGCCGAGGAATTGAAAGTGCAGACGTATTGGGAAGCCGGGCGGCTCATTCACGAACACCTGCGCCATCATCAGGACGAAGCGGGTTACGGCAAGCAACTCATGTTGAAACTCGCGCGCGGGCTGGGCTTGGGCGACGAACTGCTTTACCGGATGCTGCGTTTTTACGAGGCGTTCCCAATTTCCTCCGCGCGGAGGAAATTGAGTTGGACGCACTACCGCACGCTGGCCCGCCTGCCCGACAAAAAGAAGCGATTGGAAATCGAAAGTCAGGCCACGCGCGAGAACTGGGATTCGCGCAAACTGGAAAAGCACATCAGTTTTCTGACCGCTGGAGCATCGGCGGCTTCAAACAGTGGGGCGAATGATGGCCGTCCGCAAGGACCGAGCCGCCGCGTGCCATTGCTCGAACCCAAGCGCGGCAAACCCGGCATCTACCGCATCGTGGCCGATGGCGATGGTCTCGCGGTGGACCTGGGCTTCACGTCGTTTCAATCCCTCAACTCGCGTAGCAGCCGACGTGAGTCGGCTCAAATTTCCAACTCTCAACATTCAACTCTCAACCCTCAACCGATTAGTCAGAGCCTCGTCACCTCGGCTGCTACAAATGTCAACCCCGGCGACCTCGTCACCCTCGCGCGCCATGGCCAGCCCGCTGCCGCACCCGCCGCCACCAAAGCCGACCTCTATACCTACGCCGCCGAAATCATCCGCGTGGTGGACGGCGACACGCTCTGGCTGAAAATCTGGCTCAAGCAAAACCATTGGCTGAAAGAAAAAGTCCGCCTGCGCGGCATTGACTGCCCGGAGATGGACACGCCCGAAGGCAAAGCTGCGAAGCGATTTGTGGAAACCCTCGTGAAGGAGGCAGAGTCCGTCACCATCACCACCACCAAACCCGACAAATGGGATCGCTACCTGTGCGACGTGTTCATCATTCTTTCTCCGCTTTGGGGAGAAGGTGGCCGTAGGCCGGATGAGGTGCGCCCGGAGGACCTGTCCTCCGAAGCTTCAGCGAAGGAGGAACTTTTCCTCAACAACCTCCTTCTCGAAAACGGCCACGCCCGCCGTTACGACAACGTCAAGCCTGAGGATTGGGAGGAGTGAAGGCCGCCAGGCAGACCGCATTTTCAAACGGTCACGAACTCGAGTGCCCGCGGGTTTAGCTGCGGAGCGCGCTTGGAAAGATTAAGCATCTCGATGCCCACCACTTGGTTTTGCTCGTTGAAATCCAGCACGATGCCCGGCGACACTTCTTCCGACTCGACGATCCGGGAATCATCCAGGCGCAAGTAAAGCGCGTCGGCTTCGCGGTCAACCTTCAGTCTCATAGTTTGCCTTTCATCGTGCGGTCGAAATATACGCTTACCACCCGTTCCGGGGCAACCGTTGTATTGACAACCACCCGCAGCACTCGGTCCTCGCGTTCCGGTATTTTCCGGTAACGCCGTTCCAGCGTGGCATCCGTCGGATCGGGTCGCTTCAACTCGGGCTCGCGCAACGCCCTCTCCAGCCACTCGACCGGTATGTGACGCTCCGTCAGGACATCCCGCGCATGCTGAGACAGTTCGTATTCCATCAGGCTGCGGATGATTTACCACTCCGATGCCAACCAACAAAGCTTAAACCACCATTGAACAACCTGCTGCTGGAAAACGGCCACGCCCGCCGCTATGACAAAGTCACGCTGGAAGATTGGGAGGAGTAAACTGCAACCACGACTGGACGCGCATCAGCACGAATGCGGTTCAACGCGAAGGCGCAAAGGAAACCGCGAGCATACGGCGAAAGCGTTGGCGTTTCACTGGCAATGACGTTCGGATGGATGGCGGCGGTTGTCACAAGCTCTGCCACGATGATAGCAACGTCGTGGGCGCTATCAATGCTGATGAACGCGGATTGCTTTCAACGCAAAGACGCTGAGGCGCAAAGAATTTCAACCACGGATGAACACCGATGGACACGGATTTCTTTTGCCGCAAGGGAACATGCAGAGCGCAAAGGAAGCGCAGGTGTCAGCCTGCCGAGAAGAACGATTCAAACACGCCGCCAGCAGAGTTGACGAACAATGATTACGCAATCGCCGTTGTCATTTTGTCGCATCAACATCAATCAAGACATTGTGTTTCTTCACCTCAACCTGCTTGCCGTTTTCCTCTCTCCCGACAAACACTTCGGCTTGCAGGCGATATGGTCTGTAGTCGCCCGCCTTTTCATTCCATCGAATGTAATATTTAATTGTGCATTTCACAGACGTTCCTGGAGGAATTTCCGTAAAGTTGCCCCAAAAACTTCCACTAACGAGACCCGCCCTGCTCATCCCCGTCATTTCTGACAGTTCGAACTCATCCCCTCTGCTGTTCACGAGACGAGTCGCTCCACCAACATTTGAACCGTTATTATTGATGGCAACGCTGATCGGTCTTGTGGTGTTTGTGTTGACGAAAACCACCGTTGCCAAAATGTTGCCCGTGTATTGGTCGCCGGTAAGCCTCAAGGAATCTACTTTCACGAACAAGTCCCCTATCTGCTGCGAATTCTTCTCTATTTGAAGGAGCTTGGCTAAATTCAGTTGGGGCTTGTTCGCGGCGTCCGGTTTGTCCGAAGGACTGCCGCTGCTGATCGCGCTTGCCAAGAGGTGGTCAATTTCTTTTGCCTTTGGGATACGCGCTTTCGCCGCACCGACAATCTCTGCTGTGTCGGTTGCGATGATCTTCGTCGTAATTGCCACTTCATCTGCGAGGGTTGTAACGCTACCCAACACGATGGCGTCCACGCCCGAAAACTGGCCAAGTTTCTTCGCATTCTCAGGATCAATAAGCCCCTCAACCGTCAACTTGTGTTCTGCAAGGATGGTCTTAAGGTTAGCGCGATCCATCACCGAAAACCCGCTTCATCGTTCCACCAAGCTCACGGAAACCTGTTCAGCTAGGAAGCGACCTAATTCGGTGGTGTTTCCTTGCAGATCCGAAAAATCCAAAATTGTTACCTTCTTCCTGCCGGATTCTTTCACCTGAGCGGCGAGCTTTTCCGCGAGGGCAGAGATTTCTTTGTCCATGCCCTGGCTCTGCGCGAACGCAGAGCCGCACCAGAGAGCGCAGACCACAACTGCGACGAAGCGTTCTAATTTCATGTCGGTTATCATGGTTGTTTCATTGACTGTTTGGCCGAGTGGCATTGCGCAAGGAATCGGCTTCGGCTTGAATCTTCTTGGACAAGCGTTCCTCGGCTTGAGACCGCGCGTCATCGGGTTTGAAACCAACGCCACTGGCCGTAATGGTCAGCGACTTGCCAACGCCTGAATCAGCAACTGCCACGGCCTGAACTTCTAGGCGCATATTGGCCGTGATCAGATTTTCCAAGGAAGCGTTTGTCGAATAGTGAACCGTCTGGCGTGCGAGCAAAAGCGCCCCCAAGGAATCGGTTAGTTCCAGTTTTTTGAGAATTGGCCTCGAATCGCCAAATGCTTGGGCAAACAAACCGTCTGAAACAAATTCAGGTGTAAAACGCGAAGTCGTTACTTCCAGCGTTTCCGTTTTCAAAACACCGGCGATTACTTGACCGACATTGCTGTTGAGCTTCCCGTTTTCAGAGACAGCAACGACAGCTAAAGTCTGCTTGCCACCCGTTTTACGAGGTTCGCTCGTTCCTATGTAACGGGTCAAATAACTGGCATGTTGCGCTGCGGCCTGTTCCGCTGCGCTTTGGGCGGCTGCGGCCCGCTCTTTTTCCAGTCGCGCTTGTTGCGCTGCGGCTTGCTCCGCAGCAATTCGGTCTGCTTCACGGAGTCGGGCCGCTTCCTTACGAGCTGTCTCAGCTTGCTCTGCCGCTTTCTGCTCCTGAAGTGTGCGCGCTCTCGCCGTAAGGCTCGCCACGATTTTGGTTCGCGTCTTCTCATCTCTTACCGGCTGCAGTTCCTTGCCCGAATCTGGATCAAAGCCCGGTGCTGCCCAAAGACGGTAACTTTCCGAGTCCGAGCCGGAATACCAAGCCAACGGTTCGCCAACGTTGTTGAACCACGGCATTGTATTCCAGTTGCTGGTGATTTCCCTCTGCGTTACGGAGGCTGTGAGGATGCCCCCAATCTTGCGACCGGAAGCCCATCCGAGTTGTTCCATCTGACGAGGGAATGCCATTTGCAAAACCAGCAGTCCAAACAACACCAACAACTGAATGCCTCGGACTGTTGGGTAGATGCGCTTGCAGAAAGCGCTGAACGCGCAGGCGGGCAGCGTCAACCAGCACACGAGAACCAGAAGCAGCAAAGGAAACGCGCCCGGAGAACGCCAGATTGGGAAGAGGGTGACGAAGATTCCCAACGCAAGACCGTTGAAAAGGACGGACTTGATGAATTCAACCCAGTCCGTCAAGTCGTGGGCAACAGTCGGGAACAGAACTTTGAGCCGCCGCCAAATCAAAAACATGGGCGTGATGAGGATGAGTTCCGCCGCAAAAAGCAGAACCAGCCAAACCACATACGCGCCGTAAAGCCCACCGAATGGAACGTGAAATACCAGGCACGGAACAATGACCACCAACGGGGCGACTGCGGCGATGAAAAAGCGAATGCTCCATTTCTTCACACCACGGAAGTAGGCCAGGACAGCAGCTTTGACGGCGTCAAGCGCAAGCTGTCCAAGATTCCAAGCCAGTCTGAAACCTTCTTTTACCAATGCGATGAAGTCGTTCATGGCTTTGGGGAACGCTTGCGTTGCTCCAGCCGCTCGTTTAATCCCCGCAAAGCAGATGTCATGGAACTGACCACTCCTTCTTGCTTTGGGGAATCTGGCTTGGGTTGATCGGCATCGTTGGAGCTTGCGAAAAGCACGCGCGCCTGTTCGGGGGTCAAGGCAAGCAGCTTCTTCTGCTCATCCTCTGTCAGCTTCGACATTTTCTCGGCCATCTTGTGACGCTCTTCCGGCGGAGCTTTTTCAAGCCATGACATGAAAGTGCTCAGGTCGTTCGCGTCCATGTGAAGCAGGCCGTCCAACACTGTGCGCGCATCTTCCCCGCTCACCTCAACGTCAATCGTCTGTGCATGGTCTCCGTTCAATAATCGTTTCGAGATTTCAGAAGGAGCATCCTTCGCCATCTCCCACAGGAATTCTTTGACTGGAGTGTTTGCGAACTTGGTTTCTTTCGTGGAGGCCCACGCGACGATCCCATTCAAGACAGCTTCAACCGCATACTTTGACGGTCTGTTTAAGCCCGCCGCCTTCTTGCCAAGCTCCGTGGTCATCAGGCGAGTGTATTGCCCCTCCATCATGCGCTTGGCATAGCCGACAGCAAAAGTCACCGCAGCCTTTTTGAGGGCCGGGTTTTTGAGCGTGTCGTCAATATTCATGCGTGCCTCTGAATGCCGGGATTAAACCAAACCTCGGAGCGAAGCGCAAGCGAGGCTTCGGCAAGTCAAGTTTGAAGTTTTGCATCGGGCGGGGTCGCCCGATGCGGCAGGCGAGACACCCGCGCTAATCCAATTGCAATTCCTTTTTGACCTGCGCCCACGGGATGCGCGGTTTGCTGCCGTTGGCGCGTTTGGCGCGTTCAATCGTCCGCGCGTCCTCGATGTCTTCGACGGTCTGGCTCATCTGGCGCAACAGAGCTTCGCGGGTTCGCAGGCGGAGATTCGTTTTCACGTCACGCCTTGTGGCGCTTGGTTTGGAGATTCACAATCCGATGACCGGATTGTTTTTCGCGCTGGCGCAAGTCGGCAAAGAGCCGG
>JAANMV010004497.1_pt1 | contig 10903 bp, 7 predicted proteins | sample 7279661 | NCBI WGS metagenome assembly JAANMV01 (sample SAMN14094540, study PRJNA606508) | bioreactor metagenome | isolation source: A lab-scale SPAN reactor treating ammonium-rich wastewater day 121 | place: Ireland: Galway | collected 2017-05-16 | reverse complement strand
GAGGGACTTAGGGAGAGTTAACTATGAGCATAAATAATAGAACTTGCCAAAGCCAAGTATCAACTCACCGTCACTTCAACTTCAGCCATAAATTTTTCAACCATTCTTACATCATCTTCACTTCCGATGAAAATGGGAACTCTCTGGTGAAGTTTTTCCGGTGTAATTTCCATTATCCGTTGCTTGCCGTTTGTTGCTCTTCCGCCAGCCTGCTCAACAATAAATGCCATGGGATTACACTCGTACATCAAACGCAATTTTCCATTTGGGTTTCTAGAATCAGAAGGGTACATAAAAATTCCACCATAAATTAAATTACGATGAACATCAGCTACCATAGATCCTGTGTATCTTGAAGAAAACGGTCTGTTTGACATTTTATCTTCCTCCTGCAAATACTTAATATATCTTTTAAGTCCCGGATGCCAGTAAAGATAATTTCCTTCATTGATACTATAAATTTTAGATTTTTTGGGAGTCTGCATATTAGGATGAGATAATAAAAACTCACCGAACGCAGGGTCAAGAGTAAATCCATGAACACCATTACCTGCTGTATAAACTAACATTGTACTTGAGCCGTAAATAACATAACCTGCAGCAATCTGATTAATTCCTTGCTGCAAACAATCTTTCATTGTACCTGGTCCATCACCTGGTGAAATTCGTTTGTAAATGGAAAAAATAGTACCAACACTAATATTAACATCAATATTTGAAGAACCATCAAGCGGATCAAAAAGCAAAACATATTTTCCGATATGAAATTTATCCGGAATATGAATGATCTCTTCTTCTTCTTCAGACGCCATAACGCACAGGTTGCCGCCATGATCCATTGCTTTAATCATCATTTCGTGTGCGAGTATATCGAGCTTCTTAACTTTTTCACCATGAACATTTTTATCACCCGTATAACCAATTATATCAACAAGTCCGGCTTTGTTAACTTCAAGAGATATTACTTTGGCAGCGAGTGAAAGATCGTGAAGTAATTTTGAAAGCTCACCAGTAGCCTCGGTATGTTTAGTTTGTTCTTCAATTATGTAACGACTTAATGTCATGAATTGTGTGGTTGGCATGATTCTACCCTCTATTTTTAATTAATTTAATATCAGGATGAAAGAATTTCCTGATCTTTATATTGTAACTGGTACAATTTATAATAAATTCCCTTTTTTGCAAGCAATTGTTGATGATTTCCTGTTTCTCTGATCTCACCTTTGTGTAAAACAATGATTTTATCAGCATTTTGAATGGTTGAAAGTCTGTGCGCAATAACAATCGCAGTTCTTCCAACAAGAAGTTTTTCAATAGCATTCTTGATCAGATGTTCTGTTTCAGTATCAACACTTGATGTTGCTTCATCGAGAATCAGGATTTTAGGATTATAAGCGAGTGCACGTGCAAATGAGATTAATTGTTTTTGCCCAACGCTCAAAGTAGCTCCGCGTTCTTTGACTTCTTCATCATACTTATCAGGAAGTGTTTCGATAAATTTATCAGCACCAACAATTCTGGCTGCTTCGATTACCTGTTCATCGGAAATATTATCGTCGTAAAGATTAATATTTGATTTTATTGTTCCTGAAAAAAGAAATACATCCTGCAGAACCATAGAAATATATTTTCGCAGTTCCTTTTTATCCAGTTTCTCTATTTCAATTCCATCAAGAAGTATTTTGCCTTTGTTTATATCATAGAATCTGGTGAAAGTATTTATAATGCTTGTCTTTCCGGCACCTGTATGTCCGACTATTGCAACTGTTTCTCCGGGATTAATATTGAATGAAATATCTTTTAAAACATATTCGTCACCATTGTAAGCGAACCAAACATTTTTAAATTCAATGCTGCCTTTTACATTTTCGAGTTGTACCGGATGATCAGGGTTTTTAATTATGGTTTGATTATCGAGCAGTTTAAAAATTCTTTCTGATGAAGCCATTGCAGTCTGCATAATATTATACTTTTCAGAAAGATCACGAATTGGTCTGAAAAACATTTCAGTGTACTGAATGAACGCAAATAAAACACCGATCGTTAAAGATTTTTGTATTACTTCACCGCCACCGTACCAGATTATCAAACCAACAGCAATTGCACTAAGCAGTTCAACTCCCGGGTAAAATACTGCGTAGTAAAAAATAGATTGAATATTTGTCTTCTTGTAATCGTCATTGATTAATGAAAATTTGTTAAACTCATCTTCCTGTTTATTGAATATCTGTACTACACTCATTCCAGTTACATGTTCCTGCATATAAGCATTTAATCTTGCAAGATAAAGCCGAACATCCCGATAGCTTTCACGTGCTTTTTTTCTGAATAGAAACGTTCCGTAAATTAAAACCGGCAGAACAGTAAGCGTAACAAGTGATAAAGAAACATCCATAAAGAACATGAAAACAAGGATCCCGATAATTATGAATATATCATAAAATACCATCACAATTCCGGATGAGAATAACTCTCCAAGTGCTTCAACATCATTTGTAGCTCTTGTGACCAATCTGCCAATAGGTGTTCTGTCAAAAAATTTTAAAGCGAGTGTTTGAATATGATTGAAGATTTTGGTTCTCATATCATAAAGAGTTTTTTGACCGATGAACTGTGTAAAATACGTGAGAAAGTATTGTATCGTTGCCTGAAGAATCAGTGAACCGGTAAGTACAAGACTTATTATAAGCAATCCATGATAATCTGATTTACTGATGTAATCATCCACAGCAATTTTGGTGAGCATTGGACCAACAGCACTGAGTATAGCAACAAAGATATTAAGTATGATAGCAAAGATCACATATTTTTTGTATGGAGCAATAAATCCAAGAAGACGCTTCATCAATTTAGCGTCATACGCTTTACCTAAAACTTCATCTTCGCCGAAAATTTCCTGAGCCATAATAAATTAAATTTCTTCTAATTCTTTTTCGAGTAATTGTTTCTGATGTAAATCAGAATAAATGCCGCCAAGTTCAACTAATTGCTCGTGTGTACCTTGTTCTGCAATTTTTCCTTCGCTTAAGACAATTATTTTATCAGCTTCTTTTACAGTTGAAATCCTGTGACTGATTATAATTGTTGTTCTGGATTTCATGAACTCTTTTATTCTTTTTAAGATTTCCTCTTCTGTATTTGTGTCAACTGCAGAGAATGAATCATCAAGAATGAGTATTTTGGGATCAATGACTAATGCTCTTGCAAGTGATGCTCTTTGTTTCTGTCCGCCGGAAAAAGTTATTCCTCTCTCTCCGACTATCGTCTCATATTTTTGAGGAAATGTTTGAACATCATCATTGAATTGTGCAATTGATGCTGCTTCAAGAGCTTTTTTCTCATCGTTACCTCGTAAACCGTAAGTAAGATTATTCATCACAGTATCCGAGAATAGAAATGATTCCTGCTGCACTAATCCAACATTTGTTCTTAAAACATTTAACGGAATGTTTTTTAAATCCGTTCCATCAATTAATATTTCACCGGAAGTGCAATCGTATAATCTCGGGATAAGGTTTACGAAAGATGTTTTTCCTGAGCCTGTATATCCCATTACAGCAAGTGTAGAGTTAACAGGGATTTTCAGATTTATATCTTTCAATACATAAGGATGGTTTTCGCTATATCTGAATGAAACATTTCTGAAATCAATATCACCTTTGAGTTCTTTTATGGAATAATCAGTGTTTGCTGAGTCTTCAATTTCATAAGGTTCAGCAAAAATTTTGTTCAAACGTTTCATACTTGCTTCACCCTGCTGGACGATATTGGTTACCCATCCGAAAGCAAACATAGGCCAGATAAGAAAACCAAGAAAGACCACAAATGCTGTCAATTCACCCAATGTGATTTCATTATCAATCACCATTGTTCCACCAACCAATACAACAATTATAATAGACATACCGGTGATAAGGAAAAGAATCGGCATGATGAGCGCCTGAGTTTTTACCAGATGCATATTCTTTTTTACGAAATCTTTACTCTCTTTAGCATATCTATCCATCTCGCGTTCTTCACGCGCATAAGATTTTACAACTCTGATCCCTGAAAAATTTTCCTGTGCCATTGTTGTAAGCTCAGCAAACTTTTCCTGGATAACTGTGAACTTCTGATGAATTTTCTTTCCGACTTTGTAAACAGCGTATGATAAAAACGGAAGTGGAAGTAATGAATACACAGTAAGTTGAAAATTCAATGTGATCATCAAAATTAAAACGAGCACTAATATCACCACTGTATCTGTTGTGTACATCACTGCAGGACCAATAAATGTCCGGACAGCATTAATATCATTAGTAGCATGCGCCATAATGTTACCAGTCGAGTTATTCTGGAAAAATCTCAGTGGTAATCTTTGGACGTGCGACCAGAAATCTCCCCGCAAATCGTATTCAATTTCTCTTGACACAACGATAATTGTTTGCCGTATCATGAAACGGAATATTCCGGATACAACTGATAAACCGATTATCATCAGTCCGTACTTCAACAACAATTCAGAAGTTGCATTTTTCTGAAGTGCATCTATTGAATCTTTCATGATCAGAGGAACGTAAACCGCAGTAATATCTGAAAGAATGATAAAGATCAAACCTAGAATAAGTTTCTTCTTATATCGGAGAAAATATTTTTTTAAAGTAAATAGGTTTTTCAATTATTATTTTGAATCTTGCTCTTAAATTTTAATTATGAAGCTATAAATACAATTATGTTTGGATAGCTAATTGATAAACTATATGAAAGGCAAAATGCTTATTTGATTTCACGGAATCCAGTGTATTTTTGAAGCACTTCAGGTACCCGAATAGTTCCTTCAACTGTTTGGTAATTTTCAAGTATTGAAACCATCAATCTGCTTGTAGCCAACCCCGAACCATTCAAAGTATGAACGAACTCAGGTTTTTTTTCACCTTCTCTTTTAAATCGTATGCTTGCTCTTCTTGCCTGGAAATCTTCAAAGTTGCTGCAGGAAGAAGCTTCGAGCCATCGTTGTTCTGCAGGAGACCACGTTTCAATATCGTAACACTTTGCCGCAGAAAAACTTAAATCGCCAGTGCACAGCATAAGAATCCTATAAGGGATTTTTAGTAACTTTAAAATATCTTCGGCATCGTTTACAAGTTTTTCCAATTCATCGTATGAAGTTTCTGGTTTTACAATTTTTACCATCTCCACTTTATTAAACTGGTGAACTCTCAAAAAACCTTTTGATTCTTTTCCATAAGAACCGGCTTCTCGTCTGAAGCAAGCTGAATAGCCAACATACCGAATCGGCAAATCTTTTTCAGAAATTATTTCATCACGATGTAGATTTGTAATCGGAACTTCCGCAGTTGGAATCGGATACAATCCATCTTTTTCAATTGCGTACATATCATCTACCATCTTTGGAAGCTGACCGGTTCCCATCATCGATTCTCTGTTTACAAGAAACGGGGGAAAAACTTCTTTGTAGTTGTGATGAGTCAGATGATAATCAAGCATAAAATTAATCAATGCTCTCTCAAGTGTTGCACCTTTTCCAGCATAAACAGGAAAACCAGTACCTGAAATTTTAGCACCTCTTTCAAAATCGAGTATATTAAATTTCTTCCCGAGTTCAATGTGGTCAAGAGTTTTTGGTTTCTTGCCGCTTGTCCCGATGGGAAATGAAAATCCTTCCGGCATCCATTTTCTAACTTCAACATTTTGATCAGCAGTCTTTCCGACGGGAACAGATGAATGAGGAAGATTCGGAATGAACATCAATATTCCATTCAAATTCTCTTCAACATGTTTCAACTGGTTATCGAGCTCAGTGATTTTATCAGAAACGATTTTCATCTCTGCAAAGATTTGTGTAGTGTCTTCACCGGCTTTTTTCATCTGAGGAATTTTTGATGATACCTGGTTCTTCTTTGCTTTCAGTTCTTCAACTTCTGAAATTATTTTTCTTCGATCTTCATCCAGCGAAAGAATTTCGTCAACACGATCTTTTTCGTTTTTATTTTTTAATCCCTGTCTGACAGTTTCAGGATTTTCACGAATTAATTTTATATCAAGCATATTTTATATTTTTAATTTAGAAGAATAGAACGCTGACCTGCCTAACGGCAGGCAGGTGACACAGACCTGTCTTGCTGTCAGGCAGGTTTAACTGATCTGCGCATATCTGCTCGATCAGCGTCATCTGCGTGCTATTAATTATTTTACTACGATGTTATAGATCTTATTCTTAACGTAAATTTCTTTAACAATTGTTTTATCTGATGTGTGTTTTATCACTTTATCATCGCTGAAAACTAATTTCTTAACTATTTCCTGTTCGCTGTCAATTGGTACGTCAAGAGTTGTTCTGACTTTACCATTCACCTGTACTGCAATACCAACCGTATCTTCAATCAGTGCTGACTCATCAACATCAAACCAGAAAGACTTTTCATAGATCGATGTAGCATTGCCAAGTAAACTCCAGCATTCTTCTCCAAGATGAGGTGCAAGTGGTGAGATCATTATTGCTAATCTCTGCAGAGCAAATAATTGAATTTCCTTTGAGCAATTCGAAATATCTTTTAAATTATTCAGCAACTCCATTAAAGCAGCGATTGCTGTATTAAATCTGAAATGATTTATTTCTTCTCCAACTTTGTTCAGTGTTTGATTAATTTTTCTGTAAATGAATTTGTCTGCATCTGAAAGTGAACTCAGTTCATATTTATCTTTTGACGATGTTTGATTTTGCAGATCTTTAAATTCATTGAACAAATCATAAACCCGATTTACAAAACGATCAGTTCCTGAAATTCCTTTATCACTCCAATCTCCGCCCATATCGTACGGACCCATAAACATCAGGTAAAGACGAAAGACATCCGAACCAAATTTTGATGTGAACATATCCGGGTTTACAACATTTCCTTTCGACTTTGACATCTTTGCACCGGCATTGGTAATCGTTCCCTGATGAACAAGTGTTTGAAAAGGTTCGTCACCTTTTGCAATTCCGAGATCACGCAAAAATTTGTGAATGAATCTTGCGTATAAAAGATGCATCGTTGCGTGTTCTGCACCACCGACATACATATCAACCGGTACCCATTGATCGGCAATTGACTTATCAAAAATTCCATCTGAAAAATGTGGATTTAAATATCTGAAATAATACCACGATGAATCAACAAAAGTATCCATTGTATCTGGATCTCGTTTCGCATTTCCACCGCACTTCGGACATTTAACATTTATAAACTTTTCATTTCTTGCAAGAGGTGATTCACCACCAAGATGAAAATCAACATCATAAGGAAGTTCAACCGGCAGTTTGACTTCACTCACTGCTTGTTCACCACAGTTATCGCAGTGAATAATCGGAATCGGAGTTCCCCAATATCTTTGTCTGGAAATCAGCCAGTCTCTCAAACGATAATTTACTGTAGCTTTACCAATTTTTTCATCCGCAAGCCATTGATTGATTTTCTTTTTTGCATCTTCAACAAAAAGTCCGTTTAGAAAATCACTGTTGATAGCAGGACCATCTTCAAGAAATGCTTTGCCTTTAAAATCATCCGGCGGTTGAATAGTTCTGATGATTGGAAGATTAAACTTTTCAGCAAATTCCCAATCGCGTTCGTCTTGTCCTGGAACAGCCATTATTGCACCGGTTCCGTAAGTCAGTAAAACATAATCAGCAACCCAGATTGGAATTTTTTTATTGTTAACCGGATTGATGGCAAAAGCACCTGTGAATACACCTGTTTTTTCTTTTACAGTTGATGTTCTTTCAATTTCAGTTAATGATTTAATCGAATCTTTATATTCATCGACTTTATTTTGCTGTTCAGAAGTTGTGAGTTTTTCAACTAAAGGATGCTCTGGTGCAAGAACCATATACGTTGCACCGAAAAGAGTATCAGGTCTTGTTGTAAATATTTTTATTACTTCATTAGAACCATCTATTTTAAAATCGACTTCAGCGCCGACACTTTTTCCAATCCAGTTTCGCTGCATCAGTTTTGTTTTTTCAGGCCAGTTTATTTTATCCAAACCTTGTAATAGTTCTTCAGCATATTCAGTTATTTTGAAAAACCATTGCGAAAGATTTTTTTGAATCACTTCTGTTCCGCAACGTTCACATTTCCCATCATGAACTTGTTCGTTTGCAAGTACGGTCAGATCTTTCGGGCACCAATTAACCGGAGCTTTTTTTCTGTAAGCCAATCCTTTTTTATAAAGTTGAAGGAATAGCCATTGATTCCATTTGTAATATTCAGGAACGCAAGTCATTAACTCAGCATTCCAATCGTACATACAGCCAATTTTTTTCAACTGTTCTTTTATATCTTTTATATTTTTTATTGTGCTGTCCTGCGGATGAATACCTGTTTGTATCGCATAATTCTCTGCAGGTAAACCGAAAGCATCGTAACCCATCGGTTCAAAAACATTGAAGCCTCTTAATCTTTTGTAGCGAGCCCAGGAATCGGAAGGACCGTAATGGTACCAATGTCCGGTATGCAGCTTCGCACCGGATGGATAGATAAACATATTCAGGTGATAAAGTTTTTTATCAGTTTTTGTAAAATCAGTTTTATAAACCTGTTTTTCTTCCCAGTAATTTTGCCATTTGGATTCTATTTCTGCGTGAGGATATCTCATTGATTCTTTTGATTTTCGTAAAAATTAGGAGCAAATTTAGCCAAAAGGGCAGGGAATTCAAACTTAAGTAGTTAGGATTTAGCCCATCTCGCTGATCGCGAGCCGAGGCAAGTAGTGAGAAGTTAAAAGTGCTTGATAGCTAACTTATGGTTTAATTCTTTCAAAATAACTTTGCAAGGAATGAAATTCAATTAACAGATCATCTTTTCTGGTGGTAAAGTTTTCAATAATGTTTGGTGACAAACAAATATTTTGTCCATTGGGATAGAGATCACGGAATACCTTTAAATTTTTAGTTGAAAAGTTTGATGGATTAACTTTGCATTCAAACGTATCAACGTTTTTATTATCTCTTTTAATTACAAAATCAATTTCCCGTCCTGACTTATCAAGCCAAAAGAATAGATTGCTTTCTGGATGGATTGATCGAAGTGAATCAAGTACTAAATGTTCCCAAAGCAAACCACGATCTTCTTCTCTTATACCTTCCCAGCCTTTTATAAATGATACGAACCCTGTATCGAAAGCATAGCATTTTGGTCTTTGTGTTATTTCTCTTCTGCCGCCTCTTGAAAAAGGTTTTAACAGAAATACAGCATGTGATATTATCATTGCTTCAATATGTGCTTTAACTGTCGGTCGGCTTAAACCGCTTAGCTTTGCAAGCTGAGTGTAATCAATTAACCTGCCGCTTTGGCGCAACAGCAAATGCAAAAGCGAAATAAAACCTTCTCGATTTCTAACGTTAAACAGTTCCTGAATATCTCGCGCATAAAAACTGTCTATCCATTCTGTGAAGAAGGAAGGATCTTTTTTCTCAGCTTGTAAAGGTTCGGGAAGTCCGCCGTGAAGTAAACGTTTGTCTAAATCTTTTATACCGAACTCCGAAATACTTTCATTCCAAAGAACCGGAGGTAAGTATATTGTTTTCTTTCTGCCTGTCAGGCTGTCGCGAAATTTTTTAGTTGCCGTTATTGTGGAGGAACCCGTAGCAAGTATTTTAAGATTTGAAAATTCATCAGCTCCAATTTTTAGGAGATTACTCGGATCAGGTAATCTGTGAATCTCATCAAATATCACTTTACTATCTTTATCTATGCTGCTGAAAAATATCTCCGGGTCTTCTAATCTCCGTGCAACCGAAGGCAAATCGCAGTTTAAATATCCGGCATCTGAAAACATTTTTGCAATAGTTGTTTTACCAACGCGTCTTACACCTGAAAGCCAGACGATAGGTCGCTGAAGCCACGCTTGCTCTATTTTATTTACCCAATAAGGTCTTTTTATCATAATTCTACTTTACAAATAGACGCCCAAATGTAAAGTGTGTTTATATCAATTGCAAGTGTGTACTTGTTAAAATTTACAGGATTGTGTAATCCGGCAAAATTGAAATTGGAAGTCTGAAGCCATTGGATAGTGATTTCCGATTTGGTATTCCCATAACCTTGCTCTGAATTTAAAATTAGATAAATACTTTTTATTTGCCAATTACAAACCGATCGTCCAAAAACATTTCATAAAGATTAAAATAATATATTGTTTGATTTGGTATTACTTAAGTGTTCAATTTACTGCGGGATATATGTAAGTTTGATAAGTATCAAAATAAAAATTTGCGAATGTTCAAATCCATTCCAGGAGATATTTTATGAATAGCAGATCAGAGATCAAAAGTATTAAAAACATTATCAGACTGGTTTTTACAGTGATAATTATTTTTCTCATCTCATCAGCTCAGATTTTTTCCCAATCAAACACACAACAAAAAGGAAATCCACCTGATCGCAGATTGCATCACGAGATTAAAGATGATGAATATATTCCCGATTTAAGAGAAAGTCAGGAAAGATCACCTGCATATAATTATTCATTAAATAGTATTGTTACTACTCAGGTAAATGTTGATGCGAACGGGCAAAACATTGTTGGAGATGCTGCAAACGAACCTTCGATAGCAGTTGACAGAAATAATCCAAATAGAATTGCAATCGGATGGAGACAGTTTAATACAATCAGCAACAACTTCCGCCAGGCAGGATTTGGATTTACAACAAATGGAGGACAGTCATGGACATTTCCTGGTGTAATTGAACCTGGAATCTTTCGATCAGATCCCGTATTAGAAAGTGATGCTGACGGAAATTTTTATTATAACAGTCTGGCTTCTTTCAAACCGCCTACGCGTCGGAGGCAGCCCTACGGGACAAGCGGGACGGGCTGGTTCCGGTCATGGCCGCCTATGGCGCCCTTTATGGCTATTTGA
>JAANMV010004496.1_pt1 | contig 10906 bp, 8 predicted proteins | sample 7279661 | NCBI WGS metagenome assembly JAANMV01 (sample SAMN14094540, study PRJNA606508) | bioreactor metagenome | isolation source: A lab-scale SPAN reactor treating ammonium-rich wastewater day 121 | place: Ireland: Galway | collected 2017-05-16 | reverse complement strand
GAGTACGCCTTCGGTGAGGGCGAGGCCGCCATGGCCGCCCTTGGCGCATCGATCTACCCGGGAGTGCAGAACCCCCTGCTCGCCGCCCAGGCCGCGGGACTCGGCGCGGTGCTGACCACCCGCTGGAAGGCCCAGGAGCCGCAGCTGCGGCCCCTGCTCGGGCTCCCGGAGACCATGGCGCTGCACGCCATCATCCCCATCGGCTGGCCGGACCGCAGCTATGGGAAGAACCGCCGCCGGCCGGTGGGCGAAGTCACCTACCGGGAGCGCTTCGGCGAGCCCTGGTGACGGTCAGCCCCCGCCGATGGCCGGGACGATCGTGATCTCGGTGCCCGGGGCCACCGCATCGTGCAGGGCCAGTGGGATTACCTCGCCGTTGACCGCAAAGGCCAGCTCCGGCCGCAGCCGTCCTTCCTCCACCACCCGGTCGAAGAAGCCCGGGCATCGCGCGTCGAGGGCGCGCAGCAACTCGCCGATCGTGCCGCCTTCGACCTCGAGCTGCGGCGATCCGCCGCACAGGTCGCGCAGGGTCGCCGGGATGATAACCAGCGCCACTAGGACAGCCCGTTCAGCTCCTCGACCACGCGGCGCGGAGACATCGGAAGGTCGGTGAAGCGGTGGCCGGTCGCGTCGGCGATCGCATTCGCGATGGCTGCCAGCGGCGGGACAATCGGCACCTCGCCCACGCCCCGGACGCCATACGGGTGCCCAGGATTCGGGACCTCGACCAGGATCGTGTCAATGTTCGGCACATCCAGCGTGGTCGGCATGCGATAGTCGAGGAAACTCGCGTTCGCCAGCCGGCCGGTGTCGTCGTAGAAGTACTCCTCGTTGAGCGCCCAGCCGATGCCCTGGACCGCACCACCCTGGATCTGGTCCTCCACATACGACGGGTGAATGGCCGTACCTACGTCCTGGACGGCCGTGTAGCGCAGGATGTTGACTTTCCCCGTGTCGGGGTCGACCTCCACGTCGACGATGTGGGTGGCAAATGCGCCGCCGGCCCCGCGCGCCAGGAGCGACGCCTTACCGGCGATCGGACCACCGGTGCGGGCGGATTGCCCCGCCAGCTCCTTGAAGGTGAGTTCCTTTGTGGAGTCCTTCGTGCACTTGAGCACGCCCGCCTCGTAGACGACGTCCTCCTCGGCCACGCCCCAGAGCTTGGCCGCCCGTGCGACCATCTGGCGGCGAATGTCCATGCCGGCTTCATAGACGGCGAGGCCCGAGGCGAACGTGGTGCGGCTGCCGCCCGTCACGTCGTTATGCCCGATGGAGTCGGTATCGACCACCGACGGGCGGATCGTGTCGTAATCGACACCCAGGGTCTCGGCGAGCTGCATGGCGAGCGACGCGCGCGTCCCGCCGATGTCGACCGAGCCCTCGATCAGGTTGATGGTGCCGTCGGTGTTGACGGCGACGACCACGCTCGACTGCATTCCGCCGTTGAACCAGTAGCCGGAGGCTACGCCACGGCCGCGGTTGGGGCCCTCGATCGGCGAGCGGTAGTGGGGCGAGTTGAGGGCCGCCTCGACCACCTCTTGGTTGCCGATGCGCGGGAAGGCGATGCCGTTGACCATCCGGGTGCCCTCGTGCGAGGCGTTGGCCTTGCGGAACTCGAGTGGATCGATCTTCTGCCGACGGGCCAGCTCGTCGACGACGCTTTCGATTGCGAACGCGGCGGCAGGTGCGCCAGGAGCACGGTAGGCGGCGGTCTTCGGCTTGTTCACCACCACGTCGTAGGCATTGATCTGGAAGTTATCGATGTTGTAGGGCGAGAGCATCGTCATGGAGCCAGCGCCCACTGAGGACCCGGGGAACGCCCCTGCTTCGTAGCAGAGGGTGGCCTGCACAGCGGTGAGCTGGTCCCCTTTGGCGGCGGCTTTCAACTTCATGTAGGTGCCGCTCGTCGGGCCCGTGGCCTCGAACACCTCGGCGCGGCTCATGCTCGCCTTCACCGGGCGGCTGGTCTTCTTCGACAGCAGGGCGACGATGGGATCGAGATAAATCGGCATCTTGCCGCCGAAGCCCCCGCCGATCTCCATCGGGACAACCTTTACGTGCGAGACGGGGAGTTTCAGCACCTCTGCCACGAGCCCGCGCACGGCGAACGCGCCCTGGGTACTCGTCCAGATGGTGAGCGTGCCGTCCGAGTTCCAGTTCCCGGTGGAGCTGTGCGGTTCGATGTACCCCTGGTGGACCATCTTCGTCGTGAACTCGCGCTCGACGACGACATCGGCATCCGCGAAGGCGGCTTCGATATCGCCCCCTTCGAACTTGTTGTAGCTCGCGATGTTCGATGGCTTGTCGCCCACTTCGCGGGTCATCAGGGTCTTTGTGCGGCGCGTTTCGTTCAAGAGTGGGGCGTCGTCACGCATGGCGTCGCGCACATCGAGGACGGGCGGCAGCACCTCGTACTCGACTTTGATCTGGGCCAGAGCGAGCTCGGCGACATGCGGGCTGGCGGCGGCCACCGCAGCCACGGCATGGCCCTGGTAGAGCACCTTCCGCGAAGCGAGGATGTTCTCGCTCACTTCCATCAGGTTGACGGCGCTCTCGCCGAGGTCCTCCACCTTGTCGGCTGCGGCCGGCAGGTCCGTGTGAGTGAGGACCGCCAGGACGCCCGGGTACTTCTCGGCTCCGGTGGTATCGATGGAAAGGATGCGGGCGTGGGCGTGCGGGCTGCGAAGCACCTTCGCGTGGATGAGGCCCGGGAGGTGGATATCCGCGCCATACTGGGCTTTGCCGGTCACCTTCTCGACGCCGTCCGGGCGGACGGGCCGGGTGCCGATGACGGAATAGGCGGGGCAGTCGACTGTGGTCACGTTATTTCGCCTCCTGCATGTCGTTGGACGCCTTCATGACGGCCTTGACGATCTTGTCGTAGCCGGTGCAGCGGCAGAGGTTGCCGGCGAGCCAGAACCGCACCCGGTGCTCATCCGGGTTCGGTTCGCGGTCGAGCAGCGCCTTGGCCGACATGATGAACCCGGGGGTGCAGATGCCGCACTGGAGCGCAGCCTCTTCGAGGAACGCCTGCTGGAGCGGATGGAGCTGGTCCCCACGTGCCAGCCCCTCGATGGTGCTCACCTCGGCGCCCTGCGTTTCGACGGCGAGCACGCAGCACGAGTTCACCACGCGGCCGTTCAGCATGACGCTGCAGGCGCCGCAGTTGCCGTTGTTGCAGCCTTCCTTGGTGCCCGTAAGCCCGATGTTGTCGCGGAGGACTTCGAGCAGGCTCTGGCGCGGTTCGGCCAGGAATTCGATGTCGTCGCCGTTCAGGCGGGTCTGGATGTGCATCTTTGCCATGGGGCTAGCGGGCCTCCCGGTAACGCTGGAGCGCCCCTTCGAGCGCGCGGATGGTGAGAATTTTCGCGAGGTGTTTGCGCTGGGCGATGCCGCCGCGCATGTCGTCGATGGGTTTGGCGGCAGCCGCCGCGGCTTCCCCGGCCGCCGCGAAGGCCTCGGCGCCCGCCGGCTGGCCAACCAGCGCCGCAACCGCCTCCGGGACCATGATCGGGGTGGCCGCCACCGCGCCGAGGGCCACCCGCGCGTGCTCGATGGTCGAGCCATCGGCGCCCAGCTCGATACGAACGCCAGAGCTCGCCACCGCGATGTCCATCTCGTTCCGCGGGATGAACCGGTGGTAGTAGGCCGCCGAGTGTTCCGGCTGGGCCGGGATGCGGACGCTCACGAGCAGTTCGCCCGGTTGAAGCGTGTTGCGCCCCGGGCCGGCAAAGAACTCCTCGACCGGGATTTCGCGCGTTGCCGTGGACGAGGCGATGGCCAGGCGGGCGCCCAGCACGATCAGCGCGGGGGACGAATCCGCCGCGGGGCTCGCATTGCACAGGTTGCCGCCGAGACTCGCCCGCGATTGGATTGCCGTGCCTCCGATGATGGAGGCCGCATCGACCAGTGCCGGCAGCTTCGCGCGCACCTGCGGGTCTTCGTAAATCTGGGCGAGCGGGACGGCCGCGCCGATGTTGAGCGATCCATCCGGGGCGAAGGCGATCGCCATCATCTCCGGGATGTGCTTCAGGTCGATGAGCTGGTCGCACTGCTTGCGGCCCTCTCGCAGCTGGATGATGACATCTGTGCCGCCAGCCAGCATCAGCGACCGCTTCCCGTTCCCGAGTGCCGTGAAGGCCTCGGAGAGCGAGCGCGGCGCAACGTATTCAAACGATTCCATGCACCATCCTTGGGTCAGGCATATGTCCGCACGAGTTCCCCCGAGGGGTTGCGGACGTTCTGACAGTTCAAAGGATCATACGGTGCGCGCCACGCCCTGTCTTGAACAGCTCATTGGAGCGCAGCCGCTAGAATGCGTCCGCATGAAGCGCACCTTCCTTCTCGTTCTCCTCGTGGCCGCTTTCGCCATCGGCATCTCGCCGCGGCCGGCCGCCCACGCGGACGAAGGCTGGACGATCACGCAGCTCGCCATCGAGTACAACGTCGCGAAGGACGGGACAGTTACCGCCACCGAGACCATCAGGGCTGACTTCGGCTCGCTCCAGAAGCACGGCATCTTCCGGTACTTCTACGAACGGGTTCCATGTGGCGACCCCATCGCGGGCGCCCAGCAACCTCTTTACGATTGTCCCTCGGGCTACAACCGCGAATACAGCTATGACATCACGAGCGTGACCCGCCTCGATGGCAGCAAGTGGAAGCACGAGGTCTCGCGGGAAGCCGGCAAGGTGACCGTGAAGATCGGCGACGCCGACATCTTCGTCTCGGGTCCCCAGGACTATGTCATCAGCTACACGCTGCGCGGCGCCCTCGATGCCTATGACGATCACGGCGAACTGTACTGGGATGCGAGCGGCGAGTGGCCCGTCCCCATCGAGACCTTTGCCATCTCGGTCAAACTGCCGGCGGGCGCCGAGGCGTACGCGATCTGCTACCAGGGGTATGCTGACTCGGACGAACAGTGCCTGGCCTCCACCGCCGCGAACGTCGCGACGTTCGCGGGCAATCGCGAGCTCTCGTCCTTCGAGCAGGTAACGATCGCGGTTGGCTGGCAGCCCGGCGTGGTCGAGATCCCCGCTCCCATGCTCGAAGACCGCCTGACCATTGGCGACCTGTTCACGCTTGACGTGATCGAGTGGGGCGGACTGGTCCTTAGCCTGATCGCCGGTGTGGTGCTGGTCGGTTCCGCCTGGTGGACGCACGGCCGGGACCGTTCCTATACCTCCATGTACTACCTCACGAACAACCCCGAAGAGCACACGCGACCGCTGTTCGCCCGCCAGGACGTGGTGGTGGAGTACCTCCCGCCCGAGGACCTTCGTCCCGCACAGATGGGCGTCCTCCTCGACGAGCGGGCCGACACGCTCGACGTGACCGCGACAATCGTCGACCTGGCCGTACGGGGCTACCTGCACATCACCGAGCTCCCGAAGAAGGGCTGGTTCGGCAGCAACGACTGGAAACTGACGAAGAAACAGGAGGCGAACGGCCTCAACGCCTTCGAAAAGAAGGTCTTGAACTCGCTGTTCGAGACCGGAGACGAAGTCGAGCTTTCGGACCTGAGGTACAAGTTCGCCGCGGACCTGGCCAAAGCGAAGGAACTCATCTACGGCGACGCGATGCAGCGCAAATGGTTCAGCATGAAACCGGAGTCGGCGCGGGGGATGTGGGTCATCGTCGCGATAAGCCTGCTCGCCTTCGGAGCCGGTTTCGCCGTGTTCGCCGGACTCCTATTCCATCGGGCGCTCATGCCGCTGGGTCTTGTGCCGGCGGGACTAACCATGCTCGTGCTCTCGCGCTCCATGGCCCGCCGCACCGCGGCAGGCAGCGAGATGCTGCGGCGGGTCCTCGGCTTCCGGCTTTACATCGCCACGGCCGAGAAGCACCGCCAGGAGTTCAACGAGCAGGAAAACATCTTCGCCCGCTATCTGCCCTTCGCTATCGTCTTTGGCTGCGTTTCAAAGTGGGCCAAGGCGTTTGAGGGCCTCGACGACCAGGTCTCCCAGTCCACCTCGTCGTGGTACTCGGGCACAGGCGCCTTCCGCGTCGCCGCGTTTTCGAGCGGGCTCCAGGGCTTCTCCAGCTCGGTTTCGAGCACCCTTGCGAGCACCCGGTCGAGTTCCGGCGGGTCGGGGTTCTCCGGTGGGTCGAGCGGCGGCGGTGGCGGCGGTGGCGGCGGCGGCAGCTGGTAGCCGTTAAACGGCCGCCCGGGGACGTTTGTCGCGCCTGAGGACTTCCACGGTGCGAACACCTGTACGGGGCCGAAGCAGGGCTGAGGGCCGGCTATTTCTTGAGCCACTCCCGCAGGCGGTGGGGGACATTGGTGATGATCCCGTCCACGCCAGCCTCCACCACGCGGGCCCAATCTTCGGCCGAATCGACGGTCCAGGCCCAGACGCACACCTGCCGGCGCTTGGCCTTCTCCACCAGCGCCCGGTCGACGGCCGCGTGGTGGACCGAGATCGCCTGGCCGTTGCGCTTCAGGAGGCCGCCCAGCAGCCGGTCGACCTCATCCCCGTGCACGGGCGGGACGATGATGGTGGCGGAAACGCGAGGTTCGGTCTTCCGGGCACGGTCCACCATCTCAGGGTTGAACGAGTGGATCGCGGTCCAGGACTCGGCGTTGTGCCGCTTGATCACCTCGACCACGGCGTCGACGCAGCGCTGATCCTGCTCGGGGTCGGTCGCCTTCAACTCGCACATCACCGTCAGGCGGCCCGCTACGAGGCCGAACACCTCGTCCAGGGTGGGCACGGGCTCGCCGTCCCCTGCGTCCGCAGCCTGGAGTTCGGCCAGCGTCTTTTCCTTCACCGGCCCGCTGAGGTTCGTCGTGCGATCGACCGTGGTGTCGTGCATGAGCACGGGAACGCCGTCGGCACAGAGCTGCACGTCGATCTCCATCGCTTCGGCGGAAGCATCGAGGCAGGAGCGCACCCCTGCCAGGGTGTTCGCGGGCGCCTCCCCCGCGGCTGCGGCATGACCAATCACCAGCACATAGGGCTTCATGGCCGAACTGTACCCGCTGCCCCCGCATCGTGAAACGAGTCGAACAGTGAGACGTAGTTCATATTGATCCGGCGTTAACGCTCTAAACTGTGGCCACCGGGCGGGGAACTGCGATCCCCACCCGGGGAGGTGCCCATGAAGACGGCGCTAGTTTCACACTTCAGGACGGCAAGAGGGCGGGAACTCGCGGTGGAATGGGACACCGCGGCGAACAGCCAACGGGCCTGGCGCTGGAACCAGGACCATTACCCGGACCCGCTGACGCCGCTGTTTGCCTGGATTCACGCCGACAGGCAGTCCCAGGATGCGCCCTATGCGGACGCGGGCGTGGAGCCGCCGGCCCCGTTTCGAGGGCGGCAGCTTCCAGCGGGCTTCCAGTACGTACGGCTGACGCCGCTCGACGCCGAAGAGTCGCCATCGTTCATCACGAGGGCCCGGGAGTTGGGCGCGAGATGCGGCGGCGCGCCCAGGGTATGGGACACTTTCGCCCAACCACGCGCCGAAGCAGCTGTTCGGGCCCTCCAGGCGGTCGCCCCGGAAACTCCCGTGGCAGAACTATCCCGCCTCTATCACGATGCCTTCCACAACACGCATATCGGAGGCATGGTCGCCCTCGGGCCTGTGCTCGGCCCGCTCCAGGGGACGCTCGAAGCACTGTTCGAAGCAGATGACGCGGCGCTGCTCGTGCAGGAACTCGGCCAGGGCTCCGACAGCGCCACAATGGAGAGTAACCGAGCGATCGCGCGCCTGGCGGAGATGGCGCGAGCGGCGCCCGGCATTGCCCGCATCGTCACTGAGGGCGGCAACGACGCGCTTCAGTCCCTGCGTCGTGAAACGGCTGCAGCCGCGTTCATGGCTGCGTTTGATGCGTTCATCGCCGATTACGGCTGGCGCTCCGGCGGGTGGGACATCACCAACCCCACACTTCGGGAGAGGCCGGCCGACGCGCTGAACCTGGTCCGTCAGGCGATGGCCGCACGCAACGGGGACTTCGCCTCCCGCACCGAGGTGGTCCGGCGCCGGGACGCCGCGTTGCAGCGCGTCGAAGCCCGGCTCGCCGGGGACCCGGCCAGAGTGGCCACTTTCCGGGCGCTCGCCGGCCAGCTCGAAAACTACGTCGCCGTGCGCGAGGGGCGCGCGCTGTGGCAGCTCCTCGTTACCGGCAGCCTGCGGATCGCACTCCTGAACAAAGGCGATGCACTGCGCTCGGCCGGCACGATCGACGTTCCCGACGACATCTTCTTCCTGCTTCCCGCTGAAATCGATCCGTTCTTCGCCTACGCGGAGCGAGTTGACTTCCGGTCCCTCGTGGCCGAGCGGCGGAAAGAGTGGGCGAGCTGGCTCGGCGACAAGCCTCCCGCCGTCATCTCCGCCGCCCCCGGGCTCATCCCGGGCCCGGCCGCGCAACCCGGCGAAGCGGTGATTCACGGCCTCCCCGGCTCTCGCGGCAAAATAACCGCGAAGGCACGCGTGCTCCTGGACTTCGCGGACTGCGATGAACTCGAACCGGGGGAAGTGCTCGTCTGCATCATGACGTCACCGCCATGGACCCCGCTGTTCGCCGTCGCCTCGGCAATCGTCACCGATTCCGGCGCCGCCTTCTCTCACCCGGCCATCGCCGCTCGCGAGTTCGGCATCCCGGCGGTCGTCGGCGCCACAGAGGCTACTGCCCGGATCCAGACGGGTGACACGATCACCGTGGATGGTGACGCCGGCGTGGTCCACATCGAGGTGCGCCACCCCGGAGGCTGACGCCCGGGCGGGCGCGCCCGCGCGCCTACGGCTCCTGCCGCGTGCGCTTCCGGGAGAGCTGCCGCCCGAACCGCGACATGCGCATCGCCCGTTCCGCCGTCGTTCGGATCCCCGTCCGGCGCCGCGGCAGTGCAGCCAGCTCCCGCAGTGCGTCGCCGAATCCGGTCATTACCGGCACCCCGTGGCCGGGCAGGCCGCCCTCCGGTGCCGACACGGCGAACTGCCGGATGGACTCGAGGTACTGGTCATCGTCGTGGTTCGCCATGCGCAACGACCGCGTCAGTTCGCCGCCATGGCTGATGACCAGGTCTCCGACGAACGCGGCTCCCAGCCGGTCGACAACGAAACAGCACGAGCCCGGCGTGTGGCCCGGAACCGGCACCGCCCGAATGCCGGGTAGCAACTCGCTCTCGCCGTCGATGCACTGGTCCACGAGGACGTCCGCACCGCTCGATCGCTGGAATCGCGCGACCAGGAACCTCCCAATGTGCGATCGTCCGACGGTGGTGTGCAGGAACGCCCGGCCATCTCGTTCGAAACAATCTCCCTGGCCGATGCAGAGGCGGGCACCCGTGGCCTGGCGGACCGCGCCGGCCGCACCCGCGTGGTCCCGGTGCATGTGCGTCAACAGGATGGCCGAGAGCCGGCCGCCGTGTGCGGCAACCTCTTCGAGGATGGCGCCGGCACTCGAGGCGAAGCCGGTATCGACCAGCGCGAGCTGGCCGTCATCGGCCTCGACGAGATAGACGTTCGAGCCGCGGGTGCCGTGGAGCCACCAGAGCCCCGGAGCGAGCAGGTCAGCCAAGAGGTACCCCCTCGTTTGAGCTTACCCGCCCCTGGCGTTCCGGGGCATCGCCGGGCGTGCTACTCCCCTTCGCAGGTAATGACGATGCAGGGGGGTACTTCCCGCGCCTGAGATACGGGTCAGCGGTGGGCAAACGGGGGGGTGAGGTGGTCCCCAGAACGGAGCGCGAGCGAAACCAAACGAGCCCTCCGGTTGGGAGGGCTCGTGAAGAGCGTGCGCGTACAGGGAATTGGTAGCGGGGGAGGGATTCGAACCCCCGGCCTTCGGGTTATGAGCCCGACGAGCTACCACTGCTCCACCCCGCGACCTGCGACAAACGAAGCTGGTACACCTTAAGTTCTGAAGAGCGAAGTACTGCAGGGCGCATCATAGAAAACAAGTCTTCAATGTAGGTCAAGCCCTCGACCATTAGTACGCCTCAGCTGAACACATTACTGTGATTACACTTGGCGCCTATCAAACAGGTAGTCTTCCTGTGGTCTTACCCGATTAACTCGGTGGGAGCCCTCATCTTGAGGTCGGCTTCGCACTTAGATGCTTTCAGCGCTTATCCGATCCGGACATGGCTACCGGGCAGTGCTCCTGGCGGAACAACCCGCACACCAGCGGTCCGTTCACCCCGGTCCTCTCGTACTAGGGGCAACTCCTCTCAAGGCTCCTACGCCCACGGCGGATAGAGACCGAACTGTCTCACGACGTTCTGAACCCAGCTCGCGTACCGCTTTAATGGGCGAACAGCCCAACCCTTGGGACCTACTCCAGCCCCAGGATGCGACGAGCCGACATCGAGGTGCCAAACCTTGCCGTCGCTGTGGACGCTTGGGCAAGATAAGCCTGTTATCCCCGGGGTAGCTTATATCCGTTAAGCCACGGCCCTTCCACTCGGTACCGTAGGATCACTTTGACCGGCTTTCGCCCCTGCTCGACGTGTTTGTCTCGCAGTCAAGCTCCCTTATGCCAATGCACTCAGCGGGTGATTTCCATCCACCCTGAGGGAACCTTTGTGCGCCTCCGTTACATTTTAGGAGGCGACCGCCCCAGTCAAACTGCCCACCAGACACTGTCCTCACGCTTGCTCGTGAGTTAGAAAGCAGATCAGAGAAGGGTGGTATTTCAAGGATGGCTCCACGCTGCCCGAAAGCCTCGCTTCAAAGCCTCCCACCTATCCTACGCATCTCAGACCCACTCCCAGTGCCAAGTTGCAGTAAAGCTCCACGGGGTCTTTTTGTCCTGCCGCGGGTCAACCGCATCTTCACGGTCAATTCAATTTCGCCGGGTCCTTCGTTGAGACAGTGCCCAGATCGTTACGCCTTTCGTGCGGGTCGGAACTTACCCGACAAGGAATTTCGCTACCTTAGGACCGTTATAGTTACGGCCGCC
>JAANMV010004495.1_pt1 | contig 10908 bp, 12 predicted proteins | sample 7279661 | NCBI WGS metagenome assembly JAANMV01 (sample SAMN14094540, study PRJNA606508) | bioreactor metagenome | isolation source: A lab-scale SPAN reactor treating ammonium-rich wastewater day 121 | place: Ireland: Galway | collected 2017-05-16 | reverse complement strand
GATGCCGACCGCCCGGCCGTTCTCGACCACCAGCTCCAGCATCTCGTGGCGCGAGTACATCTGGACGGTGCCGGCGTCGATCTGGCGCTCCAGCGCCTGGTAGGCGCCGAGGAGCAACTGCTGGCCCGTCTGGCCGCGTGCGTAAAACGTACGCGCCACCTGGGCCCCGCCGAACGAGCGATTATCCAGCAGCCCCCCGTATTCCCGCGCGAACGGCACACCCTGCGAGACGCACTGGTCGATGATCTGGAGGCTGATCTCCGCCAGCCGGTGCACGTTCGCTTCGCGCGCCCGGTAGTCGCCACCTTTGATGGTGTCGTAGAACAGCCGGTGGACGCTGTCGCCGTCGTTCTTGTAATTCTTCGCGGCGTTGATACCGCCCTGGGCGGCGATGGAGTGTGCCCGCCGCGGGCTGTCCTGGTAGCAGAATACCTTGACGTTGTAGCCCATCTCGCCGAGCGTGGCAGCCGCCGCACCACCGGCCAGCCCGGTGCCAACCACGATGATGTCGAACTTGCGCCGGTTCTGCGGAGCGACCAGCTTCATTTCGAATTTTGCGTTGCTCCACTTTTCGGCCAGCGGGCCGGCAGGAATCCTTGCATCGAGTGTCATCTGGCGGCTCCTACTCGACGAGCCCGGTCATGACCGCGACCGGGAACGACACGTTTCCGACGACGATGATGGCAGCGAAAACGATCGCGAACCCTCGCCGCCAGTGATTGAATCGCGGGTTCGCCCAGCCCAGCGATTGGAACAGGCTCCAGGCGCCGTGATAGATGTGCAGCCCCAGGAGGACATTTGCCACGATATAGAGAATCGCGACCGGCTCTCGCTGAAAGCTCGCCACCAGGTTCTGGTATGGCTCACCGCGGGTGAATTCGTCCGTAGCGGCAATCCCGGTGCCCCAGGTCAGGTCCGAAAGGTGGAAGAGCAGATAGAAGGCGATGATGATGCCGCTCCAGCGCATCGTCCGGGCGGCATAGTTGGCGGCGAGGTAGTCGCGTCCGCCCTTGTACCCGACTGGCCGCGATTGCCGGTTCATCAGTGTCAGAGTCACAGCTGAGTGGATGTGCAGGACAAGCGCCAGGATCAATCCCGTCCGGAGGGCCCACAGCGCGCCCGAATGCGGCAGGATGGGCGACCCGATCGTCCGCAGGTACTCCCCGTAGTGGTTCATCTTCTCGGAGCCTTCGTAGAGGTGAAGGTTCCCGAGCATGTGCGCGAGCACGAAGCCGAGCAGCAAGATGCCCGTGACGGCCATCACTGCTTTCTTCCCTACAGCCGACCCATAGAAGTCGAGGAGCCAGAATCGCGGCCGCACCCGCCGCTGCCGCAGCGGCTTTGGGCCGCGCGCTGCCGAACCTGTGTGCATGCCCACCCTCCTTGGACGAACGCAGAACGGACGGACGGAGGCGTGCGCCGGCGGAATTCCCCTGGCGAACGGAGCTGCGGGCCCGATCCCGTGACAGGCGGACGGCCGTGCCATGCCGCTGTCCCATGCCGAATCCTACGACCGCTCCGGGGGGCCAGCAATGCAGCCCCATGCATTAGTGCTATAGAACCTGGTCGTACCTATCGATTAGTTGATTCAACTGTCCGAATCCAACGCAACACCCCGATCACCGACTTCGCATCGCAGATCTCCCCCGACTCGATAGCCGCCACCGCCTCACCCGGCGTCCGCACCTCAACCTCGATGTCCTCGTCCTCGTCGCCATCGAGGCTCGACGCTTCGAGCTCACCGCAGACATAAAGAGAGATGTACTCGTTCGTGTACCCCGGGGCGACGAAGAACCCACCGAGCGGCTCGATCCGTCCCGGCCGCTTCCCGACTTCCTCCTGCAACTCCCGCGCGGCTGCCGCCAGGGGCTCTTCGCCGGGCTCGAGCGTGCCTGCCGGTAACTCCAGCAGCCGCCGCCCCGCGGCGTGCCGGTACTGGGTCACGAAGAGCAGGTTGCCCTCCGCCGTCACCGGGACCATGCACACCGCCCCCGGGTGGCGGATCGTCTCGCGCAGGGCGATCACGCCACCGTCCATTTCGATGCGGTCGAGCGACACGTTGAACAGGCGGCCGGCATAAACCGTTTCGGTAGAGAGCAGGCGTGGATCGGGCATGAACCGCATTGTCGCGGGCCGCCCCGCCGCGTGTCGATCAGGCCTGCTCGCGGGACCGGGCCAGGTCCGCTTCCGTGCGCCTTACCCGTCCTGTTCGGCCGCCTTGTCCTTCTGCTTCTGGAGCGCCTTCCAGAGCGCCCGTCCCTGGTCGGGGGTCGGGTCCTTCACGAGCCCGTAGATCTCCCGGCCTTCATGGTCCTCGGGCAGGTACTCCGTGATCGGTAGCCCCTCTTCCGTGACGAACAGCAGGCAGTGGCAGTACTTGAACATCTGCATCTCGTCGCAGGCGCAGATCCAGTCGCGCCGCTTCACTTCCTCTTCCCGGGGGAGGTAGAGGCCCTCGGGCCAGTTCCCGTTCTCGTCCTTCACCGGATAGAAGTTGCACGGGCAGAGCGGCCGCCCGTAATTGTCGATGTTCGACGCCAGCCCAAGGACGACGCCTTCGGTGATGAACCGGTCCGGGTGCAGGTGCGTGCCCGACTTTGCCGCGTACTTCTCCGCATAGTTCCACATCTTGTCGATCGATTCCTGCCTGGGCTCTTCCACTGCGTACCTCCGGTGATGAGATTCCATTATGACCGAACCAGCGTCCCGGGTGGGCCGGCGCTACCATGACAAGGATGACCGCCCCCACTCCCGAACAGCTCCACGCCAACTACGTCCACGCCCTCCATCGCATCGCCCGGCTCGGTCCCGAAGGCGAAGCCGAGCGCGTCGGGCCCCTGCTCTGCATCAACGCGGGGATTGGCGTATCGAAGTTCAATATCGCGGTAGTCGTCGATCGCGTCACCGACCCGCGCCGCGCCCTCCGCGATGCCATGGACTGGTATGCGATCCGCGGGCTCAATCCGCGCCTCGACCTGCGCGGCAAGGCCGATGGCCCCCTGCTCGCAGCGTCCATGCTCGAAAAATTCCAGTTCTGGTGGCGCGAGCCCGTCATGGTCCTCCACCCGCTGCCCGCGTCGTTCAGCGGATCACAGGAACTGGAAATCCGCGAAGCGCGAACGCCCGGCGACCTCGACCTCTACTGCCGCGCCGACCTTGAGGAATACGGCGACCAGGAGTTCCAGCTCGCCATGGTCTCGATGGCAGCCGGGATGTCCGGCGTTTCGATGCACCTGGGGCTGCGGGACGGCCAACCGGTCGCCCGCTCCATGGGCGTCGTCCACGCCGGGCTCGTCGGCGTCCACAACGTCTATGTCCCTCCATCCTCCCGGCGCCGCGGCTACGGTGCAGCGCTTACCGCGGCAGCGATCGATTCCGGCCGTGCGATGGGGGCTACTGCAGCCTGCCTCCAGGCCACCGAACTCGGTTTCCCCGTCTACCAGAAGATGGGCTTCCGGCGCGTCGACGACTACGTGGTGGTTGGCCGCGACGAGCCACCGGCCTAGATCGTCAGCCCGCCCAGGCCCTGCACGCCCCGCACGTATTCAATCTCGCCTACGTGGCGATAGCCGTGGCTCAGGCACACGCCATAGATCCCGTCCCAGAGCGACATCGGCCCCAGCGGCTTGATCGTCACCTGACGCGCGTCGAACTCTTCCGGCGACATCGCCGCCAGGTACGTGTCGGTCGCCGCCCACACCTTCTGCTGGTACTCCTGCCACTTCGCCACGTCGCGCAACTGCACCGCGTTCGCTTCCTCGGTTGTCATGCCGGTCCCCTGGCTGTTCCGGGGCAACCCGAACACCTGGTCGTAGCCGCCATCGAGCCACACCGTCGGCTTCTGCTGCGCCACCCAGTTGATGATGTTGTCTTCGGTGCGGACGTAGTGCCACAGGCTGAAGAACGCGCTCACGCCTCCCTCCTGCGGCCGGAAGTTGAACTGTGCGGCTGTCATCCCCTCGACGGCTTTGTCGAGCAGGGCGTGCATGGAGCGCATCGAGCTGCGAAGGATTGCGTGGGGTGTGGACATTTCGGCTCCTCGCGGAAAGGTGAGGTGCCGATTCTGGCCGCCACCGGCCCGCCCGTCTACCCGGCGCGCGCTGCGGAACGCTTCGGTTCTTCGAGCGAGTACCCCGAACCCCAGCGGTTCACGATGTACCGCGGGTTGCTCGGCTCGTCCTCCAGCTTCTGGCGCAGGTAACGGACGTACAGCCGCAAGTAGTGCGTCTCCCCGGCGTACTGGTTGCCCCACACCCGCGCGATCAGCGCCCGCGAGGGGATGACCTCGCCCGGGTGCTCCGCCAGCGTGGCCAGCAGCCGGAACTCCGTCGGCGATAGCGGCACTTCGTTGCCGCGCTTTCGCACCGTTTGCGAAGCCACGTCGACCTCGATGTCGCCGACCCGGATGCATCCTCGCTCGTTGTTCACCTTGCTCATGGGCGAATCCATCTCCATCCGCCGGAAGATGGCCCTCAGGCGGAGGTCGATTTCCTCCGTCGTGCAACGCGGCCGGCAGTAGTCGTCCGCCCCCGCTTCGAAGCATCGGAGCATCTCCGCCGATGTCCCGGCGCAACCCACCACCACGATCGGCACCGCCGTGACCTGCCGCAACCGCGCGACGACATCCCCAGGGAAACCGAGCTCCCGTCCGATGTCCACCACGATGGCGTCCGGGCGCGACTCCTCGGCACACTCGGTCGCCATCGCCGGGTCGCCACATGCCGCGGCACGGTATCCCGACTCCTCGAGACCGCGAGCCCGGTCGTGGGCACGCTCGAGCCCCTGCGACACGATCGCTACCTGCGTACCGACAAGCGGTGGTAGCCCGGGAACGTTGACGCCGCTGGCTGCCTGCATAGCGAATTGCCTCCCCAATCGGTGCGCGCCCCAATGTTTCGGCGGCCCCTGCCTGCCGACCTATCTGGTATGCGACACCCGCGGCCCTTCGCCCTCTTCCTCGCCGTTGGCGCCATCTGCTCGGCCGCCGGAATGGCAGCCACGCGCATGAGCGCCGAAGCGGTTGAAGTCGAACAGCCCGCACCACGTATTTCGGCACTCCACGCGGAATCCGCCGGGCTTTCAAACGCCGCTCCAACGGTTGTCACCGAAGCGTCACCCACCGCCGCCCCCACCCTGGCCATCCCGGAACCCACCGCTGAAGCCACGCCCCCGCCTGCCACCCCCCTGGCCACCCCGGCATCCGCGCCCGAAAACCCGCCGGCTCCCGCACCGTCCGTCACCGCTCCCGTGCCCGTTTCCACGGTCCAGACGCTCCCATCGAGCGTGGAACAGCCTGTGGATATCATCGTGGTTTCCGAAAAGGCGGTTGGGCTCCTCGATGCGATGAACGCGGCCCGCATCGCCGAAGGCCTGCCCGCCCTCGAATGGGACACAACCCTCGAGGATGTCGCCTACGCGCGGGCACGCAACCTTGTGGTGAATGGCTACTTCGACCACTACGCGCCCGACGGGGAGAGCGCGTTCTCGGAGTTGGCTGCACGCGGCGTTTCGTATGGCCTGGCCGGCGAGAACCTGGCCCGCAACAACTACCCCGAGCCCCGGACCGTGGCCGCCGCCTTCGATGGCCTGATGGCCAGCCCCGGCCATCGCGCAAACATCCTCGAAGAACGCTTCTCCCGCGTCGCCGTCGCCGCTGTCAGGGACGGCCGCATGTGGCTCTACGTCAGCGTCTTCATGGACTGAGCCAGCCGACTCATCCTTCCACCCAAGGATCACCGGCTGGGACTCGAACAGCATCCAGTATGCGTATGATGATGCGAACCGGATGACCGGTCGACGCTCTTGGCTGCTTATGCGACCAGAATTCTTTCGAGAACTACTGATCGATGGTGCACCAAGCGCTTCTCGCACGCACTTAGGAAGTTTGCACAGTTCTTGCAGTCACTAAGCGCGACAGTTCGTGTCGAGTTTCAGTTTGGTTGACAGAACGCTGTTGATCCGCCAACTGCTCTCCGCTAGGGTCGCGGCCAACTTTCCCGTCCGGAGGCGCGCCATGCGCAGAGCGGCTCTTACGCTGTTTGCCATCATCTCAGCTTTCATCTTCCCGTCGGTGTACGAGCTTGCACAGCCCGGCCCCGTTGCGGGCGCTACGCCGACCCTCAGCGGGGCGAAGGTCGCCTACATCCCCAACGCCGACTTCAGTGGGGTCGGCCTCGGACAAGTGGGCACACCTCCGGACAACTACGGGTTCGAAACGGCCGGGGGTGGTGTCGGGACTCCGGTGAGCAACCACGACTTCGAGAACGGCCTGACCGACTGGACGACCACCGGTGGGACCCCGACCATCCTGACTGGCGGGCCCACGGGCGACTACGTCGAGCTTGGCACCAGCGACAGGATCCTGAGCGAGGCCTTCACGGTCGATGACAATGCGGAAACGCTGGCGTTCGACTTCTCCTCCCCGGGGGGCAGCTACAACGTCTACGTCGACATCAAACACGGAGCAGGCTACTCGTCCACCTCCAGCAAGGGTTTCTCCACCGCGCGCACCAGCATGTCGTACATGCCGCCGGGCGTCTCGCCATCCAGGTCACGGAAATAGCTGTGCAGGCTTTCGCGCACGCACTCGTCGATATGTTGCCGGCTCATGCCCAGGATCCCTCGGTAGTTTTTGTCGTGTGCTGCGCCTGCGGGCCCGGGGCCGGCAGGCGGTCCATGCTGCCGCCCAGCACGCGCAGGTATTCGGCCACCGCTGCTTGCTGCGCGCGGCAGTCGTCCAGCGTGTTCATGCGCTGGCGGAAGGCTTCGCCCCCCGGCAGCGAGCGCAGGTACCAGGCGATGTGCTTGCGCGCGCTGCGCACGCCGGTCTCGGCGCCGTACAGGCTGTAGTGCTCGTCCAGGTGCGCCAGCAGCAGGCGTTCGAGTTCCGCCACCAGCGGCGGCGCCAGGTGCTCGCCCGTCGCCAGGAAGTGGCCGATCTCGCGGAAGATCCAGGGCCGGCCCTGGGCGGCGCGGCCGACCATCAAAGCATCGGCGCCCGTCGCGGCCAGCACCTGGCGCGCCTTCTCGGGCGAATCCACGTCGCCATTGGCCACCACCGGCACGCGCACCGCCGCTTTCACGGCCGCCACGGTGTCGTATTCGGCCGCGCCGCTGTAGCCCTGCTCGCGCGTGCGCCCGTGCACGGTGAGCATGGCCACGCCGACGGCCTCGAACTGCCGCGCCAGGGCGACGGCGTTCCTGTGCCCGGCGCACCAGCCGGTGCGCATCTTGAGCGTCACCGGCACGCCGCGCGGCGCGCAGGCCTCGACCACGGCGCGGGCGATGGCCACGGCCAGCGCTTCGTCCTGCATCAGCGCCGAGCCGGCCCACTTGTTGCATACCTTCTTGGCCGGGCAGCCCATGTTGATGTCGATGATCTGCGCGCCGCGCTCGATGTTGTAGACGGCGGCCTCGGCCATCATCGCGGCCTCGGTGCCGGCGATCTGCACGGCGATCGGCCCGGGCTCCCCATCGTGGTTGGCGCGGCGCGAGGTCTTGAGGCTGTTCCACAGATCGCGCCGCGAGGTGACCATCTCGCTGACCGCATAGCCGGCGCCCAGCGCCTTGCACAGGCGGCGGAAAGGCCGGTCGGTCACGCCCGCCATCGGAGCGACGAACAGACGGTTCGTCAGGGGAATGTGTCCGATATGCATGGAGGCGGAGCGCGAAAGGAAGGCCGGCAGCGATGCCCAAAAAGGAGGCAGGATTGTACCTGCCCAATATTTCAGCAAGTGGAATGCGCTCGCCACCGCCTGGCGAATCAGCGCGCGGCCGGTCCGACCGCCTAGAACGGTGCCGAGCGCGTTTCCCCCGCGGCGTGCGCACGCACCTGGTGGCGCAGGAGCACAGTCTGCACCCAATCGCGATTGAATGCGACGTCGGGCGACACATCGCCGGCCCCGGCGACCCCGCCCAGGTCCACCGCCTCACCGTCGGCCAAGGGCCCGCGCAGCACTTCGCTGGCGCGCAGCGCATCGAGCACCACCAGCCGGGGCTCCTGCGCACCGCCCGGACAAGCCGGCCGCAACACCAGCCCCTGGGCCCTCAGGTCCTGCTGCGCGGCCCGCCAGCCGGCACTGCCAGCGCCCGCGCTGCATGGCGCTGCCTCACCCAGCTCTGCGGCCGAGGCGTCGGCATGCGCCCACAGCCCACCCTGGGGGCCTTGCATGCACCCGGCACACAAGGCGGCGACGCCGGCCAGCGCGCGCCAGCGCCATCGGAAGGTATGCGGCATGGGATGCTCCTGGAAAACCTGGATGCCCCAGCTTACAAAGCAGCGGGCGGCACGACCCTGGGCGCCTGGCGCACTCCCCCGTAGGACGGTGCCGCGCCCCACAGCTGCATCGCCCACGCGGCACCTACACTCGGCGCGTATGGAAATCTGGTCGCATTTGCTCGAATGGCTCGCCTTGCCGGAATTCGGCCTGAGCACGGTGTTCGTGGTGGCCTTCGTCTCGGCGACGCTGCTGCCAGTCGGCTCCGAGCCGGCGGTGTTCGGGCTGATCAAGCTCAATCCGGAACTGTTCTGGCCGGCCGTCCTGGTGGCTACCGCTGGCAACACCCTGGGAGGCGCCGTCAGCTGGTGGATCGGACTGGGTGCCCACAAGGCGGTGGCCCGCGCGCGCGGCTGGCGCACCGAAGTGCGGGCCCTCGCCTGGCTCAAGCGCTTTGGCGCGCGCGCCTGCCTGCTCAGCTGGCTGCCGGTCGTGGGCGACCCGCTGTGCGCCGTGGCCGGCTGGCTGAAGCTGCCGTTCTGGCCCTGCGTGTTCTACATGGCCATCGGCAAATTCCTGCGCTACCTGGCCATGACGTCGGCGCTGCTGGCCATGATGCCGGGGCGCCTCTGAGTGCGCGCCGGGTTACTATCAAACAAATAGCTGCTTTCCCTTACGGGACAAGCGCTAGAGGCCTTTTTCTCTTCAAGATCACTGCGCGTTGGCACGGCGCTCTTCGATGAAGCCCGCCTCCTCGACGAGTGTGAAGTCCTCGTCGTCCTCGCGCTCGGCGTCCAGGTCTCCACCGACGGCGCCCTCGCTGGCCGGCTCCGCTTCCCGGCGTTCGACGGGCTCTTCCACCACCACCTGGTTGCGCCCGCCTTCCTTGGCCAGGTAGGTCGCCGTATCGGCGCGCGAGAAGAACTCCAGCACCGATTCGCCGCGCACGTACTGCGTCACGCCGATCGACACGGTCACGCGGCAGCGCATGTCGATGCCCCAGGAATGGTTCTCGACCTGCGCACGCACGCGCTCGCAGGTGTTGAGCGCCGGCAGCAGCGAGGTTCCGGGGAATATCAGCAGGAATTCCTCGCCGCCGTAGCGGCCGAAGATGTCTTCGTCGCGCACGCTCTGTTGCGCCACGCGCGCGAAGGTGCGCAGCACCTCGTCGCCGCCCAGGTGCCCCATCTCGTCGTTGATGCGCTTGAAGTGGTCCAGGTCGAGGATGGCGATGCACAGGGGCAGTCCGGTGTCGTCGGCGTGCTGCTTCTGCTCTTCCAGCGCGGCAACGATGAACCGGCGGTTGTAGCAGCCGAGCAGCGCGTCGCGCTGGGCGTCGGCCTCAATGGTGCGGATCTTGCGGCTCGCCTTGTTGAGCACCGTGTGCAGGAGTGGAACCTTGCCGGTGAGGTAGACAAAGCCGGGCAGCGCGCCCGCCAGCGCGAGGAACTGCATGAACTCGATTTTCAGCAGCGCCGGGTTGCCCAGTTCCAGCGCGTGCAGAGCGATCACCCCGGCGTAACCCAGCACCACCCCCAGTGCCAGCAGGAAGGCGACGTTGCGCGAAATGCGGTACATGCCGTACGCCAGCGCCACGAAGGTAAACGGCGCGAGCACGATCTGCATGGCCGGGTCGAGGTAGACCAGCCACAGCATGCCCACCAGGGCGGACACCACGATGGGCAGCTTCAGGCGCTTTTCACGAAAGCGCCGGTTCCATCCCATGGAAAAAACCAGCAGGAAGGCCAGGGGCACCACGACCACCATGCCGAGCAGGGCGTAGAGGGTGCGCGTCTGCACATAGCCCATGGCCCAGAACACGGCCGTCACGGCAGCGAAGGCGCCGAGCAGAAACAGCACCACCACCCACTTTTGCGCAGTCGAGCGCGTGCGCCGCAGGCGCCGGACGTCCGATTCGCGGCGGCCGAAATGCTCCGGGCTGGCCGAGGAATCGCCAAACCCCGACCCCATGTCTTCGGACAGGGGGAATCCCTCGCTGTGCGAGAAACCCACGCTTCCCCGGGCCGACAACCACGACATGAAAGGAAACATCCCCATGGAGCTCACAGGAGTAATAAGGAGCCTGGAAATTGCAGAAGCAGCGCCGCCCCTACAAACCCGCGCGCGAACCACCGAGCGCACGGCGCGAAGATAACAGGTTTCTCAAGGAAAATACGGTTTATTACAGGCGCCGTGCCGAAGTCGCTCAGACGTTGAAGAGGAAGTTGAGCACGTCCCCGTCCTTGACCACATATTCCTTGCCTTCGGCGCGCATGCGCCCGGCGTCCTTGGCGCCTTGCTCGCCCCGGTACTTGATGAAGTCTTCGAAAGCGATGGTCTGCGCGCGGATGAAACCGCGCTCGAAGTCGCCGTGGATCACCCCCGCCGCCTGCGGCGCGGTATCGCCGATGTGGATGGTCCAGGCGCGCACTTCCTTGACGCCGGCGGTGAAGTAGGTCTGCAGCCCCAGCAGGCGGAAGGCTCCGCGTACCAGGCGCGCCAGGCCCGGCTCCGACTGGCCCATCTCGGCCAGGAACATATCGCGGTCTTCGTCGCTCATCTCCGCCATCTCGGCTTCCATCTTGGCGCAGATGGCCACCACGGGCGCGTTCTGGCCTGCCGCGTACTCCTTCAGCCGCTCCAGATAAGGGTTGTTCTCGAACCCGTCCTCACTGACGTTGCCGACAAACAT
>JAANMV010004489.1_pt1 | contig 10927 bp, 10 predicted proteins | sample 7279661 | NCBI WGS metagenome assembly JAANMV01 (sample SAMN14094540, study PRJNA606508) | bioreactor metagenome | isolation source: A lab-scale SPAN reactor treating ammonium-rich wastewater day 121 | place: Ireland: Galway | collected 2017-05-16 | reverse complement strand
GGATGAGGCGTGCGATTTATGGCGTGGAAAAGTTCAAGAAAGACCTAATGCGCGCTGCGCACGTGGCGGCAGGCGAGCCGGGCTATCTGCATGTTGCCGAGAACAGCGCGTCAAAACGTCCGCTGGAATGGCGCATGGGGGCGGTTTTGGAATCGGGACTGGTGCATTTGGATTGGCTGAATGAATGGGGTGAATCGCGCAGGCCGTGCCTCGTTTTCTCCACAGCGGCGCCAGCACAGAGCCATGCAACGCCCGCGCCCGTGGCGGACAGCGCCAGCACTGACACAAAACCAGACCCAGAGCGCCGCCTTGCCCGTTTGCGCGCACTGGGTGGTTGTGCAAGATACAAGCGCAACGAATGGAAATTCACGGGCATGGCCGTCCTGGTGGCAAGCGAGAAAAGCGAAGGCCGCGCGCGATGCGATGAAAAGACCATTCGAGCCGACCTGAAAGAAGCCGCCCAAAACGAGTTGGAGGCAAAGCGCGCCGGGTTCGGTAGTGGGCTGGGGCAAAGATAAGCAATTCCCGTTTTCTCCCGCTGCTATTCCCGCTCTACCAATGAGCACTGACCGGGCGCACATTCCCGGTTTTTCCCGTTCGCTCCCGTGCTTTTGCAATTCACCCCAGCCAGCTAAATCAAGGCGGGCAAAAGGTGAAAAATGGCAGCACAACAAGCCCCGATTGAACGGGCACCCCAGCGCAACGAATTTCCCCCACTGGAACAGGTGACAAAGCCGAACCTGACCACCAAGGAATTTTGTTTCTATACCAACTTGGCAGAACAGACCGCGTGGCTGTACGCCTGCAAAGAATCAGGCCCGGTGCGCCCTATCCGCATTGGCCGCCGCCTTAACTGGCCTACCAAGGCTGTAAAAACGCTTTGCGGGGTGCAGTAATGAGCGCCGCCATCAATCGCCTGGCGCTGGCGCTGTGGTGCGCAGCGCCGTCCCGCTGGTTTCGCAGGGGGGTCCGCAAATGAAAACGCCCGACACCACAAAAGCAGTATCGAGCGTCACCCGGCAAGGTGCGCAGATTATGCCTTTCAACTTCCCGACCCGCACCAATACCGCTTGCGCTGAAATCCTGGCGCGCATGCTGAGTGGCGAGGTGCTGACCGGCATGGATGGTGTTTTCGAGGTGAGTACTACGCGCCTTGCGGCGCATGTGCACTACCTGGCAGAAAGCTATGGCGTAGCGACCGAAGCCAACGACCGCGCCGTGGGCTGCAACGATGGACGCGTGGTGACGGTTAAAGCCTACAGCCTGCCTCACAGCGTTATCCAACGTGCCCGCGCTGCTGGTGCTGGCCGCTGGATTGCCAGTGTTCGCGCCGACCGTGCTGCACTGCGCGCCAAGGCAGCCCAGGCCCAACAAGAAGCCGCTCGCATGAATGCCGCACGCAAGCGCTACGCGCCACCGGGACAAGGTGACTTGTTCGTGAGCGGAGGTGCGGCGTGAGTGCACCAATGCACCCGACCATGCAGCAACTTGCCGACCGCGCAGGCGTGTCACGCCGGAGGGGCAGCAATGGCGAACGGGCGTAACAGAGCCAACAAAGGCAATTCAGGCCGCGATGCAGGCGGGTTTGTGGCCTTGCCCTGGTCGGTGCTCGATTGCCCCGCCTACGCCCGTTTGAGCCATCCTGCGCGTGCTTTGCTATTCGAGCTTGCACGGCAGTTTGTGCGAGACAACAACGGGAGATTGCTGCTCTCTGCTGCCTACCTGCTCAAACGTGGCTGGCGCAGTGCGGACGTGATTACGCGAGCCAAGCGCGAGCTGTTGGCGGCAGGCTTCATTCATGAAACCGTCAAAGGGCACCGACCGAATCGTGCGAGCTGGTACGCCGTCACATGGCAGCTACTCGACAGACTGGCGGGTTACGACGCGGGTGCTGCCGAATCATTCCAGCGCGGCGCGTACCGCCAAAACTTGCCGCTCGAAAACGCAAGCCTTAGACCGTCTCACGGTGTAGAGAGCCCCCCTATTGCACCGTCTCACGGTGTAGAGACAGCGCCGCCTACGCCGTCTCACGGTGCTATTAGGCGTGTTTTTGCTGCCCTGCCTACGCCGTCTCACGGAAACCATCTAGAGATGCCATCTATTGCAGTTTGCAGGCAGGGTATGGACCAAGGCAGCTACAAGCGACTGACAGCGAAGCCCACGCACCTTTTCACCGGCCTGCTGGAAAGCCAGCGCGTCACCACACACTGAAAGACAACACCATGACCAACAAATTGACGCACCACCACCTGAGCGCCGAAGTCGTGAACGACGAACACGGCACCGCCATCATGTTGACCCAGCAAGACGGCATCGAAGACCCGCAGACCGTGCTGGTGCATCCGTTCCAACTTCGCGCAGTCTGCGAACAGTTCGGCATCATCGCCAGCGACAGGCAAGCGGCAAAGACCATCGCCACATTGGAGCGCCGAATGGTGGGCCTGCGGGACCGTATCGACGCCCTGGCTGAATGGATGGCAAAGCACAGCGACCACGCCCATGCCGACCTGAGCTTCGAAGTGACCCAGCTACAGGCGCTTCAAGACTTGGCAGGCGAATGGTGCGCGGAGTTTGAAGAGCTGGAATCCGATTCCACGCCCGCCGCCGCAGAGTGCACCAGTGCAACCGCCGCCCAGGCTTCATTGCTTTGATTGAGCAGAAAGGGATCACCGATGGCGACAAGAAAAGCGCCCGCCGCTGCGTGGAAGCCGGGACAGTCTGGAAACCCCAAGGGTCGCCCGGCTGGCACTGGTGAAGTGGCAAAGTTGCGCGCCGCCATTGCAGACCGCGTGCCTGAATTGCTGTCAAAGCTGATGGCGCAAGCACTGGAAGGCGATACCGCCGCCGCCCGCCTATTGTTGGAGCGTGCCATAGCCCCGCTAAAGGCCGCAGAACAGCCGCAGGCGCTAACCCTGCCCGATGGCACCCTGACAGACCAAGGCCGTGCCGTTCTCGCTTCTGTGGCCGCTGGTGAGCTTGCGCCGGGGCAAGGGGCCGCGCTGCTGGGTGCTATCGGCACGCTGGCGCGCGTGGCTGAAGTTGACGAACTGGCCGCACGTATTACTTTTTTGGAGCAACAACATGCCAAGTCTTGAAAAGAGAATTGCCGAACTGGAAAAGGGAGCTTCTATGGATGAAGGGCCTAAGACCATCATCATCCGGTGCATGACGCCCGGCAACACGGCGCAGGAAATTCAGGAACTGCACGACGCGACCGGGTGCGAGCGCTGGATGCGCCAGCCTGGAGAGACTGAGCTAGCATTTATAGACCGGGCATCCCGTGAGGCTACGCGCAACGGGGTGGCCTGTGCTTTGCTGATGGATGGGGAGTGAAGCTGCGCCATCCGGAGCGTTCCGCGCGCGTGCGCGAGGCAGAGTAGCTAAAGTTTTCGGAGTCCAGAAAAAGAGCCCGCCGCGTGCGGGTTTTGTTTTGCTGGTGCGGATTGCCGAAATCGTCTTACATCCGCCCTTACATCCTGAGAAAGAAAAAACCCCGCTACCAATTAGATAGCGGGGTTTCCTTTGCTGGTGGTGGGTCCTGAGTGGCTCGAACACTCGACCTACGGATTAAGAGTCCGCTGCTCTACCAACTGAGCTAAGAACCCACTTTGAAACCGTGTCTGCTTAGCAGAGAGCGCGATTATATACAGAAAATCTGGCCCCGAGAAAGCGAAAAGTGCTCACTGCATGGCGTTGCGGCTTGCCAGCTCGACGAACAGGCCGCTGTGGTCGAGTTCGCCCAGGCCGTGCCCGACGCCTTGCGTGTACAAGCCTTCGAACAGGGCGGTGATCGGCGCATCGAAGCCGATTTCCTGTGCCGTCGCCAGCGCATTGCGCATGTCCTTGAGCTGGGTCTTCATGCTGCCGCGCGGCGCGAAGTCGCGCTCGACCATGCGCTGGCCGTGCAACTGCAGGATGCGGCTGTCGGCAAAGCCGCCGCCGATGGCTTCGCGCACCTTGGCCATGTCCGCGCCGCCCTTGGCGGCGAACAGCAGGGCTTCGGCGACGGCGCCGATGGTGATGCCGACGATCATCTGGTTGGCCAGCTTGGTCAGCTGGCCGGCGCCGTGCGGGCCGACGAGCGTCGCGCGGCCCAGGATGTCCAGCACCTCGCGGGCGCGCTCGAAGTCGCCCGGCTTGCCGCCGACCATGATGGCCAGCGTGCCCGCCTCGGCGCCAACGGTGCCGCCCGAGACCGGGGCGTCCAGGTGGGCGACGCCCATTTCTCCCAGGCGCGCCGCGTGGTCGCGCGCTTCGCGCGGCTGGATGGAGGCCATGTCGATGAACAGGCTGCCGCGCGCCATGCCCTGGGCGGCGCCCTGGGCGAACAGCACGTCGCCGACGACGGGACCGTTTTCGAGAAAGCTGATCGTGATGTCCGCCTGCGACGTCGCCTCGGCCGGCGTGGCGCAGGCGATGGCGCCGTCCGCCGCCAGGACATCGGTGCTGGCCGAGGTGCGGTTCCAGGCGTACAGCGGGTGGCCGGCCTGCAGCAGGCGCCGGCCGACGCGCAGGCCCATCAGGCCGATGCCCAGGAGGGCGATGCGTGGGCGCGATGTGGGGGGCATAAGCGTTCGTGAATGAGGCGTGGGAAGCCCCATCATGGTGTGCTTTGCGGTCCCCTGGCTGTCGACAAGCTTGCAGCCGTATGCCGTAAAGTCAGGTCAGTTGTGCGCAAATCGCCTGCAATGCCTACATCAGCAGGTGCTCCCCGGCGTTGTCGCCCCCGAGGATGACGTAGTTCACCTTGCGGATGTCCATCAGCCGGGTGCCGCCGGAATAGCTGATGGAGCTTTGCACGTCCTGTTCCATTTCGATCAGCGTGTCGGCCAGCTTGCCTTTGATGGGCTCGAGGATGCGCTTGCCCTCGACGTGCCGGTATTCGCCCTTGTTGAAGTCGCTCGCCGAGCCGTAGTACTCCTTGTAGAGCGCGCCGTCCACCTCGACCGTCTGGCCGGGCGATTCCTCGTGGCCCGCGAACAGCGAGCCGATCATCACCATGCTGGCGCCGAAGCGCACGCTCTTGGCGATGTCGCCGTGGCTCCTGATGCCGCCGTCGGCAATGATGGGCTTGGTCGCCACGCGTGCGCACCACTTGAGCGCCGAGAGCTGCCAGCCGCCGGTGCCGAAACCGGTCTTGAGCTTGGTGATGCAGACCTTGCCCGGCCCGACGCCGACCTTGGTGGCGTCCGCGCCCCAGTTTTCCAGGTCGATCACGGCTTCGGGCGTGGCCACGTTGCCGGCGATGACGAAGGCGTTCGGCAGCTTTTCCTTGAGGTGCGCGATCATGGCGCGCACCGTGTCGGCGTGGCCGTGCGCGATGTCGATGGTGATGTACTCCGGCGCCAGGCCTTCGGCCACGAGCCGCGCCACGGTGTCGTAGTCGGGTTGCTTGACGCCGAGCGAAATGGAGGCGTACACGCCGCGCTGGGCCATGTCGCGCACGAACTGCACGTTGTCCAGGTCGAAGCGGTGCATCACGTAGAAATAGCCGCTGCGGGCCATCCATTCGCAGATTGCCTCGTTCACCACGGTTTTCATGTTGGAGGGCACCACCGGCAGGCGAAAGCGCCGGCCGCCCAGCTCCACGCTGGCGTCGCATTCGGCGCGGCTTTCCACGCGGCATTTGCGCGGCAGCAGCAGCACGTTGTCGTAGTCGAAGATTTCCATAGGGTTCCAAGCTCCTTAGAGGCCGCAGCGGCAAACGCTGCCCTGCGGTGGGCGCTTGGTCCGCCCCGGTTTTCGCGGGGCGTGCGCAGCGAGGCGGCCCGGCCCTGCTGGCGCAGGCGCAAAAAAACCGGGCGCAAGAAACTTGGGCCCGGTGGCTGATTCTACGGGCGCGCCGCGTGCTGCGCTGCCGTAAGGGTTTTGCTCGCTTGCGCCGGCGGCGCGCAGGACGCCTGGGCGGTGGCCACCACCTGGCCCGCGGCGTCTTCCATCCAGCCGACCAGCGCCAGGCGCTCGGGCTGCGCGCCGGCGGGCAGCTGCAGGGTGGGGCGCTCGGACCAGCGGGTATCGCGCGGCAAATTGAATTGCTCATTTTTAGATAGCTGCTCCTCCAATGTCCATGAGCGCTGGAGCATGTTTCTGACCAAATTTCGCGGCACGCGCGTGCCTTCGGCCCCGGCGGGCACCTGCTCGACCAGCACCAGCCACACCGTCCAGGGCCCGCGGGCGCCGCGCGGCAGGGCGCCGTGGTAGCTCAGGCTCGCGCCGACGTAGTCGTTCACCGCCGGGCCCAGGGCCAGGCGCAAGCGCCCGGGCAGGCGTGCGCCCATTGGGGCCACGTGCACGTCGGTGGTGGCGGGCACGGGGCGCTCAAGCGCCTGCAGGCGCGTCAGGCTCTCGGTGCGGGCGGCGGCAGACAGCGCGGCCTCATCGCCGGTGGCGGCCGGGGCGATCCAGTCGAGCACGGCGGCGCCGGGTCCCGGGGCGAAGCCCGGCTCGCCCCAGCAGTCGGCGCAGTCGGCAGGGATGAAGCGCTCGTACAGCGCCCGGGGGGCGGGCGCGCCGTCGCTGCTGCAAGTGCCCTGCGCCCAGGTGGTTGGAAGATGGGCGCACAGCAGCAGGGCCAGGGCGGCGGTCGACGGCTTCATGGGGGCTCGCTTTCTACAATCGGCGCATGTTCCCACAAGACCCGGTCTCGCGCGCGGCGCAGGACACCGCCTTTCCCCCGCCGGGCGCCGCCGCGCCATCGCCCCTGCTGGCCAACCTGAATCCCGAGCAGCTCGCCGCCGTCACGCTGCCGGCCGGCCACGCGCTCATCCTGGCGGGCGCCGGTTCCGGCAAGACGCGCGTGCTCACCACGCGCATCGCCTGGCTGCTCTCGACCGGCCAGGCCACGCCCGGCGGCATCCTGGCCGTGACCTTCACCAACAAGGCGGCCAAGGAGATGGTGGCGCGCCTCTCGGCCATGCTGCCGGTCAGCGTGCGCGGCATGTGGATCGGCACCTTCCACGGCCTGTGCAACCGCCTGCTGCGCGCGCACCACAAGGCGGCTGGCCTGCCGCAGGCCTTCCAGATCCTGGACACGCAGGACCAGCTCTCGGCCATCAAGCGCCTGTGCAAGCAGTACAACGTGGACACCGAGCGCTTCGTGCCCAAGCAGCTGCAGTACTTCATTGCCGGTTGCAAGGAAGAGGGCATGCGCCCGCGCGACGTGCCGGCGCACGACAGCGATGCGCGCAAGAAGGTCGAGATCTACCAGTTGTACGAGGAGCAGTGCCAGCGCGAGGGCGTGGTCGATTTCGGCGAGCTGATGCTGCGCAGCTTCGAGCTCCTGCAGGGCAACGACCCGATCCGCGCGCACTACCAGCACCGCTTCGCGCACATCCTGGTCGATGAGTTCCAGGACACCAACAAGCTGCAGTACGCCTGGCTCAAGCAGCTCGCGGGCGATGAGGTGGCTGGCCACTTCGAACCGCAAGGCAGCGTGATCGCCGTCGGCGACGACGACCAGAGCATCTACGCCTTTCGCGGCGCGCGCGTCGGCAACATGCAGGATTTCGTGCGCGAATTCGGCGTCGAGCGGCAGATCAAGCTCGAGCAGAACTACCGCAGCTACAGCAACATCCTGGACGCGGCCAACGCGCTCATCAGCCACAACAGCAAGCGCCTGGGCAAGAACCTGCGCACCCACCAGGGCCCGGGCGAACCGGTGCGCGTGTACGAGGCGGCGAGCGACCTGCAGGAAGCGCAGTGGATGGTGGACGAAATCCGCCAGCTGGTGCGCAGCGACGGCGTGGCGCGGCAGGAGGTCGCCATCCTCTACCGCAGCAACGCGCAAAGCCGGGTGATCGAAACCCAGCTCTTCAACGCCGGCGTGCCCTACCGCGTCTACGGCGGCCTGCGCTTCTTCGAGCGCGCGGAAATCAAGCACGCGCTGGCCTACCTGCGCCTGTTGGAGAACCCGCAGGACGACACCAGCTTCCTGCGCGTGGTGAATTTCCCGCCGCGCGGCATCGGTGCGCGCAGCCTCGAACTGCTGCAGGACGCGGCGAAGGGCGCCGGCTGCTCGCTGCACGACGCCGTCACCGCGATGACCGGCAAGGCCGGCAGCAACCTGACCGCCTTCGTCGCGCAGATCGACGTGCTGCGCGAGCAGACCCAGGGCCAGCCGCTGCGCGCCATCATCGAGCAGGTGCTCGAAGCCAGCGGCCTGCTCGCGCACTACCGCGCCGAGCGCGACGGCCAGGACCGCATCGAGAACCTGAACGAGTTGGTGAACGCCGCCGAGAGCTTCGTCATGCAGGAAGGCTTCGGCGCGGGCGCCGTCGCGCTGCCGCTCGACGAGCACGGCCAGCCGCTCACGCAAAGCCCGGCCAGCCAGGGGCTGGACCCGCGCGCGCCGCTGCTGGACGCGCCGCTCTCGGGCCCGGCGGGCGTGGACCAGGACACCGGCGAGACGCTCTCGCCGCTCGCCGCCTTCCTGACGCACGCGGCGCTCGAAGCCGGCGACAACCAGGCCCAGGCCGGCCAGGACGCGGTGCAGCTGATGACGGTGCACGCCAGCAAGGGCCTGGAGTTCGACGTGGTCTTCATCGGCGGCCTGGAAGACGGCCTGTGCCCGCACGAGAACTCGCTGAGCGAGCAGGGCGGCCTGGAGGAAGAGCGCCGCCTGATGTACGTCGCCATCACGCGTGCCAGGAAGCGCCTGTACCTGAGCCACTCGCAGACGCGCATGCTGCACGGCCAGACGCGCTACGCCATCAAGAGCCGCTTTTTCGATGAGTTGCCCGAATCGGCGCTCAAGTGGATCACGCCCAGGCAGTCCGCTTTCGGCAATGTTGCTCCTTATTCAGGAGCTGCCAGCGCTTATGGAACAAGCGCCAGAGGCCAATTCGGCTTGAATTCCGAGCGCTTTGCCAGCCCGCCCGTCCCGGCGCAGAAGCAGGCGCCGGCGCACGGCATCGCCGCCGGCCGGAGCGTGTTCCACGCCAAGTTCGGCGAGGGCAAGGTGCTGGCCGTCGAGGGCGCGGGCGACGACGCGCGCGCCCAGGTGAGCTTCCCGCGCCACGGCACCAAATGGCTGGCGCTGGCCGTGGCCAAGCTGACCGTGGTGGAGGGGTGAATGGTGCTGTTGGGCCGGCGCATGGTGGATGATGGCGGGGCCCGGGCGCTTCCCTGCGCCGGCCCTTGCCGCTTTGCCGAATGAACCCTCCTGCCACGCGAACCATCTCCGTCGACCAGCTGTGCGTCGGCCTGTACGTTCATCTGGACATGCGCTGGCTGGACCACACCTTCGCCCGCAACAGCTTCCTGCTGAAGAACGCCGGGCAGATCGACGCCATCAAGCGTCTGGGCATCACAGAGATAAGGGTCGAGCCGGCGCGATGCACCCACCGCCCCTTGCCGTTGCCCGCCCAGGCGCCCGAACCGCCGGCGCCCGCGGCCCCGAGTGCCGAGGAAAACGCGCTGATCAACGAGAAGAAGGCGCGCATCGAACGCATCCGCGCTGAGCGGGCCGCCATCGCCCGCTGCGAGAAGGAGTTCGCCAAGGCGGGCAGCGCCCTGAAGAGCATCGAGCGCAATGTCTTCTCGCGGCCGCAGGAGGCGTACGCCGAGGCCGACAAGCTGGTGCAGCAGATGCTGGACGCCTTGCTGGCCGACAAGGCGATCGCCATCCACCTGATGAACGACAAGATCGCCGGCGAGGACGTGTATTTCCATTCGCTCAACGTGTCGGTGCTGGCGATGATGGTCGCCAAGGAACTGGGCCTGCCGGACGAGGACATCAAGGCGGTCGGCATCGGCTGCCTGTTCCACGACATCGGCAAGGGCGAGATTCCCGCCGCGATCGTGAACGCCACCCAGCCGCTCAACCGCGCGCAAAAGAATTTGCTGCAGCTGCATTGCCAGTACGGCCTGAACGCCGTCGCCAAGCTGGGGCTGCCCAAGGGCGCGCTGGACATCGTCGGCCAGCACCACGAATACCTCGATGGCAGCGGCTACCCGCAGCGCCTGCGCGGCGAGGCGATTGCCCAGGTGGCGCGCATCGCCTGTGTCGTCAACGCCTACGACAACCTGTGCAACCGCACCAACCCGGCCGACTCGCTGACGCCCTACGAGGCGCTGTCCACCATGTTCGCGCAGCAGCGCCGCTTGTTCGACGCCGGGGCGCTCAACATGTTCATCCGCTGCATGGGCGTGTACCCGCCGGGCACGCTGGTCCGGTTGTCGGACGAGACCCTGGGCATGGTGATTTCCATCAACTCCGGCAAGCCCCTGCGGCCCAGCGTGCTGATCTACGACCCGAACGTTCCCAAGGACGAAGCGATCATCCTGGACCTCAGCCAGGAGAGCGACCTGGAAATCAGTGCCAGCCTGAAACCCGGCCAGCTCGGGCCCGAGGCCTACGACTACCTCAGCCCGCGCAAGCGCATGAGCTACTTCCTGGATACGCCGAAGCCGGGGACCAAGAAGCCCTGAGCAACCGGAAATTTCAAGCAAAATTGGCCCCTAGCGCTTATCCATTGGGCGTTTGTAGCTATCTTTGATATAGCATTGGTGCGTTCGTGCCCCGGCCCGCTGTCACGCAAATGCCGCGCGGCGTTCACGGTTTCGTCATACCCGCTTCCTAGGCTGGTGGGGTTTGCAACCACCCCACCAAGGAACCCCATGACGCAACGCGGCGAACCCACGCAGGCCACCGACTTCAACGACGAGAACTCCAACACCTCCGCCAACCCCAGCTTCGAGGCGGTGCTGGGTGCGCGCCTCTCGCGCCGGGGCCTGCTGCGCGGCAGCGTGGGCACGGTGGGTACGGCCATGCTGGCGGGGTTCGGCGTGAGCGCCTGCGGCGGCAGCGACGACCCCGAGGCCCCGGCCGAACAACTGCTCGGCTTTGCCGCCGTTCCCAAGGGCCTGGCCGACGTGGTTGCCGTGCCCGCCGGTTACACCGCGAGCGTGCTGTATGCGCTCGGCGACC
>JAANMV010004487.1_pt1 | contig 10934 bp, 7 predicted proteins | sample 7279661 | NCBI WGS metagenome assembly JAANMV01 (sample SAMN14094540, study PRJNA606508) | bioreactor metagenome | isolation source: A lab-scale SPAN reactor treating ammonium-rich wastewater day 121 | place: Ireland: Galway | collected 2017-05-16 | reverse complement strand
TGACTCATGCGCGCATTGACTCTTTGTCTTCTGGCCTGCCTGCTGGTGGGCTGCGGCGATCCGGGCCCCCAGGTGCGCGCGTACACGGCCGCCACCGATAAGCCCCTGTCCGATTACGTTGACTTGATGGGAGAATACGCTCATCTGAGCACCCAGGTGAAGGAGCGCATGGACAAGGTGGCCATGACCCCGGAGCTGGCTGCGCGGATGGCCGATGACCTCGAGGTCCCGCTGGAGGTTCTGAGCAAGCGCTATGACGGCATTCTGGCCGAGCTGCGCAAGGCTCCTCCCGCCCCCAAGCAGGCAGCCGCCTACCACAAGTCGGTCGAGGACATGTTCGCCATGATGGGCAAGATGCTCACAAACTACAAAGAGCTGGCCCTGGAGATGAAAAAGGGCCGCTCGGCCAACGTCGACAAAATGGCCAAGTTGAGCCGGGAGATGGAGAGCTACTCGGCGGCCGCCACGCAGGCCATGCAAGATGCCCAGAAGCAGCGCCAGGAGTTGGATACGAAGTACCCGGCTCAGTCCCAGGGCGAGTAAAAGTACTCATGCTGCCAGTCTTTCCAGACCCGCCGATCCCAGGCTTCGAAGCGTTCGTAGCCCCGGCCGTCCACCCAGGTGATCTCCACGCGCACCCGTGACCCGAGGCGGGCGTCTCCCCAGTCCACCAGGCGGCTGGGGGCATCCAGGTAGTAGTTTTCGGTCGTGCGCCGGTGGTAGTCGCCCACCTCCCAGACCCGCACACGGCGGACCCAGAATCGTCGCCCCTCCAGTTGGAAAGGATAGACGGTCAGATAGAGGCGGGCCTTCCGTGCCGGGGGCGGGTTGATCCAGGTCAGCGCGGTCAGAAGACGGGATACCTTCCCGGGGGTGATCTCGACCCGACCCGAGCCGGGACGAAATCCCTCCTTCTCGACATTGACCGGGTAGGGTCCCCCGGGCAGGTGGGCCAGGTAGAAGCGGCCATCCGGACCGGTGAGCGCGCGTCTGTCGCCCACTTGCACCCGAGCCCCGGCCAGAGGCTGACCATCGGGGTCCTCGACCTGACCCATGAGCAGACCCTGGTTCAGCGCGTCGGGAGCGTCTACCCTGAGGCTGACCGGAGCCAGAGGTCGCGTCCCCTGGTAGGGCACCAGCTGGCCACTGGTGGCCCAGTCGGGAACGCGCACAGTCAACTCCTGCGCCCCGCGGCTCAGGATGTCGACGTCCGGGATGGGCAGACCGCGGAGAGTGAGGCTGTCCACCTGGTCGAGCTGGGAGCCCTTCAAGGTGATGGTCTGGCCTGGGCGGGCGGTCTGGTCGCTGATCGCGCTCACCCGGGGCCCGGTGGGGCTGCTCCCCTCCCAACGCAACTCGAGAGGCTGGTAGCAGTAAACCCAGAGGGCCTGACCGGGGCGCAGAACGCCGCCGCGAGCGAGATCGACCTCCGAGAGGGCGAAGGCGCCCGTGATCTGGTAAGCTGGGGAGGCCAGCCAGGGGTCCTGGAGATCGCCTGCGGCCTGAGCCACCGTGCGAACGGGCCCGGGCTCAGCCGGGGTCAGGCTCAGGTGGGCCAGCTCCAACGGCTCGGGGCTGGGGCACCCGAGCAGGTTCCAGCCCTGAAAGAGCGAGGTGCTGCGCGGACGGGTGACCCGCTCGCCCCAGTAGACCAGCTGCACGGGCCGCGGGCTGTAGGCCCAGTAACCAAGCGAGGTGTCCAGTCCCTCCAACTCGGTCACGGCCACACAACCTTCCGGGGTCTGGCGGTAAAGGCAGTGGGTCAGCCCTTGCAGACCGGCCAGGCCCCCCACCGGAAACGAGAGCGCGGTCCAGCCTGACTCGAGCTGGATGCAAGCGGCCCCGGACGGGGGAGTGCTGGCCGGCAGGGCCAGGGGAGGAGGCGGCGAGAGCGGCGGCTGCGGCACAGGAGGCGCAACCGCAGCCGTCGCCAGCGCCCAGAGGCCCAGCAGGAGCAGGAAGGCTCGACGGATCACAAAACCTACTTCCCCCCCGGCCGCTTACGACCCTGGATCGGGAAAAATGGTCGGCCAGGGGTTTCTATGCTACCTTCCGTAACGGGGGACATGTCATACCGCAGTATGGTTACGAACAACAACCGATGGGATAGACTGCTAGGGGAGTGCAAGAGATGAGACACAGAAACAAACGACACCGAGGGTTCTCCCTCATCGAGATCCTGATCGCCATCGTGGTGCTGGCCATCGGGATCATGGGCGTTCTGGGAGCGCTCTCGTACGGCCTCCAGGCCAGCGAGAACAGCAGCCGGATGACCAAGGCCACCAATTTTAGCCGCCGGCTGCTCGAGCGGATCATCGTAAACGGAGCGTGGACTGGGACCGTGCTCAATGGCAGCGAGCCCAAGTTTGACGTCAACGACCCCAACACCTGGACCCCGGTGGATGCCAGCCCCTACAACACTCTGTTCAATGACGCTGGAGACCGGGCGATGTTCTACAGGCAGATTCAGTACCTACCGCCCGGAGTGCCCGACCCCGATGGCGAGTTTGTTCAGGACAAGGTTATTCCGGGATCGACCTGGGAAGATTCGCGACTTGCCAGGGTCAAGGTCACCATCACCTTCTTCGACAAAGCTTCCGGGAACCCCAAGTCTTACTCTACCTGGGCCTACTGCTCGAAATGATGACAAAGAGAACGAACGGCTTTACCCTTCCCGAGATCATGGTCAGCATGGCTATCCTGGCCGTGCTGTCGATAGCTCTCATCGTCATCTACCGCTCCGGTCTCACCGAGGCCGAGCACGCCACCGGGCGCATGGCCCTCCAGCAGCAGGCCCGCCTGTTGATGGACAAGATGGTGCCGCTGATCACGACCGCGGCCCGGGTTTCCCAGGATGATACTACCGACCCGCTCTTCTTCCCCCCGGCCGACCAGAATGGCTACAGCCGGATCGACTGGCGCAGCTCGGTCGACCTTTTCAACCAGCTGGCCGTCACGGGAGTAGTCGGAGACTTCCGGCGCGTCGTCCAGCACGCCTATCGCATCAGCTGGGATCCCGACTTCTCGGTGCGACTGCAAGAGCTGGACATCAACAGTCTGAATCCCACCAACACCGATCCTCGCGTGCTCGGGCAGCACATCGACGCGCTGACCTTCACCCGCGTCTTGGATTCCACGGTCGTCGTCAACATCCGCACCTCCAACCGGGTGGGCGGGGATGTTCACACCGGCGACCTGATGCGCCGCTACGACCTCAGCGCCGACGCCGACAACTTGAATGGCGGAGACCGGCGGATCTACGCGCTGGAATCGGCCCTGATCCTGCCCGTGTACACCGGAATCACTCGTTAAATCATGGTTATGCTCTCAGGAACGAACGGAGGTGGTCCCATGAATAGACCCAGGGGAGTTCAAAGAAGGGAACAGCGAGGAAGCGCGCTTTTGCTGGCGATCTTCTTCCTGATGCTGCTGTTTTTGCTAGCATTGGCGCTGTTCCGGGTGGTCCCATCCGAGATGCACTCGGCCGGGCGGTCGCGCCAGGACCTGCAGGCTCACTACGCCTGCAGTCTGGGCACCAAGCACGCGGTCAAGTGGCTGTCGGCCGTGGTCGACACCAGCGCACCCAATCCACCCGACGTTCCGGGCAGCATCGGCAACGGCGCCCAGACCCAGAACGAGCCGTTCCGCATGGACAAGGCCCCGGCTGATCGCCAGGCCTACTGGAACCCGGGTGGCGACAGCGGCACCGAGAACTACTCCACCGATGGTAACCTGGCCCGCTTCAACGGGTCGACCGGGGCCGACTTCGACGGTGTGAGCTTCGGCGCCAAGCCCTACCTCGTCGTTCGCGACGACCTGCAGGTCGGCAACTGGGCCGTGCGCACCTGGATTTTCCCGGATCGCCAGACTTACCCGATTCCCGAGCGCTTCCCCGGGCTGTTGGTGAACCCCGGCCAGCCCAACGGTGACTCCACCGTCTCGCTGGCCCTGCGCTACTACACCATCGTGTCCGAGGCCTATCCCTTCGGTGACCCGGACAACACCCAGCCGCGTATGCGCTCGAAGGTCACCATCGGCCAGCAGAGCTTCGCGCTCTACGCGCGCTTCGTGGACACCTGGCCGGGCACGACTCCCTACACGGCCACTTTGGGCCAGAAGAGCGTGGACGGGCCTTTCCACACCAACTCCTACTTCCGCATCCGCCCCGCCAACAACCAGTACTTCAACCCCGGCGCCGCCTGGAACGGTGTGTCCTCGTTCGTCAGAATGACTTACGCGGGCGCCCCCCAGCAGGGCCAGACCGACATCGACTGGCCCAACTTCAGCGGCCGGGACGGAGTCGCTTACAGGGGCGGCAACTTCCAGACCTACGGCAACGACTTTCTCCCCTGGGACAATGGCGGCGCCGACAAGACGAACGCCTATGAGAAGCTGACCGGGGGCCGCGCCAACCTGCAGGGCATCTCGACCATCAGCCTGCCCACCACCACCTCCGACCTGGCGCTGGCGGCCTGGGGATTCGATACCCCCAACCCGGTGGCCGGGCCCGAGGGCGGCACCACCGGCATCTTCGTCAAGAACAACGGAACCAGCGTCCAGGGCGGCGTCTACGTCAAGGGTGACACCCGCGAAGCCGTGCTGGGAGTAGCCAACACTGTGGGCGTCGTGAACTTCTCCGACAGTGCGGTAACCCAGACCGGGAACCCGGCCCTGCTGATGCAACAAAACAGCACAGTGAACACACCTCTTAATCCTCCCGTGATCTCGACCACCACCGGAACCATCAGCGTCTCGACGGGCCAGACCATCACCGGAACGCAGACCACATCCGTCTCAACCGGACAGGTACCGGTCACCCAGACGGCCGCGGTCGCTACGGCCTGGTCGCAGTCGGTTTCGAATTCGACTCAGATCCTCTACTCGGTCCAGACCAATTACTCGACCCAGATCGTGGCCGGTGGCGGCGGGTTCGGTGAAGAGCAAACCATCACCCACACCAGCTATCAAAGCGTCTCGACGGGTCAGAACGTGATTCCGGTCACTTCCAATGTCCCGACTGGCTGGTCGAACTCCGTCTATGTTACGCAGTCGACTCAGTACCAAACAAACTACACTCCTCTCTACAGCGCCCTCTACTCAACCAGCGTTGGAACGAGCACCTTCACCATCACTCAAAGCAGGTTCTATCCTGTCGACCGGGTGGTCGAGGTGAACACCACCCCGATGAGCCTGCCGACCACGTTCAGCGGCAAGGTGCTGGCTCAGAACGGGGTGCCCCTCAGCGCTCCCCTCAACGTGGGAACGGGCAGCGTGGTGGTCATCAAGGACAGCCGCACCAACGGCCTGCAGGCCGAGGTGCAGGTCCTGGCCGGCACGCTCAACGGCGTGGTCTACTCGGAAGACAACATCCACAACCTGCACGGGGTGAACAAGGGCAAGCGCACCATCGCGACCCCCCTGGGCGACCCGGGCGTGAGCACCGGCAAGAACATCTCCATCGGAATCCCGGTCGGAACGCGCCTCAATCAGGGCGGGCCCGTGGGCCAGCAGAACGTGGGCTCGTTCAAGTATCCCACCAGTATCCCTAGCACCAGCAATAATGGCAACAACTCCACCAACCGCAGACGAACCGTCAACAGCAACAACGGGAGCACCGGCGACGACGACCGGGCCGACCTGCTCCAGTGGGGCACCACCCCGGGCAACGATCCTACCTCGGGCGGCAACGCCCTGGGCATGGTCTCGCAGCGGGTGGGCCTCAACATCCACCGCGAAGACCTCAACACCGTCTATCGCAACAACCCTGGCGTCAATTACTCCTCGGCCGGTCGCCCGCCGCTGCGCATCTACGCGGTGATCCTGGCGGGCCGAGGTGGAACCGACGACGACACGGGAGTCAACAACCAGAAGGGCGGGTTCCGCATCTTCAACCTGAACAACCAGACCGACCTGCAGAACCTGACCAACGGCAAGGACGCCCTCGGTACCAGCCAGTACGGTTACTTCAAGTTGTTCGGGGGCCTGATCGAGCGCCGCGGAGCGGCCAACTGGCAGGTGGCGAACAACAACCCGCAGGGGTGGGACGTGCAGATGGCATACGACGATTGGGCCTCCAAGGTTCCCCCGCCGTTCTTCCCGACCACCTCCAACTTCGCGGCCCAGCTCTACATGGAAGAGTACCCCTCCGCGACCTACCAGACCAACGGCCAGTAGCCCCTCGGGCTGCAGGCGAAGAGCCCCGCTCCGGCGGGGCTTTTTTCTTTGGCCCGGAAGGAAGCCGGGCCGAACGGACCCAATGCATCAGTGTGCGCTCGGCTCGCTACTGGGTCCGCCTGGGATTTCTGACCTTCCTGGTCCACTTCGTCATCTTCGTTCCCAGCGTGGCCCCCTCGATTCCCGGTGGCCACGATAGCGGCGAGATGATGTCCAACTGCATCGTGCTGGGCATCGGTCACCCGCCGGGGTATCCGCTCTACACCATGCTGGGGCACCTGTGGAGCTATCTGCCCATCGGCGAGGTGGGCTATCGCATCAACCTCTACTCAGCCTTCTCGCTCTCGCTGGCGGTGGGTTGCCTGAGCGTGGCCTTCGGCCGGGCAGCCCGGGCCCCCGCCGCCGGGGTGACGGCTGCCATGCTCTTCGGATTCTCCTACACCCCCTGGCGCCAGGGGGTGGGGGCCGAGGTCTTCGCGCTGCACATCTTCTTCGTCAGCGCCCTGCTGCTCGGCTGCATCCTCTGGAGAGACGCGAGCGACACGGGGCGCAGAAAGGTCATCTACTTCGGCTTTGCCGTCTTCGGGCTGGCGGCGGCCCACCATCACACTATCATCTTCATGGTGCCGGGCTGCTTCATCTGGTTCATCCTGGCCCGCCAGGGCCGCGCCTGGGGGCTCACCTGGACGGCCCTGGCCCTGACCCTGGTGCTCGGTCTTGCCCCCTACAGCTACCTCTACTTCCGGGCCAAGCAGAACGGTCCGCTCAACTGGGGCAATCCCAGCAACTACAAGCTCTTCATGGACCACGTGCTGCGGCGCGGCTACGGGACCGGCCGTCTGAACCCGGCCTCGGGCACCGTCAAGCGGGGCGGAGGAGCTCAGGCCATCGGCTTCTTCGCCTCGCTGGTGCGCAACCAGTTCCCCTTCCCGCTGATCCTGATCGCCGTGGGAGGAGTGCTGCTCTCGCTCCGCCAACCCGCCCTGCTCTGGCTCTACGGCTGGACCTTCTTCATCAACGGGCCGGGTTTCGCGCTCTATTCCGATCAGCCCCCGGTCGAGTTCTTCATGGACATGGTGGAGCGTTTCTACTGCATCTCCTACATGGGGGTGGCAGGATTCATCAGCCTGGGCCTGGCCTGGGTGGAAGAGCAGTGGCGCGCGAGCAAGTGGGCTCGTTTCGTCTGGCTGATGCCTTTGCTGGCTCTTTACTCCATCTTGATGAACTGGAACGCCTGCTCGCAGCGGGGCCAGTATCAACCCTACGACCACATGGCGGCCATCTGCCGCTACCTTCCCCCCAACGCGGTGGTCCTGCTCGACGGCGATCTCCCTGCCGGAGAGTGGGATTACCTGCATGTCGTGCAGGGCCAGCGCCCCGACGTGCTGGGGGTCTTTCCCGGCCTGATGGCGGCCCCCTGGTACCGCGAGATGTGGATGCGCGACGGGCTGGGCGAGGCAGCCGAGAAACGTTATCAGGAGGCCCTCAAGACCTCCAAGAAGCCTTCCGAGCTCAAGCACACCCAGTTCCTGCTCGACGAGTGCCGCGCGCGCAACATTCCCGTCTACACCACCTCGAAGTTCGGAGAGGCCCCGGAGGGCCACTACATCCTCGAAGGCCTGGTCTTCCGCTACCTGAACAAGGACGAGACGCCCCCCACTGCCGACGAGCGCGCCGAAAAGGCCCGCGAGGTGCTCGAGTTCCTCGATTCGTGTCCGCGGCGCGGCAACTATCGCATGGACATCCGTCTGCAGCCCTTCTGGCTGCGCTACGTGATCGGCAACTGGGTGCGAGCCTACCGGGGCGTGGCCAGCGACCTCTATCCCAAGTATCCCGAGCTGGCCGAGAAGGCCCTGCGCACGGCCATGGAGATGGATCCGTACAGCGGCAAGGACCTGGTCAACCTGGCCCTGCTGCGTATGGACGAGCGAAAGTGGGCCGAAGCCGAGCAGCTGCTCGACGAGGCTCTGCTGCTCGAGCCCGAAATGCCTCTGGCCCTGGCCGCCAAAGTGGACCTGTATCGCAGCCAGGGCAAGCTGGACGAGGCGGCCAGTTGGAACGAGCGCCTGGAAGAGCGAAAGAAGCGGCTCTAGCAGCCGGCTCAATCTGGTGGCGGAACTATGCTTCGGTTATTGTATCAGCCTGCTAAACTCGGCGCCCCATGCGCCACCCCAGAGCCAGCCAGCCGGCCACCAGCACGCCGCTGATCAGGCTGATGGCGATGCTCTCCGCGAGCCGCAGCGGCTGGAAGGAGAACTGGACCAGATGGCGTCCCGGCGGCAACAAGACGGCCCGATGAAGGCCCGCATTGGCCCGCAGCAGTTCCACCGCTTTGCCGTCCACCTCAGCCTTCCAACCCGGGAAGGAAGCGTCGGTAAGTACCAGAATGGCCGGTCCGGCCAGTTGGGGCGTCTCGACCTGGACCTGATTGGGAAACACCCGCACGGACGAGGCCGCGCCCAAGGGCTCGGCGCTGGCCGGCAAGCCCGGCGGAGCCTGAGCCAGGAAGACGGTGCGCGTGAAGACCTGCCCGTCGCGGACGATCTGGGCCAGCACGTCCTGATCGGTGGCGACCTGGGCGCTGCCGACCAGGAAGGCCCGTGGCAGGGCCCTGGAATCGGCATAAAAGTGCGCCCCGCGCACCTGCTCCCCGAGATACTGCAATTCGGAGAGCCGCGCCTTCTCGAGGGGCTTATCCGGGCCCCGAGCAGCCAGATAACAGGAGGTTCCCTGCAGGCGAAACAGGTTGGAGGGGCCTTCGGAAGCCAGGCGCAGCACCCGGGTCTCAGCAGGATAGTTGTTCTGGGCGCTGACCGCCCGATCGAAGGACTTCAGGGTGGCCAGATCGTAGCCGCCGGAGCAAGCGCGACCGGCCGGCGCCGACCAGTTGGGCGGGATCAGGATCTCGAATGGCATCCAGCGCTGGGCTCCCAGCGTGGCGCTGAAGTAGCGAGCCAGCTCGGGCTCCATGTGGAAGCGGTCCTCGGGGGCCACCTCGAGGTAGGGGTTGGCGGCCACGGTCAGGTCCACCAGGGTCAGCAGCATCAACGGCGCCAGATTGCGAGTTACCGACCGGGCCGACAGCAGCACCACCGCCACAAAGACCAGTGAGGCGGCCAGGCCGGCCCTCAAAGTCGTGGCCACCAGCAGGGCTTCGGGCCGCTCGGGGTAGCGGTGACGGGTGGTCATGTCCATCCACTCCTCGGGGGTGGTCAGGGAGGAGACCAGCCCGTGCCACCACTGCGAGCGGGGGTCAGCATAGAACAGGACGGTGACCAGCAGCAGCAGCAGCCCGAAGAAGAGCCACAGCCAGCGACGTCGGCGAGTCAGCCTCAGGTCGGTCAGAGTACTCTGGAGCCCGCTGGCGGCAAGCAAAGAGAGGAAGATCAGCATGGCCGCCGTGAAGCGCGAAGGAGCCTCGAACCAGGCCACCGCGGGGTCCAGCCTGGCATACCAGCTGAGGGGTTGCCCGCCCAGGGCAAGCAAGGCAAACCCGGCAGCCAGCACCGTGGCCAGCAGCCACTGACGGAGTGGCTGCAGCCAGGCCAGACCGATGCCCAGAAGAACGGGCACGCTCAGGTAGGTGCCCGCTTCCCAACCGATCCAGCGCGTCCAGGACTGGGCGTTGAAGGTGCGCTCGAACAGGTGGGGCACCAGCAAGCTCAGGAGGTGGGCCGGGGTCGTCTGCCAGTCGGACCAGTTGACACGCCGCAGGTTGAACTGCTCCAGAGTGGCCAGTTGGGGGAGCCACTGGAAGGCCGAGAGGGCAGCTGCCACGGCCAGGACCAGCAGCCAGCGGGCCAGCAGGTGGAGGGCGTCCCGACCGCGTTGCCCGGCCGCCACCCGGGCCAGCATCCCCCCGGGCGCGCACTCAGGGTCGCGATCGACCTGGAGGCAGGTCCAGGGCCGTCGCCAGCTGAGGGGCAAGACCTGGTAGCGACTGCCCAGAGCCACGGTCAAGACGGTCAGGCCCAGCAGCGCAAGCACCAGTTGATGCACCATCTGGTATTGACCCAGCAGGGCCACCCAGGCCAGCAGAGCGCCGGTGGCAGCGCTGAAGCCGGCGCCCGACCGCCTGAGAGCCAGCAAGGTCGCCAGGACAGCCCAGGGGAAGTAAGCAAAGCAGCCAAAAATTGTGAGATGACCGGCGTAGAGCTGATTGAGGCCAAATCCGCCCAATCCGAAGCCACTGGCCACGACCAGAGCCACGGCCCGACCGTGCCCCAGCCAGCGAAGGAGCACAGCCATCCCCAGCACCGCCAGCCAGGCGTGCATGAGAATGTAGATCCAGATCTCTCTGGCCGTCCCGACCAGTGCCCCGATCAGCAAAGGGGGGTAGCTCATGGGATGGAACCCGGTCTGCAGGGGCAGGCCGTTGAAAAGGTAGGGGTTCCAGAGCGGCCACACCCCTTGCCGCCACCAGAAGTAACAAAACTCTCGCAGGGGATACTCGAGAACCACCAGGTCGGTGCCGGAGCCGTAGAAGTACTTGCTGGTCAAGAGCAAGGGGTGGAGTACCACCGCCACCACCACGGCGCTGAACAGGGCCAGGGCAAGCCCTTCTCGCCAGGAAAGCTCACCTTGCTCGAGCAGCGCTCGCTCGAGAAGCTCTCGCCGAGAGGCTGTTTCGGCCTTCTTGGATGGGGCAGCCGGACGCTTCTTCAACGCAGGAAGGCTGCTTGCATCACGCAGAGCACGTAGACCGTCCAGACGACGACACCCACGACCTTCCTCAGGAAGGGGGTCTGGATCCACTGCTC
>JAANMV010004483.1_pt1 | contig 10938 bp, 12 predicted proteins | sample 7279661 | NCBI WGS metagenome assembly JAANMV01 (sample SAMN14094540, study PRJNA606508) | bioreactor metagenome | isolation source: A lab-scale SPAN reactor treating ammonium-rich wastewater day 121 | place: Ireland: Galway | collected 2017-05-16 | reverse complement strand
GGTTGGTTGTGCGGGGACTGCTCTACCGAACAGCGTCCGTAACCAGCGGCCCCACCCGCGCCCACAAGGGCGGCCCCATCACCAGCAACCCCACAACCGCTGCCGTGATCGACGCCACCAGCACTGCCGCTGACATAACATCCTTGCTCGTCTTGGCCAGCGGGTGATGGTTGGGGCTGGCCAGGTCGACCAGCGCCTCAAGCGCCGTGTTGGTGAACTCAGCAGCCCACACCATCCCGATCACCACGACCAGCACCGCCCACTCCAGCACGCCGAGGCTCAGCCACAGCCCTAACGCAATGACAGCTGCTGTCGCCGCCGCGTGGATCTGCGCGTTCCGCTGCGTTCGGAGCACGTGCCAGACACCCGCAAAAGCGTGCCGGAAGCTATCCACCCGGTTGCCGTTGCGTGTGGGCTGCCCGGTGGGCGACGCTGCGCCATCTGGCAGGCGTCCTGTTGCGCTCATCCGCTGCTCCCCGCCCGCACCGCGTCGCGCGCCGCCGACTCGAAGGCCCACATCTCGGCCTGCTCCTCTGGCGTGCCGTGGTCGTAGCCGAGCAGGTGCAGCGTCCCGTGGATCGCCAGCATTTGCAGCTCGGCCAGCAGTGAGTGGCCCAGTTCGCGCGCTTGCTCCTCAGCCACCGGCACCGCAATGACGACGTCGCCCAGGTACGGCGGCTCGCCCGGCTCGACGGCGTAGGGCTGATCCTCCGCCGCAAAGCTCAACACGTCGGTCGGTTCGTCCAGCCCTGCATATTCCCGGTTCAACTCCTGCACCCGCCCGGCGCTCGTCAGCGTGACGGTCAGCGCGCACGGCGCGCCTGCCCGGCCCGCATTCAGCGCATGCCAGGCTGCCTCTTGTAGGCTGGCTTCGTCAACCGGGTATGGTTGCTCGTAGGTCACGTTGATGGTGTAGTCGGAGCCACTCACCATTCCCATTGCCCCATCCTCAGGTGTACCATGGCAAGCGTAAGACCTCCGTCATCCCACGGCAGGCCCGCCGTCATCGGTCTTCGGATCTGCCTCCTGCTGCCTCTCCCCGAGTGCCCCGGCGTTCGGCTCGCTAACCGGCTCCATCGCCGTCTCCGGATCGATGCCCGGCGGCAGCGACCTTGTTTCTCCGGCCTGGAGCTCCGCCGATCGGCGGTCACCAGGGTACTTGATGCGCGGGTGGTACATGCCCTTCAGCGTACGTACGAACGTGTCTTTGATCGTCTTAATCTCGGTCAGTGTCAGCCCCGAATCGTCAAGCTGGTTCGCGTCCAGCCGCTGCTGGATGATGCGCGTGACGATTGCCTCCATCTCCTCGCTCGTCACCGGGCGATTCGCTCGCGTTGCACTCTCCGCCCCGTCGGCCAGCATCAGGATCGCTGTCTCCGGACTTTGCGGGACCGGGCCATCGTAGCAGAATGCGCTCTCATCCAGTTCTACGCCCGCCTCGTCCGCATCCTCACGCGCCTGGTGCAGGAAGTACGCGATCGGCGTCGTCCCGTGGTGTTCGGCGACAAAGTCAATCACGCGCAGAGGCAGCCGGTGCCGCCGCGCCATCTCGACCCCATCCGAGACGTGCGCCTTGATCAGCCGTGCGCTGGCCAGCGGGCTCAGCCCTGCATGCGGGTCGGCCCCTGCCTCGCCACGGTTCTCGACGAAGAAACCGGGGTTGTTCATCTTCCCGATGTCATGGTACAACGTGCCCACCCGCGCCAGCAGGCTGTCCACCCCGATCTCCTCAGCCGCCGCTTCTACCAGGTTGGCTACCGAGAGCGTGTGCTGGTAAGTCCCCAACGCCTCCTGCTGGAGCCGCCGCTGGAGCGGGTGGTCGGGGCGCATCAGGTCGATCAGCTTCAGGCTCGTCGTTATCCCTGTCAGGTTTCCCACTACGAACAGGATCACGAGCGCCAGCCCTGCCGAGAGCAGCCCGTTGATGGCTGCCAGCAGCAGCATCTGCGCCAGCCGCGCCGGGTCGGCTTGCATCGGAAGCTGGAAGACAAGCAGCACCGCCAGCCCGCCGACTGCCGCCGCCAGCCCTGCCAGGAAGTAGGCGTTGAGCCGCGACGTGCGCCGCAGACTCCCCGCCGCCAGCAGGCTGCTCGCCGCCGTGAAGGCGGTTATATCCAACGCCCCGCCCGCCAAGTGCCCGACCAACAGGGCCAGCACCACCGCCGCCAGCACCGCGAACTCGACGCCGACCAGCGTTGTCAGCACCAGCGCCAGCGCCCCTGCCGGGTACAGGAAGGCGACCGCCTCGCGACCCGGTACCATGAACGCTGCTGCTGCCAGAAACGCCAGGAACAGCACCACGATCAGCAGCAGCCGGGCCGGGTGGCTCGCCCATGGCACGTCGAAACTCGTCAGGTACATCAGCAGCAGCACGCCGCCCAATAGACTGATCAGCGCCGCGCTGGCTACCTCGCGCCACGTCAGGCTGCGCGTCGCCAGCCCCATCATTTGCAACGCTTCGAGACCCAGTTCGTCCACCCGTTCCCCGGCCCGGATCACCACCTCGTCCCGCTGGTAAGTGTGCCGTATCTCCGGCACAGCCTCGACGGCCTCCTGGCGCGCCTGTTCCGTCGCTGTCACGTTCAACACGCTGTTAGGCACAATCAGGTCCCGCGCAATGTCCACCGTCAGCGGGATGAGCACCTCAGGCATATCTGGGCTGACCTTCAGCTCCAGGCGGCTGGTCACCTCGTCCAGGTGTCCCTCTTGCACCGTGCCGCTCATCGCCTCGCCGATCAGGCTCACCACCTCCCGTTCGACCAGGTCGAACTGCGTGGCGTTCAACTCTAGCAGCAGCGCCGTGTTCTCCGGCAGCAGCCGCAGCGCGGTGATCGCGCCCAGATAGGCTTGCTTTTGTAGCTCGTCTGCGAAGGGGTCAGCCCGCACGTCCTTCATGAAGGCCATGACCTGGTGGGCTTTACGCACCTGCTGCCGCCCAATTCGCGCATCGGGCGGGTCGAAGATGTCTACTACGCCTGCCGCTGCCGCTTCCCGCGCCACCGCTGTATCGATCTGGCTCACGTAGCTGATCTCACGCGGCGCGCGGATATCTTCTGACGCGATAGCGCCCACCTGCAGGTTGTATGGCTGCCGCCGGTCGAGGATCGGCAGCAGCAGCAGCAGCGTGCTGCCTGCTACGAACAACACACTGATCAGCAGCTTCCGGAGCGAAACCCAAAAGCGCACGAAGCGCGAGAGCGGTGTGTTCCGGTCGTCCCTGGCTGCGTTCATCGTTGCCCCCTGGCGGCAGGCAGGTCCATCAGCCCGCCAGCAGCGCCCGCACGACCTCGCTGATCAGTTTGCCGTCCGCGCGTCCCTTCAGTTTCTCCATCAGCGGCCCCATCACGCGACCCATGTCGCGCGGGTCGCTGGCTCCCACCTCGGCGATCAGTGCCCTGGCCTCCGCCTCGATCTCCTCGCGGCTCATCTGCTGGGGCAGATAGGCTTCCAGCACCTCGAGCTCTCGCTGCTCAGCGCTGGCCAGGTCATCGCGCCCCGCGCGTTCCGCGTCAGCGATCGACTCCTGACGCTGCTTTACCAGCCGCTGCACCAGCGTCAGGATGCCCGCCTCGTCAAGCGTGCTCTGCGCCTCGATATCCTCCCGCGCGATCACCGCCTGCACGGCCTTCTCGTATTCGGCGCTCGTCACCGGGTCGGACTCAATTGGGCGCGGGACGTTGTGCTTCTGCAGCGCCTTCTTCACCAGTTCCTCGCGGTTGCGCTGCTCCGTCTCCCTGATCGTCGCTACTAGCCCCCGGATCACCGTCCGGCGCAGGGCGTCGCCGCTTTTCATCGCTTCTTTCAGATCGGCTGTTATTTGTTCTCTCAGGCTCATAGGTCTGCCTGCGCTCTCATCTCATTCAGATGCTTCTGGGCCAAACATCCCCTAGTATAACGGCACAGAAGCCAGAACTACAACCGCGCGCCTACCCGAACTCGCCGTCTTTGGGTATCCTATTCCACCAGTTTGGCATATCCACAGCCCGCACCCACACGGAGATCGCCGTGAGCAGGCCATCCACCCGCCAGAGCGCCTTCCTGTCCGGCGCAAAAGACACTATCCCGCTCGTCCTTGGCGCGATCCCGTTCGGCATCATCTTCGGCGCGCTGGCCGTCACCGCGGGCCTGTCCCCTGCCGCCACCCAGTCAATGTCCCTGTTCGTCTTCGCCGGGTCGGCCCAGTTCATCGCCGCCGGGATGCTTGCCCAGAATGCGCCGGTCGGCCTGATCGTCTTCACGACTTTCATCGTCAACCTGCGTCACGCCCTTTACAGCGCCTCGCTCGGTCCCCACCTCAGGGGGCTTCCCCAGCGCTGGCTGCTCCCCCTCGCTTTCTGGCTAACCGACGAGACGTACGCGGTCGTTGTCCGCCGCACCCAGCCACCCGGCCCGCCGCCCTATCTCCGTTGGTACTATCTAGGCTCGGCGCTCTTCATGTACGCCAACTGGCAGCTCTGCACCTTGATCGGCATCCTGGCCGGGCAGCGCCTCCAGGGCGCAGAGACCTGGGGCCTCGATTTCGCAATGGTTGCCTCATTTGTCGGCATCGTTGTTCCGCTCATCACCACGCGCCCGCTGCTCGTCTGCGCGCTCGTTTCGGGCGCGGTGGCGCTGGCGGCCAACGGCCTGCCCCACAAACTTGGGCTGATGCTTGCTGCGCTGCTCGGCATCGCCGCCGGGGTCATCACCGAGTCGCTGGGCGCGGCGCGCCGGACGCAGCCTGCCGGGAGCGGGGGCGACGCATGAGTGAGCCGCTGCTAATCGCCGGGATGGCAGTTGTTACCCTCGCCGCGCGCTACCCGCTTCTGGCCCTCGTGGGCAGGCTGACACTGCCTGCGCCGGTCTCCCGCGCGCTGCGCTTTGTGCCCACCGCCGTCCTGGTTGCCATCACCGTCCCCGTGATGGTCATGCCGCGCGGCATACCGGAACTAACCCACACCAACGCCTACCTGGTCGGCGGCCTGGCCTCGATTGCCATCGCCTGGCGCACCAAGAACCTGCTGCTCACCATCGTCGTGGGGATGGCTGTCTTTCTTGCCTGGCGGGCTCTCTTCGGCGTCTGACCGCTGCCTCGCAGTTGCGCCTCACGGCGGGCTGGCCTTTCGTCCCTTCGCGCCTTCGTGTTTCAGCCGCCCGCGCCAGCCGGAATCAAAAGGGGGCGCGTTGCCGCGCCCCTCCCCATCGTCTTTCCTGCTTACCCGAACTCCAGCACGCAGTCCTGGCCGCTGGGCCGGAACTCCCGCACCTCGACGCCCGTCAGGGCAGCACGCAGCTTCTCTTCGTCCCCCCCGGTTGACTTGATGCTCACGATCGTGCGGGACGTGTCTGCGTCCTCAAACGTCGTCACCGACACGATATTTGCGCCCAGGTCGGCAATCGTCTTCGCAATAGTTGCCAGCACGCCCGGCTCGTCCGGCACACGCAGGTCAATGCGCGTGCCCGGCTCGCCGCCGCCCATCACTTCCACGAACGTCTTGAAGATGTCCGTCTCGGTGATGATGCCCACCAGCTTCTCGCCCGCCATCACCGGTAGCGAGCCAATCTTGTGTTCGACCATGTAGTGCGCTGCCGATGCCAGCCCGCACGCCTCGTCCACCGCCATCACCGGGCGCGTCATGATCCTGCCCACTGTCAGTTTGTCGAGCAGTGTGTAGATCTCGAAGACGCTGAGCGTCGTCGCCTCCGACGGCGCGGTGCGCAGCAGGTCGCTGTCCGATACGATGCCCACCAGCCGCCCTTTGTCGTCCAGAACCGGCAGGCGGCGAATGTTGTGATCCTGCATCAGCTTCATCGCCTCGCGGTGAGTCGACTTAGGCGTGCAGGTGATCGGGTTGGGCGTCATGCGATCCTTGACTCTCATACCAGCCCTCCTTTGGCTAAGAACGCGGCCCCTCAACCGCTCGCACGAGCAGCGGGCCCCTTTCTCTCATTCCATCTTTCACACCCCCGCCGGACAGCAAGCTCCCCCGCCCTACCCCGGCGGCCAGCGGAACGCCCGCCCGGCCAGCAGATGTAGGTGGACGTGGTACACCGTCTGCCCCGCACGTGACCCGTTGTTTACCACCAGCCGGAATCCGCCAGAAACCCCCTCCTTCTCGGCGACGGCGCGCGCTGCTAACAGCAGCTCGCCCATCAACGCCGCGTCCTCCGCCTCCACTTCGCTGACGCGCGGGATGTGCTTCTTGGGCACGATCAGGATGTGCGTCGGCGCTTGCGGGTTTGTGTCGCGAAACGCGTACACCGCATCCGTTTCATAGACTTTCTCGCCGGGCGCTTCCCCTGCCACGATCCGGCAGAAGATGCAGTCGTTCGCCATACTACCTCCCTGATGCAGTGACGCGTGCTGAGTGACGGGCAATGAGTGAGAGAGTTGCCTCTCCTCGCTGGTCATCACTCGTCGCTCATAGCTTCGCTTTATAGCCGATCATCCGCACGAACTCCTTGCGGTGCGCGATGTCCTTCTCTTCCTCTACACCCTTCGGCCCAGAGCCGTCCACTACCCCCAGAATGGCCCGCCCCTGCTCCGTTTCAGCGACAATCACCTCGGTCGGGTTGGCCGTCGCGCAGAAGATGCGGCATACCTCCGGCACCTGCTTGATCGCGTTCAGCACGTTGATCGGGTAGAACCCTTCCGCCAGGAACACGATGAAACTGTGCCCCGCACCGATGGACTCCAGATTCTTCTGCGCCAGCTCGATCATCGCCCCGTCGCTGCCCGACCAGCGGATCAGGCACGGGCCGGATGCTTCGCTGAAGGCCAGCCCAAACTTGATGCCCGGAACGCCCGTCACCAGCACCTCGTGGATGTCCTCGACGGTCTTGATGAAGTGCGACTGCCCCAGGATGAAATTCACCGCTTCGGGCTTCTCGATCGTGACGGTCTTTAGCTCCATGTCCGTTGCCTCCCGTGCTGGTGTGTCTCCCTCAAAGTGTAAGGCGGCTATCCAGCCACCCCCACCAACCCGCCATCTCCGAGCGCCGTCAGCCGCGCCGGGGTGATCGTGTTTGCCAGGTGCTCGCGCGCCGTCGTCACCACGCGCAGCGTATTGCCCGTCTGCCCCGCCCACACGAAACCATCCGGCGTCGCCCCGCGCGCCGACTCCCAAAGCACATCCAGCGTCCGTCCGATGTGCTGCCGCTCGAACTGCACCCAGAGCTGCTCAGAAAGCGCGAGAAGCTCGGCTTTGCGCGCTTTCTTATCGGCCTCGCTCACCTGCCCCGCCATACGCGCTGCCGCCGTGCCGGGGCGCGCTGAGTAGGGGAATACGTGCAGCCGCGCGAAACCCATCGCCTCTATGAAGCGCACCGACTCCGCGAACTCGTCGCTCGTCTCACCGGGAAACCCCGCCATCACGTCCGTTGTCACCGCCAGGTCAGGGATGCGCGCCCGCGCTGCCTCGACCAACGCCGCAAACGAAGCCTGCGTGGTGCGCCGCGCCATGCGCCGCAGCGTCGCATCGCAGCCCGATTGCAGCGGCAGGTGCAGGTGGGGGCACAGCCGTCCATCCGCCCACAGATCGAAGAACTCCGGTGCGAGGTCCCATGGTTCCAGCGACGACAACCGCAGGCGCGGCACGTCTGTCCGCTCAAGCAGCGCCTGAACCAGCCTGCGTAATCCGGCTTCGTCACCCCGGTCATGCCCGTACGAGCCGAGGTGCACTCCGGTAAGCACCGCCTCGCGGTAACCCATCGCCGCGAGCAGCCCAACCTCGTCCACGATCTCGCCAACCGGGCGGCTGCGGCCCTCGCCGCGCGCCAGCGTCGTCACGCAGAACGTGCAGCGGTTGTCGCACCCGTCCTGCACCTTGACAAAGGCACGTGTGCGGCCCAGCGTGCCAGGCGGCAGCGGCTCGCGCTGAAGCGGCTCGCGCTCGTAGTCCGGCTTTGCGCCGCTCACCAGCACGGCCAGCCGCTCCTTTTCCCGGTTGCCGATGACCTGCGTAACCCCCGGCAGGCGCGCCAGCGCCTCCGGCTCAAGCTCAGCGTAGCAGCCCGTAGCCACGATCTGCGCCTGCGGGTTAGCCCGTCCCGCCTGCCGGATCAGCTGGCGGCTCTTGCGCGTCGCCTCGCGCGTGACGGCGCAGGTATTCACCACCACCAGGTCGGCATCCGCCGGACTCCCGCTGATCGCGTCCCCCTGCGCGGCCAATTGCCGCCCTATCTCCTCGATCTCGGCCTGGTTCAGGCGGCAGCCCACGAAATCGAGGTGGACGCGCCGCTGTCCGGGCTGCTTGCTGTTGCTCATCAACCTACCCAACTGCTATTCGGTGATCGTCAGATTATCGAACCCGATCACCGCCTCGGCCATCGTCGGGACTTCGCCGTCAAACCCGGAGAATCCCTGCGCGCCCAGCCCGATCTTGCCACGCGGCAGGTCGCCGTTGCGCCACACCTCGACCACCTCGCCGCCTAGGCACTCGCCCTCCGGCCCCCACAGCGGCTGCACGCCCGCTTCATCCGAGACGCACAGCGGCAGCGCCTGCCCATTGACGGCAAACCGGAACTCGTTCCCGCGCGCCTCAACGCGGATGCGGTTGCTCGCCTCCCCTGTGTTGATCGCCGGGGAGGCGCGCCAGTCGCTCACAACCCGCTGGATGCCGCCCCGCACCACGCTCAGGCTGTAGTAGCCATCGCTTGAGATGTCAAAGCGATTGTAGCTGTCAGTCCCCGTCAGACGGAACACGACGAAGATGCCGTTGTCATCCGGCCCGTCCAGCTTGGTGGCATCGACCTCCAGCGCGAAGTTCTCGAAGGTGAAGTTCAGCCCAGACCATGTTCCCGTGTCGGTGACTGCGCTCACCGCAACCACAAGCTGGCCGTCCGCCACCTGCGCCGAGACGATGCCGTCCTCGAACAGCTCCCAGTCGGCAAGCTGCGCCTCATCCTCGAAGCTGGTCGCGTAGAGCGTTCCGCCCGCCGCCGGGGGAGCGTCCGGTTCGCCCGCCTCACCTGCCGATGCCGTCGCCGTGGGCGGTGGGGGCGGCAGCGTGGGGGGGCGCTCCAGCGCCTGCTCGATACGCAGACGGAACAGCCACAGCGCACCCGCCGCTACCAGCGCCACCACCAGCACAACGGGGATCACCCAGGCCGGGAAGCGACGCCGGCGTTCCGGCCCGCGTTGCAGCCCGACTGGCGCAGGTTGCTTCTTGCTCATCGATGCGCATTGTCCTTCCCTTTGGGTTGGCTCGCGCCGCGATTGTAGCACACGGGCGAAACGCAGCCAACCGCCCCAGGAAGGCAAACGGAACCGCCCGTCTACCAGCAGGCTTCTACTCCCCCACCACCTCGAACGCTGCCTGGCCCAGCAGTTGCTCGCCGTGCAGCACGTCAACCGTGTAGCGCCCCTCCGGCCATGTGGGCGGTTCCTGCGGGCTGAGCGCGAACCCCGCGTAACCCGCCCCCACCCCGTCTGCCTGGAGGGGAGTCTCGGTGATGTACTGTCCTTCATGCCGCCAGCGGGCGATGAAGTTCATCCCGGGCCGGTAGCCACTGATCTCGGCGGACACAAAGAACGTATCCGTTGGTGCGAACACCCCGGTTGGCTCGACGGCCCGGTATGTGTCGTCGAGCGCCTTTGCCGGGGTGATACTCAAGACTTCCACCTCCGCCGGGCGGCGCGCGAGGACAACCGCCAGCACGATCAGCCCGATCAGCATCAGAATCGACCGGAGCAGGCCCCAGCGCGCGCGACTCGCGCGCGCGGCGTCGCGCTCCTCCGGGGTCAAGGGCTTGCGTTCCCTGGTCGGGGGGTTGGTTCCTGGGTTCATGGCACTCCGATCCTTTCAAGCGCGCGCCGCGCAAACGCGCCTGATGGCCCGTCCGGGTCAAGCGCTGCCGCGCGCTGGTAATAGCTGATGGCTTCGTCGAGCCGCCCCTGCGATTCGAGCAGGGCGGCTTTGTGCAGGTTGGCGCGGGGCAGGTCAGGGTTGAGCGCCAGCGCCCGGTCTACCTCGTCGAAGGCGTCCCCTACGCGGCCCAGCAGAAAGTAAGCCCAGCCGAGCGTCGCGTGCGCCTCGGCGCTGTCCGGCGCTTCTTCGACGAGCGCCAGGGCGAGCGGCATACCCTCTTCCTGCACGCGGTATTCGTCGTCGATGTAGAACTGCGCCAGCAGCAGCCGGAAGCGGGTGTCACCCCCGGCCAGCCTCACCGCCTCCTGCATCCACAGCGCCGCCGTCGCCAGTTGGCCCTCCATGCGATGCGTGCTGGCGATCTCGACCGCGTAGGCCGGGTTGGCCCGGTCGAGGTCGAGCGCCCGCGAAAATGCCAGCCGCGCCTCGACCGGGCGGTTTGCCCGCTTCCACGTTTGCCCGGCCAGGTAGTGCACCGTCGGGTCATCCGGCGATAGCGCAGCGGCCAGCTCGGCAGCCCCCAGTGCGGGCCTGCCAAGCCGCGCACGCGTGTACGCCAGGTAAGCCAGCGCCTGCCCGTAAACCGGATTGTAGCCGAGTGCCCGCTCGAAGGCCGTCTCGGCCAGTTCCGGCTCGCCCATCTGGAGAAACGCCACGCCGAGGCGGTTGGCGCGCAGATCGGGCGGCTCGTCCTCCACCCCGTCCAAAGCTTCGAGAAGCGGCGCAAGCCGGTGCGCGCCTTCCCGGTCGAGCGCTGCCACCTGCGCGAGCGTCAGGATCGCCTGATCAGGCGCATCGTAGGCCTGCAGCAACGCCAGTTCGACGAGCAGCCCAGCGTCGGCTCCGCCCAGGCGGGCCAGCTCCTCCAGCGCCGCCCGTGCGCGCGCCTCGTCGCCCGCCGCCAGGTAAGCCCGCGCCAGCGCCTCGCTGCCCTGCGCGTCGATGACACCCGCCGCCCAGGCCGCCTCCCACGTCGCGATAGCGTCCGCCTCGCGGCCCTGCCCGGCGTAGACCGGCCCCCACCAGGCCAGCTCCTCAGCGGTCAGCGCCCGCTGTTCGGCCAAATGCACCAGGGTACTCCCGGCCCCGG
>JAANMV010004479.1_pt1 | contig 10958 bp, 8 predicted proteins | sample 7279661 | NCBI WGS metagenome assembly JAANMV01 (sample SAMN14094540, study PRJNA606508) | bioreactor metagenome | isolation source: A lab-scale SPAN reactor treating ammonium-rich wastewater day 121 | place: Ireland: Galway | collected 2017-05-16 | reverse complement strand
GGCCAGGCCGAGCGCCGCGGCGTCTTCCGGGTTCATGTGGACCTGCTGGTCACCCACGCTCGCAAGGCGCTTGTCGGCCCGGTAGGGGTCCGTGAAGTTGGTCGACCACAAGTTCATCCAGTCCGTGACCGACCAGGACGAGTGAACGGTGTGGCGCGTCTTCGGCGTCAGGAAGTAGAAGTTGTATCCCTGCTCCCAGAGCGGGTTCTTAGTCTTCTTGGTTTCAGACCAGGGGAGTTTCACGTTCCGGATGGTTCGGCGCTCCGGGTCCATGTCGTCCCAGGGGATGCCATAGTCGTTCGGCCGGATGAGCCGGTTCGAACTGACGATGACGTTGGGCAGGTACGGCGTCGCCTCGGGCCCCTCGCGGTGGACGATGAAGTTCTCGCCGTAGTCGATGGCCTCGGGGATGTCGCAGTACGAATTCATGCGCCCGGTATCGGTGTGGAACGGCATGTTGTCGTGTACCTGCTCCCAGTAGGGGATCCTGGGGTAGGTCTGGAACATGAAGAGTGCCGAGCCCGGCTCGCCGTACTTCCCGTTCATGATGTCGTCGTAGGTGTAGCCGTTCGTCGTTCCCGAGGAATCCAGCAGCCGCTGCATGTAGATATCCGTTCGGCCCTCGAGCACGAACTTCCAGTAGTCGGCAAACCGCTTATCGCCGGTCAGCTTGGAGAGCGCCTCCCCCACCTTCGCCAGGATGGTGATGTCGTCCTTCGTGTCGTGAATCGGTGGAATTCCGCCCTTCCAGATCTGGATGAAGGGGTTCTGGCAGGAGCCGGTGATTTCTGGCTGTTCAAATTCCATCCAGGAGTTGGCCGGCAGCACCAGGTCGGAGTATTCGCACGACAACGTCATTTCGATGTCCTGCGTGACGATCATGTCGATCCGTGGCAGGGTGTTAAACAGCACCCCATACATCCACTTCGCGTTATTGATGATGTTGACGTTCGTCGTCCACATCACCTTTGTTGGCGAAGGCATGTGGCTTTGGCCCGTGAAGTTCTTCCGGCCGACGCTGGGCGTCTCGACAATGAGCGCCTGGTCGCCATGGTCCCAGTAGGCTGGCTCTTCGTCTTTCGTGTAGGCATGGGCATGGATGTCTTTGCCCTTGGCTGCCGGGTCCAGGTTCATGTCGAAGGGGTCTTCGGCAATCCAGCCCTTGAAGCCGGGGCCCGTCTCGGGCGTGCCCTGGAAGAGCGCTGCTTTGTAGTTGCCTGCCCATGAGTACATGCCTGCTCCCGGCACGCCGATGTTCCCGGTCAGCATCAGCGGCAGGTGCACCGCCCGGTTGTGGAGCGTGCCGTGGAACCAGTGATTGACGCCTTCGCCGACGTGGATGGCGACCGGCTTGATCGTCGCGATATCGATCGCGAGCCGTTCGATCATCTCCACCGGGGAGCCGCTGATCTCCGCGGCCGAAGCGAGGTCGTAGTCCTTGAGGTGCTCGCGATAGGCCTGCCAGAGCGTGAGAACCTCGACCGCCTTCCCATCGAGGAGAGCAACCGTGCCCGTGTATTCGAGGTCAGGGTCGTATCCGGTGGCGGCAAGCCTGTCGCCGACCTGGTCGCGGGTGATCGGCTTGAGCGACTTGGACTTCGCGTCATAGATGACGTAGTCCTGGAGCTTCTCGTACTGCTCCTGCTTCAGCCCCTGGACCTTGAACGACGGGCCGTTCGGATCGAGCGATGGCTGGTAGCCGGCGATGACGTCTTTCGGGTCGAGCCGCTTGAGCGTGTCGGTGCGGATGAGCAGCGGGAGATCGGTGAACTTCTTGACGAAGTCCGCATCGTAGAGGTTGCGGTCCATGAGGATCTTGGTGATGGCGAGGAAGATGGCGGTATCGCCCAGGCCGGGCCGGCAGGGAATCCAGTAGTCGGCCTTGGTGGCAGGCGGGCTGTACTCCGGGGTGATCGTAACGATCTTGCCGCCGCGTTCCATCATCTCGATGAAGAAGTGGGCATCGGCCATTTTGTTCTCGACCAGGTTCTTGCCCACGCCGATGTGAAGCTTCGCGCTGCGCATGTCGTTGAAGTCGCAGTCAGAGTTCTGGAGTCCAGTCACGAACGGTGTGCCGGGGGCCTGGTCGCCATGCCATGTGTAGTTGGACCAGACGCGACCGCCCTTGGCCTCTTCGTGGTCCACGCCGCGAACGTGGACATCGAGCAGGGCCAGGCTGTTGCAGAGACGGTACATGCCGTACTTGCCCATGACCCCGAGCAGACCCATGCCGCCGCGCATCTTGATGGTCCGCGTGCCGGCGCCCCCCATGATGTCGATCATTTCGGGCTGGTAGCCTTCGGAGAGCAGGACCTGCTTGCCCGCCTCACCGGAATACCGCTTCGCCACGGCCTCGAGACCCCTGGCCGCATAGGAGAAGGCGTCGTCCCAGTTGACCTTGGTGAAGGTATCGTTCCCGCGGTCGTCAAACTTGTACTGGCTGCGGAGCTCGGGGGTCAGCCCCGGGAAGCCATCGTCGGCCCACTGCTTCCAGCCGACACGCATCATTGGGCCCTTGAGCCGGTAGGGTCCGTACACCCGCCGTGTGAGCGTCGCGCCCTTGTTGCAGCCGCGTGGGTTCCAGGCGTTGGTGGAGAAATTCCCGTCCAGGTCTCCAATCGCCTGGCCGTCGTAGTTCTGCTCGGTCCGCACCACCACCCCATTCCGCACGAATGCGCGCAGCCGGCAGTTGTGCGTGCAGTTCGGCGCGCACACGAAGGTGAACGAGTCGTCGTAGGCGTATTGGTCCCGGTAGATCTTCTCCCAGCCGCGGTTGGGGTAGGCCTGGAGGGGATTGGTGATCCCCGGAGCCGATTGCAGGAACGCCATCTTCCGCTCGACGTAGAACGCGGTACCCGCCGCGACGGCCGCTGTGCTGACTTTGAAGAACCCTCGCCTATCCAATTGCAGGCCCCCTACCGACGTATTTCGTGATCAGATCGGGATCGCTTCCCCCCGGAAGACAGGGGCGCCGAGACCCACGAGAGTGTACGCTCCTGCAGGAAAACCCGGACGATAGCGAAACGGAATGGTTACGCCAACGTCCGTTGGTCGCGTCCTCGTGGGCCGAAGGATCCTGCCCGGCGCGATCGAGTCTTCCCATCCTTCTCCTCTTCCAGTCCGGGCACCCGGGTCTGATCGAATAACCGGTGCGCCCGCAACTGTTGGTCAGAAAGTGCGCTGCGGAACCTCGAAAGAATGTGACATTCGTCACGAGCGGCCGGGCGAGTGGGCCCGATGCGTCAGTTTGTCCCATACTTGGGTCTATGCCCTCTGTGACCGCCGAACTCGTCCTCGGCATACCGCACCTCGCGATGCTCCCGCTCGCAGAGGCCGAACGCTTCGCCCGCGATGTCGTTGTCCGTCAGTACGCCGCCCGCGAGTTCATCGCCGTAGAGGGCGAGCCCTGCCGGGGCTTCTTCGTCTTGCTCTCCGGCCGGGCCCGCATCTTCCGCTCCGGGGCCGACGGCCGGGAACAAATCCTCCGTCTCCTTGCGCCGGGCGATACATTCGGCGAAGTGCCCGTTTTCGACGGCGGGCCGAACCCCGCGACGGTCGAAGCTCTCGACCTCTGCGACGTCGCCCTCGTTCCCTCGGCAGCCTTCCGGCTGATTGTGGCCCGCTATCCCGAAGTGGCCGTAGCCCTGCTCGGGCACTTCGCTCGCCGCCTGCGCTCGTTCACGGAGCTCGTCGAGCAAATCAGTCTCCAGACCGTCCAGCAGCGGATCGCCCGGTACCTCTATATGACCGCGCGCGAGGAAGGCGTCGAAACGCCCGATGGACTGGTGATCCCCCGGTCCATCACGCAGCAGGACCTGGCGGCCCTTGTCGGCAGCGTTCGCGAAGTCGTGAGCCGCACCATGCGCGTGATGGAAGAAGATGGCGTGGTGGAGATCCGGCGCAAGGAGATCCTGGTCCGCGACGCCGCCGCGCTCCGCAGCCTTATCTAGGGACGAGCCCGAGCTGGCGCAATGCCGCCATGTCCGCCATCCGGACATCCCACGGCGGATCGAACACCACCTCCACGCTCGTCGTCCCGTCCCGCTCTCCGTACTCCAGCACCGACTCGACCATCCCCACCAGCGCCTCGCCCATCGGGCACTGGGGGGATGTTGTCGTCATCGCGATGTGCACGTCCTCGCCTTCGACTTCGATGCCATACACAAGCCCGAGCGACACGATGTCTATCCCCAGCTCCGGATCGATGACGTGGCGCAGCTTCTGTTCGACGTCTCTGGTGTTCATCTTGTTGCTACCTCTCCAGGGCCGATGCGGCGTGGTGCGGGCGCGTGTGGCGCCAGGACAATGTGGGCGAGTGAAACCATGTGAAGCGCCGCGCCGAGCGTGAGCATGAGGCCTCCGGCCCGCAGGATGTTGAGGTCGCCGAGGAGTGCCCCGGCAATCGCCACGATGGTCCCCGTGGTGTGGACAGCGAGGACCGCCCGGGCGGCTCCTTCGCTGTAGATGTCGGCCACGACGGGCACCGGCCGGATTCCGGCCAGTTGCCGGTACCGGTGGTACCAGACGAGGAAGGGCAGGATCTTGTAACTGTTGCCGATGAGCATGATCCCCGCCCACCCGGAGACCCCCGCGATGCCATAGCCCAGGAGAAGGCGTGTTGGTTCGTGGCCGGGGCTGACCGGCTTGCCGATGGCCGCCAGCAGGCCAAGGCAGATTGTCACGACCAGGAACCCCAGCGAAACGAACGTCGCCCGGCCCTGCACATCAAGCGTCCGTCTCGAACGCGCGAGCATCAGGCGCAACATCTCTATGCCCCATGCGCCCGGGCCCGCGGCCATCGCCGCTGCCACCGCAACGCGCACCCACGGCCCCGGGTCCGCCATGAGTACCAGTCCGCCTCCCAGTGCGGCCGTCACCGTCAGAGCGAGGATCGGTCCGCCCGCCACCGGGCGTTTGCGCTGGACCACGTTGAACATCGGGGCGAGCTGGTAGGCCACGCCCATCAACGTCAGGCCGAGCCACCCGAGGAGCCCGAGGTGCGCGTGCCCGGCCAGTCTGCCCATGGTCACCGGGAACCACAGGTGCTGCAGGGTGCCCGCCCAGGTGATGCCGAATCCCGCCGTCACGGCCAGCATCACGAGCGAAGCCCCGAGGTACCGCGCGGGCAGCGCGCCCCGCCGCAATGTGCCGATCGCCGGAAATGCATTTATGAGGAAGAGGATGAACGAGAGCACCAGTCCCGAAGCGGCATAACCCATCAACCGGACATCCCACTGCCAGAACGTCCAGACGAAGGCCGGAACGACCGTCGCGTGCACGAAGAAGTGGACGCGCGCCAGCCTGGACGATACGAGCCGTCCCCCCAGGACCGCCGGCCCTAGCTGGTAGACGGCGCCGAAGATGCCCATCGTGAGCCAGCCGATCACCGCGGCATGTGTCAGCGCTACTGTGCGCGGGGCGTTGATGGCCAGGAGCGTATCTCCGTTGGAGAAGGCCAGGATGAGCCCGGCGAGGGCAAGGCCCAGGGGCGCCGCCAGGAAGAATGGCGCCACCAGCGCCAGCGCGGGCCCCCGCCCTGGCGCTGCCAGGGTCATGCGGTAACCCTCCGGACCGTCAGAACGAAGGCCTCGTCACGGCCATCGAACTCCCAGGTGAACCCACGGCGTTCGAGCTCCGGGTAGAGCAGGTGCGGCTCCCGGTCCATAAGGGCAACGACTTCATCGTCCGCTGCGAGACTGCCAAGCGCGGCAAGGATGCGGACCATCGGCTCGGGCGGTTGGAGCCCCCGATTGTCGAGTTGTATGGTGGCCATGTGCCGAAGATACCGCGATTGACTCCGTCCACTGCGACAAAAGTCACGTCGTAAGCGGTTCCCGGGTTATTATCAGGGGCGGGATCACGCTCCTCGAGCGTTGGGGCACCCTGCCCTGAATCAGGAGCACGGTTCACACGGGGAAACGCAGGTCGACACTGAGCGCGCCAGGGTGCCACGTCTGGCTGTCAGTCCGTCGATTTGGGTCCCAAGGGGCCGTGTCCCGGTACCCGATTCCCGGCAAGCATGAGGAACCGGTTGCATGGCACGGGCGCCCCACTGAATGGGCTTGTGATTAATGTCACAGTTCCCCCCGGAACCCGGTCAGAGACTGGGGTTAAGACCGCGTCAAGCGTACCGCGAGAGTGCCCACCACTTCTCGCGCGGGCGCTCGGACACCACGCAAACAGGGAGAACCACAGACCAATGAAGCTCAACACCTGGAAGAAGGCACTCCTCATCGGAGTGGCCGGCCTGCTTCTCGTCCCCCTTGCCGCTGCCTGCGGTGGCGACGACGACGAGGGCGGTTCCACCATCACTCCTGGCGCTACGGCGACCAAGGACGATGACAACGGTGATAACGGTGACAACGGTGGCGAGGCCCGCGAAATCACTGTCGACATGACCGACAACGTGTTTACCCCGAAGGACATCAAGGTACCGGTGAACACTCTCATCAAGTTCGAGGCCGACAACAAGGGCACCGCTATCCACAACATGCACATCTTGAGCAAGGCCACCGAAGGCAAGGACTACGCGAGCGACCTCCTCGTGAACCCCGGAGAATCGAGCAGCTTCGAGGTCAAGTTCACCAAGAAGGGCGTGGTCGACTTCCAGTGCGACTATCACGTGCCCGAGATGGTCGGAAAGATCGTCGTCGAGTAGGCGGCAACCCAAAGTGGAACACGCGAGGCGCCCGCGTTCAGGCCAGGCGCTGACGTGCCGGGGCCCCCGGGAAGGGGGGCTCCGGCAACGACAAGGAGAGAAAACCAAGTGGCAGTAACAAGGCGAGAACTCATAACGGGAGCGGCAGCCGGCGCCGCCGGCCTGGTGGTCGGCGGGGTCGTCGGCAAGGTCGCCAGCGATGACGGTGGCGGAGGCGGCACAAGCGGCCTCTCCGGGGATGCCGGCGATATCGCAAATGCGCGCGGCCTCGCCGCCGATGATGTCGCCCGCGCGGTAAAAACGTTCGTCCCGCCCGGCAAGTACGACGAGTATTTCCTCTTTTGCTCCGACGGGCATGGGGGCCAGATTCTCGTAGTCGGCGTGCCCTCGATGCGCATCCTGAAGATGATCGGGGTCTTCACCCCCGAGCCCTGGCAGGGCTATGGCTATGGCGCCGACTGGGGTGAGGAAGTCCTCGCCGCTGGTACCGACTTCAAGAAGCCCACGTCGCCCGGGCGCGGACCGTTGACCTGGGGCGACACCCACCATCCCGCCCTCAGCGAGACCAACGCCGAGTACGACGGCCGTTACATCTACATTAACGACCGCGCCAATGGCCGCATCGCCATGGTCGATCTCCGCGATTTCAAGACGAAGCAGATCCTGGACGTCCCAAACCTGGACTCGTCACACGGTGGATGCTTCGTCACGCCCAACTCCGAGTACGTCCACATCTCGACGATGACCCCCACCCTGGTGGACTTCAACAACATCCACGGCGCGCTCGACAACTACGATAAGGCCTTCCGTGGCTTCTCGACCTTCCTGAAGATCGACCCGAACAACGGGAAGATGCTCGTCGACGAGAGCTTCCAGGTCGAACTTCCTCCTTACACCCAGGACCTCGCTGATAGCGGCAAGCTTGCCAGCGATGGCTGGGTCTTCATCAACTCCTACAACGCCGAAATGGCCGTCGGCGGTAACCTGGAAGGCAAGCCCTCCATCGAGGCCGGCGCATCCCAGGGCGACTACGACTACATGCACTGCATCAACTGGCGCAAGGCTGAAGAAGTCGCGAAGGCCGGCAAGACACGCACGATTAACGGCATGAAGGTCATCTCCCTCGAGACCGCCGTCGCCGAGGGCCTGCTCTACCTTCTGCCCGAACCGCGCAGCCCGCACGGAATTGATGTCTCACCGTCCGGCACCTACCTCACCGTTGGCGGCAAGCTCGACCCGCATGTCACCATCTACCACATCGATAAACTCAAGGCGGCCGTCGAGGCGAAGGACTACGAGAAGATCGACCAGTTCGGTGTCCCGATCCTGAAGTTCGACTCCGTCATGGAAGCCCGCATCGAAGTCGGCGCCGGCCCTCTCCATAGCCAGTACGACGACAAGGGCCACGGCTTCACCAGTCTCTTCGTCGAAAGCGCTGTCGCGAAATTCACACTCGGCAAGCCCGACTACGATGGACCTCAGCCCTTCACCCTCGTCGACAAACTCCCCATCCATTACAACATCGGCCACCTCTGCACGATGGAAGGCGACACCGCCAAGCCCGACGGGAAGTACCTGGTCGCGCTCAACAAGTGGTCGATTGACCGCTTCCCGCCGGTTGGCACGCTGAAGCCCCAGAACTTCCAGCTGGTCGACCTGACCGGTGAGAAGATGGACATCATCACGGATATGCCCATTGGCATGGGTGAGCCCCACTACGTCCAGGGCATCAAGGCAGATAAGATCAAGTCCTGGGAGCTCTACCCGCCCGGCACCAACCCCACCACCATGGAGGTTGACCCCAACGCAGTGGCAGCCGGCCAGGAAGCCATCACGCGCACGGGCAACACCGTCACCGTGAGCATGACCATCACGCGCAGCCGCTTCAAGCCCGACACCATCAAGGTGAACAAGGGCGACAAGATCGTTATGCACCTGACGAACATCGAAAGTACGCCGGATGCGACCCACGGCTTCGCCATCCCGCGCTATAACGTCAACATCAGCCTCGACGCGGGCGAATACACGCGACTCGAGTTCGTGGCCGATGTTGAAGGCGCCTTTGCGATGTACTGCACGGAGTTCTGCTCCGCGCTCCACCTGGAGATGCAGGGCTGGATCCTCGTCTCCTGACCATAGCGTTGTCGGCGGGCAGCCGGGTTCCATCCCGGTTGCCCGCCCTCCTGGGAAGGGGGAGTTCCGTGGTAACCAGGAGACAGTTTCTTCTTATGGCTGGCGGAGCCGTGACCGTCGTTGCCGCCGGAGCGGTAGGATTCACCCTCCTGCCCGGCGATGAGCCACAGACAGGCATCCCGGAGATCAAGCTCGGGAAGCAGCAATGTGCCCGCTGCGGCATGGTCATCGCCGATGGCCGCTTCGCCTCCGCCTGGCGTGACGCCGATGGCAAGGGCCGCGTCTTCGATGACCCCGGCTGCATGCTGCTCGACCAGATGGAGCTCGCTCCCGCGGACGGGACCGAATACTGGGTCGCCGACTACCGGGACGAGACCCTCATCGATGCGACCCTCGCTGCCTACGTGGTTTCCGATGCAATCCGCAGCCCGATGGCCTACGGGATCGCCGCCTTCGCGACCCGGGCCGCCGCTGAGGGCGCCCTGGGCGAGCTCGGCGGGACCGTCGCGGACTGGCCCGGCGTATTACGAGAGATGGAAGGGCGCGCGTCATGAGCACACTCACCAAACCAAAGGAATCCACGCGTGAAGTGACCGCCGAAAGCCCGGTACGCTTCGAGAACCTCCGCTCGGACCGTCTCTGGGTCGGAAGTGTCGGCCTGGCGATCGTGCTGATGATCGTGAGTTACTTCCTCCCGCTCTGGAAGATGAACCTCGAAGCCCCCCAGTACCCCCAGGGTCTCGTGCTCACGGCGTTCGGCAACCGCATGGAGGGAGACCTCACGGAGATCAACTCCCTCAACCACTATGTGGGCGTCAAGGAAATCAAGCCTGACTCGGTCTTCGAGTTGAAGCTCTTTCCGTCCGCACTCTGGGGGACTGTGGCGATCCTCATCGCTTCCGCCCTCCTGATGCGGCCGGGCTGGAAGCGCTGGCTCGTCGCCGCACTGCTCTGGGCGTTTCCAATCGGGCTGCTGCTCGACCTCCAGTTCTGGCTCTACAACTACGGCCACGATCGGGACCCTACCGCCCCCTACCGCATCGAAGACTTCACCACGAAGGTCCTCGGGACCACACACGTCGTCAATTTCACCACCAGGACGATGGTGAGCTGGGGATTCGTCACGATGGTCGCGGCAGCGCTGCTGGTTACCGTCGGCCCGCAGGTTGCCCGCTTCCTGCGTGACACCTGGCAGAACACCGGTACCCCTGGTGCCGTGGCGGGCATCGCCGGAGTCCTCCTGCTCGCTGGCCTGGCCGCCACCGCGCAGCCGGCCGCCGCCAGTGTCCAGCAGCCATCCATCGCATCCCTGATCGCCGCCGCTTCACCCGGCGATACCGTCATCGTCCCTCCGGGGACATACAGGGAGCAACTCGTCATCGACAAACAGGTGACCCTCATTGGGGAGGGGAGGCCAGTCATAGACGGTGGGGGCACCGGAGACGTGGTCGTCATCACCGCGGATGGAGTAACCATCCGCGGTTTCGTTATCGAGGGGTCCGGGACCAACGTTTCAGACGAGCCCACCGCCGTTCGTCTCCGCGGAAACAATGCCGTCGTCGAGGACAACATCATCAGGAACGTGCTCTACGGCGTGACGCTCATCCAAAGCGAGGGGCACACGGTCAAGAACAACCAGATCAGCAGCATCGACGAGTTCTCGACCGAGCGACGGGGGCATGGCGTCTACCTCTACTCGACCAGGGACAACCGTATCGAGGACAACATCATCACCCGGACGAAAGACGGCATCTTCCTCGGGTTCGCGGAGTTCAACACCATCGAGCGCAACACGGTCACCGACGTCCGCTACGGCATCCATTACATGTACGCTGATGACAACGTCTTCATGGACAACTCGTTCACGCACAGCACCGCTGGTGGGGCGCTCATGTATTCCCGGCGGCTTCGGTTCGAACGCAACGAGTTCGGCTACAACCGCTCTGAGGCCTCGGGATACGGGCTCCTCTTCAAGGACGTCGACGATGTCGTGATGATCGACAACCTGATCCACCACAACCGCCTCGGCATCACCATGGAAGGGGCCCCCCACACGCCAGGCTCGATCGTCGAAATCACCGACAATCTAATCGCCTGGGATTTCCAGGTGCCGTCCAGCACCTCACCGACGCGCTTGATGTAATAGGGCTCCCAATTGTCGATGATC
>JAANMV010004478.1_pt1 | contig 10958 bp, 7 predicted proteins | sample 7279661 | NCBI WGS metagenome assembly JAANMV01 (sample SAMN14094540, study PRJNA606508) | bioreactor metagenome | isolation source: A lab-scale SPAN reactor treating ammonium-rich wastewater day 121 | place: Ireland: Galway | collected 2017-05-16 | reverse complement strand
CATTTTGTTACTTAAAAATAATTACTTATTAAGTGAATATCCTTCTACTTTTAAATAACATTTACACAACAAAAATAAAACAATTTAAAACCAGGAGAACTTGATGCAGGTAAAAAGATTGTTTACAACAGCTGGTAAAGATCCTTTATCAACTATTAAATTCGCCAAGCGCAGATCCGAAATAAAAAACCCCGATGGTTCTATTGTCTTTAAAATGGAAGATGTTATTGTTCCTGAAAACTGGTCACAGGTAGCATCTGATATAATAGCACAAAAGTATTTTCGAAAAGCCGGCATTCCTAAACTTCTCATAAAAATTCAGGAAGATGGTGTACCCGAATGGCTGCTGCCTTCAACTTCTGATAATGAAAGACTAAATACACTTCCTGAGGATGATCGTTTTACATCCGAACGAGATTCCCGCCAGGTTTTTCATAGATTAGCGGGATGCTGGACATACTGGGGATGGAAAGGTGGATATTTTAATTCAGAGGATGATGCCAGAGCGTTTTACGATGAACTTTTATACATGCTTGCAAATCAGTTTGCCGCACCAAATAGCCCGCAATGGTTCAATACAGGTTTAAATTGGGCTTATGGTATTACAGGCCCATCGCAAGGTCATTATTATGTTGATTATCAAACCGGTGAAATGGTATCTTCTACAGATGCTTACACACATCCTCAACCTCACGCCTGCTTCATTCAGTCAGTAAGCGATGATCTTGTTAATGAAGGCGGAATTATGGATCTCTGGGTTCGTGAAGCCAGATTATTTAAATATGGTTCAGGTACAGGTTCAAATTTTTCAGATTTAAGAGGAAATAATGAACCTCTCAGTGGTGGTGGAAAATCTTCAGGTCTAATGTCATTCTTAAAAATCGGAGACCGTTCAGCAGGTGCAATTAAATCAGGTGGAACAACAAGAAGAGCAGCCAAAATGGTAACTCTTGACCTCGATCATCCTGATATTGAGGAATTTGTTAACTGGAAAGTTATTGAAGAACAAAAAGTCGCTTCAATGGTAGCTGGATCTCAACTTGCTAACTTCCATTTAAATAATATAATGACAGCCTGTTATTCTGCTCATCCTGAGAATGATAGATTTAATAAAAATTTTAATCAAAACCTGAAAGCTGCTGTTCTCGATGCACGAAAAGCGATGATTCCGAATAATTATATTGAACGGGTTATTCAACTAGCAAAACAAGGATTTAAATCAATAGAATTTCCTGAATATGATGCTGACTGGAATTCTGATTCTTACGCAACCGTATCAGGACAAAATTCAAATAACTCAATAAGAGTAACGAACGAATTTATGAATGCAGTTCTCGATGATAAGGATTGGAATTTATATTGGAGAATAGAAAAGCGGAAGGCAAAATCTGAGAGCAGAAATCCAAAGCCGTGCAAAACTTTACGCGCAAGAGATTTATGGAATGATATAGCTTTTGCTGCATGGTCATCAGCAGATCCGGGAATTCAGTTTCATAATACAATTAATGATTGGCATACTTGCCCTGAAAGTGGTGAAATACGTGCATCAAATCCGTGCAGCGAATATATGTTTCTCGATGATACTGCTTGCAATCTTGCTTCACTCAATCTGGTTAAATTCTATAATATCAAAGAAAAGAAATTTAATGTTGACGAGTATCGGCATGCATCAAGATTGTGGACAATCGTACTTGAAATAAGTGTAACAATGGCTCAGTTCCCAAGCAGAAATATAGCTAAGCTCAGTTATGAATATAGAACTCTTGGATTAGGTTATGCAAATCTCGGAACTTTATTAATGCTTCAGGGAATTCCTTATGATAGTAATGAAGGATTCGCTATATGCGGAGCGTTGACTGCAATAATGCACATGACTGCTTATTCAGCTTCAGCGGAAATGAGCAAAGAACTTGGTCCTTTCCCTGGTTTCAAACAGAATAAAAAGAATATGCTTCGTGTAATAAAAAATCACAGACGTGCAGCGCACAATGTACCGAATGAAGAATATGAAAATTTAAAAATTTATCCTGTTGGAATTAATCCAAAGCACTGTCCGTCCGATTTGCTAAAAGCAGCCAGAGAAGATGCTGATAAAGCATTGGAACTGGGTGAACAATTTGGATTCCGGAATGCACAGGTTACAGTAATTGCTCCAACAGGAACAATCGGACTCGTTATGGATTGCGATACAACAGGTGTTGAACCGGATTTCTCACTTGTTAAATTTAAGAAGCTTGCTGGTGGTGGTTATTTCAAAATTATTAATCAATCAATTCCTCCGGCATTAGAGAGATTAGGCTATAACAAAGATCAAATTATTGAAATTGTAAAATATGCCAATGGTCAGGGAACTCTTCAAGGTTGCCCTTACATCAATCCGGAATCATTAAAAGCAAAAGGTTTTACTGAGGAAATTATAGCCAGGATTGAAAAATCTCTTCCATCTGTTTTCGAAATCAGCTTTGCATTCAATAAGTTCACACTAGGTGAAGAGTTCATAATCAATAAACTTGAAATTGATGAGAAAAAAATTAACAGGTTTGATTTTAACATTTTAGAAGAAATAGGTTTCTCCAAACAGGAAATTGCCTCAGCTAATGACTATGTTTGTGGTACAATGACAATTGAAGGTGCTCCATTCCTCAAACATGAACACTATCCCGTTTTCGATTGTGCAAACAAATGCGGAAAGAAAGGAACTAGGTTCATTCGTTCACTGGCTCATATCAAAATGATGGCTGCCGCACAGCCGTTTATTTCCGGGGCAATTTCAAAGACAATTAATCTTCCCAATCAATCGACTATTGAAGATGTTAAAGATGCTTATATGCAATCCTGGAAGCTTGGGGTGAAGGCAAACGCACTCTACAGAGATGGATCGAAACTATCCCAACCACTGAACGCTTTAAGTGAAGAAGATGTTGAAGCTTTGATAGAAGACAAAGAAAAACACGATATGGTTAAAGTGGCTGAGAGAATTATTCACAGATATATTGCAAAAAGAAGAAGGCTTCCTGACAGAAGATCAGGCTATACTCAGAAAGCAAAAATTAACGGTCAGTCGGTTTATATCAGAACAGGTGAATATGATAACGGACAGATTGGTGAAATATTCATAGATATGCATCGTGAAGGTGCTGCATTCCGAAGTTTGCTGAACTGTTTTGCAATTTCAATATCACTAGGCTTGCAGCACGGAGTACCGCTTGAAGAATTTGCTGATGCGTTTGTATTCACGCGGTTTGAGCCCAGTGGAATAGTAACCGGTAATGAGAAAATTAAAATGGCAACTTCTGTTATTGATTACATTTTCAGAGAACTTGCTGTTACATATTTGAACCGATATGATCTCGCACACATTGAACCTGAGGAAATTAAATCAAAAGCTTCTCCCGGAATTGTTAAGAAGTTTGCTGAACCTGATTTTATCAGCGAAGAAATAGTAAGTGAAAGACTTGTTGAGCTTGATAAGGATAATGTTGATGATTTCTCAAAACCAACAAGACCCCAAAACTCGCACCTGAAGCGTGAAACACCAACAGCTACAAGTAAAAAAACTGAAATGAACACACAGGTAAAAATGGCAATTGAAAGAGGTTATACAGGTGATATCTGCACAGAATGTCAGAGTATGACAATGGTAAGAAACGGAACCTGTCTTAAATGTATGACTTGTGGTTCTACTTCTGGTTGCAGTTGATTTCCAGGAAATATTTGTTACGTAAAAGCCATTCTCAAAAGGATTGGCTTTTTTTGTTAGCGGCGTCGCCAATAAGCGGTCGCCCCAGAACAGCGATGCCACTTGAATAACAACTGCCAATAATTTTAAAAACATTTATTTAACATAACTACTTTACAAAGCAACATTACACGGAAGAACAAAGCCAATAATTACACAAATGCCAAATGCGAATACGGCGTCCGCTTGATTGGCTTGTTAGTTGGCGTTACATAAATTTTAAAATAATTACAGATGCCAAAACGATAATTTGGAGAACAATTACAGTAATGAGCAATGTAGTATTTTTTGAAGCGACCCTTTTATTCTCGTTTAATTGTTCTAATATGGATTTGAGGTTGACCTCAAGTTTTGCTTTCTCAATTTGATCAAAAATACTTTTCCCACGCGTAATTAATTGAAGAGAATTGTTATTTGCATTGTCAGCAATTCTAGCTGTCTCACTTGATATTTTCTCAAGTTTATCTATCTGCTCATTTGCGCTTCTAATTTTATATAGCTCATTTAAAAGATTACTTACAGTTTCCTCAATTTTCAAGAAATCATCTGGCATTTTAGTTACCTATATAATGTTTGTTATAATTTATCGTGTTTTTTAAGAGAATGGATAATAATATCATTTTGCTATGCTTTGGTAATGAAGGATAAATTAGGCGGGCAATTTTTCTTGATGAGATTAAATCAAGCAACAACTTGCCAAACTCAACATTTATCTGTCCAATTTTTCTTTGATAGATATCAATAATATTGGCAATTATATTCTCTTGAATTTCAAAATCATATTGTTGTCGAATAAAATTAATTCCGGTTCTAAAGTCTTGATTTACAAGTTCAATTTCGTGATTGGGTATTGATAATCTGGCAAATGCACTAAGAATATATAAACCAGAATATTCAGGATAACTTTCCATTGTTCTGCGACAGCCGCCTAGTAGTTGTCTTGCTAAGTCAATGTCTGTTACTTGTTCGAGAACCTCCCACCATTTTGTATGGTCATCAGACTGAACAATTTCTAAAAGAAGATCTGTGAAAATTGATTTTTCCAAATAAGTTAATAATTGCTCACGTATATAATTATTTCTATTATTTGGTGGCATTTGTGAGGAACTTCTTGAAACTTCTAAAATAGTTTTTAAAGCGGTTCTTCGTTTTTTCTCAATTTCATTGTAAGCAAAACGTACAATGTAGCCAAGACAACGTTCAAGCATATTTGCTCCATTTGCGTTAAATATTTGTGTCTCCGCTGTACGAATATAATCGGGAGTTTTATAACGACTTAAATAAGTTTTTAAATTTGTCAAACATTCTTCATCCGATAATCGATTTAAAGTAACACTGTATTGGTTTGCATTCCAATCGATGGTATAATCTGAAATAATTCCAAGAATTGAAAGTCGATAAATCGATTTGTCTAAGTTATCATTTCGTGGAATTATTATTTGATGTGTTTGTCCAAGTTGCAAATTATTGTAAACTGGGTAAATGCTATTTGTTAGCAAGTTGTGAAGATTATTAATTTCGATATCAACCCCTTGAAAAGCATTCATATGAAAAAATAACATTCTATGAATATCGCCTTCTTGTCCAAATTGGGGCCATTGACCTTGTTGTTTTAGAATTCTCAAATCTTGTGCTGAAAGATTAATGTCTAAAAACTGATCTGCAATTGTAGAATTATCGTCAGAAAAAATTATTATACAATAAGAATTATTCCTATCCCTTCCGGCTCTACCAGCTTCTTGATAAAAAGCTTCTAGTGAAGCAGGGATTCCAAAATGTACAGTATATCTAACATTTGGTTTATCAATACCCATTCCGAATGCTTTTGTAGAAACTAAGACAGAAAATTCATTATTCTTAAAATCATTCTGAATTCTTCTTTTTTCTTTATTCCACTCTATTTCGCGTTGAACACGATGCAAATTCGGTTGAAAATATTTTGGTACTGAACCACTAAAAAATCCAACTTGTATATTTAACCTATTTTGTAAATCGTCTCGTACTTGTGAACCGAACACATTGTTTGTCCAAGGGACAAAGACCAAACCAGATTTGGTGTTATTTCGATTCGGTTGAAATAATTCATTTTCATTAGTATTAAGGACTTGCGGAATCGTATTCTGTAACAATCCTAATAAAATGTCTTTTTTGTTTGTGCTTGGTGTAGAATAAATATCGAATTGTAATTCATCTCTGTTAAATGTTGATGGATATATTTTAGCTTCTTCTTCGTCTATTCCAATTTCTCTTTGAACGTCAGTTAAGACAGAATAAGAAGCTGTTCCAGTTAAAGCTAATACAGTAGGTACATAGTTTTGGTATTTGCAATATATTTTTGCGGTCTTAGCTAAATTTAAATAGGACGTTCTGAAATCGTGACCCCACTCTGATACACAATGTGCCTCATCAATTACAAGATAAGGTATAGAAAAAGAAACAGTCATCTGAATTAAGGAATTTCTAAAGTTGTTATCTTGAAATCTTTCGGGTGCAATAAATACTAAATGATATTTCCCATTCGACATTTCATTAACAACTTGCACTCTTTCTTCACTCGTTAATTCGCTATTGATAAAGCTAATATTATCAATAAGGTAATTGTTCATATTATCAGCTTGATCAAACATTAATGATCTTAGGGGATCAACGACTAATGATACGCCAGGCTGTAAAAGTGCAGAAAGTTGGTAAGTTAGAGATTTACCAGCACCAGTAGGCAACAATCCAATAACTGGTTTTAATGCCAGAGAACGTTTAAGGATTTCAATCTGACCTTCCCAATAGTCTTCTTTTCTGAAAATACTTTGCAGTAAAAATAAAAGATTCTTTTCCTTGCTTTCATTTATCTCATAAGGAAAAGGAGTTATAGAATTCACTTTAAAATTATTATCAAAATAGAATCTAGATGTAACGACAAACGCTAAGCAATTAACTTTCTCACGGATTTTTTGTTTTTCTTGAATTGCCCATTTCTTTTTTAATGAGATATAAAACAATATCTCATTGTTACTGTTGGAATTGAAGTCTTCAAGTGATTTTGCAGTTCTATATTGAATTTCTGGTAAAGGTATATTATAAAGTGAACAAAAATTAGACAACCATACTTTTGAATCCTCAACTGCAAATTTTGCGTATGACACATCATCTTCAATGAAACAGAAATTCCAACATTCTTGATTAAAATTTAAGTAGCCTTTTTTTAAAGCCCATAATAACACTTTTTGGAATCTTGCTACAAGTAACGGAATTTGGATTAACTGATCTGAAAGAGATGAAAAAGCAATTGATTGATCTTGATTTAATCGACCCAAATATTCACTATCAAATACTATTTGTTTCAGCGCATTAAGATTTTGATCATTCAAGCCCTCATTAATTTCCAATGCAGTAATTTCAATAACTTTCCATCCATTGTTTCGTAATGAATTCCTTCTCTGATTGTCAAGATTCATTTGAACTTGATCTTGGAAATGTTGTAAGCCATCAATTTCAATAACAACTTTGATATCTACGGTCTCAATTGCAAAATCAACTCTTTGACCAAAATAATTTTGAGCTTCATTAGCCGGAAGCATAGTTTCAATTTTTCTTTGTGGTTCAAAAAGTTGCGAACTATTCAGTCCGATAATATTGGGTAGTATTTGGCAATAAAATTTTTTCTCTTCTTGGCTGACAGTAATATTATTTTCAGAATTATACTTCTTTTCAATTTCTTCAAATACTTTATTGGGATCAAACATTTGATCGGATAATATTAACGAGCCAGTAATGGATTTTATCCATTCAGCTTTATCCCGATTGTTAGAGATGCTATCATTAAACTTTATTGCTCCTTGAACGGTCGATTCTTGAATATCAAAATCATTTCTAATAATTCTTGATAAATCTCTTTCTAAATTAGTTGAACAAAAGGTTGGGAATCCTCTACTTAGCAAATTTTCTAAAACATAGACTAATTGTCTTTCCTTTTGCGATAGATTATTTGTTGGAGAATATGAAGATATTGTTTCTAATTCGAATGCAGATAAGGAACGAAATATATCTTTGTTTTTATAGTGGCTATAATTATCCATTTCTGGCAGTAAATCTTTTATATAGCTTGTTATATAGCCACATTCTAATTTTTCAATCATAAAAATACTATCCTATTTTACAAAGCCAACTAACGGCGTTGCCGATAACCCGCCGCCCATAACAGCAATGCAGATTAAAACGACAAAGCCAAAGACCTGCCTGCCGGCAGGCAGGTTTAGCAAACTGCACTTATCTTTCTTTGCAAGTGCAGTTTGCAACAATGTTAATTAATAGAACAACTTTGAACAACAAACTTAAAACGTAACAACCAACCCATAAATTTTATAAAACCCGAATGCGAAAAGGCAGTCGGGTTGATTGGCTTGTTAGGTAACATTTTAAAACAAATTTGGCAAAGGTTTATAAAACATACTTGATGCTTGACCAAAAAAGTTAAGCAATGATTGATACGAACCATAATCTACACCACCCATTACCATTCCAGTAAGTTGCATAAAAGCAGATTCTTGATCAGTGCCAAGATAACCTAATGCAGACCAGGCATAAATAAGTTCAATACCACAAGTATAAAAATAGTATGCTAATTCAATTTCTTGCACTTCTTTATTATCACCGGTTTGAGCTTTCAATACACGATTGCGAGTAGAAGCCCAATTAAAACCAGCAATTGAATCTATAGATTTGTATTTATTCTCAACAATTGGATGAATATCGCTTCTTGCTATAATATTGCTACGGTCTATTACATATTTATGAGCATCTTGGAAATTATTAAAACTCTTCTTCCCGACATTGAAGAATGATTTCTTATAGGGGCTTTGAATTTCATTCCACATTTTTTCAACAACTAACATTTCATAAAGTAAATTAAAGGCAACTTTGTATGGGTATTCTTGTTTAGAATATCTATCACGCCAAGTAAAAAGTTTTTTTATTTTTATTCCGCTGAGTGTTTCTGAATATCTTTGTTCCATTTTGTCTCCAGATTTTTATGATGGTATCGGTTGGAAAAATGAAGGTCTATGAATAGGGTTTCCAAGCATTTTATTAAAAATCTCTGTCTCCTTTACGATTGCACCAAGTCTTTCTTTATCCATAATACTATTAACTAGGATAAATACATTTTCATTTTTTACAACTTCATAAGCACAATCATAAGAACAATAATTTACTTTTTTTGCTTTGTCATTAGCTGTTTCGTAGCCATACCAATCACCGTTTTGTTGCTTTTGGGAAAGACCGCTTAAAACAAGTTTGTACTTCATCAGATTAATATTTGGGCGTTGATTAAAATTACCATTTATCTTTGTAGTGCTTATAACTGGGATTTTAGTCCAGTTTCTACCATTGCTCTTATATTGTTGATTGCAATACTCACATTTACGATTCTCTCCACCAATTCGGTTAGAAGGAATCGCTATAGGATTAAATACATTCATTTGCTTGAAATTATAAAGCGGATGTTGACCACGAACGAAAACAGATGAATATTCTTGCAAAAATTTATCTTCACAACTTTCGGAGCAAAGGAGATGTTCTGTTGCATTTTCTGCATAAGCAAAAAGATTTGGTTCAACTTCAAAGGTATATTCTAGGCGTTGACCGTTTGATAAAATTGCGATTTGGTTATTTCTATCTACTTTAGAGATCTGAAAGTTTGTCGCATCAATAGAATAAATTATAGAAAATATTACCGAGTAGTATGGTGAAATAACTGAATCACCACAGCGCTCACAATATTTTTTTACTTCTTTGCTTTTATTAAAACCAAACATAAGAAAAGCCCTTCCTTTATGTTTATATAATTTTCTTAATTCATAGCTGCAATTTTTTGAGCAAGAATATCTCTTTCAACATTTTGATTAATACTATCTACAACAATTTTAACTAACTTATCAACAATTGAAGGAGGATAGCCTAAACTTGGGGCTAATGTTTTACATAAATCCATTTCGCTTTCTCTAATCTTTTCATCTATCATCATCATAAAGACTAAATCAAGGAGCTGATAAGCCCTATCTTGATTATTTGTTGGGGGAGTAAATTTAACTTTATGGGGGTTTTTTAGTAAATCTTGAAATTCATTTGGAGAAAGCCCCCAACGAGAAGCAATGTCAAATAACAAATCTTGTTCACGCTTGTCTATGTGTCCATCAGATATAGCCAATGTCATTAAATTAATGATATGACTTTTTCGAATTTTTGTTTTTTCACTATCGAACCAACTCATAATTATACTCCATTTTTTTTATTAAAATTTGCCATAAAAGTTAGTGATGTCAAAAAATATTTTCTTAGAGATTCCGTTTGAAAGTTTAATTTCCATTATATCATAGCTTCTTGAATTTTTATCATATTGCATTTGTTGTTCCAATTCCCAATCACGTCCCTTTGCCCCAAATTTCGATTGGATAAATTCATATTCAGCAGGAATTCCAACTAAAGAACTTGAAGCGTTAATTATTACTGCGTTTTGTTCTGTAGAACCATCGCCACCACCGAACATTTTTGAGTTTAGAGATACTGAATTTTTCTTTTTGAAGAAATCTAATATGCTCATATTATACCTTTCTAATTTTGTTGCCTAACTATTAATTAACCCGCCGATTACAACATTTGTTTGGAATGATATCTACCGGCAAATTGTTTATTTATTTTGTAAAAACTCATTTCTATGCTTGCTATAAACCTAATCTAAATTAAGTTATCTATCGGACTTTTTACACCCATTACTGTTTTCAATGTTCTTGCATAATCCATTGCAATATCAATTAATTGTAAACTTAGAACAATTACAATTGATAATCAATCGTTAATTAGCAAGCATTCGCTTATCTACTCAGCCTTAGGCGGATAATTTTTATATTTGCACAACATCAAACAATACGAACGGAAAATCAAAGAACGACAGTTAAATTATTTACATAAACAAGCCAAACGCTTCGGACTCACTCTTACTCCTCAACTACAAGAATGAGTTCATTAGCAGGCGCTGGTTAGGCTGAACATATAAAAAAATTAAAGAGATATTCCTTTTTGCTCATTTATTAAAGGACCAAATGATCCTTCTTGTAAAAAGAAATCACGACGGGGCCATCACCCGGACCTACCACCCGCCGCATGCCGCCGCCCCAGTGTTGCTCGTGTCGCGCCTCTCGCCCGAGCAGGCCGAGGGGTTGCGGCA
>JAANMV010004477.1_pt1 | contig 10959 bp, 9 predicted proteins | sample 7279661 | NCBI WGS metagenome assembly JAANMV01 (sample SAMN14094540, study PRJNA606508) | bioreactor metagenome | isolation source: A lab-scale SPAN reactor treating ammonium-rich wastewater day 121 | place: Ireland: Galway | collected 2017-05-16 | reverse complement strand
TGGCCATCACGGCGGCGAGCAAAGGAGGGTCGATGGCGCTGAACGCTTCGGCGCGAATCAGTTCCGTGATGAGGAGCGAATGGTCGATCCGGATCAACCGCGCCCATTCACCGTCGGCGGTGAGGTGCGCCGTCGCGTTCAGATACCCGAACTTCTCCAGCACGTCCATGCGTTCCTGGAACCGGTGCCACAAACTAGTCTGAAGGGCCTGGATGGACTTGGTGTGCCGCTGAATCTCCTGCCGTACCTTCGAGGCGCGGAGAAAATCCCGTTGGCAGGCTTGGCGCGAGGGACAGGACGGGCAGGGAAAATCTCCCAAGGTTTGCACGATGGAACTGTCGAGTGCCGGCTCTTCATGGGCCTGAATAAGGATCGGCAGGATGGGAAGCCGCGGAGGCAGTTCCGCCAATTGGTGCGTCAGCTGCTCCAGGCTGTCCGGCGTGCACCAGGGATAGGATGAGATTTCTTCGCATTCAAACGTGCGGTCGAAGACCTGGGTCACGATCGTGGCGGGACATTCGCTCAAGGAGCCGCCTTCGCGCAGCAGGGTGACCATCGGCGCATGCTGCCCCTTGCTCCGGTATTGCCGGAGGATGATGCCTCGCCCGCGGACTAACCCGACGACGCGTCCCGGCGTAAGAAAATGGAGACGCGCGGCGACGTCCGGCGCTTCTTGCCTGTCGATGGGCCCTCGCGGCTTTTTGCGCTTCCGCGCGTGGTCGAACACCTGCCACTGCGTAATCCAATCGGAACAGACGCGAGGTCCGAACGGCTCCATCTCGGCGCGTAAGGTATCAAGTTTTGTTTCGAGCACGGCGGTTCGCTGATTCAATTGAAACTGGGCGAAACTCTTGCCCAGGATCGATTGGATGTGCTCCCGCGGGTGGGCCTTCAGCAGATTCAACACCATCGGGTAGGTGATGACGAACTGGCTGTGGATCGCTTCCGGCTGGCCGGTCAGGCCTTTCGTCAGGACGGTGAGGTCGATGTAGGGCGATGGGGTGATGACGGCGAACCCGACCAGGTCCTTGCCGCGCCGCCCGGCCCGTCCGGCCAGTTGCTGAATCTCGCTGGCGGTGAGGTCGGTGAAGTCGCGGGCTTTCCGGATGCTGGATTGCGTCACGACGACCGTGCGGGCTGGAAAGTCGACGCCGGCGGCAAGCGTCGTGGTGGCGAAGACGGCATCCAGGCAGCCGCTGCGCATCAGTTCCTCGACGGCGATTTTCCAAGACGGCAAGTGCCCGGCATGGTGCGCGGCGACCCCGATCCGCTGCACCGTTTCGATCAGCGGATGCTCGGCGATGCTGGGAAATTGGGTGATGACCTGGGTGAGCACGCCGGCGATCTGGTTCTGCCGCACCTTGGGCAGCATGACCTGGCTCCGCTCGAACGATTGCATCGCTTCATCGCAAGCCCGTCTCGATGTGAGAAAGATAATCGCCGGAGTGAGGTTCTTCTGACGGAGGGTCGCGACCAGGTCAACCGGATGGATCGATGGCGGCATGCAGTTTCATTCCCTTTGAAATGACGACCAGTCCGGAGTCGGTGACTTTGAATCGTTGGCGGTCTGCGGCGGGATCGAAGCCAATCACCGTTTTGGGCGGGATCACAACGTCTTTATCGATGATCGCTCGGCGGATTTTGGCACGTTCGCCGATCACGACGTTCTCCATGACCACGGATTCACGCACATCGGCATGGTCATGGACCCGCACATGGGGTGACAGCACCGAATTCTGCACCCGTCCGCCGGAAATGATGCAGCCGCCGCAGATGATGGAGTCCAGCGCCACTCCCATACGCCCGCCTTGGAAGTCTTGGGCGAAGACGAATTTGGCGGGCGGAAACTGCCCTTGGTACGTGCGAATCGGCCAGGCCTTGTCGTAGAGATTGAATAGGGGATCCACCGCCACCAGATCCATATTGGCTTCCCAGTAGGCGTCCAATGTCCCGATATCGCGCCAGTACTTTACCGCCTTCTTGTTCTCATCCTGGAACTTGAAGGCGTACACGCGATTCTCTTTGATCATGCGCGGGATGATATTCCGGCCGAAATCGTGTTTCGTGCCCTCCTTCGCATCGCGGATGAGCTGTTCGCGGACCATCCCGGTGCGGAAGAGATAGATGCCCATCGAGACGTACGCATGAGTCGGGTCGCCCGGAATCGCCATGGGTTCGGCGGGCTTTTCGTCGAACCGCAGGATGCGGTGGTCTTCGTCCACGCCGATGACGCCGAACCGGTTCGCCTCGGCCAGGGGCGTTTCGATCGCGCCCACCACGGCGTCGGCTTGTTTTTCCTGCATCAGGTTGTACATGTCGGCGTAATTCATCTTATAGATGTGATCGCCGGCCAGGACGAGCAGGTATTCGGGTTGATCGGGATCGAGCAGGAACAGATTCTGGAAAACAGCGTCGGCGGTGCCGCGGTACCAATCCTCGCTGATGCGCTGTTGGGGCGGCACGGAGGTGATGTATTCACCCAACTCTGCGTTGAGGATGTTCCAGCCGATGCGGATATGTCGATCGAGCGAGTGCGACTTGTATTGGATGAGGACCGCGATCTGCCGCAACCCGGAGTTCAAACAATTGCTGAGCGTGAAATCGATGATGCGATATTTACCGCCGAAGGGGACGGCGGGTTTGGCGCGCTGATCCGTGAGGGGATACAACCGTTCGCCCTTGCCGCCGGCGAGAACCATCGTGAAGATCTTGGGCATAGAGAGCCCGATTGTAACAGGACGATCGGCGAATGGAAAGGACGCAGAATCGTTGACTTCACCTCCGAGTCGGACGATACTACGATCCGACGCCGGTTCCCGGCACCTCGTCGGGCCGAAGCCAAAGGAGCGGACATGAAAAAACAGAATGCCCTGCCGGAGGTCATCAAGCCCGGATTTCCCACCGCAAACCCGATGAAGGAAATGGTCTGGCGGTTGGAGCGGTTGGAGCGGCAAGTGCAGCGTCTCTCCGAACTGGTGCGCAACCATGCCGAGGACAACGACCGGTTGGTCCGGATCGTAGCGGAAGATCGCGATGTGATCCGGCGGGAATTGTTGCGCAAGCACGAACATCGGGTGCGGGTGCGAAAACATTTGCGGGATGTCAGCTCCAAGTCCGGCGTCAACCCTTGATCCCTCTGCCTCTTCGTCCGGGCGCTGAACACAGGTCGTAATGGCGACCCAGGCCGACCCCTCCTCGCTTCTCCCTTCGTCCTTCCGACTCGATGCCCCTTCCGCTATTGATGTCCGCGGAGTCGTCCGCCGCCATGGGGGCGTGACGGCCGTCGATCAGGTCAGTTTTCAGGTACGGCGCGGCGAATTCTTTTCCATCCTGGGTCCGAGCGGCGCGGGAAAGACCTCTGTCCTGCGGATATTGGCGGGCTTCGAAGATCCGGACGAGGGCGACGTGCTGATCGAAGGCCGCTCCATGCGCGGCGTACCGCCCAATCGTCGGCCTGTGAATCTCGTCTTTCAATCCTACGCGCTTTTTCCCCACCTGACGGTGTTCGAGAACGTGGCGTTCGGGTTGAAAATGCGCGGGCTTCCGACGTCGGCGATCGCTGCGCAGGTGCGGCAGGCGCTGGATCTGGTCAAACTGACCGGCAAGGATGCACGCATGCCGACACAACTGTCCGGCGGGGAGCAGCAACGGGTCGCATTGGCCCGTGCGTTGGTCAACAAGCCGGCGGTCGTCCTGTTGGATGAACCCTTGTCGGCTCTCGATCAACAGCTGCGGCAACACATGCAGTTGGAGCTCAAGGCCATTCAAGAGCGCGCAGGCTTGACCTGCGTCTGCGTCACGCATCACCAAGAGGAGGCGATGATGATGTCCGACCGAATCGCGGTGATGCATCAGGGGCGGCTGTGGCAGGTAGGCAGTCCTCGGGAGGTGTATGCGCAGCCGTGCAACCTCTTCGTGTCGCGGTTTCTCGGTGTCTCGAATGAATTGCCGGGAAAGGTGGTGATTCAGGACCGGGCAGGAAGTTTCTTGTATCCGAATGAGGGGCAGCCCCCGGTGCCGATTCGCTCGTTGGTCGATACGGAGGCCGGCTGCGCGGCGATCCTCTCGCTGCGGCCGGAACAACTCAGGCTGACGCGTGAACGTCCCGTGACGCCGGATCCCTGCTTGCCCGCCACGATCGAGAAGACTCTATTCGCCGGAGGAGGCACTAAGTACCTGGTGCGTGTGGGGCCCGGTCGCCCGTGGGAGGTTACATGCACGTCGACCCCCGGGGGCGATGCGTTCCAATTTGGTGAAGCGGTCTTCGTACAGTGGCGCCTCGCTGACGGACGGCTCTTCTTCGAATAACGATGCGCATGAGCGAGCAATCGGCGGCCCCCTCGACCTCGCGGCCTTCCTGCGTGCGGTGCCGGCTCGCGATTCCCGGTCTCCTCTGGATGGGCCTGTTTTTCCTGTTGCCGCTGGTTCTCGTGTTGGCCATCAGCTTTGCGTCGCGTGGCACCTACGGCGGTATCCTCTGGGAATTCACCTGGGCGAATTACCTCGATCTGCTCCATCCGCTCTATGGAAAGATCTTCGCCCAGTCGCTTTGGTACGCCGGGCTCACGACCCTGCTGTGCCTAGTGCTGGGGTTTCCGCTCGCCTATGCCATTGCGCGCAGTGCTCCGCGGTGGCAGCCGGTGTGGTTGCTGCTGGTAATGTTACCGCTCTGGACGAACTTCCTGGCGCGCACCTATGCCTGGATGATCCTGCTGCGGCAGGACGGCCTGGTCAACCGATGGTTGTCGGCCATCGGCTTCACGGACGGCCCCTTGGAGTTGCTCTATACGCCGTCCGCCGTCGTGATCGGGCTCGTTTACGGATATCTGCCCTTTATGGTGCTCCCATTGTACGTGGCCATCGAGCGGTTGGACCCGCTGCTGGTCGACGCAGCCTGGGATCTCTACGCATCGCGATGGGCGATCCTGATCCGCGTGATACTTCCGCTGGTCAAGCCGGGCATCGTGGCGGGCTGTATACTGGTGTTCATTCCGTCGATCGGCGCCTTCATTACGCCCGATCTCCTGGGCGGCGCCAAGAGCATGATGATCGGCAATCTCATCCAGCATGAATACCTCGTCGTGCGAGATTGGCCCTTGGGCTCCGCCGTCTCCTTCGTTCTCATGGGTTTGGTCCTGCTGGCGGTGGCGCTCTACTACCGCAATGGGCCCGGCGAGCCCGGCCGCCGGGAGGAACGATGAGGCGCGGCATGGTGGGGCTGAACCTGGTGGGAGCTGCGGTCCTGGCGTTTCTCTACGGCCCCATCGCGATCTTGGTGCTCTACTCCTTCAATGCGGCGCAACTGTCGACGAGCTGGCGAGGGGCGACGCTCAAGTGGTATGCGACGCTCTTCCGCGACGAGGCGCTGTTGGCAGCCACGGCGAACAGCCTGGTGATTGCGGCCATTTCCACGGTCGGAGCGGTGCTGCTGGGAGGCCTGCTGGCGTTGGGGATGGAGGCGATGCCCAACCGTCGGCAGCAGCTCATTGAAGGTGGTCTGGTGCTGCCCCTCGTGATTCCGGAAGTCATGCTGGGCGTGGCGCTGATGTTGTTCTTTGTCATGGTGCAGGTGCCCCTCGGCCTCACGACCGTGATTGTCGGCCATGTGGCGTTCAACATTCCTTTGGTGACGATCATGGTCAGGACACGCCTGAGAAAGCTCGATCCGCTGTTACGCGAGGCGGCGGCTGATTTAGGCGCCGGTCCCTGGCAGGTCTTTTGGCATGTCACCCTGCCGCTGCTGCGGCCGGCCTTGTGGGGGGCCATGCTCGTGGCCTTCACCGTTTCGCTGGACGATTTCCTGGTGACGTTTTTCACCGCCGGCCCCGGCGCCACGACGCTGCCCCTGAAGGTCTATTCCATGATCAAAGCGGGCGTCACGCCCGAGATCAATGCCCTGTCCTCGTTGCTGTTGATCGTTTCGATGGGCTGTGTGGGCCTGTCGCTGTACCTCCAGCGTCGTGAGGTCTGAATGGGGTCCGCTCTGCGCAGGAACAGCCCTTTCGTTCTGCTCCTGGTAGCGTGCTTCTGCGGGTTGGCCGCCTGCGGTCGGGCTGGAGAAGGGGCGTCAGGCGAAGGCCGGCCGGTACTGCATTACTTCACCTGGTCGGACTATGTGGGGCCGGAGATCATTCGCGAGTTCGAGCGGCGTGAGCAGGCTAAGGTGGTCGTCGACACGTTCAGCAGTAATGAAGAACTACTCGCCAAGCTGCAAAGCGGCGCGACGGGGTACGACGTCGCCGTGCCGTCGGACTTCATGGTGGCCATCATGATGCAACAGGGTCTTCTCAGCGAACTGGACAGGACGCAGTTGCCCAACGCGGCCGATCTCGAACCGCACCTGCGCGCGCCTCACTTTGACCCCGAGGGGCAGTACTCGGTGCCCTACCTTTGGGGGACGGTGGGCATTGGGTACGACTCGGCCGTGATCACCACGCCGCCCGACAGTTGGTCGGTCCTGTGGGATCCTCGTTACCGCGGCCGGATCAGCATGTTGAACGATCAGCGGGAGGTGTTCGGCGCGGTCTTGCGCGCGATGGGCCGGTCGATGAACAGCACCGATCCCAAGGAGATCGAGGCGGCCAAGGAATCATTGTTGCGGCAGAAGCCCTTGGTGAAGACCTATACCAGCGACCACTACGACCAGCTGCTCGCCTCCGGGGAGGTGATACTGGCGCATGGGTGGGGGGGGCCGGTGGCTCGGGCCATGGTGGAACGGCCGTCGTTGCGCTACGTCGTGCCAAAGGAAGGGGCGACGATTTGGGCCGACTGCCTGGTGGTGCTCCGGTCGGCGCCCCACAAGGAACTCGCGATGCGGTTCGTCAACTTCCTCATGGATCCCGAGATCTCGGCGCGCACGTCCGAGCGGCTCCGCTTCGCCACGGCCTCCCGCCGGGCCAGGGAGCGAGTGAGCCGGGAGATCAGAGAGAACACGGCCATTTATCCGCCGGTGGAGGAGTTGGGCCGGCTGGAGTGGATGCGCGATGTGGGCCGGGCGATTCGGCTGTACGACCGAGCCTGGACCGAATTGAAAATGCAGTGAGGCAGTAGGGGCGGTTTCGTGCGTACTTTATTTCAAATATCCGGCAGAATCAGTATAATTAACCGATCTGTCCTCGTTTCTTCGATCTTCCTGCACAATGTGTGACGACATGCTCCGTGACAGAGGCCGTCTGTGGGTATGCCTGTTGAGATCATCCAGCGTTCGCGTGGTGCTCGTGTTGTGCACCGTCTTGATCCTCGGTCGGACGGCGATCGAGAGCGCAGCTGCAGTGGAGAGCACCGCGCCTGCCTTGCCATCTCCGGTCATTCGGCTGAGCCTCTCCGAGGCGGTGGCGTTGTTTCTGAGGCAAAATCTCGACCTCCTGATCGCGAAGTACGGCATCGAATCCAGCAAGGGGCAGCAAATTACCGCCAGGCTGTTCCCGAACCCGGTGATGCAGATCGGCAACGTCGCCTCGTTCACCCAAGGCAATACGTTGGCCAAAACAGGCGCCCTGACGGCTCAAGCGCAACAGCTGTTCGAGCTGGCCGGTAAACGCGGATACCGCATCGAAAGCGCCGGGTTCGGACTCCAGTCCGCGGAGGCCGATTTCGAGGATGCCGTGCGGCAGTTGGGCTTCACCCTCAAAGACTCGTACTATCGTGTCCTCGTGGCCCAGCGCCGGCTGGCCTTGGCCGAAGAGAATCGGGACCGCTTCGCGCGCATCCTGGATGTGAATACCATCCGTTTCCAGCATCATAACCTGGGTTATGATGCCAACCGCATTATCAACGGGCTGCATACCACCCTGCATCACCTCATCCGCTGATCTCTTCTCTATTCTTCTGATCTCGACATTAGCACAAGATTAGCAAAACGGATTCCAGTGGGCCGCGCCCACTCCATGCAGGATGCAGGGCCATGAGGGCGATTCTGATCGGGGCAATCCTGGCGGTGACCCTCGCACACGCCGCCGCGGCGGGCGAGCTGGCCAACCTGGCGCGACAAGCCAAAACCGCGTACCGCCCCGCCACGGCCGACGACGTGCTGGTGGCCAAGGCGGCGCTGGTGTCGGCTCGCAACGAACTCGACCGCTTCCTGGCGCGCGACGCCAAACGGGCCGCCGCTTGGCGCGTCTACCTGCAACTACCCTTACTGGACGAAGAGCTGGCTCGCGGCGTCGAAGCTGACGCTACCGTCCTGGACCGAGAAGTGCTAACGCGAGTCCGCGCCAACCGCGAAGGGCTGGAGTTGCCGCCCTTCCGTGGCTATCGCGCCGCGCTCGATGAGTTTCTGCGCACGCTGCGGGCTTTCCGCGAGCCGCCCACGCCCGAAGAATACGAGTCGCGTCTCGACGCGCTTGCGGCGCTTTTGGAATCTTACGAGACCCGCCCGACCGCCGCGGCCCATGCCGAGATTTCGCAACACCTGGCTTGGCTGCACGCCAGGCGGCAAGCTTCCCTCTTGTTGGCCGCGGCCCGCCGCCGGCTTGCGTCGCCCAACGCGGTGTTTTCGGTTTCGGCCCATCTGATTTCCACGTGGTCGGTCGAAGAGGTGGACCGCAACACGCAAATCTACGACGCCGAGGAAGACCAGGTCAGCATGGGCGTCGGCCGGTTGCGCGGACGCGCCGCGGCCTACCCGGTTCCTGGCGAAGGGGGCGTCGGCCGATTGGAAATGCGGTTTTCGGGAACGCTGCAAACCCGCGTCACCACGATGCAAGACCCGGTGCGCATTCAATCGCGCGGCGTGGCGCCGGTCATCGCCCGCAAGCCGGTCACCGTGACCGAGCTGGGCTTGTTTGGTCATCCCACCTGTTCGCGCGTGTGCTACAACAGCCAAATCGACTGCATCGCCACGAAGCTCAAACTCTCGGTGGCGGATTCGCTAGTGCGGAAGCTGGCGGGCGTCTACATCGACCGCAACGAGGATGAAATTGAAACCGACGCCTCGCGCGACGCGGCACAACGCTTCAACCAGGAGTTTGACGAAGACGTTCAAGAAGAACTGGACGAAGCCAACCGCGACCTCGTTCACAAATTCCGCCAGCCCCTGTTGCGGCAAGACCTGTACCCGCAGCAGTTCCAGTTCCGCACCACGCACGAGATGTTAGAGGCGGTCCTGCGGTACGACCGTTCTGGCGGCCCCGCGGCGCCCGGCGCCCCGCCGCCGCTGGCCGCCGGTTGGGACTTGGGCGTGCGGTTGCACGAATCCTACGTCAACAACGCGGCGCATACGATGCTGGCGGGCCGGCTGGTTTCGATCGAAGAAATGGAGTCGCTGATTGAAGATTCCCTCGGCAACCTGGGACTGGAAAACGACGCGTCCAAGCCGACCGACGCCCCGGAAGCAACCGCCGAAGAAGAAGAGATTCCGCCCGGCGACGTGGGCATCGAGTTCGATGACGCGGCGCCCCTGCAAGTGCAGTTCGCCGACGATGTGGCCACCATCACCGTCCGCGGCAAGCGATACGTTTACGAGGACCGCGCATACCCGCCCATGAACATCGTGATCCGCTATCGGCTGGAGAACGACGGCGGCTCGCTCCGCGCTACCCTGGTGGGCGAACCCGAGTACACGCCTCCGCCGGGCGTCGGCGGGTTGCGCGTGATTACGCTGCGGCGAATTCTGCGCAGCCACATCAACCCGCGTCTGGAACAAGAAATGGTCCAGGGCGAAGTCCATCTGCCTGACAGCGACGGCGAAGACGAGATCGGCGCCTTGGACTTCCACCAGGTCGCGGCCGACAACGGCTGGCTAACCGTGTCCCTCCGCCGCCGCAACCGCACCGCCAACGACGCCCACGTCCGTTAGCGTCCGCGACGCGGCTTGCGGCTTCGCGCCGTCCCGGTAAAACCTCTACGTCACCCCATGTGAGCTGTCGCGAGAGTCCGTGGGCGCGGGGCCGTGCCACACGTTGTCGGCTTTCGTTTCGATGGCGCGTTTCACCGCCTCGTCGCCGGCGCCGGCGGGCACTTCTTTCAGCAGTTGCTCGAACTGCTCGGGCAATAGTCGCCACTCGGCGTCTTGAAGCTTGACCGACACCAACTCGCCCGCCTGCGGTTCAAAATTGGCGTCCAGCGACACTTGTACCCGCGATGCGCCGATGCGTTGCAATTGGTCGCGAATATGTTGCAAGACTGCTTCGTGAGCCATGATGGTTTCTCCACAAAGGGAGCGCGCTGGCTTCCGGCGGCTGTTAGCCGCCGGCTAGGGCGCGCGTTCGCGCGAGTCGATGTTGGCCAGGCCGCCAGCGTTAGTCTTTCAGCGTGAACCCAATCTTGATGGTCACCTGCCACATGGCGGTCTTGCCGTCTTCGATCGCGCCGCGGGTTTCAATTACCTCGAACCAGCGCATCTGCTGAACCGTCTTGGACGCGCGGGTCAGGGCGTTTTGCACCGCCTCTTCGATGCTGTTCTTGGAGCTGCCGGTAATCTCGATCTTCTTGTAAACGTGCTCTTCCATTGATGATCCTCCATCGAGAAATGCCCCCGCGTATTGTCGCCCATTGGCAACCAACATTCAATCCAAGCAAGGGCAGTGGTGCAGTTTGCCAATTCTTATCCTAACCCGAAGCGTAAGCCGAGGACGGAAGTGCTGTCTTCGCTTACGCTTCGGGTTTGGATGGGCGAGGCGGCAATCTCCAAAATCGCCAAACTGTACCACGACCTAAGCCGGCCTCAGCTTGAGTGAGTGGTCTGCAAGTTGTATACCAAAAGGTTTATGCTTCGTTGTGATGGAGCCCTGTCTTCGTCCAAGGCGGTTCAGCCTTCCTTCTCACCGCGTGCCTTTTGAATGCGACGAAGTTAACCACTTCGGCCACAAGGAGCTTGCCATGCTACGATGCTTCTGGAGTCTGGCGACGGTAACCCTGCTTGCCGCGTGCGGCGCCGGCGCCGCGGCGCACGAGGGCGGCCACGACCACCACGCCGAGCACATCGAGTTCAGCATTCGTTCGGTGCGCAGCGGCGCCTGG
>JAANMV010004474.1_pt1 | contig 10967 bp, 7 predicted proteins | sample 7279661 | NCBI WGS metagenome assembly JAANMV01 (sample SAMN14094540, study PRJNA606508) | bioreactor metagenome | isolation source: A lab-scale SPAN reactor treating ammonium-rich wastewater day 121 | place: Ireland: Galway | collected 2017-05-16 | reverse complement strand
GAACCAGGCCCCGCCCGATCTCGTTCACTTCCAGCAGCTCCAGGTTGGGCTCCGACACGCGCACGGAGGCCAGCAATTCACCCTTCAGGTCGGTGATCACATAAAGGCGGGTGCTCACGTCCTTGCCGCCCCATTTGATCTTCTCGATCTTGGGGGCGTACACGACGATCTGCCCGCTGCCACGCAGAATCGGATCGTAGGCTGTGAGCACTCCCCCGTTGACGGCCGAGCGGATCAAGAGCCAGTAGTGCTCGGGGAAGGTGTCCAGAGCCCCCCACAGGTTGTTGAACAAAAGGCGCGGGGTCTCGCCCTGCGGGAAGCTGAACAGGTGCTGCTGCTGGATCTTCCCGGCTGTATTGGTCTGGGCGATGGCCCCCTCGGTGTAGACGCACTCCAGGCCGAAGATGTCGTCTTTCTTGCCTGAGCCCTGCTTGCAGGTGAAAAGCGACGGCTCCAGGGTCTTCTTCTCCACGATCAGCTTGGATTGGAAGACGGTGTCGGTCACCCCTCCCACGCCCAGCTTGATGCGGCCGCGCGAATCGAGGATGTAGTACTGCTCCCCCGCCAGGCCCATGGAGCCGGTCACCTGATACATCGAGAAACCGACCAGCTTGTCATCGTAGAGGATCTCGAAGAGGGCGGCATTGCCCACGGGAAGATTGGCCTTGACCACGACCGGGCCCGCCGGCATGGGCCGCGGGGCCAGGGGAGCGGGCCGGGTCGCATCGGCGGGAGGCTCGTCGGGAGACATCTCGGTCGGCTCGAAATCTTCATCCGGGTCGGGGGGGGCATCGGGCATGTCTGGCAGCACCAGGGGAGGCAGGGAGCCCGGGGTCGAGGTGGGCTGAGAGGCAGGCACAGCCGGGGCCGGCACGGCCGTGGTGTTGGGCGCTCCCGCCGGGGGCTGGTCGGGCTCTTGAGCCGGTGCGCCAGAGACCAGCAGCCAGAAGGCCAGGATGAGGCTCAGGGCCAGGCGGCTCGGGCGCCCGGACGGTGTATGCTGGCCTGCGGAGGCGGCCGGAGGACCCGGGCGAGCCGATCTCCCGAAAAGCTTGCGAGCGTAATCCACTAACATCGTTTCCTATGCCTCAACGGAGTTCTCCTGACCTTCCCGCAGCCGTCGCAGAGCGAGAGCCGGATCTTCTGCTGTCACCAGCGATTCGCCTACCAGAAAGGCATCCATTTCCGGCAGCTCCTCGAGCTCGAGACGACTGAAGAATCCACTCTCGCTGACCCGGACGACCGCGGGGGGCAGGCGCGCTCCCAGTTTCTGAGAGATTTTCCGGTCAACTTGAAAACTGGTCAGGTTGCGGTTGTTGATTCCGACCAGGGAGGGGCTGAGGGGGAGAGCCCGCTCCAGCTCGGCCTCGTCGTGCACTTCGACCAGGGCGGCCATCCCCAGCTTGCGGGCCAGCGATTGCATCTCTGCCAACAGCTCGTCGCTCAGGGCGGCTACGATGAGCAGCACGGCGTCGGCCCCCATGGCGCGCGAAGCATAAATTTCCCAGGGCTCGAGCAGGAAATCCTTGCGCAGGACGGGCAACTCGACGGCCTGGCGAGCGGACTTCAGGTCGGCGGAGTGGCCCTGGAAGTGCTCTGTTTCGGTCAGAACCGACAGGGCGCAAGCGCCTCCGGCCGCATAGCGGCGGGCCAGGTCGGCCGGGTCGAGGGAGCGGTTGAGCACCCCTCGTGAGGGAGAGGACCGCTTGATCTCGGCGATGATGCGGGGCCAGGGGCCCGCCTTGAGAGCGGCGGCAAAGTCGCGGACCGGCCCGGCCGCCGCGGCCGCCTGCTCGAATTCGCGCTGGCGGGCCGGACCTGACTGAAATTCGCTCGACTGCCGACGCGTATTCAGAATCTTCTCGAGGTACATTCTCGCGGCCCGCGTTTTCGGCCACCGGGGCGGGAATCCTCCGCCCCGTGTAGGATTTGGCGGCGCGGTGGGCAAAGCTGCCGCCCATGGTGACCTGCCGTTTGATCCTGGCCGACCAGCCCGAGTTCGAGCAGGCCTTGCAGTTGCGCCACATGGTCTTTGTGGAGGAGCAGGGCGTGCCTCCCGAGCTCGAGCGCGACGAGCATGACGGCTCGGCTCACCATGCGATGGCTTTTCAGGACGAGCGGTTGCTGGGCACGGCCCGGCTCGTGAGAAACGGAGCCCGAGGCAAGATCGGGCGTGTTGCAGTTTTGAGCCAGGCGCGCGGCCAGGGGACCGGGGTCGAGCTGATGCGGTTTCTGGAGCAGCAGGCGGGCCACATGGGTCTCTGCGAGCTGTACCTCGATGCCCAACTGGCTGTGATCGCTTTTTACGAGCGGCTGGGTTACTCCGCTGAGGGCGAGACTTTCCTCGACGCCGGCATCTGGCACCGGCGCATGCGAAAGCAGCTGTGATCGAGCCTGAGGAGCTGACCGGGCTCGAGCTGCATGGACGCTTCCGACTGGCCCAGTATCAGGGGTCGGGACAGTTCAGCCGGGTCTTCGAAGCCGAGATCCTGGCCATGGGTCGGGGAGTGGGGCGGTGCGCGGTCAAGATCTTCCAGCTCAAGCCCAACGCCCTTCGCGATGAGGTCAATGAAGAGCTGCAGTCGCTGCTGGGCCTCAAGCACCCGGGCCTGGTGGCCATGCAGGCCCTGGGCGAGTTGGAGGAAGAGGAGAGGCGCATTTACTGCGTGGTGGAGCTGGGCAACAACACGCTGCGCCGTCACCTGGCCCGTGTGCGCCAGATGCCCGAGAACGAGGTGCGCAACCTGGCCCGCAGCCTGGCCGAAGCGTTGGAGTATCTGCACATCCATCGTCGCGTGCACGGTGAGCTTCGCACCGGCAACGTGGTGCAGTCGGTGGAGGTGTGGAAGCTCTCCGACTATGAGCTGCCCCGGATCAAAGGGCATCTGGTGCGACTCGAAGCGGGCTCGGACACCCTGCACTACGGTGCGCCGGAAGGGGTTCTGGGTCGACCCGTGCCGGCCTCCGATGTCTGGAGCCTGGCCTGCGTTCTGCACGAGGCCCTGACCTCGCACCATCCGTTTGCGCACCTGGCCGGGTCCACTCCCTCCGAGCTGGCTTACCGGTCCGAGCAGGAGGGCCCCAACCTCGACCAGGGGCTGTCCGATGACTGGCGAGAGCTCTTCATCGCCTGTTTTCGGCCCGAGCCGTCCACCCGCTGGACCGAGCGGCAGATTCTGGAGTGGCTCGATGGGAAGTCTCCCGAGGCCGAGGAGCAAGAAGAGCCCGCCCCTGCGCCCGATCCCGAGCCCGTCGAGATGGAGATCAAGCCCTTCAAGCGCCCGGAGAAGAAGAAGGGCACCATCGAGCTCGAGCCTGTGCCCGTGCCGGCCCCGGAGCCTTTGCCGCCGCCGCCTCCCCGGAGGGTATCCCCTGCCCTGGTGGCGGGTCTGGTGGCCCTGTCGGTGCTCTTTGTCCTGGTCGTGGGGGTTTTGCTCTGGAAAGGCCCCAGGCCCGACCCGGGGCCCTCGGCGACGCCATTGACGCTCTACCCGATGCCCTTCGAGGCTCCCACCCTTAACAACACCGGCCGCATTCTCGGGAGCGAAGCCGGGGAAGCCCAGGGCTACGCTGAGACGCTGACGGGCTCGGATGCCATCGAAATGGTGCTGTTGCCGGGTGGAGATTTCACCATGGGGGTGCCCGAGCTCGAGCCCGAGTCGGAGCCCCATGAAGGGCCTCCTCACACCGTCCAGCTCAGCTCTTTTTTCATTGGCCGACGCGAGATCACCCAGGAGCAGTGGAAGGCGGTGGCCGGGCTTCCCCAGGAGAAGATCCCCCTGGTGCTCGAGCCCTCCGAATCTCGCGGGGACCAGCTCCCGGTCGAGTCGGTCAGCTATGAGGACGCCCTGGAGTTTTGCCGTCGCCTTTCCCGGCTTTCGGGGCGCACCTACCGCCTGCCGACCGAGGCCGAATGGGAGTATGCCTGCCGGGCCGGTACCAGCTCTCCCTTCTGCTTCGGGCCCACCATCAGCCCCGAGGTCGCCATCTACAATCCCACCCAGGCTTATGGAGAGGGACCCGTGTTGAGCGAGCCCAGGTTGTCTGCGGCCCCGGTGGGGGAGACGGGCGCGGCCAACCTGTTCGGTCTGCTCGACATGCACGGGAACGTCGAGGAGTGGTGTCTGGACTACTACGGCCCCTACTCCGGCGAGACCGAGAAGGACCCGCGCGGGCCCGAGAAGGGATCCGAGCGCGTCCTGCGGGGCGGAGGCTGGTTCAGCTACGCCTGGAACTGCCGCTCGGCGGCCAGAGCCCACGCCCGACCCGACCGGGGCAGCAACTACACGGGGTTCCGAGTGGTCGCCGAGGTACCCGACGCCAAGAAATAAAGGTAATGCCGGGCGTTGTGAGGACAGGCCCCCACTCGCCCAGCTTCTGCTCCTGGATTTCAGTGAGCTTGAGTCGAATTCTGCCTCGGGGAGGCCTCCAGAACAGTCGTTCTCTCCTCAGCGATAGGAGCCCGAGGCTCGGTAGTCCTCGGTGTCGTGGCTCAGGAGAGTCCGGATTCCCAGCTCTGCAGCCACGCGGCTGGGCCTGGCCGGGCTGCCAGCCGAGGTCTCGAAGAGACGCTAAAAACACGTAAACGACTTTCAATTGGCGTCGACCAGGAATCCGACCCGGTTTCCCAAAGCACTCTGGCGTGCGCTGCGCTTACTGCTCGAGTGAAGCCTGCTTCGACCTCTACAGCGCTCGGCCCAGATGCCATCGCCACTGGCGCTACCAGTGTGGGCTCTGCCTGACCGTCCACCACTTTGCAGGACTGATCCACTGTCCTGAGGAGGACGATCTTTTCTGCTCTCATTGTGCCCTGGGCGACCTGTGCCCTTACTGCGGCGAGCCCCACGCGGCCAGGGACGGGCTCGACTGCGCCCGACGCCTGGTACCCGATCCACCGGGGCTGGTGCGGCGCTTCCAACCCGGGGATGGATTCTTCCCTGCCCTCGAGAGCCCCGAGTACGCCGATGTGGAAGCTCAATGGAGCGGTAACGCCGAGGCCTGGACGCAGAGCCTGGGTAATTTTGGCGATGCGGCTCGTCGGGTCAGCGATCCGAGCCTGCTGGACTTGATGGGCCCACTGACCGGCAAGGACGTGTTGGACGCGGGGGCCGGGGAGGGCTATCTCAGTCGCCTGATGTTTCGCCAGGGCCCGGGGCGCCTCGTGAGCCTGGAGCTCTCGCACAAACTGCACGAGCGCGCCCGCACGGCTCAACCGGACGGTATCGAGTACATCCAGGGCTCGGTTTGCTCCATGGGAATGCTCGCGTCGGGCAGCTTCGATTGCGTGGTGGCAAACAATGTGATGATGTATTGCTCGGATGCGAGCGCAGCCGTACGGGAGTTTCACCGCGTCTTGCGTCCAGCTGGCGCGGCCGTGGTCAGTTTCAGCCATCCCTGCTTCGCCGGACCGGTATCCGCCGCTGTGATCGAGCCGCCCGACAGTCCGCTGGCAGAGGATTCCGTCTGCCGGGTGGTGGGGGGGTATTTCGACCGCTCTCCGCGGGGCTTCTTCCAACCGGGCTACCATTCCAAGATCACCTTCTTTCCGCGCACCCTGACCGATTACTTCCAGATCTTCCGGGGGGCGGGGTTTACGGTGACTCACCTGGTCGAGCCGGAGCCGCCGGCAGCGGCCGCGGTCGCTCCGCGGTTCTCATCCCTGCCGCTCTCAATTCTCTTTCGGCTGTCCAAGGAGCGATCGCAGGAAGGGCTGACGTCCGGCTGAGCCGCGATCGTGGTCGTTGAGGGAAGAGCCGATCGGGAGCGATGCTTCTTCTTGACCGGCATCCCGCCCGAGCCAGCTTGCCTCCCCGGCTGGAGCCTTGCGGGAGGCCCGCCTGGCCTGCTCAATGGCTATGGAACGCCACGGGCTAAATCTTCCTTGAGCCTTCTTCAGGTTCTGCTCGGCTGTCGAGGTAGTTGAGCGCGGCCGTCAGGGCGTGACTGACATAGTCACAGCGAACCTCGGCCCTGTTCAGCGAGCCCCGGACTCCTCCCACGAAGTCGGGCGAGGCCAGCAGAGGCGCGTCCTCGGGTCGCAAGCGCAGTCGCTCCAAGAATCGGAAGGCATTCTCGCACGACTTCCAGCGACCGGCCCGAGCCATTCCCTCTGCGATAAACCCGGTGTGGAAACTGAATCCGTCTGGATCCAGGTCGCACAGAAAGGCGCCGCTTGCGCGATGCTGCAGGGCCTCGGCCCAGTCCGCCATTTCTTGCACCAGATCGGCCGCCTCGGGCACCAGACTCCAGGCTTGCGCGTGCCAGCCGACCATCGCCCAGGGATGGCACAGACGGAAGCGACGACGGTAGAAGGTCAGGCTGCTCTCGAGATCCGGCAACGGGAGATTGCGCCTGTGGGCCCTCGTGATTAAACCAAGGAGGACGGCGCCGCTCAGACAATCGAGCTCCAGCTCGACTCCTCTAGCTCGCGGTCCTTCCACGATTCGTCCGTCGTTTTGGATGAGCCGCCCAAGAAGCTCCGCCAGAACGGCCTCCGCCTCGTGCTCCTCGGGACTCTCGAGCAACACGAGCATGAGGAGAGCATCGGCCAGACGAGAGCCGCCCGCCAGACCCGCCGGCGTGAGCAACTCGAGGCAGGTTTGCTGGCCGATCTCTGCTGCCCGGGCAAGCTTTTCGTCGTTCAGCAGACGGGCCGCTCGAGTCAGGGCCCAAAGCGCATGCAGCCGTTTTGCGGGCGCTCCCTGCGGCTGCGAGTGACCCGTGCAAACCTCAACCCGGAGAATTGGCAAGCCGTCGTTGTTCTTTGCCAGAAAGCGCGCCAGCGGGGCCGGGTTGTCCAGGAGCGTCCGTGCGCCAGTCGAGCGACGCGGGAAGCCGAAATCGAGCCCCCAGAGCTTATCGCCTCTCCGGAGCCAGCTGATGGTTGGAAGAAGGGTCCAGTGGGCCGTCGCCTTCGGAGGAAGCCCGGCTTTGAAGAGCAATTGCTCGGCCGTGGCGCGAAAGTCCCAGCTGCGGTGCACGCTGACGTGATTGAGAAAGAGGGCCTGCCGATCGGGTGTGGCCAGGGCCAGCGAGTCGAGTCCACGGCGCAGGCGGGAAGCGCACTCGGTGCCCCCTTCTCCAAGCCAGAGTTTTTCATACAGCAGGCTTACCAGCACCGCAAACCCTCGGACCGGGACGCCTCGCCGTCGCTCGAGGTAGCGTTCGTCCTCAAGGAGCGCGGTTCGCGCCGCCCGGCGCAGGCATTCGTCCAGGCTCCCTTCGTAACTCACTCCGCATCCAGCCAGACCGTTTCGGTAGAGAGAAACGGAGAGCCCGAACAAGGGCTGCCCCAGGAGGTCCTCGGGTAAGGGCTCGCCCTCCGGCTCGCTCCCGGTGGCCAGCGATTCCAGGTGCTGCAGGGCTCGCTGTGTGATCCGGTCAGCCAGCTGGCGGTCGCTCAGCCAGGACGGCTCCTCGCTCTTCGGGCTTCCGAAGGAGGGCCAGGTATGGCCGGGCTCGACGCACTTGGTCAGCGTGTGCGTCAGCAGCACGTGCGGCTCCTCCACCCCCAGCCCGGCGTTCTTGAAGCGGGCGTGCCGATATTGCTCGAGCTCGTCGGTAAACACCTCGGTGTTCGGGAGGGCGCCACCGACGCGGTAGGGCAGGTCCGTGCTCCTCACCACCAGCCCCCGGTTCCAGTAGTCCAGGTCGGCGGGCAGGGTCGGCTCCAGCGGCCCGAAGAAGGTCACGCAGATTTTCACTGCGCTGAGATCCAACTCGAGGCCTGCCAGGGTCATCGCGGTCGCAACCACCAGATCTCTGCCCGGGACGCTCTCTGCCGAGTCGAACAGCCAGTATCCCAGACGGGCCAGTTTCTGGTCGGTCGAGATTTGACGTAAACTCACAAAGACGCCGCCCCGCCCATCGTATACCCGGTCAAAAGCCCGCGGAGGCTGGGGAAGTTGGCCCGTGCCGAGGAGGATGCGAGCCGTCTCACGGACTGCGACGGCCGGATGAAGGCCTTCCGGCAAAATCTCCGGGCCGAAGACGACGTTTCGATAGGGTGGGATGAGCTCTGGGTGCTCTCTCCCGAGGTCCTGGTGGACATCGTACAAGATCTCCACGCGGTATCCCAGGCCCCGCAGCAAATCAACCCCGCCGCGGTGTTTAAAACCCACCAGGGCCAGGCACCCCTCCACCGTGAAGCCTTCCTCCTCCAGGGAACGGATCGCTTCGAGCATCGAGCTTCCGGACACCAGGCTGTCATCAATCACCACGACCGGAATTTCCCGATCACCCGGCCCATCGATCTTGCGCAGGCTGCCGTGGGTCTTGCGCTCCGTGCGGATCGAGAGGGCGCCAAGGGGCTCGGTCGCCTGGCTCAGGCAGGCCACGACCAGGGGCAGGCCCGTATAGCCGTAACTGGCTACCTGGCGGGCGCGGAAGTCCTTGAGCCGTTCCCAAAGGCAGCGACCTAGCACGGGGGTAGCCCGTCCATCCAGACTTACGTCCCACGTGTAGAGGATCCAGGGCGGACTCCCGCCCCCACCCCGATAGGCGAGTGGGTTGCCGGGCGAAGCGGAGAGGAAGGCGTGCTGAGTGAGCAGCTGCCTCAGGGTCTCGCGGTCGCTCACCGCAGAAGGCAGTCCGCGAGGGCGCTGGCAATGGGGAGACCAAGCGACCTCTCCATCCAGAACCACTCCCCGTAAGGATTCAGGTCGAGGAAAAAGTCGTCGGCGAAATCCAGAGTCGCAAACGTCAGTTCGAGAGACTTCATCAAGCTCTGAATCCCATCGTTCTGAGCCGTGTTGAGGGAGCAGGCCTGCCAGGGCCGGGTGGCGCCACGCCTCCAGTCCACGCCCCGCGCGTCAGAATCCTCCAGGCTGACCGCGAAGACCTGACCATCGACAAAAACGCACCGGATATCCCGACGCTTGGGCACATAGCGCTGAATCAGGCGCGGCACGAAGCGAAAGTCCACCGAGTCCGCCTGGAGGTGTTCCTCGGTCAGGCATTGAGCGCGGTGCACCCCGGGACCCGGCTCGGCGGACGGCAAGGCCGGGATCAGCCAGCGCACCACGCCCGCCCCGTAATGAGCCACAAACTCCCGGGCGGTCTTCAAAGAGTTGGTTACCACCGATTCGGGCACAGGCAGCCCCACGCACCGCGCCGTCTGCGCTTGAAGCAGCCTCGACTGCGCCAGCGAGGCCGACCAGATCGGGTTCACGCAGCGGATCGGTAGAGCCTCGATGGCATTCGACAGAGCTGAGCGAGAGGTCGCTACCGACAGCGCAACCAGGGTAGGATCAAGCTCCGGATTGGGCGCCCCGGGTGCAAAGCGATGCACGAAGATCGAGCCCAGTTGATCGAAATCGATTGCCTCGTTGGCTGTCTCGATCCAGGCGTCCGTCCGCTCGGCTCCGCAGTGCACCGATAACGACTGGTGGCTCGGGAACAAGTCGCTGCAATACACCGAGACGGCGGCCCCGCGCTTCTCGACCTCCTCGGCCACCCTTCGAAGAGCCGGATGGTCGCTGGAGTCGGAAACGAGTAGAACCAATACCTGAAGGCCTTTCTTGCATGGCGGGGCCGACGGGGCCCAGCGTCAGCGAGTGATAGAGGTCAGACTTCGGGGCCTGCGCCACGAGCCAGGTCAAACCAGTGCGGTTTGCGGAATGGCTCGGGAGCCTCGATGCCAGGACTCGGTCCGGGGCCGGGCTCGGGGGCTTCGATGCCGATGGGCCAGGGCCGCGGACGGGGCTCGGGAGCTTCGATGCCAGGACGGGGGCCGGGCTCGGGGGCCTCGATGCCGATGGGCCAGGGCCGCGGACGGGGCTCGGGAGCTTCAATGCCAGGACGGGGGCCGGGCTCGGGGGCCTCGATGCCGATGGGCCAGGGCCGCGGACGGGGCTCGGGAGCTTCGATGCCAGGACGGGGGCCGGGCTCGGGGGCCTCGATGCCGATGGGCCTGCCACCGTCTGCGTCACTGTCGGAGGGGTAGGCCATGGTCACAATGATGGGCTCGGGAGCCTCGATGCCAGGCCGGCCGCCGTCGGCGTCACTGTCGGACGGATAGGCCATCGTCTGAAGACCGCCGTCGCCCGGGACCTGGCCTTCGAGAAAGCCCTCGAAGAACGGGCGTGGCTCAGGGGCCTCGATACCCCATCCGCCCGCTGAGCCCACGCCGCCCGGAGGAACCGCAGCCCAAAGCTGATGAACCGGCGTCGGCTGCACGGCCACGTCCAGTGGATGTACCGCCGCCCCGACATCCCCTCGGATTGCGGGGGGCGACGACTGCACAGGGTTCCCGGTGGTGACCTGAGAGAGGGCAAAGGGGCTTCGTACGGCGTTGCTCTGCGATGCCTGGACTTCACGAATCGACGACAAGCTGGAAATCCTCCGACCCTTGTTGTGCCTGTTATCACTCTAAGGGGTGCCGGTGACAAGATGGATACAACCGGGGTATCCGTTTGGTAACAGATGTTAAATTCTGACTCTTGAGAGAGGTTCCCTTGAGAGGGAAGTCGCAAGCGATCAGCAGTTTTTCCAACGCTGCGCGCCCTGGAGGAGAGTCTACGCCGCTCAGGGCGAGGTGCGCGCTCCTGTCGCGAGGTCATGCGCCGCTTCTTGTGGGGCAGCCGCAGCACCTCGCAAGCCGGGCGCCCAGGCGCGTCCCTTTCATTCTGATATGCACCTTTTTCAGGCAAGAGAGCCTGGGAGCGCAGCCGGAAACCCCGTTGACACGGTTTTCCGGCTGCGCGACGCCCAACAGTTGTGCTGGAAGCCCTGCCGCCTAGAATATCTTGTGGTGGCGGAGGCGGGGGTAGGGGCCCCCGAGGGCGTAGCCCCTCCGACACCACATGGGGGGGTTGCGGCCGGACTTGTAAAGTGCAAGGCCTTTGGTCTTGCACTTTACAACGCGCTGGAACGCAGTTCCGGCGCGTTCGTTAGATTGTGCCAATGTGCAAGACCAAAGTGCGAGCGCAATAATTTAGCGCGGCTCGCCCAGAACTTTGAGGCCCTTC
>JAANMV010004472.1_pt1 | contig 10970 bp, 7 predicted proteins | sample 7279661 | NCBI WGS metagenome assembly JAANMV01 (sample SAMN14094540, study PRJNA606508) | bioreactor metagenome | isolation source: A lab-scale SPAN reactor treating ammonium-rich wastewater day 121 | place: Ireland: Galway | collected 2017-05-16 | reverse complement strand
ACAAAAAGAACAGAGCCTTTTGTGCCGCTTGACGGAAAAGCAGTACGAATATATTCTTGCGGTCCAACGGTCTATAACTTCGCTCATTTAGGTAACCTTCGTGCCTTTCTCTTTACGGATATTTTGCAGCGCGTTTTGCGTGTGGTTGGAGGTTACAATGTTCGCTGGGTGATGAATATAACCGATGTTGATGATAAAACCATACTCGGCAGTGCGCTATGCAGCCAAACTTGGCTTCCCGAAATGGGTGGGCAAACAAGCGATGCAAACGCTAACCTGCGTTTGTTTACAGACTATTATTCAAAAGCATTTTTTGATGATTTGGCAGCCATAGGAATACAAAAAAGCGACTTTGTTGCAATACCGCGTGCAACGGATTATATAGCCGAAATGCAAGATTTAATTCGGCGTATTTTTGATGCAGGCTTTGCATATATATCGGAGGGAAGCATATATTTTAATCTGAATGAATGGCGTAAACACGCAAAATACGGCCGGCTTTTTACTATTGATGCAGAGAATTTTCAACAAGGTGTGCGAATTGATGCCGATGAGTATGACCGTGAAAGTGTAAGTGATTTTGTACTTTGGAAAGCCCGAAAAGACGGTGAGCCGTATTGGGATTTTGATATTAACGGTGTATCATTACCCGGTCGCCCTGGTTGGCATATAGAATGTTCGGCAATGGGGCAATCACTTCTGGGATTACCGTTCGATATTCATACAGGCGGTGTAGATTTGCGTTTCCCGCATCATGAAGATGAAATAGCGCAAAGTATGGCCGGTTATGGTTGCGAAACTTCTAATTTCTGGTGCCATAATGAATTTCTGGAAGTCGAAGGCCGAAAAATGAGTAAACGCTTTGGTAATTTCTTTACATTACGCGACTTAATGAATCGCGGTTTAGAGGCATTAGATATAAGATTCGCCATGATGTCGGCGCAATATAATTCAGTATTAAATTTTACATTTTTCGGAATTGAATCAGCTGCAAAAGCACGCCGTCGCGTTCAGGAATTTATATATGATTTGCACGAGCCGCCTACTGCCGAAAGTAATACAGTGGTTAATACCGAAGAACTGCAAGAGCAATTATACTCTGCTTTGGCAGATAATTTACATACCCCAAAAGCTTTAGAGCGGTTATTTGCATTTATGAATGAAAATCGTCCTATAAACATTGCGGCTTCGTCGCGCAATGCTCTTTTAGGTGTTTTTGGTAAAATGAATGATATATTTGCCGTTTGGGAAATAAAACCGCGTCCCTCAAGAGAAATTCCTGAAAAAGTAAAAATTCTTGCCGAACGTCGCTGGCAAGCAAAAAAAGAGCGTAATTTTGCCGAAGCAGACGCATTAAGAGCAGAAATTACGTTAGCCGGATATGCGATGAAAGACGGGAAGGATTCATATACGCTGGAGAACATCTGAGCCTTGGTGCCGATGATATGTACGATAATGGAAATTATCTCGAAAATATAAGCAAGTATGCGAAAAACAATAGAATGTCCGAATGAAATATCGGCATTAATAAAGCGATATGAATAGTTTGCAAGGCGGAGGAGTATTTGAAACGCCCGGTGACGGGCTAACTTTCGGCGTTGTCGGAAGCGGCAAATTAGGTATTGCTTTTATTACTGCATTACTTAAGCAGAAATCGCTTGGCTGGGTGCTGTGCCGAACCGAAGAAACAGCTATACAAATTGCCGAGCGATTTGATTGGAATGTGCCGGCGGTCGCTGATATTGAGCATATTTCCGATGTGCCCGACGTTATATTGATTGTCGTTCCCGATAAATCTATTGTTTTGACAGCCAATTTGCTTGCCGAACATTGGGGAGAGTATCTTGCAGGAAAAGTTGTGATTCATTGCTCAGGTGCTTTGGGACGAGAAGTTTTAGAGATATGCGAAAAACAAGGTGCTGTTACGCTTGCGGCGCATCCGTTTCAAACATTTGCCACAGGTTCTGATGTAGCGTTTCGCGGTATAGTTTGGGGTGTGGAATGTAGTGATGATTGCCGTGATATTGCGGAAAATATTATTCGACGCTTTGGGGGTTCATCTGTATTTTTAAGTAACTTTACGCGAAACTTTCGCGGTTTATATCATGCCGCCGCTGTATGTGCATCAAACTTTATTGTCGCTGTTGTTACATCGGCAAAAGATATAGCAACTGCCGCAGGTATTGATGCCGAAGAATTTTTACTGCCGATTATCACTACGGCAACCGAAAACGCTTTGCAAGCGGCGGAAAATGAAAGTGTGCCGCTGACGGGGCCGATAGTTCGCGGCGATATTGAAACTATCGAGCGGCATATCGAACAATTTGCCGAAGTTGCGCCCGATATAGGCTTTGAATACGCTCTTATGGCGCGGGCTACCGCCGAATCCGCCCGCAGACGCGGGCTTATTTCGACCGAACAATACAGTCCGATGCGCGAACTGCTTGACGAAGCAATTGCGGCGTTTCGTCCGGGTGAATAGAAATTTATTCGAAAGGCAATATGCTTCCACTCAAAGACTTCGTAGCCTCCATTGATAGATTTGTTGTGGCGCACCGCGGCGCCTCCGGCACAGCTCCCGAAAATACGCTTGCGGCCATTCGTCAATCTCTTGCCGCCAAAGTGCAAATGATAGAGCTCGACGCGCATGTTACTGCCGATAATCGCGCTATTCTGCTGCACGATAATGTGGTAGGCCGTACTACCGGCGGCCATGGGCGGCTTTCGGCGATGACTTTCGAACAGTTGCGCGAACTTGATGCCGGCTCATGGTTTCACAGCGATTTCAGTGCCGAGCGTGTTCCTTTGCTGTCTGAAGCGTTAGATTTGCTAAAAAACAGAGCGTATTTGAACATAGAAATAAAGCCGCCGTTGCCCGACGAAGACTATCAGTCGAGATTTGAAATAATTTTTCGTACTGTGAACGAGGCAGAAATGATTCCTTATACATTGTTTGCTTCGTTTCACCATGCTACTCTTCGTGAGATAAAACGACGCTATCCTGAATCGCATACGGCGGCGATAAATATTCCCGGCGACAAACGTTTGCCTTCGGAAATTGCGGCCGAAATTGCTTGCGAAGGAATTGTCTATGGGCTTCGCGAGATTACTTATGCCAAAATGAGCGACGCGGAAAAATCGGGGCTTTATATAGGGGCTTATGTGATAAATACGGAAGATGATCTACATCGTGCCATGCGATACGGCGTTCGGGCATTGGCCAGCGATTTTCCCGCGAAAATTATGGAATTATTACGGTCTTGTAATTTGGCGCGATAATTCCCGAATAAATATTACGTTATATGCACGTATAATTATTTCTTGATTATTTATTTCTTGATTATTCTGCCGGCCGATTTTTCATTTTCATGAAAATATGAAAACTACAATTATTTTCCTTGTATTTTTCTGTTTGTTTTTTGAATCGCTGCAATCCTCCGTGTGGCGCGTAGGGGCGGGGCGGCAATATGCAACACCGAGTGCGGTAGTTGGGCTTGTATCAGACGGTGATACGGTTTTAATTGATGCGGGAAATTATACGGCCGACGTATGCTCGTGGCGTGCGAATAATTTATTGCTGCGCGGCGAAGGCGGACGCGCAAAATTGTCGGCAGGCGGTAAGTCCGCAGAACAAAAAGCGATTTGGGTGATTAAAGGCGATAATTGTACGATTGAAAATATAGAGTTTTCAGATTGCAAGGTAGCCGACCATAATGGTGCCGGAATTCGTCAGGAAGGCACGAATCTTGTAGTACGAAACTGCGCTTTTCGGCGCAATGAAATGGGAATTTTAGCCGGAAATAATATTAAAAGCACAATATTGATTGAATATTCTGAATTTGAACGCAGCGGGTACGGCGACGGATATTCGCATAATATTTACATAAACCATATTTACCGATTTATTTTTCGCTATAATTATTCGCATCACGCGCTTATTGGACATGAATGTAAGAGTCGAGCACATCGCAATGAAATTTTATATAATCGATTAAGTAATGAAAACGGGCACGCAAGCCGCGAAATTGACCTGCCGAACGGTGGATTTTCGATAATAATGGGAAATATTATTCATCAGGGAATTAATGCCGAAAATTCGAATATTATAGGATACGGGCTTGAGGGTCTGAGCGACAGTCTGCGAAACGAATTATACGTGGTCAATAATACAATCGTAAACGAGAGGCCGGCGGGCGTATTCGTACAAACGCAAAGCGGAACTTTGCGAACGATTATTCGCAATAATTTCCTAATCGGCGCGGGGTCTGTTTTCGGCGGCGGCACAAATGTTCTCGACAGCGGCCGTAATATTCGTTCTTTACTTGCCTCGGCCGGCTTTACCGATGCGCTGAATTATGATTATCGTTTAACAGAAGGTTCGCCCGCAATTGCCGCGGCGGCAACAGTAGAACCCGTAGGCGAATATTCCCTTACACCGACCGAAGAATATGTTCATCTTGCATGGAAACGCGATATTTTGCCGCCGCTTGGAGCAGTATTTTCTGCCGGAGCATATCAATTCGCGCAAGCAAATGAAGTGGCGGAAAGATGCGACACTTTGCCTGCATTTTTTACGGCGCAAAACGGAACATTGCGTATAGAAATACCGGGGAATTTTAAGTATAAAATTTGGGATATTTACGGATGTATGCTTGCTGAAGGCGAAGGAACCGATAGAAGCGAAATACGTGTAAACAGCGGTGTAATGGCAGTTGAAATAAAGTCGGCCGGACTCATATTGCGCCGTGTAATTTATTTGTAAAACAAGGCTTTATTTAGCCGGCTGTTTCTTCTGTCGGTATACGGCGTATCGAAATAAACGAAAAAATAAGCAATAAAGGCGAGCCCGATGAAAAATCGGGCTTTTTGTTTATTAAACCATAAGCTTTTCGCAGGCGTAAATTAGAGGCTGTCGGATTTCTTAAGGTTTTATAAAATCGGTGCAGTAATTCGGAATATCGTTCCCAAGAATTTCTTAGGCACGGTGTTTGTCCATAGAGAAAGCACTTTTTAATCGGGCATTTAATGCAAATATTTTATCGTTGCAAGGCGATTATTCTCCCAATATTCCGCACGCAGGCGATTATTCTCCATACCGCATAGCACGGCGTACATTCTCGTCGGCATTTACAGAAACAATGAAAAATATCTTATCAATGGGAGTAATTCTCCTTTTTGCATCATTTCTTACGGTATTTGCGCAATCGCCGCAATCACCGCAACCCGTTACTCCGGCGAATAACGTTGCCGACATCACACCGAACAACATACAATTCGAGTGGAATGCATCGGGCGGTGCCTTGTATTATCATATTCAAATAGCACGAAATCCGAATTTCACGGGCTTGCTTGACGCAGACCAAACAAGGATAGTCGGAACAAACTACGTGTTTTTTGCAAGTATTGTCAATAATCCGCCGGAAGCCGCCGCCGATTATTATTGGCGTGTAGCCGCAGTAAACGATTACGGGCAAAGCAGTTGGTCGCCGGTGCAACAATTCCGAACCGGCTATCCCGACGGACAGGCTGTATTGATGAGATTTTTTAATGCCGACTCTTCGCTTGCTTTGGTTGCACTCAACAGCCGCGATTACTATGATACGCGATTGCTTTACAGCAAGACGAAGACTTTGCGCCGCGACACGACTGTACTGTATCGTCAAGAAGATTTTCCGTATCTCTACGCCGAGCCGTTTACGACGCGGCGAATAGATTTTTTGCGTGCAAACGGTGCGGGCGTATATGGGCATTTGCAATTCGATTATCGCTTTTCCGATGTGCCGCCCTTCGGGCCAAGAACCGATTTATTGCTATATTTTCACCCCAAACGCATCATTCCCAAATCACGCTATCCGAAATGGAATTATTACGGAGCAAATGAAATTCCCGTAACGGCATTAATTCCGCCCGGCGGACAAACGAAACTTATTGATACGTCTAAGATTCCCGTACTTTTGATTCACGGTGCGGGCTATACCTCTTGGGGTAATGTTCCGTCTGAATTGAGAGAGTCCGGCTACGACGTTTGGCAATGGCTATATCCGGCCGAATCGCCGATTGATTCCAGCGCGGCCTTGTTGGCTGATGCAATGAAGAGGCTTGCTTCGATTTACGGAACGAAAAAAATCGGGCTGGCCGCTCATGGGACGGGCGGGCTTGTGGTGCGAGCGTATATTCAAGGGCCGCTTAACGGCGGGAATGCAGGCAAATTACTGATGTTGGGAACACCTAATCACGGCTCGTATTTCGCTTATAAACTTGCTTACACGGAAGAATTTACGGCTACGGCAAGTGAATACGTGCGCAGGCTTGACCGTAACGCACCTCTTTGGCAAGATGCTGCTCCCGGTTCGGAGATTTTAGCGCGAATAAATTCTTCGCCGTTTCCTTCGCTAACGCCGTCGGGCTACGACCTTGCCGCTTCATATCTTTGCGTGGCCGGTCTTACGGATATGCCGCTTGATTGGCCGCATAATGAAATAACAGGCTACGACGACGGTGTGGCGGCTATGCAAAGCGTGTCGCTGTTCGATAAATTTTTACCGCTCGCCACAACGCAAATGACCGCAGTACCGTCCGGTACGGGAAAAAATCTGCTTGAAAACAGCAGTGTAATTATCGCGGAATTTATGCGCGAAAATTATTCGCCGCGCTCGCCTGCTCAAAAAATGCTTGATGCGGTTACGAGTTTTGCCGTGTTGCCGAGTTATATTATCAAGCCTGATAATTACCTCTACGGCTCGCCGTCAATCGAAATTTGGAATGTTCCTACATTAAACGCGCCGCGTCTTTCGGTAGTTCGAGATAAAAATATCCCGAATATCACTCTGTTTCCCGAAAGTGACGTTTTAGAAACGGAATCACGCTACGGAATGACGCGGAATCCGTCAAGCGAACGATACTTCAGCGTAAGTCGAACCGGAGACGGCGGAATTGGTTGGGACTTTATCAATCAAAATCATGCAGTCCGCTTTGCTGATTACATTCATTATCCTGTTGATAAACAAGCGACTACACGCCGGCGACGCGCCATTCCCGTTTCAGTCGAGCCGACAGTATTGCGCCTGTATCCGATGCAAACCGTAGAGCGAACTGTAAAATTTAAGAACCCGATAGCAGGTGCTTGGCTTACTGGCGGGGAACGTCGCCATGAAATGTACGTTTTTTCTGAAACGGAGCGTGCGTCCGTGCGCGATACGATACCGTTCAGAATTGACCCGTATATGGATACGATGCTGGTAATTGCAATGCCGCTTGACAATACGCAGCCCTTGCAAAGTGCCGCTGCCGCAAGTTTTAATCTTATAGCACCTAACGGCATGAGTTTCGACGAGGCTAAGGGCGATGCCTCTACTGTTCCGCAGTATTCGGGCGGTGGTACGGAACGTTTTGCAGCCGACGGCGCAGCCTACTTTTTCATGGCGCGTCCGATGGCCGGAATTTGGAATATAGCCTGCAATACGGCGGTGCAACCTTTGCGTTTTGCCGTGTCGTTTCTTAGCGATTTATCGCTACGCATAACCACCGAAGATTCCGTGTTTTCAACCGGCGACAGCGTTAAATTTGATGTTGTGCTTCCCAATTTCTTTTTCAGCGATTTAAAAGTAACTGCCTCGCTTTATTACGATGCAAACCCTGACAGTTCGAGGCTTGGCATACCGCTCGATTTAGAACGTGACCAATTTAATCCGGCGATTTATCATGGCTCGTTCGTTCCGAAATCTAACGGAATGTATTATATCCGTGCAGATTTTTCGGCTCAATTTCCGGAAGCCCGTATTGCACGCTCGACATTCCGTAGCGTAGAAGTGGCCGATGCTTTGCCTGAACGCCCCGAACTTGTTTTTCCGCCAAGACTTGCAGCCGATGTGCCGCGTAATACGCGCCTTGTTTGGAAAAGCGACTTGCGTGCAAGGTCTTATCGTGTTCAGTTAGCACAAGATTTTCGCTTCGATACGTTGCTTGTGGATATGCCGTATACTTCCGATACGATTCTGACACTTCCCGAACTTGCTGCAACTACTGTGTATTATTGGCGTGTTCAGGCAAAAAATGCACGCGGAACTACCGAGTGGTCAAGTATCTTTTGGTTCTCTACAGGAGGAAAAGCACTTGGGATAACGCCGCTTGTGTCGCCCATAAACGGATCCGTCGTAATAAGGCGCGATACTGCGTTCAAATGGGGCGCGGTAATCGGTGCGCCGCTTTATCAGGTGCAAATCAGCAAAGATTCTCTATTCTACGCATCTTCGCTTGATACGCTTGTATTTGGAACACAAGTGAAATTTTCTCTTGAAAACAGCAGCCGATATTTTTGGCGTGTAAGGGCACTTACCGGTACGGGGCAAATGGGAATATGGTCGGAAGTTTGGCGTATTCGCCGATTGGTTCCTTCGCCGTTGTTGTATTTGCCCGCGGACAAAGCAGAAAATTTGCCGACCGATATAACATTTTCGTGGGCACCGCCGCTGGCCGGACTGAAATATAGATTGCAAGTATCGTATCGTCCGGATTTTCAGACCTTGCTGTTAGATGTGCGTGATATTGGCGACACAGCTTATGCCGTTACACTTCCCAAAAGCGGTGAAATCTATTTTTGGCGTGTGCGATGGGCGTTGTCCGACGGTGAAAGCGATTGGTCGCCCGCGAGAAGTTTTGCAACTACGGTGGCCGTTCCGCGACAAGATTCGCCCGGAAACGGCATTACGGGAGTAAATCTAAATCCCACAATTTCGTGGAATTCCGTGCCTAACGCTATTTATTATCACCTGCAATTGTCCTCAGAGCCGGATTTCATAAGTCCGGTATTCAACGACTCTACGCTTCCTACGGTATCGAGGGCTATGAAGACGCTTGAGCCATTGACTCGGTATTTTTGGCGGGTGCGGGCATTCGCTACGGCCGGAAAAAGCCCATGGTCGGATATATGGGAGTTCGTAACGGGCGAAAATCCTGATGGAATTACAGAGGCGTATGTAAATTATACGGTTAGAGTTGTACCAAATCCGAATTCGGGAAAATTTAAATTGGAATTACCGCCGGAAATTGTCATACAAGCACCCGACGATATTCGAATAGAAATAGTCAATGCGCTCGGAATTATGGTGCGCCGCGAACGATTGGAAATCGCCCCGCAAACAGGGGCAATTTATTTGTCAATAGAAGATATGCCGCCCGGATCGTATCGTATGCGCATATTTGCCGGAAATACGATTATGACGACAGGTTTTACGCTTTCACGATAATAAAAATCGCGTTAAGAAACAGAATTTTCACCGTTATTTTTCCATGCGTCGTACATTTTTCGCAGTAGTTTTACATCTTCCCAAACATGCACTTTCCAATTCGGATTGCGCAGCAATGCAGCTGGATGATATGTAATCAGCATTTCTACGCCGCGATAATTAAATACTTTACCGCGAATATCGCCCATTTTATGCGGCGATTTAAGTAAAGTATTTGCGGCTGTAAGCCCCAAAGCAAGAATAAACTTAGGGCGAATAATCTCGATTTGTCTGTGTAAATACGGCTCGCATTTGTCCGTTTCCGATTTTTCGGGACGGCGATTGCCGGGCGGGCGGCATTTCAGGATATTTGCAATATATACCTCATCACGATTGAAATTGACCGATGCCAAAATTTTTGTAAGCAACTGTCCGGCGGCACCAACAAAAGGCAAGCCTTGCTCGTCCTCGTCGGCTCCGGGAGCTTCGCCGATAATCATAATGTCGGCATTCGGATTGCCGCTGCCGAATACAAAATTTGTTCGTGTTGCGCCGAGAGGACATTCCATACAAGAGCGTATAGCCTTTTCCAAATCGGAGAGATTGGTTCGCGTCTGCCAGTCGGCCACAACCGATTTTTGCAGAGTAATTTCGGTTACTGTAGGCAACGAATAAAGCGTTGTGCCGAATATGGCTTGTGACTCTATCAAGGCTTGTGCCTGCGACACAATTCGTTGCATAACTTCCGCGGAAACTTCAGACTCGGCTAATGATTTATTGTTGTTTTCTGACATTTTGATGCGTGTTGTTGGCAAAATAATAAATGCAATTTACAAAAAGCGCACACGTTTACCACCTGATTGATACGATTAAGGACGTAAAATCATAAAATTCGCCGAAAAATCATGAAAACTCGCTATCTTATAGGCGGTGTAATCGCCATCGCTTTTCTTGCTTTCGGACTGTACGCGCTCGACAGTTCAAAAATTGATTATGTTAATATAGTTGCTGCCAAAGCCACAGACCGTAAAGTGCAGGTGAAAGGCGTATGGCTGAAAGAAAAGGGTGCAAATTACGATAATACGGCAAATATTTTCACTTTTACGATGACCGATGAAACAGGCCAGAATATTGACGTGATATACAATGGCGCACGTCCCAATAATTTTGAAATTGCCGAGAGCATTGTTGTTAAAGGCCGTGTGGTGGGCAATACTTTGCAGGCAAGCGAAATTTTGACAAAATGTCCCTCAAAATATGAATCCGGGCCTGCACAAATGTAAATGTTGCAATAATTTATTGAAACGTCGTTTGTTTCGAAAACTGCAATAATAAATATATAAATTTTCGGAAATAATATAATTCGTATGAAAATTTTGAATTAATGTATTGTTCTTAAACAATCTCTTTCAGTCTGAAAATCAACCGTAAATCTCTCTTTTCTTTCCCGACGGATTAAAAAAATCCGTCGGGCTTTTTTTTATTTGGCAGTCTGCATAAATTCCCCTATTTTGCAAACGCTTAATTGTATATTTTCAAGTTCGACGGAAAAATCATGCGAAGCCCGAAGCCCGAAGCCCGAAGCCCGAAGCCCGAAGCCCGAAGCCCGAAGCCCGAAGCCCGAAGCCCGAAGCCCGAAGCCCGAAGCCCGTATATTATATATGGACTTACCAATCATATCTTGCCGGTCACCGGCACAGCATAAAAGATCGCTCGCCTCCGAAAAGAGAAAAAACGACATATTGC
>JAANMV010004471.1_pt1 | contig 10977 bp, 8 predicted proteins | sample 7279661 | NCBI WGS metagenome assembly JAANMV01 (sample SAMN14094540, study PRJNA606508) | bioreactor metagenome | isolation source: A lab-scale SPAN reactor treating ammonium-rich wastewater day 121 | place: Ireland: Galway | collected 2017-05-16 | reverse complement strand
ACGAAGTCCGCGCCGGCGTTGATCGCGGCGGCATTGACGCCCAGCAGCAGGTCGACCTTGTCCTTGATCGGCACCTCCATCGCGTTCTTCTTGATCGGCGTCTTCCACGACACCTCGCCGAACCCGGGCGCCTTGGCCAGCTGCACCGGCGCCCCCTGGACCTGGCTGTTGGCCTTGGCGATGGCGGCCGCCTGGCGCGCGGCCGCGGCCACGCCCTCGGCAGTCAGCGTGTTGGTGGCGGCGAAACCCCAGGCGCCGTTGGCGATCACGCGGATGCCGGCACCGGTGGACTCGGTGTTCACCACGTTCTGCACCTTGTCCTCGCGGGTGATCACGAACTGGCGCAGGTAGCGGCCGATGCGCACGTCGCAATAGCTGGCGCCGGCGGCGCGGGCCGCGTTCATCGCCTCGTCGGCCAGGCGCTTCTTCAGCGCCGGGTCCAGCGCGACCAGCAGCTGTTCCGCCGCGATGGCATTCCCGAAGAACGACGGCAACAGCAGGCCGCCGGCGGTAAGCCCGGTCAGGGCGAGGAATTCACGTCGTTGCAAGGCGGCTCTCCTGGTGGAAACGGGATGGACGGTGCGGCGATGGGGCAGGGTTGGTCAGTCCCGATTCTTGCGGCCAGGCGCAGGCCGCGCAAATGACTTTCGACATGGCGCGCGGCTCAACCCAGGCTGCGTGCGGTGTTGATGATGTTGATGCCGTCGAAGCGGGCGGTGGCGGCGCCGTGCGAGACCGCCGAGACCTGGCTGGGCTGGCCCTTGCCGTCGAAGAACGAACCGCCCAGGCGGAAGTCGCGGGCATCGCAGATCGCGCTGCAGGCGTTCCAGAACTCCGGCGTGCGGATCTGGTAGGCGGCGTCCTCCACCATCTCCTTGATCTCGCCGTTGCGGATGCGGTAGTACAGCTGGCCGCCAAACTGCGCGTTGTAGCGCTGCTGGTCGATGGAGTAGGAGCCGCGGCCATGGATGTAGAGGCCGTCCTCGACGTCCTTGACCATCTGCGCCGGCGTGAGCGGCGCCTTGCCCGGCGCCAGCGACACGTTGGCCATGCGCTGGAACTGCACGCTCTTCCACGAATCGGCATAGCTGCAGCCGTGCGAGCCGTCCTCGCCGAGGATGTGCACCTCGTCGCGGGTGGCCTGGTAATTGACCAGCACGCCGTCCTTCACCAGGTCCCAGCGGCGCGTCTTCACGCCTTCGTCGTCGTAGCCCACCGCGCCCAGGCTGTACGGCTCGGTCTTGTCGGCGGTGAAGTTGACGATCCCGCTGCCCCAGCGGAAGCCGGCCTCGCGCTTGTCCAGGGTGGCGAAGCTGGTGCCGGCGTAGTTGGCCTCGTAGCCCAGCACGCGGTCCAGCTCCAGCGGGTGGCCCACGTTCTCGTGGATGGTCAGGAACAGGTTGGACGGATCCAGCACCAGGTCGTACTTGCCGGGCTTCACCGACGGCGCCTTGAGCTTGGCCCGCGCCTGCTTGGCCGCGGCGATGGCGTCCTCCACCGGATCGTAGGAGTGGCCGTAGCCCACCACGCCGCCGGGCAGCTGGAACTTGCCGGCGGCATCGCCATCCAGGAACTCCCAGCCCATGCCCATCGGCGAGGACAGCCCGTTGCGGGTGCGGAACTTGCCGCTGGCCTTGTCGATGGCGGTCACGGTGAACGGCAGCCAGATGCGGTGCACGTCCTGATCGATCCACGAACCATCGCTGGAGGCGAAGTATTTCTGCTCGTTGACCAGGAACAGCTGCGAATTGATGAAATCGGCGCCGGCATTGCGCGCGGCGGCATTCACCGCCAGCAGCAGCGCGGTCTTGTCCTTGACCGGCACCGCCATCGCGTTCTTGCGGATCGGCGTCTGCCAGCGCACCTCGCCCACGCCGGCCTGCGGCGCCAGCTGCACCGGCTGCGCGCGCAGCCGCGCATTGGCCCGCGCCACCGCCAGCGCCCGCGCTACGGTCTCGCGCACGCCGTCGGCGGTCTGCCGATGGGTGGCGGCAAAGCCCCACGCACCATCCACGATCACCCGGATGCCCACCCCGGACGATTCGCTGTTGGTCACGTTGAGCACCCGGTCCTCGCGGGTCTGGATGGCCTGGTTGAGGTAGCGCCCGATCCGCACGTCGCAATAACTGGCACCGCCCGCCCGCGCCTGCGCCAGCACCGCATCCGCCAGCGCCTTGTTCCTGGCCGCATCGGCCGGCACCAGCAGCTGCTCGGCGGCGATCAGCCGCGCGTGCGGCAGCATCAGCCCGGCCAGCCCGAAGCCCGACAGGGCGAGGAATTCGCGTCGTTGCATCTGTCTCTCCCCGCAGCGCGAATCGCGCCGCCCACGCTGGATTCTCGGCAGGCGCGGGCGGGGTGGGGAGTGTCTTTCGGCATGGGGCGGTGCTGCCGCCCCGCTGGCCGCGGCGTATTTGTCTCGGGCTCTCCGGGACTCGCCGCGTCCGGCATTTCGCGCATTTCTCGGGCAAATCCCCACCACCACCTCCGATTGCAGCCCCCGTAGGAGCCCACCGCAGGGGCGCGATCTCCATCGCAGCCCCTGCGACGCAGATCAGGTGTCGTATCCTGCATCACAAGGGGGAATGCTGCATGACGACACGGACGGTTGGCGCACTGGTATTGGCAGGGTTATTGGCCGCGTGCAGCGCGCCGCAGGGGGACACGCCGAACGCACCGCGTCCGCAGCAGGCCGGCCAGCCGATGGATCCCGGCCGCGTGGCCGCCCACATGCTGGGTGCCCGCGCCGCGGCGGTGACCGGGAACCAGGCGGGCGTGCAGCGCAGCGTGGCCGCGCTTTCCGAGGATCTGCGCAAGGCCATGAAGCTAGCCGATGCCAGCCGCCCTATCGATCACGAAGCCGCGCGCGCCGTAGCCCGCGCGCTGCCGGGCGTGCGCTCCGCCAACTGGATAGACCGCCACAACCTGCTGGTACGCGTGGACGGCGCGGGCTGGCGCACCCACGCCACCATCGACGCGCTGTGCGTTGCCCTGGAGCCGTTGGGGGACACGCTGGCGGTGGTGGTCAACCTACAAGATGCGGCGCCCACCACACGCGACGGCATGGACACGCTGAGCCGCAATTGCCAGCTGGCGCCGGGGGACCATGCCCTGATGCAGCGCCCCCGCACGGTGGACGCGCTGGACCCGGCGCTGCGGGCGCGGCACCGGGCGGACGTGGAGCGGATACGCGCGCTACCGCCGCCGGAACAGACGGCCGGGGACCGGGCGGCGTTGGAGGCGACGGCGGAGATGTAGGGCGAAGCACGGTCCTCGCGGTGAATCGATATCGGGTAGCCTGCCCTTGCGCAAATCAATACAGACAATGAGCAAATACGATCATCTGGAAAAAGACGCGCTGATCCGCCTGCTGGAGCGGCGTGATGCGGACCGTCAGCTGGGCCTGGTATGGGAGCGCGACGAGATCGAGGCGGATCAGGCGCTCAACGATGATTTCGTGGCGCTGGAGCTGGATGCCGGCCTGAGCCATGGCGATGCCCCGTGGGACAACCTGATCATCGAGGGCGACAACTTCGATGCCTTGCGCGCGTTGCGCGCGAGCCACAAGGGAAGTAGGCAGGGAATCCGCTGCATCTATATCGATCCGCCGTACAACACTGGCAACCGCGACTTCGTCTACAACGACCGCTTCGTGGACAAGACCCACCGGTTCCGCCATTCGCTATGGCTGGAATTCATGTATCGCCGGCTGCAGCTGGCCAAAGAGCTGCTGGCCGATGACGGGGTGATCTTTGTCAGCATCGATGACAACGAGTTGTTTCGGCTTGGGATGCTGATGGACAAGGTATTTGGCGAAGAAAACAAGTTGGGGGTGATGGTTTGGAAAAACGTCACGGACAACAACCCTAGTCGCATTGTGACTGAGCACGAATATTTGCTTTTCTATGCGCGCGACAAGTCGCTCGTTCCAGCCGAATGGAAGTCGTCAGATTTCGCAAAGAAAGAGGCAATGCTTGCAGTTGAGGATGACCTCCTTGCCAGGCACACGGATGTCGAAGCGCTTCGACTTGAGTACGCGCGATGGTTTAAGGCGAACAAGGATCAACTAAAGCCTCTGGATAATTACAAATTTATTGACTTAGATGGCATATATGCAGGGAGCCGCAGCGTCCATAACCCAGGTAAAGAGGGGTACCGCTACGATGTTCTACACCCGAGTACCGGGTTGCCCTGCGTTGAGCCGTTGATGGGCTATCGTTTTCCCGCGTCGACGATGGATCAACTATTGGCTGCACGGAAGATCTTATTTGGCAAGGATCATACGAAGCTAATTGAGCTCAAGATTCATCTGAGGGATTACAAATCGAAGCTTTCTAGTGTCGTAGAGCTTGATGGGCGTTCAGGCTCAAACGTTTTGCGGGATATCTTCGATAATGAAAAAGTTTTCAATAATCCAAAGTCTGTGGACTTGCTTTCATGGTTAATGAGCTACTTCGTTGGCCCTACAGATGTCGTTCTTGATTTTTTTGCGGGTTCTGGCACTACTGCTCATGCTTTAAAGGAACTCAACGCCGAAGACGGCGGCAACCGCAAGTTCATCCTCGTCAGCAGCACAGAGGCCACTGAAGACGACCCCGACAAGAATCTTTGTCGTGATATCTGCGCGCAGCGGGTCCGCAAAGTGCTGGGCGGCTACACCAATGCCAAGGGTGAGCGGGTGCAAGGGCTCGGCGGCGGTTTCGCCTACCTGCGAGCGCGGCGCATCCCGCCGCATCGGTTGAGCACGAAACTCGAGCACGCGGAAATCTGGACCGCACTGCAGCTGCAGCACGGCTTGCCGCTGACCGTATGGCCTGGCGGCGGCTTCGCGGCCGACGGGGAGATGGCCTATCTGGCCGATTTCCGCGAGGCGTCCCAGGCGCGGATGCGGACATGGTTGCCGGGCGCCGCTGCCGGTGCTGCCCTGTACTGCTGGGCGCCGGAGCGCCTGCGTGACGAGGCGCCGGCCGTGGAACTTCGCCCCATCCCGCAAAACCTGCGCGAACGCTTCGGACGCTGACCCATGCCCGCCACGCTCAAGAATTTCCAGCAGGACGTCCGCGAAGGCATCAATGCCCGTCTGGACAACGTGCGTGCGCTGTACGCGCAGATTTCCGCCGGTACGCCCCAACGCATCGATCAGGCCCGCCGCAACGATGCTGTCGTTGTGTTGCAGGCACCTACCGGTGCAGGCAAGACGCTGATCGCAGTGGAAGCAATGCGCGCTGCGTCCCGCGCCGAACGCATCCTTTGGTTCTGGTTTGCGCCTTTTACCGGACTGGTGGAGCAGTCGCGTGCCGTCATCGCCGCACAGGCCCCCGAACTCGACCTGTTCGACCTGGATGCCGATCGCCAACTGGACAGCGTGCGCGGGGGTGGGGTGTTCGTGGTGACCTGGGCGTCGCTGGCCGCACGCAGCGCCGAGAGCCGGCGCGCGCGGCAGAGCGGGGATGCGGGCGTGTCCATCGATGCCCTGATTTCCCTCGCGCGAGACGAAGGCCTTCGCATCGCCTGCGTGGTGGACGAAGCGCATCACGGATTTCAGCGCGCGGCGCAGGCACGCAGCTTCTTCAGTGACGTGCTGAAGCCCGACTACGCCCTGCTGATGACCGCTACGCCGCGCGATGCGGACATGCCCGCGTTCGAGCGCGCAACCGGCTATACCGTGGGTGATCCGGCGGACTGGGCGTCCCTCAGCCGCTTCCATGCGGTGGAAGGTGGGCTGCTGAAGGAAGGCGTGCGCACCGTGCGCTTCATCGCCCGCGATGGTGACACCGCGCAACTGGTGGACTTCGAGCATCTGGCCCTGCGCGAGTGCGCGGCCATGCATCGCCGCATCGCGGGTGAGCTGGATGCCATGGGTGTGCCGTTGACGCCATTGATGCTGGTTCAGGTGCCAGATGGCAAAGCCGCACAGGAGGCCGCTCGCCGCTATTTGGTGAATGAGCTGGGGTTTGCGGAATCCGCCGTCCGGCTGCATACCGCGGACGAGCCTGACCCTGATTTGCTGGCCTTGGCCAGCGACCCCGCCGTTGAAGTTCTGATCTTCAAGATGGCGGTAGCGCTTGGCTTCGATGCGCCGCGCGCGTTCACTCTGGCCGCGTTGCGCGGCACGCGTGACGTGAGTTTCGGCACCCAGGTGATCGGCCGGATCGTGCGGCGGCATGCACTGCTGCAGGCGCGCGATGACCTTCCGCCGCATCTGAACCAAGGCTATGTCTTTCTGGCCAACTCCGAGACACAAGAAGGACTTTCAGGCGCCGCCGCGCAGATCAACACGCTGACCAGCCAGGCGCCTGAAGTGGGCACCCAGACCGTCGTCACGGTGATAGGGGACATGGCGGAAGTGCAGGTTGCGCGCAGCGGCGAGCCGATGAGCTTGCTGGTGTCGCCGTTGGGCGCCAGTATCGTGGACAGTCGCGACCCATCGCGTTCGGCTCCAGTCGGAAGCACCGGCGCAGGAGATGTTGCCTCAGCGTTGACCGGGACACCTTTCGCGGGATTCGGTGCTGCAACTCAGACGGTGCTGGATGTGCAGGGCGGAGGAGGAGGCAGCCCGCGTCCTCTGAACGAGCTGATGGCCGCCCTCGCACAAGCCGCTGTAAAGCCGTACGAGTTCCATCGCAGGGCGGATGCGCCCGCCACGCTGCGCGGTGAAAAGCTGCCCCCCGTTGCCGAGGATTTCGAGGCGGGCGTTGCGGCGCATGTGGATTTTTCGCCGACTGTATTGGCCGACCGGCATCGCGACCGCGTGCAGGTTCAGCGTGCTGAAGCCGATTTGTTTGCCGGCGAGCACTCAGTGGCGGATTCGACTGAGGACATGTGGGCCGCAATGTCTCCGCACGCGCTCGCTCAGCGCGCGGAACAGATTCGCCTGCGTCTGGGCGAAGCGAATGATCGCGAACTGCAGCGACGGCTGCTGGCGCGTTTCGAGCGGGCCATCGTCGATTCGGGTGCGCAACCGCCGGAAGACGAGGAGGAGCTGGCGCAGCAATTGGATTTGGTACTTGCGCGCCGCCCGTACCTGCTGCGCGACGCTTACAGGGCCTTGCGGCTGAGCAGGGTGATGGATGTGGACGTGCCGATACTTGCCGGCATCGAAACCGCACAGCGGCTGTCTAACGCCGCGCGCAACGTCTATGGAATCTTCCCGGCCGACCTCAACGCCGATGAGATGGCGGTGGCGCAGCTGCTTGATGCCAGCCCACTCGTGAAGTGGTGGCACCGCAACCCGCCGAAGACCGGCGTTGGCCTCTACCGCTGGGACGAAGGGCAGGGCTTTTATCCTGATTTTGCCGTGTGTATTGAAGGGCGCGCGGGTGCGGGTATCGTCCTGCTCGAAGTCAAGGGTGATCACCTGACCGGAAAGGACAGCGAGGTAGATAAGGCGGCGGCGGAGCACTCGGACTATGGGCGCGTGGTCATGGTGGGACGGAAGCGCAATGAGCGCGACTTCACCGTGTTGCGGGAACTCGGTGGGAAGTTGCAGAGCGCCGGCGGTTTCAGTGTGGAGCAGTTGCGCTTCGCCTGAAGGTGGGGATGTAGGTTACGGGCTGTGAGAATGGGGATGCAGATGAACGATACGACCATTTGGGGCATCCACGCCGGCAAGACCGGCAATGCCGATGCGCTGTTCAAGCAGAAGAACTGCGTAGCGATTGGCTGGGCCAAGATGGGTAATCTTGCAGAGATTCCCGCCAATCGCGAGGCTTTCAAGAAGCGCTATGAGCTGGCTTACCCGGGGGCCAAGCCTGGTGCAATTCCGACAGCATCAGGAGTGTCGTTCCGCTTTGTCCATGAGATGAAGCCGGGTGACCTGATAGTTTATCCGTCCAAGATGGACAAGCTGGTGAACATCGGGCGGATTACCGGGGACTACTTTCATGACCCTTCCCAAGAGCCAAGCTATCCACAGCGGCGGATAGTGACGTGGCTCAAGAGCGTTCCACGCACCCGCTTCTCGCAGGGTGCCCTTTACGAAATCGGCTCTGCGCTGAGCATGTTCCAGATCAAGACTTACGCCGACGAGTTTCGCGCTGTCGTGGACGGAAAGATTGAAGCGCCACCGCCGCTTGTGACGGAAGATCCCACGATTGCTGCGGTGGCCGAGGATATCGAGGAGAATACCCGCGACTTCATCATCAAGAGACTTTCGCAAGAGGCCAAGGGATTGGCGCTGGAGTCGTTTGTCGTGCACTTGATGCAGTGCATGGGATATCACGCACGCCTGACTAGAAAGAACGAACCCAGCGTGGATGTGATTGCGCACAAGGATCGTCTTGGTATCGAACCGCCCATCATCAAGATTCAGGTAAAAAGCGGCGACGGCACGGTGCAGGACAGGGATGTGTCTGCGCTCTACGGCAAGCTCTCACCAACTGAGTACGGTTTGTTCATCACGCTGTCAAGCTTCAGCCCCTCGTGCCTGAGCTTCGAGGCGGGGAAGGCGAACCTGCGCTTGATCGATGGCGATGAGCTCGTCCAGCTAATTCTCGACCACTACGAAAAGTTCGACTCGCACTACAAGGGTTTACTGCCGCTGCAAAAGGTCTATGTGCCGCAAGGGTCTGGCGACTCGGTTTAGAAGACTGGAACGGATGAGGGGTTCTCGAAAACAATGTCAGAACAGGTCATTGCGCACCACCGCGGATCGGTATCGCTATCCCGTTAGCGCCCTTGCGGGCCTTTCGGTGTTATGCCCTCAACACACCCGCCACGCTTAGCCCTGCTCCGGCGGGTGATAGCAGGAAAGCTGGAGCGGAGTGGGCTTTCCTGTATCCGAGTCGGTTGAAATTAAACGCTGCGCCCGACACCCCGAATTGCAAGTATCTCTGACACAATTTGTAGATGAGATTCTTCAGGTCCAACGTTACGCAGAGCCGCGCCGTAGCCAATGCCCAGGCGGGTGGTGACGTGTCCAGGTGCCGGCGCACGGCGAGTGAGCGGCGCCGCCAGCCGGTTTGTGCCTCGTGGACGCCGTAGTGGGATGGCGAGTTTTGATCATCTGGGTTAGCCATCACTTTAGAGGCTAATCGAAATATAGGCTTGGGATGGCGGGAAATATTACTACCCACATGGAGGCGACATGAAAAAAACAGATATTTTCGGAAGTGACGCGACCTATTTTGAGCGAGTCATTGGCCTGGTGGATAAAGAGGTGGAAGTCTTCTCGGCCCTGGTGGGTTCAGAGAGGTACCTATCACACATCGAAGATATTCGGAGTCAGTGTGCGGAGGCCCTGGGATATATAGAGGGATTTCTGGATGGTGGTCTGGATGGCGAGACATGCCGTGAAGAGCTATCTGGCTCATATGAAACATTGCGCGAACTGCTTGACCTGTATCCTGAGAATGGCCTAATTCAAGCAAGCCGGACAAAACCGACAGCGTCCGAGGAGGCTGCCACTGAGGCCCGGATTTTTCTATGGGAGCAGCTTGTTGAGAAAATAAGGAAGAGCTGAATTTACTGCCGAAAGCGTAAATAATGCCGGAATTTTGAAATTCTCCACGGTCACCGTCCCGCATCGATCCGGTAGTTCATTCAGGCCGACACCGCGTCGCAAAGCGACTTTAATTTCCCAGAAATAGTCCGGTGGCGGGCGGATCAATCCTGTTCATTCGCATATCTCAACACTAGTACCAGTGACGGCCCGGTATGGGCGGCGCACGCTGCCACCTGGAATTCAACGTCTGTTTCGGCGAAAAAAGGCTCCATCAGTTCCGCCAGAGCGTTGGCTTGCGCAAAGGTTGGGGTGCTTACGATGAATATCGCCGAGCTGGCTGCGGGGCCTGGTCCCTGTTGCAGCCAATGGCAAACGCGTTCCTGCAATTCCTTGCAAGAGTCGGCGTGCAGTCTGACCAGCTCAATCCTTGCGGACGTTTGCGGGAAGATCCGCATCACATGGCCATAGCTTGTGCCCATCAGCAGCCCTCCCATCACCTGATGTGGTGCGTGCAGCAGCGGCAGCCATGAGCTGGGGGTGTTGAAGTCACAGGCCAGCCGCGGCAGCGCCATCGGTTTCCATGTGGCTGGAGGGCGGCTGTGTTCGTGGAGGAGGAAAACCACGGGATGGAACACCTCTTCCTGCTTCAATTCGGATAGCCAATCGATGCAAGACGCGCTTCCGTCAAAAAACAGGAAGTCGAAGCAAATGGAGTTGCCGGGCCACCGACGTGGTCTTGCGCCTTCTCTGATCAGCTCGAACGACGCCCCTATGGGCGGATGTCCCAACTCCTTTACATCCAATGCCCAGGCATGCGGGACGAACAGGCGGGAAACGTACGAGAAGGGTGGGGGGGCGAGCTTCCGGGAGGTATTCATGTCGTCACTGTATCGACCCGCCGTCGCGGCACCTGCGACAGGTGTTCAGCCGTCCAGCCGCTGCGCCGGGTAGTCCTCTTCCGCCAGCGCCGCGATGGCGGCGTCCGCGCTGAAGCTGCCGCTGGCTTCCACTTCGCCCCTGGCCAGGTCCACGCGCACCTGCGCGGCGGGGTCCAGCGCCTGCAGGGCGCGGGTGACGGCGTTGACGCAGTGCTGGCAGCTCATGTTTTCGACCTTGAACAGCATGGATGTCTCCCGGTGTGGTGGATGCGGGCAGTGTCGGCCTTGCCAGGGTGGCAAGGTCAAGCCTAGGCTGCGCGCTTGACCTTCCCATGTTGGGAAGGTGGAAGCTGGCCGAGAACATCGTCGCAGCGAGGCCGTCATGAACAACGATTCCACGATCCAGCTGGGCATCACCGGGATGACCTGCGCCAGCTGCGTGGGCCGGGTGGAGAAGGCGCTGCGCAAGCTGGACGGGGTGGAAGAGGTGGCGGTGAATCTGGCCACCGAGGCGGCGACGGTGCGCGCCCCCGGCCTGCCGCTGGCGCAGCTGGTGGAGGCGGTTGAGCGCGCGGGCTATGGCGTGGCCGGCGACGAGGTGCGCCTGTCGATCGAGGGCATGACCTGCGCGTCTTGCGTGGGCCGGGTGGAAAAGGCGCT
>JAANMV010004469.1_pt1 | contig 10982 bp, 13 predicted proteins | sample 7279661 | NCBI WGS metagenome assembly JAANMV01 (sample SAMN14094540, study PRJNA606508) | bioreactor metagenome | isolation source: A lab-scale SPAN reactor treating ammonium-rich wastewater day 121 | place: Ireland: Galway | collected 2017-05-16 | reverse complement strand
CGACGGCGAGCATGCGCGGGACATGTGCGAAGAGTTCCCGGTAATGTCCAAGTGCCCGTCTGTAATCGGCCAGCGTCAATGCGTCTTCCAGGTCCCCGATATGATGGGACAGGACCGCGTGGCCGTCTCGAATCAGACAGAAGGTATTCTTCAGCTCACCGCCCATGGCCAACACGGGCGGCGCCTCGTCGAACCCCGGTGGAAGAACCAGTGGCGCCGGCGCGTAGCCCCGACTGCGACGGAACATCCGGGGGGTGCCCCCTATCACCTTGGCGACCGAATCATCGACTCGCTGCGCGATTCTCCGATCATGCAGCAGGAAGTACTCCGCCATTTCCCCCAACTGCGCCTTGGCCTGCTCGTTGTCGATCCATTGCGGCTCATCGGACCGATTTCCGCTCGTCAGCACGATCGGACGATCCATGCGGCGGAGCATGAGATGATGGAGCGGTGTGTTCGGCAACATGAACCCCAACGTACGAATTCCCGGCGCCACGCTGGCTGCAAGGCTTCTGTCGGCTCGGCATTTCACTATCACGATGGGCGTTGCCGGGCTCTCCAGGAGTGCTCGTTCCTGCTCACTCACCTCACAATAGCGACGGATGATCTGGAGGTCACGCGCCATCAAGGCAAACGGTTTCCCTTCCCGACGTTTCAGACGACGGAGCCGCGAGACGGCTTCTTCCCGGGTCGCGTCACAGTCCAACTGCACGCCGCCCAGTCCTTTGATCGCCACCACCGTTCCTTTTTGAAGCAAGGTACACGCGGCGTCCACTGCGTCCAGCATCGTCAACGCGTCGACGGCAATCGGTTTCCCGTCGGCACGCTCAAGCCAGACCTTTGGGCCGCAGGCATGACAGGCGATCGGCTGCGCATGAAACCGCCGATCGTTCGGATCCTGATATTCCGCCTCGCACGAGGGGCACATGACAAACTCGCTCATGGTTGTGCCGGACCGATCATACGGAATCTTCTCTTGAATGGTGAGGCGAAGATGAAGTCGGGGTTGAACTCGATCATCTTCTCCGGGGCGAGGATGGTGTAGCCCGGGAAGGGGCCCGAGTCGGGCTGGCTGGCAGCCGGGTTGGTGATGCCAAGCTGGACGAGGATGTCGCCCGCGAAGCTGTGGTCCTTGGCGGCATACAGCGTGTTGTCGCGGTCGGCGATGAGCGCGACGGCAGAGACCTGTTTCCCGGCGATGGCGGCCTTCGCATCGTCGCGAGCCTTCGTAATGCCGGCGATTGCCTTATTGGCTGCCTCCCCGGAATCGAGGACCTGGCCAACGAGCTCCAGGCCATCAAGCACATCCTGGTAGCTTTCGGCGCCGGCGAAAATCACCGGGACGGAGAGCTGCTCGATGGGCTGGCGGAGGTTGGGCTGGGCGTGGATGACCGAGTCGGCGATGACAAGGTCTGGCTTGAGCGCGAGGATGGCCTCGAAGTTGGGCTGGTAGGCCGTGCCAATGTCCTTAGCGGCCCTGGCAGCTTCGGGGAAGTCGACTGACGAGCTCCTGCCCACGACCGTACCGCCGACGGCGTAGACGAACTCAACCGCGGTGGGGCTGATGGCCACGATCGTCATCGGCTTCGACTTGATCTCGACGCTCCGGCCGAGGAGGTCGGTGACGGTCATCGGGTAGGCCGCGGCAATTGTCGTGGGAGACTCACCGGCGGTGGCAGAGGCGGCGGGAGTGCCGCTCTCGGCGGGGGTTGGCGTGGTCTCGTCATCGTCGTCGCCGCCGCAAGCAACCGCGACGAGCATCGCCACGATGGCCAGGACCGGGATGAGGAGCCGGGCACGGCCAAGGAATAAAGCTCTCATTCTTGTCAAGGTTCCCTTTCCTTCTATGAACCGTGAGGTTTGGGCTAGTATATCGCTGATCGCGCTTCCGTCACGCGTGTGGTGCGCACATTCACAAGACCGAGGGAGTGGCAGACCAGCCGGCGAGCAGGCGGAAGCCGAGGCACGCACCGCTGCAGCGGCCGCGGGTTAGCTCGCTGCGCGCGCGGTACGTCCGTGGCACGATGGACGGAGAAATCCAGGCAGCGAGGCGCGAAGTGTCCCAACCGCAACAGATGCCACAACTCCCGGGCTCGCCGAAGGAGCTCGAAGGCGTGGAGCAGGCGCTCCTCGCACTGTCCTACGGGGTCCACGTCATCGGCTCGCGGAGCAGCGACGGCACCCTGAATGCGATGCTGGCGGACTGGGTGATGCAGGTGTCATTCAAGCCGCGGCTCATCGCCGTGGCGATCGAGAACGACGCGCGGACCCTCCGCTTCATTCGCGAGACGAACGCATTCACGGTGAACCTGTTGCACGAGAAGGATGGGCCGGAGATCGCACGGAAGGTGGTCATGCCCTCGGAGGGGAGCAAGGTCCGGGGGCGCTCGGAAGAGGCGGCCGCAAAGGTCATCGACAAGCTGGCAGAGATTCCCTACGGCTTACATAAGAGCGGTTGTCCCGTGCTGGACAAGGGGCTCGGGTGGATTGCCTGCCAGGCAGAGCAGTTCTTCCCGGCGGGCGACCACACGATCGTGGTGGGCCGCTGCGTCGAAGGTGAGCGGCTGCGGCCGGGCGAGATGTTGATAGAACGGGACCTCGGCTGGGAGTACGGCGGGTAAGCCGGACCGGCGGCCAGCCCGGGCCTTTTCAGCCCACGCCCGCGGGGGCACACTCGAGGAATGGCGCGCATCGACTACAACCGGGTGGCCGCTGATTACGCTCGCGGACGCGGCCTGACCGAGGATGGCCTGGCCGCCTGGCGGGCCGCCTTACAGCCACACCTCGACCAGCTCGACCTACCCGTAGTAGACATCGGGAGCGGGACGGGACAGTTCGCCGCACTGTTCCCGCGGTGGTTCGGCGTGGAAGTGGTCGGGGTGGAGCCTTCCGAGGAGATGCGCGCCGAGGCGATCGCGCACACGCGTGATCGGCGGGTGACTTACCTGGGGGCGGAGGCGGAGCACCTGCCGCTCGCGGATGGCTCCTGCGGAGCGGCGTGGCTTTCGACGGTAATCCACCACATCCCGAATTTGGAAGCGGCTGCGAGAGAGGTCCGGCGAGTGGTCGTGCCGGGAGGGCCAGTGCTCATCCGGAGCGCATTCCCCGGACGGACCGATCGAATCACCCTCTTCCAGTTCTTCCCAGAGGCAGCCGGGGTGGTCGAAACGTTCCCCAGCATCGACCAGGTCGAGCGCGACTTTGGCGCCGCAGGGTTCCGGCTGGAGGAGTTCGAACCGGTGCCGCAGGTGAGCGCGGGGAGCCTGATCGAGTTCCGGGAACGCGTTGCCCTGCGAGCCGACACGACCCTGCGAGCCATGCCGGACGATGCCTTCGCAGCCGGGCTGGCGCGGCTCGATGGCGCAATTTCGGGAGGCCAAGAAAGCGGGCCGGTGGTGGACTACCTGGACCTGGTGGTGCTGCGGTAGGCGTCAGTCCGGTACATAGACGACCGAGATCAGCCAGAGCGGACGATACCCGGCGGAGAGCCCGTTGTTCATCGAGCGCACGTTCGTCACGCCATAGGTGTAGATGGGCCAGCGCCCATGTGCGCGAATCCAGCGCGTGGCGTGGATGGTGAGGGTCGTGGCCAGGCCGAGCCCCCGGTGGGCGCGCGCGACATCCAGCCCGATCTCGTCAATGTCCGGGTACTGGTCCCAGACACCGGCAACGCCCGCGATCGAGCCATCCGGGCCGTACGCGGCGAACGCAATGCGGATGGAAGCGATTTTTGCGTCTTCGCCCGGCTCGGCCAGGGCGTTCTCGAACTCCCTGCCGGGGCGAAGGCGCTCTTGCTCGACGAGCGGGAGTTCGGCAATGCGGTAGCCTGCGGGCATGCTCCGAGGCGGCATGTCTTCAGCCAGGACCATGCCCTCGGAGGGGCTGTGCGACCGCGCGCCCACGTAACCCAGTTCCCGGGCATGCGCGGCCAGCCCTTCGAGAAAGGAGGGCAGGAAGATGCGGAAGTGGGTTTCGAGCGGTTGTTCGCGCGCCCAATCAGCGAGACGCACGTCTTTCACGGAGAGGACGGAGCCGGTGCCGCAGGTGGCCACGACAGCCAGCTGACGCTCGCGGGAGCCTTCAGGCCGCTCGACGATGCTGAGGGCGTGCGACTCGAAGGCCGCGGGGTCGCAGCCCAGTTGCGCCGCCAGGGTCGCCTTGAACGCAGCGGCCGATTTCGCGAAAAGCGGCCCGGGCATCAGGACGGCGACGCCATGGGTGGCTGCGGGCGCCCGGCCCGGGCCGCGGAGGCTACGGGAGCAAAGCCGCAGGCAAGGACGAACTGGCCGTGAAGGATGTCCGTCGGTACGCGAAAGGTGGCCGGGGTCTCTCCGCTCACGGCGCTCACGGGGGCGATCACTCGGCGAAGAGCTGCGCGAGGTCCAGCTCGAAGCCGTCCTCGATGAAGCCCGCGTCGTCGCTGGAGAGGATGCTCGCGCCACTGTAGGTGTGCGCATCGCCACCGGGCCGGTGGACGGTCACCGTGCGGTTCCGGGGGCGGACGATCCAGACGCGTTCGGCACCGGCGTCGAAGTACTCTTCGACCTTGCGGGCAACATCGGCTTCGCGGTCTTCGGGCGACATGACCTCGATGGCCAGGGTGGGGGCGCCCGGGACGAAACCGTCAGGAGGAAGGTCGCGAAGCCGCAACGCGCTCAGGAAAGAAACGTCCGGTGCACGAACCGAATCAGGGGCAGTTGCGGTGCGATGCCCCAACTCCACATGGACCTCACCAAGACTGTGTTCATCGACGAATAGGCTCAGCGACTTCACGAGCCGCCCGGCGAGGCGTGCATGCAATCGTCCAACTGGCATTTCTTCGACCACCCTCCCTCTGACGAGCTCCGTGCGCCCGCCGTGGGGAGGCTCGGGGAGTTCCCAGAACTCCTCGGCCGTAAGTAGCGTCTGTGACTTCGGGCTTGCGCTCATACGGGTATGATATCAGTCGCGCGGGAGGCCGAGACCACGGGTCGCGATGATGTTGCGCTGGATCTCGCTCGAACCGCTGTAGATGAGCGGCGAGACGTTCACGAGGTGGCCCTTTTCCATGACGCCGTGCATCGGGGCGTGTTTGGAATCCGGTTCGAGGGCGCCGGCCGGGCCGAGCTGGTTGACGCCGAAGTTGGTGATCCGCGCGGCGAGCTCGGTGGCGAACACCTTGATGACGGACGCCTCGTAGTTCGCCACCCGGCCAGCCTCCTGCATCCAGGCGGTGCGGTAGCTCAGCAGGCGGCCGGTCTCGTTCGCGAGCCACATATCGGCGAGGCGATGACGGAAGATGTCGCGGTAGGCGCCGCCGGGCTTCCGCTCGCGCATGTCGGCGATGAGCATCTCAAGGGTGCGCTGGTTGGCGGCGATGGAAGCAACGTTGGAGCGCTCGAAGTCGAGGAGGGTCATGGCGACGTACCAGCCGTTGTTCTCTTCGCCCACGCGGTTCTTCACGGGGACGCGGACATCCTCGAAGAAAACCTCGTTGAACTCGTGGTAGCCGGCCATATTGACGATGGGGCGGACAGTGATGCCCGGGGACTTCATGTCGGCGAGGAGGAACGAGATGCCCTTGTGCTTTGGCGCATCCGGGTCGGAGCGAACGAGGAGGAAGCACCAGTCGGCGTGGTGAGCGCCGGTGGTCCAGATCTTCTGGCCGTTGACCACGTAGTCGTCTCCGTCGCGGACCGCGCGAGTCTGGAGGCTGGCGAGGTCGCTGCCCGCCCCGGGTTCGCTGTAGCCCTGGCACCAGGTGACCTCGGCGTTGGTGATGCGGGGGAGGTGATCCTTCTTCTGCTCCGGGCTGCCGTGGACGATGAGGGTGGGGCCGATCATGCCCACGTTGAAGACGCGACCGCCGTCGGGTGCGCCGGCGTAGGAGATCTCCTCGCTGAAGATCATCTGCTTGATGTGGGACCAGGCGAGTCCGCCATACTCCTTCGGCCATGCGGGGGCTACCCAGCCCCTGGCGGCAAGCTTCCGCATGAACTCCATCTGCTCGGGCCAGTTCTCCTGGCTGGTGGGGCGAACGGGCCCCGATTCACTGCCCCCGGGGAGAGCATCCTTGAGGAATTCGCGCACCTCAGCGCGGAGGGCGTTGTGTTCTTCAGAGAACTTGAATTCCATCTCGGTTCCTCCCGGTGGCGCTGGCGCCGTGGCTGTTTGCAGATTACCGCAGGGTAAACGCGATGTCGCGCACGGAGGCGGAGGCATCGTTAGACTGGGACGAACACCCAACCAGAGAGAGCAGCATGCTGGAGCCATCAGCGCGCGGGCTGAACATCTTCTTCGATGTAGATAACACCATTATCACGTGGGACGTGAAGCTCCGGCCCGGCGTGCACGAGGTGTTCCAGCAGCTCCGTACCGACGGCCACACCATCTACCTGTGGAGCGGGATGGGCCCGAGGTGGGAGGTGGTGAAACGGTTCGAGCTCCACGAACACATCACCGATTGCTTCTGGAAACCGCTGACCGATCACCATGCGCGGATGGAGCAACTCGGGATACCAGTGTGGCCCGATTATGTCATTGACGACCACGTGGAGATCATCCAGGCGTTTACGGGTCTGCACGTGCCGGAGCCGAAGCTGCCACTCGAACGGGACCGCGAGATGTGGCGGGTGTACGACGAGATCCAGCGGTTCGTCTCCGGGCCGGGGTAGGTGACCGGCATCATCCTCGTCCGGCACGCGATGCCCGAGGTCGTGCGCGGCGTTTCATCAACACTCTGGGAACTCGGCGAGGCAGCGCTGGAGGATTGCGTGCTGCTTGCGCACGCCCTCCCGCAAGAACTGGCCGCGACCGTATTCACGAGCCACCAGCCGAAGGTGAAACAGACCGCCGGTGTGCTGGCGCTCCGGCGCGGGCTCGAGGTGCGGGAGGACGAGCGGCTCCGGGAGGCCGGACAGGGCCCGGGATGGATTGACGACTACCGTGCGGCGGCGGCCAGTTATCTCCGGAGCGGGAGCGTCGGCGAGACGGCCGATTGGGAGCCACGAGAGCGCGTGGTGGAGCGGTTCGCGGCCGGGGTGGAGGCGGCGATTGCCGCCAACAGCCGCTCGGCCGGGGACGTGGTGATCGTGAACCACGGGCTGGCGATGAGCCTGTGGCTCGCCTCACGAGCCGGGATCGACCTCGTGCCATTCTGGCAAGGGCTGACGTTCCCGGATGCCTGGCGGCTGGACCTCGAAACCGGAGCCGTACGCCACCTGTGGATGGGCGGACGGGCGGCCGAGTAGCCGGCCACGAACTGCTACGCGATGACGCCGTTGCCTTCGAGTTGCTGCTTAAGGGACTCGAGCGAGGGGACGGGCTTGCCGTTGAGCGAGTCGAGAGCGTCGATAACGTCGTCGCTGGCGTCTTCCGCGAACGCAAGGTCCACCAGGTCCTGGCGGTCGGGCTGGAGGCCCTGTTCGAAGAGGTGCTTCACGAGGGATTCAACCTCGTTCCAGGGTGCTTTCGCCATGCGGGGTCTCCTTTGGGCCACGGAAAAGGGCGGCCGGGCCGCCCCTTCGGTTGCGGTCGCATTGGGGGGATTACTTCGAGAAGATGTCGCCCTCGAGCGGCTTGCCGTAGTCGACGTAGGGCGGCCAGAGCGTTTCGAGTTCCTTGCGGATGGGGTCGCCCTCGGGGAGGTAGCGCTGGAACTGCGGTTCGACATCGCGGCGCACCCAGCCTTTGCCGATGGTGTCCTGCTTGATCTTGTCCTGGAGGAGCATGATCCCGGTCAGGAGCGACTCGGGGCGGGGCGGGCATCCGGGCACGTAGACATCGACCGGCAGGAGCACATTGACGCCCGGGGTGACGCTGTAGGCGTAGGCGAAGGGCCCGCCCATGGTGGCGCAGCCGCCCATAGCGAGGGCCCACTTGGGCTCGGGCATCTGGAGCCAGATGCGCCGAACGGCGGGGGCCATCTTCCAGGTGACGGTGCCGGGGACGATGAGCAGGTCGGCCTGGCGGGGGGAGGCGCGGAAGATCTCAGCGCCGAAGCGGGCGATGTCGTAGCGCGGGGTGGCGGTAGCGATCATCTCCATGGCGCAGCAGGCGAGACCGAACATGCAGGGCCAGAGCGACGACCGGCGGGACCAGTTGAGAACCTGGTCGACGCTGGTGACGAGGATGTTCTGCTGGACCTCCTCGTCGACATCACTATCGAGTCTGAGAGGGAGGGGCTGGTAGACCTTGTTTGCCTGTGGCATTGCTCGTGCAGTCTATCACAAAGGCCCTGCGCGAACGCGAGGGCGGGGCTCTGAGGGCGGTGGTTGGACCGGCCGCTAGCGCGAGCGGCTCATGTGGACCTGGCCATCGTTGATGGGCTCATCGATGTAGAGGTCGCCGTTGCGGATCTTGATGTTGTAGCCACAATCGGGGTTAGTGCAGACCCAGGCCTTGAAGTGGATAGGCGCGCCCTGGCTGCCGAAGTCAGAAAACGGCACAAGATCGCCGTAATCGCACTTACGGCATTTCGGAAACTGGTACATCCCACCCTCCCCAATATCGGCGCGGATGGTACGCAAGAATTCGCGTCGGGGCAATCAACTCGTATGCGAACGGCTTGTTGGCCTTAGTTCGCGCTACGCCCCGGCTGTTGCCTTCGCTGCTTTCTTCATGTCGGCAAGCAGCAGGTCCATGTCTTCCTGCGGGATTTCGTGGAGGTTGCCCTGATAGGCAAGGGTCCAGTTGGCGCGGGGCCAGCGCTGGGTCCACTGGAAGCGATCGTGGTAGGGCTCGGCGTCGAGCCACCGGTCGTCTTCGAGGATGACCACCGGTTCGATGTCGCAGCGGTAGGGGTAGATCTCGTTCGGCTTCTTATCGCTCTGCCAGATGCGGGTCTGTTCCTCGACGACGTTCGAGGTGATGCGGCAGATGGCGGCCAGCTGCTTCCGGCCCGTGACGTAGAAGGCGAGGAGGTCGCCCGGCTGGATGCTGTTGGCCATGTTGCGGCGGGTACTCTTGAAGCCGTGACGGGTGAAGCCCATCTCGCGGGTCTTGCCGAAGATCTCGGGGCCGCCCACGACGATCCAGTTGCGTGCCATCTCTGCCTCCGTGCGCTCGGTCTGGCCGCTGCTCAGGGCGACCAGCTTCCAGTGTAGCCGCGGAGCAGGACATCCGGGGCAAGGGGTTCGATGACTGGCTCTCGTAGTTCGAGCGCCAAGGGCAGCGTCCCTGCAGGGAGCAGCGGGATGCCGTTCCCGAGGATTCGGGGGGCGATGTAGGCGTGGACTTCATCAACCAGGTCATTCGCGAGGAGGGCCGCGTGGACGGTCGGCCCGCCTTCGGCAATCAGCGAGACGATGTTTCGCTGCCCGAGCGCCAACAGCAACTGCTCGAGGTCGATCCCCGTCGTGTCTTCTTCCAGTTCGAGGACGGTCACCCCCCGCTGCTGGAGCGACTCCTTCCAGGGGCGGGGGCTTGCAGGCGCGGTGGCGACGATGGTGGCGGTGCTGCCGCCGAACACACGAGCCGTGACTGGAGACCGGCCGCGGCTGTCGAGCACCACACGGACCGGTTGGCGGGAGGCGGCGGTGCCGCCGGGCCGGGCGGTCAGTGCGGGGTCATCGGCCAGGACGGTGCCGCTGCCGACGAGGATGGCATCCACACGGTCGCGGTCCTGGTGGACACGTTCAACGGCGGCGGGCCCGGTGAGCCACCGAACCCCTGCCTGCGGTGCGCCGACCATCCCGTCGAGGCTGACAGCGAACTTCGCGATGACGTACGGCCGGCCCGAATTGCGAAAGCGGAGGTAAGGCCGGAGCAGCCCGGTAATGACAGCGGCACCGTCGCCCACCTCGACTTCTATCCCCGCCGCGCGGAGGCGGGCCACGCCATGTCCGCCCACGTGGGGATCGAGGAGGCCAACGACGACTCGGGTCACACCCGCGGCAATGATCGCATCGGAGCATGGCGGCGTGCGCTTGCCTTCGAAGGGGACGCAGGGTTCGAGGGTTGTATAGAGCGTGGCACCGGCGGCATCGACGTTGGCGAGGGCCGCCGCCTCGGCATGGGCGCCGCCATAGGGCTCGGTCGCTCCGACCGACACGACCGTGCCGTCGCGGACAAGGGCGGCGCCGACCCAGGGGTTGGGGCTCGTGCGGCCACGGGCGGCTCGCGCCGCCGCGATCGCGGCCTGCATGGGGAGCGAAGGCTCGTTCACGGCCATCAGCGTAGCGGAATCGGGCGCCGGCGCGGCAGCGGGAGCCTCAAGGGGCCATGAACCAGCTTCCGGCGATGGTGGCGAAGCGGTTCGGCTGTTCAAGGTTGGCGAGGTGGCCCGCGTCGAGGATCGTCTTGGCTTCGGCCCACTCGAGCTGGTTCCTCCAGACCTGGCCGTAGGCCGGCGGCACGAAGCGGTCCCCGGCGCCGGTGACGACGATCGTGTGCGCTTTGATGCGCGGCAGCCGCTTGATCACGCCGGTATCGGGGAGGGGCCAGAGGAACTTCGCGGCCGCCTTCAGGTCCTTCATCTCCTGCACGTAGTTCTCCAGCGGGTCCACCGTCCCATCCCGGAGAATGAGCTTCTCGCGCCGGGCGGGATCCGCGAAGAGGATTTCGGTCGCGCGCATGGGGTTCTGGGCAAATGGGTCTTCGCCGCCGAGCTCTTCGGTCCAGATGCCCACCGGGTTGGCGAGCACCAGCTTCCGGACACGATCGGGCCGGATGGCGGCGAGCTCCGCCGCGATCCACGCACCGATCGAATGGCCGAGCACGTGCACCTGCTCAAGCCCGAGGTAGTCGAGGAAGTCGACGTAGTGGAGGACCAGGTCGAGGCCATCGTCGATCTCTTCAAGGCCCTCGGAAGGCCCCCAGCCCGGGTGGTACGGGGCGATGACGTCGAAGCGCGTGGCGATCTCGGCGATGGCCGGCTCCCAACCCTGGAGACCGGCGAGGTGGTGAAGGTACAGCACCGGTGCGCCGGCACCTCCCCGGAAGTAGTGGACCGGTGCCTTGCCGGGGCGGATGACTGCGGTCAGCTGTTCCATCGTCGCTACCCT
>JAANMV010004467.1_pt1 | contig 10984 bp, 11 predicted proteins | sample 7279661 | NCBI WGS metagenome assembly JAANMV01 (sample SAMN14094540, study PRJNA606508) | bioreactor metagenome | isolation source: A lab-scale SPAN reactor treating ammonium-rich wastewater day 121 | place: Ireland: Galway | collected 2017-05-16 | reverse complement strand
AGGATTGAATCGTATCTCCATTTTTAACTTTTAGTGCTTCACCTTTTCCGGGAATAATATTGATAATCATGTTGCCCACCAAACCATCCGAACTAATCGTAGCAATCGCATTTTTCTTGATGTGTTCCATAATTTTGTTATCAATAATCATATGAACACTAATAGTGGTATCGTTAATCATTTTGATTTCTTTAACGGTACCAATGTCTATTCCAGCATAACGAACGTTGTTTCCAGGTTGCAATCCGTTTACATTGACAAAAGTGGCTTTCAAATGTGAGGTATTACCAAACATATTTTGCTTGTTTCCAATGAAATAAATGGCAGCTAAAAACACTAAAGTGCCTATAATGACAAAGATTCCGAGTTGTATTTTTTGAGAATTGGTTTTTTCCATTACTAAAACTATTTAAAAAATGCTTGCACTTTTGGATCGGTTGAACTGGCTAATTCGTCAAACGTTCCTTCTATATAATTAACGCCATCTATCAATAAAATCATCCGATTCGCAATGACTTTCGCGCAATCTACATCATGCGTAATGATAATCGAAGACGTGTTGTATTGTTTTTGTATCGAATTCATCAAAAGTACAATTTCTTTTGACGTAATTGGGTCTAAACCGGTTGTAGGTTCGTCGTATAGGATGATTTTGGGTTTTAAAATCAAGGTTCTGGCCAAAGCAATTCTTCGCTTCATACCGCCCGAAAGTTCGTTAGGCATCAAATCAATTGCATGAGCTAAACCTACGCTTTCCAAAGCTTCCATAACCAAAGGAGTCGTATCTTCAATAACGCCAAATTTTTTCGTGTGACGACGCAAAGGAAATTCCAAATTTTCTCTAACGGACATCGAATCGTACAAAGCGCTTCCTTGAAATAAAAACCCGATTTCGGTGCGTAATTCGTCCAAATCTTCTTGTTCAAGTTTGTTGATTTCTTCATTCATGACTAAAATAGAACCGCTATCAGGTTGTTCTAGTCCAATCACACATTTAATCATCACCGATTTTCCCGAACCTGATTTTCCCATCACCACTAAATTTTCTCCTTCAAAGAGTTCCAAATTGAAACCATTCAAAACCACATTGCTGCCAAATTGTTTGTGCAAATCTTTAATGGTGATAATCGCATTTTTCGTTGGAGTTGTCATGGCTATAAATCGTAAAAAATGTTTGTTACAAAAACCGCTACAAAGTCAATAATAAAAAGCAACATCGAAGTGTAAACTACTGCTGCATTTGCTGCTTTTCCTACGCCAGCCGTACCTTTTTTACAGTTATAACCTTTGTAGCAACCCACTAAACCAATCGCAAACCCAAAAAAGAACGTTTTGATGGTAGCCGGCACAATATCGCTGTATTCTAAAATATTAAAAACCTGATTGAAATATAAGGTAAACGACACATTTCCTTTGATGTTTTCTACTAAATACGAACCGTAAATCGCAATGAAATCGCCCACGATTACTAATAATGGCAACATTAAAGTAGTCGCTAAAATTCGTGTAATGACTAAATATTTAAAAGGATTGGTTCCCGAAACTTCCATGGCATCAATTTGTTCGGTTACTTTCATGGAACCTAATTCGGCACCAATTCCTGAGCCAATTCTTCCAGCGCAAATTAAAGCGGTAATGATGGGACCAATTTCACGAATAATAGAAACACTCACCATAGACGCCATCCAAGAAACGGCACCAAATTCCTGCAAAGTAGGACGCGATTGTAAGGTAAATACCAAACCAATGATAAAACCCGTAACGCTCACTAACAATAAGGAGCGATTTCCAATATAAAAACACTGACGTAAGAGTTCTTTGAATTCGTAAGGCGGTTTCCAAAATTCTTTGAAAAAACGCCCTGCAAAGTAGGAGAGTTCGCCCACTTCGATGAGGAAGTTTTGTAAAGCTTCAGTAAGATTGTCAAAATATTTTTTCATGAAGCATCCTAATTACAATCAAATATAGTGATTTTTAGTCAGATAAAATAGGATGTTTGTAAGAGTTGTAGTAAAAAATAAGAGTTGTGGTGGAGTTGGATTTTGGGTATGGATTATGAATTTATACTATCGGATGGTGATTTTCTTTCTTTAATATTTATAATTATGAATAATAAATATGAAATTATAAAAATTGTTAATGGAATTTGAAATGCTAGATAATCAAATTTTTCAATTCCAACTTGTAGCAACCTACTTAACAACGGTGACAACATTAAAATAAAACTTACAATTGTGATGAGAATTTTATTCTTCCATTTAGAAAAATTTAATATTACTCCTATAATTCCTAATATTGCGAAAATTTGGTCAATATTTCCAAAATCAAAGATTGTAAAAACTAACCACAGAATGAATGGAATTCCAATCATTTCTCCAGCAAGTATTATAAATAAATAGGATATTATTGATATAATTCTTGAGATGTTTTTCATTCTTATTAAATATTTATTTCTCTAGATTTAAATAAATAATTTAACTAACAAACCAACAGGTAATATTGAAATCATCCAAATCCAGTAATAAGTGATTATTTTATTATGTTCAGAAACTGACTTTTTAATATTCTCATCATTTGATTTGTCTTCTATAGGTAAAGGAGTCCTAAATTGAAATGACCCAGCGAACCAACCTCCGCCATCATTAACCCAAAGACCACCAAGATTTTCAACATATTCTGGTTCTATCTTTCGTTTTAATTCTAAAAATACTTTATATTTTACGTAAGCAGTTATTAAAAGTATGAGAGCTGTAGTTATGTAAACTATTACTAGGCAAAGAATTATGATTTCTTTATTAGTCATTTTTTCTAATATGGTTATATCAACTAATTAGTTTCAAATATAATCAATTTTTCTTACAAACCCTTTCCAGCATATCAACAAAAAATCCGACCTGCTTTCACAAATCGGATTTAATCTATATTCTAAAATCTATTTTATTTATTCTAAAGACTACAAGTGAATTACTTCACCGTAAGCATCAGCAACCGCTTCCATAACCGCTTCACTCATCGTTGGGTGAGGGTGAACTGCTTTCAAGATTTCGTGTCCTGTAGTTTCTAATTTACGGGCTACAATTGCTTCTGCAATCATATCAGTAACACCGGCACCAATCATGTGGCAACCTAACCATTCACCGTATTTCGCATCAAAAATTACTTTTACAAATCCGTCAGGCGTTCCAGCTGCTTTTGCTTTTCCTGAAGCTGAGAATGGGAATTTACCTACTTTGATTTCGTATCCTTTTTCTTTCGCTTGCTTTTCTGTCATTCCCACAGAAGCAATTTCTGGAGTTGCATACGTACAACCTGGAATGTTTCCGTAATCTAATGGCTCAACGTGTAAACCTGCAATTTTCTCCACACATAAAATACCTTCAGCAGAAGCAACGTGCGCTAAAGCTTGTCCTGGCGTTACATCACCAATAGCGTAGTAACCTGGAACGTTTGTTTGGTAATAAGCGTTAACTAAGATTTTATCTCTATCGGTAGCAATACCCGTTTCTTCTAATCCGATGTTTTCGATGTTGGTTTTAATTCCAACCGCTGATAATAAGATATCCGCTTCTAAAACTTCTTCTCCTTTTGCAGTTTTAACGAATGCTTTTACGCCGTTTCCAGAAGTATCAATTCGTTCCACAGAAGAATTTGTCATTACGTTGATTCCTGCTTTTTTCAACGAACGCTCAAATTGTTTTGAGATGTCTTCGTCTTCTACTGGAACTACGTTTGGCATGAATTCTACAATCGTAACTTCAGTTCCCATTGCGTTATAGAAATGAGCAAACTCAACTCCAATCGCACCAGAACCAACAACAATCATTTTCTTTGGTTGTTCAGGTAATGTCATTGCTTGACGGTATCCGATTACTTTTTTACCATCTTGTGGTAAGTTTGGTAATTCGCGAGAACGTGCTCCTGTTGCAATGATGATATGATCTGCTGAATATTCAGTAACTTTTCCGTCAGCAGCAGTAACGTCAACTTTTTTACCTGGTTTTACTTTTCCAAAACCATCAATAACGTCGATTTTGTTTTTCTTCATTAAGAATTGAACACCTTTGCTCATTCCTTCTGCTACGTCACGAGAACGTTTTACAACTGCATTGAAGTCTTTATCAAATTCTTTAACGGTTAATCCGTAATCTGAAGCATGTTTTAGGTAATCAAAAACTTGAGCCGATTTTAATAATGCTTTCGTTGGGATACAACCCCAATTCAAACAAATTCCACCCAAATTTTCTTTTTCGATAACGGCTACTTTGAAGCCTAATTGTGATGCTCTAATAGCAGTTACATAACCACCAGGACCACTTCCTAAAACTATGATATCGTATTTCATTTTTAAAAGTATTTCAGTTTTATTTATAAGTTGCGAATTTAAGGAATTAATTTAAAACAAGTGCAAGGTCAAGAACAATTTCAAGGACAAATTCAAAATCAATTTCAAAAAGTAAAACGTCTCTGTGTAGCTCTATCAACACTAAGTGAATCAAAAAAATCTCGGTGAATCTCTGTGTAGGATTTAACCACAAAGAACACAAGTAAAGCACAAGGAACACAAAAAAATCAGCTATTATCCGTTCAATCTGTGTTATCCGCGTTCTAAAAACTTATCACTAGTTCAAGAGATGCTTAGCAGCATGACAAACGTTGCGTATAACTTGAAACCTGAAACCTGAAACTCGTAACTATTCAACTTCAACTGCAAACTGCGAATCATACAACTTCTTGTAATATCCATTTGCTTTAGTAACTAATTCTTGATGCGTGCCTTGTTCCACAATTTGACCTTTGTCCATTACAATAATCTTACTTGCATTAACAATAGTTGCCAAGCGATGTGCAATAACTATAGAAGTTCTATCCTTAGTAATAGTTTCCGTAGCTTTTTGAATTAATTCCTCAGAATGCGTGTCGATTGATGAGGTTGCTTCATCCAAAATTAAAATACTTGGATTGCTTACATACGCTCTCAAAAAGGCAATCAATTGGCGCTGTCCAGAAGAAAGCATCACTCCGCGTTCTTTTACGTTGTAATCGTAGCCTTCAGGTAAAGACATAATGAAATCGTGCACGCCAATTTTCTTAGCTGCAGTGATAACATCTTCTCTTGTAATGGCTTCGTTATGAAGAGTAATGTTGTGATAAATAGTATCGGCAAACAAGAAAACATCTTGTAAAACAATAGCAATTTGCTTGCGAAGACTTTCTAAAGTATATTCGTTAATATTGTGATTGTCAATCGTAATTTTACCTGAATTGATTTCGTAAAAACGATTCAATAAATTGATAATAGTCGATTTTCCAGCACCCGTACTTCCCACAATAGCGATAGTTTCACCAGGTTGAACTTCTAAATTAATGCCTTTTAAAACTTCTTCATCTTTGATGTAGCTAAAACGAACGTCTTTCAACTGAATAAATCCTTTAAAATGAGTCGCTTCAACTGTTCCTTTATCTTGAACGTTTTCGTCTTTTTCTAAAATTTCGAACACTCTATCAGCGGCAATAATTCCCATTTGCATCACGTTAAATTTATCCGCAATTTGACGCAATGGATTAAATAACATGTTGATTAACATGGTGTAAGCGAACAAATCTCCAACAGTAGTCAACGTATCACCGTTCATAATGGAAACTCCTGCGTAATACACAATTGCTCCTAAAGTCAAGGAAGAAACAATATCCGCAATAGGGAAGAAGATGGAGTTGTAAAGAATGTTTTTCAACCAAGCCACATTGTGTTTCTGATTGATTTCTTTGAATTTCTCTAATTCAATCGCTTCTCTGTTAAACAATTGTACGATTTTCATTCCGGTTAAACGTTCTTGAACGAAAGTATTTAGATTCGCAATTTCGTTTCTAACTTCGTTAAATGCGACTTTCATTTTCTTTTGGAAAACATCGGTAGCGTAAATTAAAACTGGCATTGCAGCTAAGACAATCAATGATAATTTCCAGTTCATGAAGAACATGATACCTAAAATTACTATCATTTTCAGTACATCACTCACAATCATAAACAATCCTTGACTGAAAATACTAGCAATCGATTCAATATCCGAAACCGAACGCGTTACTAATTTCCCAACAGGTTCATTATCAAAATACTTCATTTTAAACGAAGTAATGTGATGGAATAATTTATCACGAATGTCTTTAATAATGTCTTGTCCGAGCCAGTTTGCCCAATACGTAAAGTAAAATTGCGCCAATACTTCTAATAAAAGCACCACTGCCATTAAAACTACGTATAAAAGTAATCCGTGTTTGTCTTCGGGTTTTATGTATTCGTCAACCGTTTGTTTTAATAAATATGGTCGCGCTGCAGCAAAAATAGAAAGTAAGATAGCCCAAACGATCACCCAATTGAACCTTTTTTGGTAAGGCTTCGCATAGTGTAATACTTTTTTTAGTGAATTGGATTTGATGAGCTTCATTTATCTATTTTCTATATTCTGTGTTCTATTTTCTAAAATCTATTTTCTGTCTTCAATATACGGATACCTAACATTCACCAAATACAAACCATGTGCTGGAACTGAAAATCCGGCTTTTCCTCTGTTTTTACTTTCGATAATCGTTCTTAAATCAGCAACTTCTATTTTACCTAAACCAATATTTACCATAGTTCCAACAATTGCTCTTACCATATTGCGCAAAAATCGATCGGCGGTGATGGTAAAGATAAGCTGATTTCCCGATTGTTTCCAATGCGCTTCCGAAATTTTACAATTAAAGGTATTCACATCGGTATGTACTTTCGAAAAACACTCAAAATCAATGTATTCGAATAATATTTTACATGCTTCATTCATTTTATCCAAATCCAAATGATGCGAATGATACCAACTGCCATCGGTAATAAACGCATCTTTAAAAATGTGCATATAATATTCGTAAGTTCTCGAAGTCGCATCAAAACGCGCGTGAGCATCTTCGGTAACTTTAAAAATACGATACACGACAATCGATGGCGGTAAAAACGAATTCAATTTGTGTGACCAATAGTCGGATTCTAATTCCAATTCGGTTTCAAAATGAGCATACATTTGTTTGGCATGCACGCCTGAATCGGTTCTTCCGGCACCTACAATTGCGATAGTTTCTCTGAAAAGGGTAGAAAGTGCCTTTTCCAAAGTTTCCTGTACCGAAGCGGCGTCAGGCTGACTCTGAAATCCGTGGAAGTTTTTTCCGCTGTAGGCAAATTCTATAAAATATCTCAAAATTGGGTGTTCGGTTTTCTTAAATAGCTTGCAAATTTACAAAATTCAAAAGTAAAGTTCCTTTCAAATTGTGATAATAAAAACTTAATTTTGTCATATGAAGAAAATTCTTTTGTTATCCGATACGCACAGTCACATTGATGATGCCATTTTGAAATATGTTAACCAAGCCGATGAAGTTTGGCATGCTGGCGATATTGGTGATTTAGCAGTTACAGATGCCATAAAAAAACTAAAACCACTTCGAGGCGTTTATGGTAATATTGACGATGATAAAGCTAGAATGGAGTTTCTTTTGAATAATCGATTTTTCTGTGAAGGTGTTGATGTTTGGATTACGCATATTGGCGGTTATCCTGATAAATACAATCAGACGATACGTGCTGAAATTACTAAAAATCCTCCGAAACTATTCATTTGTGGTCATTCGCACATTCTAAAAGTACAATTCGATAAGAAGTTGAATTTGCTACACATGAATCCAGGCGCTTGTGGGAAATATGGTTTTCACCAAGTACGAACTATGCTACGCTTTGAAATCGATGGCGACAAAATTCAAAATTTAGAGATTGTTGAGTTAGGGAAGAAGTAGTTTAAAACTTCAAAATTCGTTGTTCCAAGTTCGTTGTTCATCTGTTTAAAACAAAAAAATCCGAAACTTTCGAATCGGATTTTTCACGCACTAATAAACTAAGATGATAGGTTTATCGTAATCGATCAACAGATTTTACGAGATCTTCGTCCTTTTTTATTGCCTTGTTGGCCAAGACTAATAAAACGATAGAAATTGCAGGAAGAAACATCCCAATACCCTTCTCAGAAACCATAGTTTCTCCGGATAAGTTTAGCGAGCGATACACAAAAAATCCTAGTAAAATAAAGTTAAATATCATGTTCAATCTGTTTAACACAAATTGATGTTGTCTCTTTTTAAAATTGATAATACTATAAACCGCTAATAAAGCCGAAATAACAAATAGGATAATGTATAACAAAGAGGAAGTAAAAAACACTTCTTTTTTATCAGTTGTTGTCCATAAAGAAAATACAAATGGCAAAGCGCCCATCGCAATTGCGCTGATAGCCATGTAAACCGTTTGAATTCTTTGTATCATTTCGAGTTGATTTGTTGAGCAAAAATAGTATTTCTTTTCAATTAAAACTATTGTTATATCCAAATTTATTCGTATTATTGCATTGTATTAGTCGTAAGTACTTCATTCTGCGACACCTTACACCTCAAAAAAAATCTATCATTTTTTTGTTTTAACCCTATCAACAATTTTATTCAACTTATATCCATGTTTGATATTGAAGTATTAAAGGAGATGAAACTCTCTGATTTGCAAGAGATTGCAAAAGTTGCGAAAATTAATAAATACCGTTCGCTAAAAAAAGACGATTTGGTATATATGATTTTAGATTTGCAAGCAGCTAAACCAGAAGTTATTAAATCAGATTTAGCTCCTGAACCAACGGCAGATAAGCCAAAAGAAAAAAGAGCACGAATTGCTCCAAAAAAAGAAATTGCGAAAGCATCAGAAGTTAATAAAGACTTGTTTTCCGAACCTGTAAAATCAGAAGTTCCACAACCAGAGAAGAAAGAAAAAGAAGAAGTTTCTGAATCAGCTCCAAAACAAAACCCAAAACAACCTCGTAAAGAGTTCAAAAACAAGAAACCTTTACCAGAAACTAAAAATGAAGTAATTACTTCAGAAGAAAAAGCAACTACCGAAGCCATTGCTGCCGAAACTACTCCAAAAGAAAAGATTCAGCCTAAAAATCCAAATCACAAGGCCAATCAAAATAATCCCAACCATCCTGATTACAAGAAGAACGTTGCACCAGAAGCATCTAATGGTAATAATGGGAACACCAATAAAAATCAAAACCCACATCAGAATAAAAAACCAAATTTCAGAGAGCCTGATTATGAGTTCGACGGAATTATCGAAAGTGAAGGTGTTTTAGAAATGATGCCAGATGGATACGGATTTTTACGTTCATCAGATTATAACTATTTAGCGTCTCCTGATGATATTTATTTGTCAACGTCTCAAATTCGTTTGTTCGGATTAAAAACTGGAGATACCGTAAAAGGAGTGGTGCGCCCTCCAAAAGAAGGAGAAAAATACTTCCCATTAGTAAAAGTATTGAAAATTAACGGTCACGATCCACAAGTTGTGCGTGATAGAATTTCATTCGAACATTTAACTCCGGTTTTCCCAACAGAAAAATTCAACTTAGCAGAACGTAATAGTACGGTTTCAACGCGTATTATTGATTTGTTTTCACCAATTGGAAAAGGGCAACGTGGTATGATAGTAGCCCAACCAAAAACGGGTAAAACGATGTTGTTGAAAGATGTTGCCAATGCTATTGCTGCCAATCATCCAGAAGTTTATCTAATTGTTTTATTAATTGATGAACGTCCGGAAGAGGTAACCGATATGCAACGCAGCGTTCGTGGTGAAGTTATTGCTTCTACTTTCGACAGAGAACCACAAGAACACGTTAAGATTGCTAATATCGTATTAGAAAAAGCAAAACGTTTGGTAGAATGTGGTCACGATGTTGTAATTTTATTAGACTCAATTACACGTTTAGCAAGAGCTTATAACACAGTACAACCAGCTTCTGGAAAAGTATTGAGTGGTGGAGTAGATGCAAATGCGTTACAAAAACCAAAACGTTTCTTTGGAGCAGCGCGTAATGTAGAAAATGGTGGTTCGTTAAGTATCATCGCAACAGCATTAACAGAAACCGGTTCTAAAATGGACGAAGTTATCTTCGAAGAATTCAAAGGAACAGGAAACATGGAATTACAGTTGGACAGAAGAATTGCCAACAAACGCATTTTCCCTGCAATCGACTTGGTTTCTTCAAGTACGCGTCGCGACGATTTGTTATTAGACGAAAATACCATTCAAAGAATGTGGATTATGCGTAAATACTTAGCCGATATGAACCCAGTAGAAGCTATGGATTTCATCCACGACCGTTTCAAGAAAACAAGAAACAACGAAGAATTCTTAATTTCAATGAATGAATAAAATTAGAAACTCCGATGAAAATCGGAGTTTTTTTTATGGGTTTTACAAATGAGTTCTTTGTAATATTCTATCTATAATAATTTGATAGTGATATAAGCAACCAAATAAGTAATGAAAAGTAGAAAAATAATATTTCTAGACCATCTTTCTTTTATTTGTTCTTCTTCTAACTTTGTTTTACAAAATTTAATCAACAACCACCAAAGAAAGCCTCCAATATCTGAAAAATCTTCAAATCTCATTTTTAATTATATTTGATTACTTCAACCTTTGTAAAACTCCTTTTCGTTTTACAATGTTCTTGTAATCCCATTGAATTTCTTTTGCTTTTTGAAGACAAGTTTTTAAATTGGTTGTGTCGATTTCGTTAACCGAATTATAAAAAATAGAAGCGTCTTGAAATTTTCCTCCTAAAACATTGAGTTTAGTTTCTTCAAACGATTTTCCACTCCAAAATAGTAATCGAATGCCTTTCTTTTGTTTACTATAACCTACAATCGGATTGCCATCTAAAAACCAAACCGGATGTGCATGCCAAATTTTATTTTCAGCTTCAGGTAGATAGAAGTTGATTTGTTCTGCTAATGCATTGCAAATCAATTGGCCGTTGTCGAAGTCGCGGGCAGAGGCGGTGAGGGGAATGAGGGCCAGCAGCAACAGCAGCGCCGCCGCCAGCAAGATATTTCGTTTGCTAAACATGGG
>JAANMV010004466.1_pt1 | contig 10985 bp, 9 predicted proteins | sample 7279661 | NCBI WGS metagenome assembly JAANMV01 (sample SAMN14094540, study PRJNA606508) | bioreactor metagenome | isolation source: A lab-scale SPAN reactor treating ammonium-rich wastewater day 121 | place: Ireland: Galway | collected 2017-05-16 | reverse complement strand
GCCGTGATTACCGAATCGAGCGAGAAGACGATGTCCAACAGTGCAATCTGCAGCAACACCATGCCGAGGCTGGCTTGGACCGTCGGCGCCGCATGTTCTTCCACACCTTCCAGGCTGTTATGAATCTCGTGCGTGGCCTTCGCCATCAGGAACAGGCCGCCCCCGATCAGGATCAGGTCGCGGCCGGAGATGCCCTGTCCCAGCACCGTCACCCAGGGTTTGGTCAATCCCATGACCCACGAAATGGAAAACAGGAGCGCCAGGCGCGCCAACATGGCCAGGCCCAGACCCATCTTCCTGGCGAGGGCCCGCTGCGCCTCCGGCAACCGGCCCACGAGGACGGAGATGAAGATAATGTTATCGATCCCCAGCACGATCTCCAGCGCGGTCAGAGTTCCGAGCGCGATCCACACTTCCGGATTGGCCAGCCAGTCCAGCATCAGAGACTCCCTGTAGTAGAAAAACGACCGACGAGTCGGCCGGTCATGAACGGATAGACCGCATAGCGAGGTGACAGGCAGTCTACCCCGGTGGGCCTATCGGCGCAATCAAAACGTCGCGGGCGATGGGGAGCGGCTAGACCGGATCTTCGGGAGGGGACGGGTGTTGATGCAAGGTTTCGAGAAACAGCAGATTCAGATCTTGCGTCATCAGGTTGACCTGCGTCTTGAGCAGGCCCAGCATCTCGCTGCGATGCCGTAATTCGTTGATGCGGTAGATACCTCCTCGACCGAAATAGAGTTCCGTCAGACGTTGCTCCTGCTTGGAACCGGGCTTGCCGAGGCGAGGGCGCCAGTTGCCGATGATGTGGTCGCGGCGGGTCCGTTTGCCGTTGGGGCGGATGGAGCTGTTCAAGTAGCGCCAGACCGGTTGCGGAAATTGCTCGCTGGTCCGGTCGTTGTGCCAGATGTCGGCCATGAGGTTGCGCCCGTGCTTAAATTCATAGGCCTGATCGCCGCCCAGCGCCGCCACGCCGAAGCCCAACGCGGCCACGCTTCCCGACAGGTCGATAATACCTGATAGGACCTCCGAGCCCAGGAGTAGGAATGTTCCGGCGAAGACTCCGGAAATAGAGTCGGCCAGAATGGCCATGATTGTCCGACCCTGTTGGATGTCGTTGCGAACCTCTTCGAGTTGCGAAGCCAGGTCCTCCGCCCGCTCCTTTTCGCACTCCAACTCGGCCGCAATGCTGTTCGCCTCGAACAGCGCCAACAGCAACCGATCGGACAGTTCCTGGCGCACAGCAAGGGACCGCAAGGATGCGCCGTCCAGGCCGCGGGCCATGTCACCTTCCAGCAATTGGAACTCCGCCAGCAAATCGTGCACCCCGATGATGGCGGCGATTTCCCTGGCTCGCGGCGAGAAACGCACGGAGTCGATCGTATCGCTTGCGGTGGTCGTCGAGGTCCGGTCGATGCGATAGCCGCTGTTGACCGGAGGATGACCGACGACCTGTGTGGGCGGATTGGTGGTGGGAACGCAGTGGCTTTCAGTGATGTCATCGTCCTCGCCGTCGGCCGCCCTGATGTGTGGTCCGCCGGCGCAGCCCTGCAGGAGGGCGACGGAGAGACAACCGGCGAGGATGTAACGAGAAATTCCAACGGCCATGCGTATGACTGACGACAAGCGGACGAGGCGTACCGACAGGGCAACACCACTTGACGAAGGTACAGGATCAACATGAAAGCCGTATGAAAAGAAGATGAATGGTCGATGAAGTTTTGCGGCGGGCGGCGGCAGGCCTGCCCGACGAGGGCCGACCTGGCACCGCCCATGCGGTGGGTCAGACCGATCCGCGTTTCAAGAAGTCGGGCCGGTCCCGGATGGCGACCATCTTCACCAGATCGCGGATCGAGAGCACCCCCAGCACCTTGTCATGTTCGGTGACGGCGAGGTGCCGCACCCGTTTCGCAGCCATACGTTCGCTGGCATCGCGAATCGTGCGGTTCACGTCGATGTCCAGCAGCGGCGAATTCATCACGGCGCCGACCCGGATCGCCTGCGGATCGAGTTGGTAGGCGAACACTTTTCGAACCAGATCCGCCTCGGTCACGATGCCCACCAACTCCTCCGCCTCCATGACGAACAGGGCTCCGATGTGTTTGTCGGCCATGCGCTGCGCCGCCGAGAGCGCGGTTTCGTGGCTTCCGATCGTCTCCACGGCGGTCTTCATCAACACGCTCAGCGGGCGGTAGACATCGTTGAGCGACTGGACCGGTCCGCCGTCGGCCTCGACGAAATACCGTACAAGATCGCGGACCGACGTCACGCCGAGCACGTCCGTGCCCTCCACGACGACCAGGTGACGGACCTTCTTGGATTCCATCAGCTGGCTGGCGTCGAGCATCGGTCGATCGGGCGCGATGGTGACGAGCGGGCTGCTCATGATGGTGCTCATGTCCGTGCAGGAGGGGACGAGCCCACGGGCCAGCACCTTGCTCACCAGGTCGCTTTCGGTGACGATGCCGGTAATCCGACAATCGTGGTGCGGACGGTCGAACGCCTCGATCAAGACCGAGCCGATGCTGCGGCTCCGCATCCGTTCGGCGACGGTCACGACGGAGGTATCCTGCGGGAGGACTTCCAGTTGGCGATGCATGTACTCACTGACGCGGGGATGCGGTGCGGTCATGGGCGCTCCTTTCTGTAGATCGATCGTCTGTCATGCGTGAGGTCGTCCCGGTTGCGGCATGGCGGTGAAGGCGCGCAGTCGGGCCGCGGCGATTTTGCGGGTCTCTTCGGCCAAAAGGAGGCCGATCGCCCCCAGGATCAAGGTCCCGAAGATCCAGGCCGGCAGTGGCGCGGTGCCGAATACCATATGGCCAAGCGGACTGTAGGTCAACAGGAGGAGGAGGGTCACTTCGACGGCCACGCCGAGGAGGATCAGCAGATTGCTGAACCAGCCGAGCCGGAACGCCGACAGCCGTTCGGAGCGGCAGGCGAATACATTGGCGACTTGCGCCACGACGATTCCGGAGAGGGTTACGGTGGTGGCCTCCCGATAGAGGGCGGAGTTCCAATCCAGCGGATCGCCCCAGGACCAGCCCTGCCGGAAGAGGTAGAGGAAAAATCCGCCCATGGCGATCGCAGCCTCGATCATTCCGAGAAATCCATAGGCGCGCAGGAGCAGATCCCGGCTGAGTAGGCGCTCTGTCTTCGGCCGGGGCGGGTCGTTCATGATACCCGGTTGCGGCGCTTCGGCAGCCAGGGCCAAGGCCGGCACCATGTCGGTCCCGAGATCAACGGCAAGGATCTGGGGGACGGTCAGGGCCAGGGGCGCAGACGAGAGCCCGAATGCCAGATAGGGCACAACTTCCGGGACGTTGCTGGCCAGCACGTAGGTCACGAACTTGCGGATGTTCGTATAGACGGTCCGGCCCTCCTCGATGGCGTTGACGATGGTGGAAAAATTGTCGTCGAGCAGGATCATCGAGGCCGTTTCCTTGGCGACATCCGTGCCGGCAATGCCCATGGCGATGCCGATGTCGGCTTGCTTGAGAGCCGGTGCATCGTTGACACCGTCGCCGGTCACGGCGACGACCTCTCCCATGGCCTTGAGCATCGCGACGATGCGGAGCTTATGCCGCGGCGCCATGCGCGCAAAGACGGGATCCGCCTCACCGGGCGCGGTGGGGGTGAGCAACTGCCGCAGTTGCTCGTCGCTGTGGCGATCGAGCTGCAGGCCTTCGATCACCGGGACGAAGCCTCCTGGGGCGGGAGAAGCAGCGTCCGGGGCCAATCCGATGCGGCGCGCGATGGCCAGGGCGGTCAGCGGATGGTCCCCCGTGATCATGATGACGCGCACGCCTGCTCGTCGGCAGGTCGACACCGCCTCGGGCACCTCCCGGTGAGGCGGGTCCATCATGGCCACGAGTCCGAGGAAGGTCAGCTGCTGCTCGACGGTTTCGACGGTCAATGCATCCACGCCCCGTTCGACTTCCCGCATGGCGACGGCCAGCACGCGATAGGCCTGCTGCGCGAAGGTTTGGCCCTGGGCCAGCACCTTCTTCCGTCCGTCGACCGTGAGGTCGGACAGCCCGTCCGAGCGCTGTTGCGCCACGCACAGCGGGAGGACGGATTCCGGGGCGCCCTTGGTGAAGGCCAGCAGGCGGCCCTCGCTCCAATGGAGCGTCGTCATGCGCTTGCGATCGGCATCGAACGGCAATTCGTCCATGCGGCGGAGCAACGGGCGGTGCAGCAGGCCGTGGTCCTGGGCGAAGTCGAGGAGGGCCGTTTCAGTCGGGTCGCCGGTGGTGACGCTACGCCCATCGGGTCGGCGCGTCCGTTTGGCATTGTTGCAATGGATGATGGCGTCGAACAGCGGCCGCCACCGCTCGGCTTCGGTCGCATCGACGAGGCGATTCCTGGTGAACAGACAGCCTTCACGCGCCTCGACCACGAGGTCATCCACATACAGCCGGTCCACGCGCATGCGGTTTTCGGTCAGGGTCCCGGTCTTGTCCGTGCAGATGACGGTGGTGCAGCCCAAGGTTTCGACCGAGGTGAGGTGTTTGATCAGCGCCTTGCGTGTGGCCATCCGTTGACTGCCCATGGCGAGGGCCAGGGTTACCGTCGGCAGCAGGCCTTCCGGCACGTTCGCGACGATGATGCCGATGCCGAAAATGGCGCTGGTCCAGAATCCCAATCCCATGCCGACGCCGATGGTGAAGAACACAATCCCCATCATGAGCGAGAGGGCTGCTACCATGTGGGTGACTGTCACGATCTCCCGCTGGAGGGGGCTCAGGCCGGGTCTCACGCTGGTCGCGAGGTTGGCGATCTTGCCGAATTCCGTCTGCAGCCCGGTCGCGAACACGACGGCCTGGCCGTGACCGGACAACACCGTGGTGCCGGCGAACACGAGGTTGGGGATGTCCAGCGGGTGGCCGTCCGTGATCGGCTCGGCGGAACGGCGTTGAGGTTTCGATTCGCCGGTGAGCGGAGAGTTGTCCACGCGGAGGCCGACGGCTTCGACGAGCCGCGCATCGGCAGATACCTGTTCGCCCTCCTCGAGAATCAACAAATCGCCGGGCACCAGATCGTCTCGGGGGACCTGCTGAGGTTGTCCTTCGCGCAGGACCCAAGCCTTGGCCGGGAGCAGGCTACGCAAGGCCTGAACGGCCCGCTCGGCTCGGTATTCCTGCAGAAATGCGAACAACGCGTTGACGATGATGACGCCGAGGATAGCCCAGCCCAACGTCGCCATGCCCTGGCCGGGATTGAATCGGTCGGCAAAAAAGGCCAGGGCCGCGGCGACCCAGAGTAGTAAGGCGAGGAAATGGGTGAACTGTCGGGCGAACCGCCCGAGGAGCGGAACGCCCCGCAGATCCTGCAGGTTGTTCGGGCCATACCGCAGGGCGCGCCGCCGCACGTCCTCTTGAGACAAGCCCTGCGGCGAGGTCGTGAGGGCGCGATAGACCTGGCCAGGGGCAAGGCGGCAGACCTCGAGCGCGGTCAGGTCAGGCACGCCATCCTCGCACAATAAGGACGGAGCAGGGCGCGTACTTCAACAGCGTCTCGGAGACACTGCCCAACTGAAGCCGCTCCGATCCCGTCAAGCCACGTGACCCGGCGACCAGCAGATCCACCTTGTCCGAACCGGCCTGCTGAAGGAGCGCGTCCGTGACATGGTCAATGCGGACTTGGGTCGTCACCGCGTACCCTTCACGCAAGAACCGGTCGCGCAGTTTTTCCACTGTCTGCTCGGCGGCGGATCGCCGGGGGGCCGAGAGTTGGTCCACCTGGTCTTTCGACAGGTAGGTCCCCGCCAGTTCGGTGACGACCGGCTCGACCACCGAACAGATCGTCAGCTTCGCTGTCTCCGGCAGGAATCGTTTGCACAGGAAGCTGCCGGCGCCCTGCGTGTGTTTGGAGGCGTCGGCGGCAAAGAGCACCCGCGACAGGGTCGTGAGCGGTCGCTTGACGATCAAGATCGGACAGGGCGCCAAGGCGCTCACCTTGCGGGACACGCTGCCGAGCAGGTAGCTTTCGACGTCGTTCAGGCCGCGGGACCCCAGCACGAGCAGGTCGGCCTTTTTCTGTTTGGCCTGCTTGGTAATGGTGTCAGCGACGCGGCCGTGTGCCAGTACGGTTTCGATCGTGGTGTGGGGCTTCGTCGTGGCCTGTTGCAAGGCGGTACGGGCGAGGCCTTCGAAGCGGCGCAAAATATGATCACCGGCTTTGGTCATGGCGGCCAAGGCTTGCTTGGAGAGGACCGCATGTTTGCGCGCGGAGGACTTCAGCGACGTATTGTCCACGACGTGCAGCAGTGTCACCGACTCCGGAGGACGGCCGGCCACCGCCCGCAACATCTGGACGCTCCATTCGGCATATTCAGACCCGTCCACCGCGATCAAGATCTTCATGAACATCCCTTCCTGCTTGAAAGCACAGCCTGGAATAGGGTCTGCATCGGATATGCCTAAGCCCTGCATCGGACTGAGTCGCTGATCCTGCGAGTCATCAAGCAGGGCGAATGTTTTGAAAGCGTGGGGGGGAGGCCACTCTGCGGCGTTTTGCAGCAGTCTCACTCCGGCGGTTGGGGTAATTGGCAGCAGTATGGTTGTCGAGGGCAATCTGTGCAGTAATGGGACGGTCAGGCATTGTGATTGCGTCGGCAGTCGAAGGGAGGAGGGGCATGGGAATTCAGAGGGGCAGGGGCGTCACAGGTCTCGCTGGGTGCGTCTTATTGGCGGCCGGGATTCTGGGGATGGATGGGGCTGAGGCCGGTGTTACCACCCGCATTGCCTCAAGTGGAGATGCGATCGAACTGGAGATTCCGACCGACATCGGTCCACAAAAGGACGTGTTGCCGCTCTACCACAGCGGGAAGATCCGGTATTTCAGTGCGGGTATCGGCCAAGTCGAACGCGAAGCCTCCTATCCCCCATTCTCCTTGAAACTGGTGTTGACCGCCGGAGGCAAACCCTTCGTGACCGGCGCGGCCCTGACGATCCGCGATGCCAAGGGTGTCGTGGCCTTGAGTGTGCCGGCCGAACAGATGACAGGGCCCTGGCTCTTCGCCGATGTGCCGGAAGGGGTCTATGAGGTAACAGCGACCCTGGGCGGACAACAGCAGAAGGTCACGGGGATCAAGGTCAAACAGGGCCGCGTGACGACGCAGCATCTGCGGTGGGCTCAAGATCCCAGCCCGCCCTTGGCCGTGCAGGCCGAATGACCAAGGAGCAGGTTCGCGTCCACGGCGCAGCGACGGGGTTTACCGGGCGACGGTCTCCTCAGCCGTGGTATAAGCGTGGACGATTCTTGGCAGCGACGAATACAGGAGGAGCTTGTGTATGGTGAAGAAGCAGCGGGCCGCGACGAAACGGGCGACGGGCAAGAAGCGGACAGGGGCGGGCTTTGAGGACCTTACAGTGGGCCAGGTCTTGAACAAGCGCGTGGCGACGGCGCGCCCCGACACCAAGGCCGACCAGGTGGCGGCCCTGATCGTGAAGGGAACCGGCACCGTGCCGGTTGTGGATGGGGCGAAACGGTTGGTGGGCGTGGTGAGCGAACATGACCTGCTGCTGGCGCTCGATGAGGGGCAGGCCTGGGCCGTCCTCCGGGCCAAGGACATCATGAGCGGCAACCCCTACTCGGCGAGGCCGGAACATAACCTCCCGACATTGGTCCATGTGTTGACTGAAAGCGATCTCATGTCGGTGCCGGTGGCGGACGAGCGCAACCGGTTCGTGGGCGTCGTGTCCCGGCGGGACGTCGTCAAGGCAGCGTTGAAGGCGGGGGCGGCGAAACGGGGCTCGCGCCCGTAACCAGTCCGGGCGCGGGCTCCTGAGCGGTCCTGGGGAGGAGGACACTTCATGCGACAGATCGACAACCTTACGCAGGCCTGCGACCCCAAGGGCCTGACAGTTGCTCAGCTCATGCAAGACGCGCCTTTCACCTGCACGGCGAAGACGGATGCCCTCACCATCGGGCGGCTCATGACGAAGCAGAATTTCGGCGGGCTCCCGGTGGTGGCGGAGGATGGGACGCTGGTCGGGTTGGTCACCGAATATGACCTACTTCAGGCCATGATCGAAGGGCGCGACCTCCGCAAGGTGTCGGCGGCGGACATCATGACTACTCAGCCCTTGGCGGTGCGGGAAACCATGACCTTGGAGGAAGTCGCGAACCTCTTCCAGGATCGCTACGTGACGCGCTTGCCCGTGGTGCGAGAGCGCAAACTCGTCGGCATCGTGGCGCGGCGTGACCTGCTGCATGGGTATATGAAGGCTTCGCAATATTGGTCCTAATCGCATGCGGCGTCTGAGCGGGCCGTCCGTGGCGGCCCTTGGTTTCTGGGCCTTGTGGTGCCTGCATGGCGCGGAGCGGCCCGTTCTCGCGGCGGACCGTATCTCTCCCTGCGCCATCCACTACCCAAGCGACCGGCGGATTGCTTGGCAATGTCGTCGACTCCAACGGGGGGAGACGCTCGAATCGCTGTTCGGCTCGCGATGGCAGGATGTCGCGCGCTTCAACCGTATCGATCGGCGCCACGTACAGTCGGGACGAGAGATCAAAGTGCCGCTGAGGCCCGAGGAGGTCGCGCAGTTTCATCCCCTTCCCTCGCGATATCCGCTCGGCGAGCAAGAGGACAAACTGATTCTCGTCGATTTGTCGGAGCAATTCCTGGGAGCCTACGAGCGAGGGATCTTGCGATTCGCCCTTCCCATCGCGACGGGCGGCCCGGACCATCCGACACCGATCGGAGACTTTCGCATCACGGCGGCCCACCGCACGCACCGCTCCTGCCTCTACACGGTGGAAGGGACGGATGTGCCCTATCCCATGCACTATGCGTTGCGGTTCCATGTCGACGGGCAGGGAAGTTACTGGATGCATGGCCGTGACCTCCCCGGCTATCCCGCTTCGCATGGCTGCATCGGCCTGTCGGACGAACAGATGCAACAGCGGTATTACGGCGCGCCGGCGCAGCCCGCGCTTGCCGATGCCAAGCGGCTATATGAGTGGGTGGTCGGCGAGCATGCGGAGGAAGAGGCGTGGAGGCCGATCCCGAACGGGCCGCGGGTCGTGATCTCCGGCCAGGCTCCGCGGGGGTATGTGAGCGGCGTGACTGGTTTCTAATGGGCAGGCCGACGGTCGGAGAGGGGAAAGAAGGTTGCCATGATCCAGTGCTGTTGCAGGGCGAGGACCACATCGGCGGCGATCAAGCCCATGAGCGATGAAGTTCATGGCGACCATGACGAGCGGAATGAAGGCGAGGGCAATGCCGCTCTGCTGGGCGCGCAACAGGAGAAAGGCTTCGCTGGATCGCGCCAGCGTGAAGACTGCGCCGATTCCCACCACCCACCAATAACCTGCCCCTAAGCGCGCGAGACTGTTCCAACTGAATCAGCCCGGTGGCCAAGAGGGGCCCGACAAGCGCGCCCACCGTATCCAGCGATTGTCACAACCCGAAGGCTGCGCCCCGCGGGGCCGGCGGAGCAATGCCCGCCACCAGCGCATCACGGGGCGCACCGCGGGTCCCTAAACAGCGAAAGCAGGCTAGTGGATCATCTCCGAAGAGACGTCCATCACTAGGCTGACAAAGCCCAGCATTCAGATGGCGGAAGGCATTCGCTGAGAGCCACGGTCCACACCAATGCTTACCAGGTCTTGAAGAACGTGAGTAAGTCTTCTCCCTGCCTCCAGTCGTAAGGCTCCGCGTGCGCCAATCGTCCTTCTCCCTCGCGATCCACGGCAACACCTCCCTTTTCCAGATAAGACGTTCGAGCGCCGGAAAGATACACTGTGGAAGGAGGGCGGGCTACTGGCGGTCTCTGACCTGATGTTGCGGGCAGGGGGTCGGCATCTGGAGTCCAGGAGGCAGTGTGGTCCGTTCGTCTACGCAGGCCACATCCAGTTGTGTCTGAACGAGGCCCAGCGCGCCGCTCAGGTTGGCGCCGCGTAAATCACTCTGGCGGAGGTCGGCGCTCTGCAGTTGCGCGCCGGTCAAATCCGATTCGCTGAGGTTGGCCTCGCGCAGATCGGCTTCCTGCAGGTTCGTCTGGATCAGCGTGGCGTGGCTCAGATCGGCGTGACTCAAATCCGCCGCCACCAGGTTGGCCGATTCCAGCGTCGCCTCCCGCAGCTTCGCGCGCGACAAACGGGCCCTGGGCGCATAGACCTCGGTGAGGTCGGCCTTCCGTAGATCGGCCTGGGTCAGGTGGGTGCCGATCAACACGGCCTGGTGGAGTCGTGCGCCGTGAAGATCGGCGTGAGACAGATTGGCCTTGTAGAAGACGGCCATGGTCAGGCCTGCGGAGTCCAGGCGGGCCTTGGTGAGGTTCGCACCCTCCAGGTTTGCGCTCTCGACATTTGCCCGCTGCAGCGTGGCACCCATGAGCTGCGCATATCGCAGATCGGCGCCACGGAGGCTGGCTTCGCGGAGATCGGTCTTCACGAGAGAAGCGCCGTCCAGATAGGCACTGTCCAACTCCGCCTCGGCCAGGGTCGCGCCGTCCAGGGAGGCGCTGTCCAGTAGGGCTCCTTGCAGATCGGCCCGACGCAGGTTTGCCTGTTGGATGTTGGCGCGGCGGAGGTCCGTCCCGGCCAAGTCGGCGTCGGCCAGGGTGGCTTTGAAGAGGTTGGCGCCGTAGAAGTAGCCGTCCGTGACGGTGGCGCTGCTCAGGTCGGCCAGCTGCAAATCGGCATCTTCGAAATGGGCCCGCTCCAAGACCGCCTCCCGCAAGATCGCCCCCTGGAGGGTAGCGCCGTAGAACGCCGCTTCCTCCGCGACTGTCCGGCTGAGCCGCGCCTTGACCAACAGCGCCTTGCGCAGGTCGGCTCCGACCAGTGTGGCATCTTCCAGCATGGCCTGGGACAGGTCGGCGCCTTTCAAGTGCGCCTGCACGAGGCTTGCGTTGCGCAGGTTGGCGCCCTTCAAGGACGCGCCTTCCAGGTCGATGCGTTCGAGGTTCGCGCCGACCAACCTCAATCCCCGCAGGTTGGTTTGGCATAGGGTGGCGCGCCGCCCGTCCGGCGAC
>JAANMV010004464.1_pt1 | contig 10989 bp, 8 predicted proteins | sample 7279661 | NCBI WGS metagenome assembly JAANMV01 (sample SAMN14094540, study PRJNA606508) | bioreactor metagenome | isolation source: A lab-scale SPAN reactor treating ammonium-rich wastewater day 121 | place: Ireland: Galway | collected 2017-05-16 | reverse complement strand
CCAGAGCTTCCTGCTTACCAAGAAACTTAACAGAATCTCCAAGATTAAGCTGTCTTGTCAGTCTTTCACATTCTGATCTGTCAGGACCGCTTCCAAAATTTCTTCACTTACATCTTCATACGATTCGGTTATTCTGCAGCTTACATCCTTTGCCGGAATTTCTTCTTCTCTGGTTCTGGCAATAAATCCGTTTTCAAGATAATTATTTTCCACAGTGCTAACATTAGACACAATTCCAAATACACAATGATGATTTGTGATAATCAGTCCTTCTTCCGAAACGAATGAGCCTGTACATCCTCCGATCTTTACAAGCGCATCTACCAAACTTACTCCGTTTGGATTATAAACTTCATCCACGCCTATTTTTAATCCTTTCTCATTAAGATTTATACTTTTTATATCGCTTAACGGAAACATACCCTCATCAGGTTTGGAAGGAATAAAAGCGAAAGAGATTGTAATCAAAAGAAAGAGTAAAAATGATAACGAATTATTATTTATTTTTTTTATCATAGTAATTCAGCCTTAGTGTTTTTGATATGTGCAAATATAAAAAAACAGGTTCTGTTTAGCGAGCATTAAAATAAAACAGCAGGATTTAGCCAAATAAAGTTTTCTCATTTTATTCAAAATGACATATTATTCTTAATAGCTATCAATCCTTATCCAGGAGTGATGAATGATGGAAAAATATTTTTCTTTTATTTACCGGATAAAGGGGCGCTGATAAATCTGATCTGGAAAATCAGTCATCTGCTTTATATTCTTTATCTCTAATCTTTTAATTTGAATCTTCTTTTTAATTATGCAAAAGAACATTGTTATTTTTAAGATTATTTTAAGTTGGGTAGAAAATTCATCAGCTTTTATTTCATAAATTATTTACAAAAATTTTTTATACCCCGTTTGGTTGCATCTTAAAGCAAATATTTCTAAATTCCTTGCGAGTCAAATCAATTAACCTGTTCTTATTACATTTCAAACATTTAGGAGGAGCTATGAAAACACTATTTATTACATTTTCTTTCTTCATCCTGTCAATCTCAACTCTTTCTCAAACAAACTCTGTCGAGTTAAAAGATGGTGGTGGTGGTCTTTTAAGTACCCATGCTTCAATTGCAGAAGCGTACAATGCTATTCCAATGACAATCACACAAGCGTATTTAATAGAAATCCTTTCTCCTTATGATCAAAGTTCTGAAACTATACCAATTACACTTGGAGCAAAAAGCGGAGGAAGTTTAACAAATACCATTACCATTAGACCAACCGCAGGAAATACTGGCGAAACAATTTCAGCTAGTTCAACATCTGGAATATTAGTTTTCAATGATGCTGATTTTATTATTCTTGATGGAAGACCAGGAGGAGTTGGCAATACAGCAGATTTAAAGATAGAGAATCTTTCAACTACTGGAACAAACTCAAATACTATCTCGCTGTTAAACGGTGCTTCAAACAACATTCTACAATATGTTCACGTAGTTAATAATACTCAAAATACGGCTGGTCCCCGAACAATTGTTTTAGGAACTACCACCACTACAGGTAACAACGATAACTTAATAACCAACTGCAAAATTGAAGGAGGAAGAAGCGGTATCGGTATTGCCGGCAGTGCTAGTGTTCCTAATCAAAATACAACGATAACTAATTGTGAAATCTTTAATTGGGGATATGCAGGCATCTGGCTGCTTTCAGGAGCTTTGGATGTTACAATAGAGTCGAATACAATATATCAAACTGTTGGAGTTAACAATACAATCGTTTCTGGAATTATAATGAGCACCTTTGCAGGTGGAACATATAACATACGTAAGAATTGGATTTATGACTTAAGAACAACTTCCACATCAACTTCTGCAAATATAAGAGGAATATATGCCTCTGCACCGGCAGCAGGTACTGTTTTTAATGTTGAAAATAATATGGTTTCAAACGCACTTGACAATATAAATTCACAGACAATTACCGGCATAGAGTTACTTGGATCTAATGCCTATACTGCAAATATCTACTATAATACTTTTTTGATTGGAGGGAATCATTCTGGTGGAACTGTAAATGCAACAACATCAGCAGGTATAAGAATTTCAGCCGCATCAATAACATTAAATATGAAGAATAATATTTCTATCAATAAGAGGACCGGCGGAAATGTAAATCATATTGGTTTTGCTTTAATTAATAATACAGGGACTTATGACCTTGATTATAATTGTTATTATGCTAACGGTACTAATAGTTTTCAGGCTTTTATAGGAACAACAGGATATAATGATCTGAATATTTATAAATCAGCTTCCACCCCCAACGAACAAAATACAATTTTCAAAGATGTTTCGTTTGCTTCTATAACTGATTTACACCTTGTACCTCCTTCTGACGGAGACCCTGAGTTAGCTGGAACTCCGATTGCCGGTATTTTAGATGACTTTGATGGCAATATACGCAGTACTACATTTCCTTACCGCGGTGCTGATGAAGCAACAATTATTCCTGTTGAATTAATATCATTCAATGCATCTGTATCTGAAAATTCTGTTAAACTTAACTGGTCAACTGCAACAGAATTAAACAACCTGGGATTTGAAATTCAAAGACAATTGCTGGAAGATAGAAATCTGAACTCAGAATGGTTTAAGATTGGGTTTGTACCTGGATTTGGAACTACTGCCGAAGCTAAGTCCTATTCTTTCACTGATTCTAAACTTGAAACAGGTAATTATTCTTACAGACTCAAACAAATTGACCTTGATGGAAGTTTTGTTTATTCAAATACAATTAATATCAAAGTTGAACAACCGATTGTATTTGCACTGGATCAGAATTATCCAAATCCATTTAATCCAATTACAAAAATAAAATATACTATTCCCGATGCCTCTAAGGTAATGGGCGAAGGACTGTTAGTTAAATTGCAAGTTTATGATGTTCTTGGAAATGAAATAGTTACATTGGTTAATGAAGAAAAGCCAGCAGGCAAATACGAAGTTATCTTTAATGCAGCCGGTTTACCAAGCGGTGTATATCTTTATCAGCTTAAAGCTGGCGAATTTAAATCTGTAAGAAAGCTTGTATTAATTAAGTAGTAATAAATATTACTCCTTCTACATAGTATTTAGATAAACTGGAAGAATTGTTATGAAGATTTTTTTATTATTAATTACCGCTTGTGGATTTACGCTGGCGCAAATACCATTTACACAAGACACTATAGCATATAATAACAGATTTAATAACAGGCAATTTGCTCAATACAATTCACAAGGATTACTTAGATTAACTTATACCGGCGGATTAGGAACAGTCAGCAGCTTTAATGAATTATTTTTCGTTGAAGAGGATACCCTTGGAAACTTCTCGACTTTTAACATTACAAATAACGCTGTTGATGATAACTATTCAACACTATCAATTGATCAACTTGATAATATTCATATCAGTTATGAATCGCGTGACCCTTCGATTTTTCAGGTAATGTATATGCACAATACCTCAGGGTCTTTTTCAGCACCGATTGCTATAACACAAGGCGGATTAAATAAGGGAACTCCTTACGGAAAAATCGGACCTGATAGTGTAATGCACTTTGTCTATTATACTTATACATCAGGTACAGACAATTTTTATTATAGAGGATATGATCTAAAAACAGCCACTTTAACTCCCGAAGTGTTATTATCAAATGGTGAAGCAGGTGGTGATTTTGAAGCAACACTCGATATTGATTCAAATGGCAAAGTTCATATTGCAGGAAGAAGCGGTTCAGGATTATGGGCAGGACCCTTGAAATATTTTAACAACACTTCAGGTTCTTTTCAGGAATATCCAACTAATGTTATTACTGATGTGAATTATCCAAGAATAAGAACCGACTCGAATAATAAAGTACATATTGTTTATAGTTCTAATTCAAGATTGTACTATATAAATAATATTAGCGGCGCTTTCTCCGCTCCTGTTGTATTTACTCCATCAGGTCAAATGCCTGCAGGGATTCAGTCTTTGGAAGTTGATTCTCAAAACAGACTTTATACTACATATCAATCAAGTCAAGCTGCATCCGGAAAAGGGTTTTATCTTCTTCTTGCTGAAAACTTCGTTTTTAATGACACTATTTTTATTGCTGATCTTTCACCCGGACATATATTAAGAAATTCTTCACAGGTTGTTACAAGCAGCAGCGGTGATATTGCAATGTTATATGCTGAGTCCGGAATAAGAAATGATACTGTTATCTGTGATATATTTATGAAGCGTGGAAGTATTTATGAAATTATACCGGTTGAATTATCTTCTTTTACGGCTATAGTAAAAGAAAATGATATTCAATTATTTTGGACTACTGTTACTGAAATAAACAATCGGGGATTTGAGATTGAAAAAATAAATGATTCCAAATCCAAAATTATACAAGACTGGGAAATGATAGGTTTTGTACCTGGCTATGGCACTTCGACAGAGCCTAAATCATATTCATTTGTTGATAAAGACGTTACAACAGGAAAACACAAGTATAGATTAAAACAAATTGACTTTGATGGCAGCTTTGAATATTCAGAAATAATTGAAACTGAAGTCATACAGAAATTAAATTATTTACTAGAGCAGAATTACCCCAACCCATTCAATCCGGTAACTTCGATTAGTTACACAATTCCTGATTTCTCTCTGAGCAAATCTGAAGGGTGTTTTGTAACATTAAAAGTTTTTGATGTTTTGGGTAATGAAATAGTAACATTGGTTAACGAAGAAAAAGCACCCGGCACTTACGAAGTTAATTTCCAATCATTAGTCAACAATAATCAGCTGGCAAGCGGAATATATTATTACCAATTAAAAGCTGGTGAATTTATCCAAACTAAAAAAATGATTCTGCTCAGATAATTTCCAAGTCGTTCACAGGCAGGCAGCTTTTAGCTTTCTGCCTGGTTTATCTAAATCCTGAGTGATAAATGTTTGGAAAAAATTCGTCTTTAGAGAATGTTTTCATCTGCTGTTTAATGTTCAATGTTACATTACTGCTTAAATGTTAAAAATTTCCTTTTATGCAAATAAACTCATCAAATTATAACTTAGTGAAAAAAACCCTTAAAAAGCGCGTATTAAGTTCAATTTTATGAAAATTCTGGCTTTCCCTCCTGTTTATCTCGTAAAAAACTAAAGTTTTTCACCTTTTCTTCGATAATCAAGTACAAAAAATAATACAGAAGACTTTACACGGATTAAATCTAAAAAGTCTTAAAAACAATTAAATTAGGAAGAATTATGAAAATAAATTTTTACTTATTTGTTTTGCTTACATTTCTATTAACAAATCTAACTTTTTCACAGGAGATATGGATAAATGAATTCAGCTATAACTGTGCTGATAGTTTAATAGGAGTTCCTGAAGGTGATGAATTTGTTGAGATTGTTGCACCTGTTGGAACAGATATGAGCCAATATGGTTTGATTCTCTATTATTACGAAAATAATGATGCTTATTATACATACTCTTTCAGTCGTTTATCTGGAATAGTAACTTCAGTTAATCAAAGCGCTGGTAAAGGATATTATGTAGTGTTGACTGAAAACAGTTATAGACTTGAAAAGTTTACACCTATTCCAGAAGGTGTTTCTTTTATAACAATTGACACTCGTAATGCTGGATTTGTAAATACTGAAGGCGGAATACTTTTAGTTCACGCTGAATCTGGTGAAGTTATTCATGGAGTTTCTTATGAGATGCCTAAGGATATTGATTTACCAATTTCTTTAATGCTTAAACTTGAGGAGGTCGATTTTGAATGGGCAACTTTACCTGAGCTTGAAATTACCTCTTCCACTGTTGATGCAATAAAGCCGCCCTTAAAAGATGATGGAAACTCTCCTCCATATAATAGTATTAAAATGATCGGTTCAGGGTTTTCCAGAATGTGGACAACAACTACCGGAAAAGAAATATCAACACCTGGATCGTTAAACTATAATCAGAGTGCATTGCCAGTTGAATTGTCTTCTTTCTTCTTAACCGCTGTTTCAAACGGTGTTAAGCTAAAGTGGATAACCGAAACTGAAACCAATAATTTTGGATTTGAAGTGGAAAGAAAAACCAGTAATACCGATTGGTCAACTTTAGGTTTTGTAAATGGAAACGGAAATAGCAATTCACCGAAAGAATACAGCTATATTGATAATGTTAAGAAAAATGACAAATATTCTTATAGATTAAAACAAATTGATAACACCGGACAATTTGCTTATTCAAAAATTGAAGTAATAGATTTTACAAAACAACCGCAGTATAATCTTACACAGAATTATCCGAATCCATTTAATCCATCAACCTCAATTAGTTTTACATTGCCCCGTTCCGAAGTGGTTAGATTAACAGTTTATAATCTGCTGGGTCAGAAGATTAAAACCTTGATAGATGAGTTCAAAGAAGCCGGTGTACATTATGTTAACTTCGAAGCAAAGGATTTAAATAGCGGAATATATATCTATACGATTGAAACAGTCAGTTTTACACAAACAAGAAAGATGACCTTAATCAAATAGCTTTTGCTAAGACCGATAATTTAGAATGCTGCCTTCAAAATTTTTTGGAGGCAGCTTTTTTATTTTAAACAAGAAGTGATTTTTAGCATTTATCTGAAAACAATAATTTTTTAAGTTCGTTAAGCAAAAACTAATCTATAATGAATTTATTACTTGTAACAATCTTTGTGTTTTTTTTTAATCTCCCTTTTGGTTATTGGAGAGCAAGTGAAAAATTATTTTCACTTAAATGGATGCTCGCCATTCATTTACCTGTTCCATTTGTAATTCTTGCAAGAATATTTTCAAATATTGGATTTGAAGTGTACACTTATCCTGTTTTAATTGCTGCTTTTTTTATTGGACAATTATCAGGCAGTAAACTTTATTTGAGAAGAAAAAATCTTGGCTGTGTACCGTTAACATCTTGTTTAATAATGGATATTCTAAAACAAAATTAATTAAAAAGTTTATGGGAAATATTTATGAAGAAATTTTTTTCAAATTTTATTTATGTTTCTATTCTAATAACACTACTTTTACATCATCAAACTCATGCTGTTAAAAATCAGACACACGATAAAATGAATAATAATATCAGCAAAATAACAGTTAAAGATATTAATGGTCAGGAAGTGAACATCTCTGATTATAATGGAAAAGTTTTATTAATTGTAAATGTTGCAAGTTACTGCGGATTTACTAAACAGTATTCAGGACTTGAAGAAATTTACAGGGAATATAAAGACCAAGGATTTGAGATATTAGCTTTTCCTTGTAACCAATTCGGAAACCAGGAGCCAGGGACAAATGAAGAAATAAAAAACTTCTGCTCATCAAAGTTTGATATAACATTTAAACTGTTTGATAAGATTGATGTCAACGGAAAAGACCAATCACCCCTCTACTCAATCTTAACAAATAATGAAGTTACAGGTAATTCAGAAATAAAGTGGAATTTTGAAAAGTTTCTGATTGATAAGAATGGAAATGTTATTGCGCGCTACTTAAGTAAAGTTGATCCAAAGAGTGAGGAGTTAATATCTATGATTGAAAAGGAATTAAACAAATAGCGGTTATAAAATTATTTTATTAACCGCTTAAGAGTTAATTTTCTATTAAAGTCTTCTACAACAATCTTGAACCAGCATTATATCAAACAGCATATCAGTTTAATTTATTCCCAATTGTTGTTTTACCCATAACTTTGAATTGATTAGCTGTTTATGTTCTATATTCATCGTTGCACTGATAATTTTAATAAGACGATCTTCATAAGCACTTAACTTTTGGTCTGCATAAATCAGTCTCCACAAACTTTCTATCAATTCAATTTTTTCCTGCTGTGTAAATTTGTTGTTAATTATTGTTGTAAATTCATAAAGGCTAACACTCTCTTTAATTTTTTGTTCAGCTAGTGTTATTAAATCTTTTGTACAATCATCATCAAGACTGAAAGTTTTTTTCATTTCAGAAATAATCAATTTTTTTTCTTCTTCAGAAAACTCACCGTCTGCTTTTGCCAATTCAATAAAAAGAGCACAAGCAGCTATTTCAGTTTTGCACTTATTTATTTCTGAAGTCTTTTGTTCTGTTGAACCAATATTTTTCTCTTCATTGAATATTTTTTTCAGGTAATCAAACATAATTTTAAATCTTATCCAATTCACTTAACAGATCAGGCACATCCAATGGTTTGGTAATCATTACTAAATTACCATCCTCATCTTTTGGCCATTTTTCAACAAGTTTATCGTAATAAAGTTCAATCATATTTCCATCGGGATCTTTAATATAAACTGATTCAGAAACACCGTGATCAGAAGCTCCTTCAATCGGATAATTTGCTTCCCATACTCTTTTAAATGCTTTTGCCAGATCTTCTCTTGAAGGATACAGAATCGCATAATGATAAAGTCCGGTATGTCCATGTGGTGCAGGAGTTGCATTCTCGCCAGACCAGGTATTCAAGCCTATATGATGATGATAATTACCCGATGAAAGAAAAACTGCATCTTTACCAAATCTTGCAGTTACCTGAAATCCCATTAGATCCCGGTAAAACTTTAAGGCTCGTTCAAGATTAGCAACTGTTAAATGAACATGTCCAATTCGTGTTCGGGGATTTAATTCGTATTCCATTACGCTCCAAAAATTTATTTGTGATTTACTTTTACTGGTCTTACTTTCCAGATTTTTTCTGCATATTCTTTTACTGATCTATCAGAAGAAAATTTTGCCATCCTTGCAACATTCAATATCGATTTTCTCGTCCACTCATTTTTATCTGTATAAAGCTCAGCAACTTTATCCTGAGTATCAATATATGACTGATAATCTGCAAACAGAAGATAATAATCCACATTCATCAGCCCTCTTATCATGTCATCAAAGATTCCAAATTCTTTCGGATTGAAAAAGTTTGTTGCAATCATATCAACAATATGTTTTAATTCTTTATTCTTTTCATAATACTCGCGCGGGTTGTAGCCTTTGGATTTGAGTTTAACAACTTCATCAGCCAGAAGCCCGAAGATAAAAATATTTTCGTCACCCACTTCTTCTCTTATCTCTACATTAGCTCCATCCATTGTACCGATAGTTAAGGCGCCGTTTAAAGCAAACTTCATATTGCCTGTTCCGGATGCTTCCAACCCTGCCATTGATATCTGTTCAGAAAGATCAGAAGCCGGTATAATCTTTTCAGCTAATGAAACAGAATAATTTTTCAGAAAGACGACTTTTAGTTTATCACCAACATCAGGATCATTATTAACAACATCTGCGACCGAATTAATAAGTTTTATCACCATCTTAGCTGCATAATATGCCGGTGCAGCTTTTCCGCTAAAAATAATGGTGCGCGGAACCATTTTAGCCTTGGGGTTACGCTTGATCCGGTTATAAAGTGTAATAATATGAAATACATTTAATAGCTGTCTCTTATACTCATGAAATCGCTTTATCTGAACATCAAATATAGACTCAGGATTAATCTTAATATTATGTTCTTTCTCAATCAGTTCAATCAACACCATTTTATTATTTAATTTTATTTTCTGCCATTGCTCTGAAAAGTCTTTATCATTAACAAACTTTTCAATTTTTTTAATCTGAGATAAATCCTTAGCCCAATCAAATCCTATTCTTTCAATCAGCAATTGTGATAACAATGGATTAGCTGTTATAAGCCATCGCCTTGGTGTTATACCATTAGTAACATTAATAAATTTCTTAGGATAGATTTTATTAAAATCGGGGAAAATTCTTTTTTTCAAAATATTAGTATGCAATGCAGCCACACCGTTAACAGCAAAACTTCCAACAATAGCAAGGTTTGCCATTCTTACTCTTTTATCTTTTCCTGTTGAAATGATTGAAAGCTTTTCAATCAACGCCTCATCCTTTGTGTACTCCTGTTTTACTTTTTCAATAAATCTTCTGTTAATTTCATAGATGATCTGCAGATGTCTTGGGAGAAGATTGCTAAATATTTGTTCGGACCATTCTTCCAAAGCTTCAGGAACAACAGTGTGATTTGTGTAAGCAAAAGTTTTTGAAGTTATTTCCCACGCCTTATCCCAGCTTAAGTTTTCATCATCAATCAAAATCCTCATCAATTCTGGTATTGCAACAACGGGATGTGTATCATTAAGCTGAATGCAGGTTTTGTCTGCAAATTGATCAAATGCAGAGTGTTTGATTTTATACTTTCGTATAATATCCTGAAGTGTAGCTGATACGAAAAAATATTGCTGCTTTAATCTTAAAAATTTTCCTTCAACATAAGTATCGTTCGGATAAAGAACTTTAGATATTGTTTCCGAATCATCCTTCTTTGCGACTGATTCGATATAGTTGCCTTTGTTAAAATCAGCAAACTCAAAATCAACAGTTGCTTTTGCACGCCACAATCTTAAATTATTTACAACCTGACTTTTATATCCGGGGATAGGAACATCGTATGCAACAGCCAGAACATTTTCAGTGTCAACCCATTTAAAACCAAGTTCTCCGTTTCCTTTATTATAAGTTTCTGTTTTTCCATAAAACTGTACTTTATATGTCAGTGATCTTCTCATCAAGTCCCAAGGGTTTCCATTTCGCAGCCAATTATCGGCTCTTTCAACCTGATAACCATTTTCAATATCCTGCTCAAATATTCCATATTCATATCTAATTCCATATCCAAATGCAGGCAATTGAAGTGTAGCCATTGAATCAAGATAACAGGAAGCTAATCTGCCCAAGCCGCCGTTACCCAATCCCATATCAAGTTCCTGTTCCATTATTTCATTCAGATCATAACCATCACGATTTAAAATAACACCGCATTCATTGTAATAATCCAGATTGATCAGCGCATTGCCAAGAATTCTTCCCATCAGATATTCCAGTGAAAGGTAATAAACTCTTTTAACATCTTTATCGTGATATACTTTTTGAGTGCGGAGCCAGTTT
>JAANMV010004460.1_pt1 | contig 10992 bp, 7 predicted proteins | sample 7279661 | NCBI WGS metagenome assembly JAANMV01 (sample SAMN14094540, study PRJNA606508) | bioreactor metagenome | isolation source: A lab-scale SPAN reactor treating ammonium-rich wastewater day 121 | place: Ireland: Galway | collected 2017-05-16 | reverse complement strand
CCCGCGCCGGTGGCCGACGGCATCGAAACACTGCCCCACGACCTGCAAGCCTGGCTGGACCAGCAGGAGCGCGACATTCTGGTGCGCGCCCTGCAGGCCACCCACTTCAACCGCACCGCCACGGCGGCCCGGCTCGGGATCAGCCTGCGGCAGATCCGCTACCGCATTGCGCGCCTGAACATCACTGCACCCAACGACGACCCGCATGCCGACGCAGAACCCTGAGCCTGCCGGCCATGCCCCCTGGGTGCAAGGCTGGCACGGCGGGGCGCGCCACCTGGCATCGCCCAACTTCGGCCCCCGGCCCGCGCAGGCCTGCGTGGACCTGATCGTGGTGCATTCCATCAGCCTGCCCCCTGGGGAATACGGCAGCCAGGCCGTGCAAGACCTGTTCATGAACCGCCTGGACTGGGATGCCCACCCCTACTTCCAGAGCATCCGCGGCCTGGAAGTATCGGCCCACTTTTTCATCGAACGCGACGGGACACTGTGGCAATTTGTCGACTGCGACCAGCGCGCCTGGCATGCGGGCGCCTCCAGCTACCGTGGACGCCGCCAGTGCAACGACGACTCCGTGGGCATTGAACTGGAGGGGCTCGAAGGCGAGACTTTCGAGCCTGGCCAGTACCGTGCGCTGGCCGCGCTGTGCGCCGACCTCGCCCGGCGCTACCCCATCGCCCACATCGCCGGACACGAGCACATCGCCCCCGGGCGCAAAGCCGACCCGGGTGCGGGGTTCGACTGGCCGCGCCTGCAGCAAGCCCTGGCCTGGGATGCGCGGTTTTTTCCAGCCGGCGTCCTGCCCATCCAGGGCTGATATATCGCCGGCGCATCCTGCGCCGCCACGCTCGACGCGCCCCTCCTGAGGCCGCCCGCCTGTACCCCTGAGTGCCGCTCCAGGCGCTCGCAGCCCTGTGCGCGACCGCCATCCAGCAGCCTGCGGTCAGCACGATGCAGAACACTTCGATACACTACATATAGTGTTTGACACAGCATTGTTGATGTACCTATAGTGTGCAATTGATCGACATCAATCACACTTTCCCACGCCCGGGCCCCCTGACAAGCTACCCGGCACGATTTCCCGACCACACCGAGAGGACGCCATGCACGCCACCGCGAACATCCACACCACGCCCCTCGCGGGCCCCACCATGGCGCCCGCCGCGCCCATCGCCCAGCCCACCACTGCGGCCGAGCTGTCGCACTACCAGATCATCCGGCGCAACGGTGCCGTGGTGCCCTTCGAGCCGCAAAAGATCGCCGTGGCCCTGATGAAAGCCTTTCTGGCCGTGCATGGCACGCAGGGTGCCGCGTCGGCCAGCGTGCGCGAGACGGTGGATGCCCTGACGAATGCCGTGGTGCGTGCCCTCATGCGCTCGCGCCCGGCCGGCGGCACCTTCCACATCGAAGACGTGCAGGATCAGGTCGAACTGGGCCTGATGCGCGGCAGCCACCACGAGGTCGCACGCGCCTATGTGCTCTACCGCGAGCGCCGCGCACAGGAACGGGCCCGCCAGCTGGAGACCCAGGCGCCCGCCACCCCGGCGCTGCATGTGATCGATGCGGGCCAGCGAGTGGTGCTGGACCTGGACCGCCTGCGCGCCCTCATCGCATCGGCCTGCGCCGGCCTGGGCGCCGATGTCCCGGCTGAACCCATCGTGCAGGAAACCCTGCGCAACCTCTACGACGGTGTGCCGCTGGAGGAAGTGCACAAGGCGTCCATCCTGGCCGCGCGCACACTGATCGAGACCGACCCCGACTACACCTATGCCACGGCTCGCCTGCTGCTGCACACCATCGCGCACGAGGTGCTGGGGCATGAGGTGACACCTGCGGAAATGGCGCAGAGCTATGCCGAGTACTTCCCGCTGGCCATCCGCAAGGGCGTCGAGAACCAGTTGCTAGACGAGCGCCTGCTGCAGTTCGACCTGGCCCGTCTGGGCGCCGCGCTGAAAGCCGAGCGCGACCTGCAGTTTGACTACCTCGGCCTGCAGACCCTGTACGACCGCTACTTCCTGCATGTGCGCAAGACGCGCATCGAGCTGCCCCAGGTGTTCTTCATGCGCGTGGCCATGGGCCTGGCGCTGAACGAGATCGACAGCGAGGCGCGTGCCATCGAGTTCTACGAGGTGCTCTCGTCTTTTGATTTCATGTCGAGCACACCCACGCTGTTCAACAGCGGCACGCTGCGCTCGCAGCTCTCCAGCTGCTATCTGACCACGGTGCCCGACCAGCTCGACGGCATCTACGAATCGATCAAGGAAAACGCCCTGCTGTCCAAGTACGCCGGCGGCCTGGGCAACGACTGGACGCGCGTGCGCGCGCTGGGCAGCCACATCAAGGGCACGAACGGCGAATCTCAGGGTGTGGTGCCCTTCCTCAAGGTGGTGAACGACACCGCTGTCGCCGTGAACCAGGGCGGCAAGCGCAAGGGTGCTGTCTGCGCCTACCTGGAGACCTGGCACCTCGACATCGAGGAGTTCCTGGAGCTGCGCAAGAACACCGGCGACGACCGCCGCCGCACGCACGACATGAACACGGCCAACTGGATTCCCGACCTGTTCATGAAACGCGTCATGGAAAAAGGCGAATGGACGCTGTTCTCGCCCTCCGACGTGCCCGACCTGCACGACCTGTTCGGCGCGGCTTTCGAGCAGGCTTATGTGGCCTACGAAGACAAGGCACGGCGCGGCGAGATCCGGCCGAGCAAGACCGTGCAGGCCACCGACCTGTGGCGCAAGATGCTGACCATGCTGTTCGAGACCGGCCACCCCTGGATCACGTTCAAGGACGCCTGCAACGTGCGCTCGCCCCAGCAGCATGCCGGCGTGGTGCATTCCAGCAACCTGTGCACCGAGATCACGCTCAACACCAGCGACACCGAGACCGCCGTCTGCAACCTGGGCTCCATCAACCTGCGCCAGCACCTGAAAAATGGCGGAATCGACCACGAGAAGCTGCAGCGCACGATCACCGTCGCGATGCGCATGCTCGACAACGTCATCGACATCAACTACTACGCCGTGAAGAAGGCGCGCGACGCCAACTTGCGCCACCGCCCGGTGGGCCTGGGTCTCATGGCTTTCCAGGATGCGCTGTACGAACTGCGCATTCCCTACTCCTCGCAGGAGGCCGTGGAGTTTGCCGACCGCTCGATGGAGGCCATCTGCTATTACGCCTACTGGGCCTCCACCGATCTGGCCGCCGAGCGCGGACGCTATTCCAGCTACCGCGGCTCGCTGTGGGACCAGGGGCTGCTGCCGCACGACACACTCGACAAGCTGGCCCAGGCGCGTGGCGGGTATGTCGAGGTGGACCGCTCGGTCACTCTCGACTGGGACGCCCTGCGCGGCAAGATTGCCCGTGACGGCATGCGCAACTCGAATTGCGTGGCCATCGCACCCACAGCCACCATCTCCAACATCATCGGCGTGGACGCCTCCATCGAGCCGAGCTTCGGCAACCTCTCGGTCAAGTCCAACCTGTCGGGCGAGTTCACCGTGATCAACCACTACCTGGTGCGCGACCTCAAGCGCCTGGGCCTGTGGGACGACGTGATGGTCATGGACCTCAAGCACTTCAAAGGGTCGCTGCACGCCATCGATCGCGTGCCGCAGGACACCAAGCAGCTCTACGCCACGGCGTTCGAGGTCGAGCCGCGCTGGCTGGTCGAGGCTGCGGCACGGCGCCAGAAGTGGATCGACCAGGCGCAGAGCCTCAACATCTACATGGCGGGCGCCTCCGGCAAGAAGCTCGACGAGACTTACAAGCTCGCCTGGGTGCGGGGCCTCAAGACCACCTACTACCTGCGCACGCAGAGCGCCACGCATGTCGAGATGAGCACGGTGAACACACGCCAGCTCAACGCCGTGTCGTCCGAGCACGGTGGCGGCGCATTGGCCGCACCTGCGGCATCGCAAAGCGATGCGGCGGACAGCGTGCCAGCCACTGACATGCGCTTCTGCGCCATCGACGATCCATCGTGTGAGGCCTGTCAGTAAATCTGCGCGCGAGGCGCGCTGAAAAAGCGGCCTCGCATGTGTATTCAAGCAACAAAAATTCGCAGTGCAGTGCGCAAGCGCTTTTCATTTTGCAGCGCTGCTTCCATAATCCGAACACTGGAAAAACCATGCTGACCTGGGACGAAGAAGTCACCTCCACATCGCAAACATCATTCGACGGCGGTCTGCAAAAAAACCGCTCGGTGGAATCGGCGCCGCCATCTTTCCCTCTTTCCGGTTTTCTTCCCCCCTCTTCTGCGACGCTCGCCACCCCTCATGCCATAGCTCCCGATTCAGGAGCAGCCCGCCAGCACCGCGTCAATGCTGCCGACAAGCGCATCATCAATGGCAAGACCGACGTCAACCAGCTCGTGCCGTTCAAGTACAAATGGGCCTGGGAAAAATACCTCGCCACCTGCGCCAACCACTGGATGCCGCAGGAGGTGAACATGACGCGCGACATCGCGCTGTGGAAAGACCCGCACGGTCTGACCGAAGATGAGCGCCGCATCATCAAGCGCAACCTGGGTTTCTTCGTCACCGCCGACTCGCTGGCCGCCAACAACATCGTGCTGGGCACCTACCGCCACATCACTGCGCCCGAGTGCCGCCAGTTCCTGTTGCGTCAGGCGTTCGAGGAAGCCATCCACACCCACGCCTACCAGTACATCGTCGAGTCGCTCGGTCTCGATGAAGGCGAGATCTTCAACGCCTACAACGAAGTCCAGTCCATCCGCGACAAGGACCAGTTCCTGATCCCGTTCATCGAAGCGATCATGGATCCGGCCTTCCACACCGGCACGCCCGAGAACGACCAGACGCTGCTCAAGTCGCTGATCGTGTTCGCCTGTCTGATGGAGGGGCTGTTCTTCTACGTCGGGTTCACGCAGATCCTGGCCCTGGGCCGGCAGAACAAGATGACCGGTGCCGCCGAGCAGTACCAGTACATCCTGCGCGACGAGTCCATGCACTGCAACTTCGGCATCGACCTGATCAACCAGCTGAAGCTCGAAAACCCGCACCTCTGGACCGCGGAATTCAAAGTCGAGATCAACAGCCTTTTCCGGCGAGCCGTCGAGCTCGAGTACCGCTACGCCGAAGACACCATGCCGCGCGGTGTGCTCGGCATGAATGCATCGATGTTCAAGGGCTACCTGCGCTACATCGCCAACCGCCGTGCCACCCAGATCGGCCTCGAACCCCTCTTTCCGAACGAAGAGAATCCCTTCCCCTGGATGAGCGAGATGATCGACCTGAAGAAGGAACGCAACTTCTTCGAAACCCGCGTCATCGAGTACCAGACCGGTGGCGCGCTCTCCTGGGACTAGTGCCGGCATCACTCCATGCAACACCTCAACACGCTCCGCCCCCACAGCACACCGCCATGCTGCTGCGCGAAGCGTTCCCGTATTCATGGAGATGGGACGAACCCCATCTCCATGAATCGCTCCTTGCCCAATGCAGGCGTGGAGTGCTCTTTGCCCACTGACCCAAGGAGAAAATGATGGCAACTGCGAAAAAACCGGCCGCCAAGAAGGCAGCCCCCGCGAAGAAGGCTGCACCCGCCAAAAAGGCCGCAGCACCTGCTAAAAAAGTAGCGGCTCCCGCCAAGAAGGCTGCGGCCCCTGCAAAGAAGGCAGCGGCACCCGCCAAGAAGGCTGCGGCCCCTGCAAAGAAGGCAGCGGCACCCGCCAAGAAGGCTGCAACTCCTGCGAAGAAGGCAGCTGCACCCGCCAAGAAGGCTGCGGCTCCTGCGAAGAAGGCAGCCGCTCCCGCCAAGAAGGCTGCGGCTCCTGCGAAGAAGGCAGCCGCTCCTGCCAAGAAGGCTGCGGCTCCTGCGAAGAAGGCAGCTGCGCCCGCCAAGAAGGCTGCGGCCCCTGCGAAGAAGGCAGCCGCTCCCGCCAAGAAGGCTGCGGCCCCAGCGAAAAAGGCAGCTGCACCCGCCAAGAAGGCTGCGGCCCCTGCGAAGAAGGCAGCGGCACCCGCCAAGAAGGCTGCAGTTCCTGCGAAGAAGGCAGCCGCTCCCGCCAAGAAGGCTGCGGCCCCTGCGAAGAAGGCAGCCGCACCCGCCAAGAAAGCAGCTCCTGCCAAGAAGCCTGCCGCAGAAAAGGCGCCTGCCGCCCCCGCTGCACAGACCACGCTCAACCCCCAGGCTGCGTGGCCCTTCCCGACGGGTCAAAAACCCTGATACCCAGCCCGGGCTGGCGTATCCAACCCGGTGCATTGCACCGGGTTTTTTTATGTCTGTCGCGGTGGCAGCCCCGTCAGGGCACCAACGCGGCGGGGTCGAAATCGAGCGTGTAGTTCTGCGGGCCGCGTGCAGCAATCTTGAGCGCGCCCAGTCGATTGCCCAGCCCGGCGCACTGCACCAGGGGCCAGCCCCGCTCCAGGCCGAACAACAGCGCACCGCGCCATGCATCGCCACAGCCTGTGGGGTCCACGATGCCGGCAGGTGGGGTGGGGGGCACCACCGTGCGGACACCATCCACCCAGACTTCGCAGCCCTGCCCCCCCAGCGTGACCACCAGACCCTGCACCTTGCGCGAGAGCTCGCCCAGGGCGAGCCCGGTGCGTTCGCAGAGCATCTTGCCCTCGTAGTCGTTCACCGTAACCCAGGTGGCCTGTTCGACAAACCGCGTGAGTTCTTCGCCCGAGAACATCGGCAGGCCCTGGCCCGGATCGAACACGAACGGAATACCGGCGGCCTGGAACTGGGCCGCATGTTCGATCATGGCGTCGCGGCCATCGGGCGCGATGATGCCGACGCGGATGTCCGGCACGCTGCCATCGATGCGGTTGGCATGGGCCTGCATCATGGCGCCGGGGTGGAAGGCAGTGATCTGGTTGTTGTCGCGGTCGGTCATGATCATGGCCTGGGCGGTATAGGTGTCGTCCACCTGGCCCACACAACGGGTGCTGATCCCGAGCGACGCGAGGCGCTGCAGGTAGTCCGCACCGTCGCTTCCCAGCATGGCCATGGGTACGGGCTCACCGCCCAGAAGCTTGAGGCTGTAGGCGATGTTCCCTGCGCAACCACCATAGTCCCGGCGCAACCCCGGCACCAGAAAAGACACATTGAGAATATGCAACTGGTCGGGCAGGATCTGCTCGGCAAAGCGCCCCTCGAAGGTCATGATGGTGTCAAACGCCAGAGATCCACAAATCAGTACAGCCATATCAATCGTTCATTCCGGCACAAGGCCATTTCAGGGGTAAAAAGCGAGCACCCGGTAGCCCGTGATGCGTGTGCTGCCCAGGTTCACGAGCAGGGAAGCCGCCAGATTCCATTCACCCTGCGCGGACAGTTCGGCAGGGGCGGCCAGATCCTGCGGTGTCAAGACCCGCCGCAGCACGGGCTGGTCCTGGGCGTCGGTCAATGTCAGCTCGACCGCAGGCATCTCCACACGGGTTTCCGAACGGTTCTTGAGGGTCAGGGAAAACTGGTACTGATCGCCCTTGATCTTGTGGAACGTGGAACCATCCACAATCACCGCAGAAATCTGCCGGTACGACCCGACATCGCAGTGGAGGGGGCCGCACAACTGCTCCAGCGCGGGGCGCAATGCGGGCCATGTGGCGGCGATCCACCGGCGCTCCTGCACGGCCACCTGCAGCAGCAAACCGCAAAGCAGCATCAGGCTCAACAGAAAAAGGCCGAGCCGTATCGGCGTCTTGCGCCAGAAGGCCTTGCGCCGGGCCGCCCGCACAAAGGACAGCTCTCCCGCCAGCGCATCCGCACCCGGGTCCGTGTCTGGCGCCGATTCCAGCTGCGGTGCCGCGGGCAGCTCAGAATCCTGTGCCGCTTCCTGGGCTTCTGCGCTCATTGCGGCCGGATCGCCCGATGCAGCGTCAGCCCTCCCCCCTTCGCGCCAAGCAGCCCCCCCGTCAGGCAAGGACGGCGCAAGGGCGGCATCCTCTGCCTCGGCAAGACTCCGCCTCTCGGACTCCTGCTCTGACACAGAAGCGGGCTGATCAGGCTCCGGTGACCCATTGGTGCGCCTGGCCAGCACCTCGTTCAAGGCCTCGCGCAAGGCAAGGTCCGCCGGCGTGTCTTGCACCGCAGGGGCTGCCACGACCTCCCGGGGGGCCTGATCCAGACCAAGGTCCATACCCGCATCGCCGTCTTCGAGCACCGGTGATGGCAGTTCATACCCCGTCGAAGGGGCCTTGGGGACGGGCTCTGGAGCGAATTCGATCGCGGGCCATTCCGTCACGGGGGTCTGTGCCGCAGGCGTCTCCACCGCCGGCAGACCTGAGGGATCCACCCACGCCAGGGGTGGCAAAGGTTCCGACATCAGGCCCGGCATTTCCCGGTCCCGGGACACCGGCACAGGTTCAGCCACCAGAAAGGCGGGCACCGTGGACTCAGGGACCTGAAGAACCTTCGTGTCCCCGTCGGCAATGGCAGGCTCGGGCGCCTTGTCGGCCTGTGCCGGGGCAGTGCGGGCAGCAAACGTGCCCCAGGCCCGCGCGGGAGGTTCGGCGCGCGGCACAGGCTGGGGCGGGGGCCGCATTTTGTCCAACGCCATGTCCGGCATCAATGCCGGGGGCTGGGATGGCTGCAGATGGGCCGAAGCGTCAAAAACCTGCTGGCAGTGCCCGCAACGCACCCAGCCTTCGGAAATGCGCAACTGGTCTGCAACGACCTTGAACATCGTCGCACAAGACGGACAGCGGGTGATCTGGCTCATGGGCTGTGCATTGTAGGGGCGCCTCGCACTGCGGGCTGCTCCCGATTCAGCGCATGGCAGTCATCAGAATCCAGCCATCCTCGCGGTCCGCCACCGAGAGCGAGAGCCACGGGGCATAGGCTTCCTGCAATTCCTCGGCCTGGCGTTCCAGAATACCGGCCAGCACAAGATGGCCGCCGGGGGCCACATGACCGCACAGCAGTGGCGCCAGCACCCGCAGCGGCGTGGCCAGGATATTGGCCAGCACGGTCTGGTAGCTGCCGCTCGCCTTGTCGGGCAGACCGGTCTGCAGCTGTACGCCATTGGCCTGCGCATTGAGCGCAGCGGACTCCACCGCAGCCGGGTCGATATCGACAGCATCGATGTCGGTAGCACCAAACTTGGCCGCACCGATGGCCAGGATGCCCGAACCGCAACCGTAGTCGAGCACGCGGCCAAGCGCCGCGCCATTGCCCTGACGGGCAATCCAGCGCAGGCACATGCGCGTGGTCGGGTGCGTGCCGGTGCCAAAGGCCAGGCCCGGATCGAGCCGGATGATGGTCCTGGCCTGGGCCGGCGGCTCATGCCAGGTCGGCACAATCCAGAAATCCGGCGTGATGTCCACCGGCGCGAACTGCGACTGCGTCAGCCGCACCCAGTCCTGATCGACCAGCGGCACCAGTCCGGACACCTCGCATCCCTCGAAAAAATCCTGCACGGCCAGCAATTGCTGCGCCTCCTGCGCGGCCGCTTCGGTGCCAAACAGCGCCACCACACGGCTGCGCTGCCAGCCTGCACGGGGCGGCGGCATACCGGGTTCACCGAACAGCGCCTGCTCGGCATCGGTCTGTGCATCAGCGTCTTCCACCGAGACGCTGAGCGCATCCAGCGCTTCCAGTGCGTCACTCAGGGCTTCGACCCGGTCTTGCGGGCACAACAGGCTTAGTTCATGCATGGCTTCGTGCCTCTTGGGATAAGCAATGAAAAAGGGCGCTTTCTGCGAGCGCCCTTCCGGTGTTTCAGCGCTGGCGCTGCGACAACCACTCTTCCAGGTAGTGGATGTTGGTACCGCCATCCATGAATTTGGCGTCCACCATCAACTCGCGGTGCAGCGGTATGTTGGTATTGATACCCTCCACCACGGTTTCCGACAGCGCCGTGCGCATGCGCGCCAGCGCCTGCTCGCGCGTGTCTCCATGGACGATGATCTTGCCGATCATCGAGTCGTAATTGGGCGGCACGAAATAGTTCGTGTAGATATGCGAGTCCACACGCACCCCCGGCCCGCCCGGCGCATGCCACTTGGTGATGCGGCCTGGCGAGGGAACGAACTTGTACGGATCCTCGGCATTGATGCGGCACTCGATGGCGTGGCCCCGGATCTCGATCTGGCGCTGGGTGAATGGCAGCTTCTCGCCCGCCGCCACCATGATCTGCGTGCGCACGATGTCCACGCCGGTGATCCATTCGGTCACCGGGTGCTCGACCTGCACGCGCGTGTTCATCTCGATGAAGTAGAACTCGCCGTTCTCGTACAGGAACTCGAACGTGCCCGCGCCGCGGTAACCGATTTTCTTGCAGGCGGCCACGCAGCGGTCGCCGATGCGGTCGATAAGACGGCGCGGAATGCCCGGTGCAGGCGCTTCCTCGATCACCTTCTGGTGGCGCCGCTGCATGGAGCAGTCGCGCTCACCCAGATAGACCGCGTTGCGGTGCTTGTCGGCCAGGATCTGGATTTCGATATGGCGCGGGTTCTGCAGGAATTTTTCCATGTAGACCGCAGGATTGCCAAACGCTGCTCCCGCCTCGGCCTTGGTCATCTGCACGGCGTTGACCAGGGCCGCCTCGGTGTGCACCACGCGCATGCCGCGCCCGCCGCCGCCGCCCGCCGCCTTGATGATGACGGGGTAGCCCACAGCCTTGGCAATGCGCCGGATCTGTACCGGGTCGTCGGGCAATTCGCCATCCGAGCCGGGCACACAGGGCACACCGGCCTTGATCATGGCCTGCTTGGCCGAGACCTTGTCACCCATCGTGCGGATGTTGTCGGGCGTCGGGCCGATGAACTGAAAGCCGCTCTTTTCCACGCGCTCGGCGAAATCGGCGTTCTCGGACAGGAAGCCGTAGCCGGGGTGGATGGCTTCGGCGTCGGTGACTTCTGCCGCCGAGATGATGGCCGGCATGTTGAGATACGACAGTGGCGAGGGTGCGGGCCCGATGCACACCGCTTCTTCGGCCAGCTTGACGTACTTGGCGTCGCGGTCGGCCTCGGAATAGACCATCACGGCCTTGATGCCCAGTTCATGGCAGGCGCGCTG
>JAANMV010004459.1_pt1 | contig 10993 bp, 10 predicted proteins | sample 7279661 | NCBI WGS metagenome assembly JAANMV01 (sample SAMN14094540, study PRJNA606508) | bioreactor metagenome | isolation source: A lab-scale SPAN reactor treating ammonium-rich wastewater day 121 | place: Ireland: Galway | collected 2017-05-16 | reverse complement strand
ATCTCCATCCTGGTCAACAACGCCGGCATCACCCGCGACAACCTGCTGATGCGGATGAAGGACGAGGACTGGCAGGCCATCCTCGATACCAACCTGACCAGCGTGTACCGCGCGTCGAAGGCGGTGCTGCGCGGGATGATGAAGGCGCGCAAGGGCCGCATCGTCAACATCGCTTCGGTGATCGGCGTGACCGGCAACGCCGGCCAGGCCAACTACGCCGCGGCCAAGGCCGGGATCATCGCGTTCAGCAAGTCGCTGGCCAAGGAGATCGGCTCGCGCGGGATCACCGTCAACGTGGTCGCGCCCGGCTTCATCGCCACCGACATGACCGCCGACCTGCCGGAGGCCGCGAAGGAGGCGATGCTGGGCCAGATCGCGCTCGGCCGCCTGGGCGAGCCGGCCGACATCGCCCGCGCGGTGGCGTTCCTTGCCGGCCCGTCGGCGGCCTACATCACCGGCGAGACCCTGCACGTCAACGGCGGCATGTACATGCCGTGATTTCCAGCCGGGTGGCCCGGCGTCATGTCGCCCGGGTTTCCCGTACACTTCACCACTGAACGACCCGATTTCCGGGAGGAGCAACCCACATGAGCAACATCGAAGAGCGCGTCAAGAAGATCGTCGTCGAACAACTGGGCGTCAAGGAAGAAGACGTCACCAACAGCGCGTCGTTCGTGGACGACCTGGGCGCGGATTCGCTGGACACCGTGGAGCTGGTGATGGCGCTCGAGGAAGAGTTCGAGTGCGAAATCCCGGACGAGGACGCGGAAAAGATCAGCACCGTGCAGGCTGCGATCGACTACATCAAGGCCCACGTCAAGGCGTAAGCCCGGCGTCCGCCAGCTGTACCCCGGGGGCCGCGCATGCGGCCCCCTGTGTTTGCATCGAACGTAACGAAAAGCGTGGAGGAGAAGGCGATGGGCAAGCGACGCGTGGTGGTCACGGGCATGGGCATCGTCTCGCCGCTGGGCCATGACCTGGCCAGCAACTGGGACGGCATCGCCAACGGCCGCTCCGGCATCGGCATGGTGGAGGGCTTCGACGCCAGCACCTACCCCACCCGCATCGCGGGCGAGGTGCGCGACTTCGACATCACCCGCTGGGTGAACCCGAAGGACGCCAAGAAGATGGACCACTTCATCCACTACGGCATGGCCGCTTCGCTGATGGCGAAGGACGATGCCGGGCTGGAAGTGACGGAGGCCAACGCCGAGCGCATCGGTGCGCTGGTCGGCGCCGGCATCGGCGGCATCTGGGGGATCGAGGAAACCGCGGTCAAGCTGCACGAAGGCGGGGTTCGCAAGATCAGCCCGTTCTACATTCCCTCCACCATCATCAACATGATGCCGGGCCAGTTGTCGCTGGCGACCGGGATCAAGGGGCCGACGTTCTCGGCCGTGTCCGCCTGCGCGACCGCCAACCACAGCATCGGCATGGCGATGCGGATGATCCAGTACGGCGACGCCGACGTGATGTTCGCCGGTGGTGCCGAACGCGGCAGTTCGCCGACCGCGATGGGCGGCTTCTGCGCGATGAAGGCGATGAGCACCCGCAACGACGATCCCACCCGCGCCTCGCGGCCGTGGGACGCCGGTCGCGACGGCTTCGTGCTGGGTGACGGCGCCGGCATCCTGGTGCTGGAGGAGTACGAGCACGCCAAGGCCCGCGGTGCGCGCATCTACTGCGAGCTGGCTGGCTTCGGCGCGACCTCCGATGCCTACCACATGACCGCGCCCAGCGAGAATGGCGAAGGCCCGGCCCGCTGCATGGCGATGGCGTTCGCCGATGCCGGCATCAATCCGGAACAGGTCGGCTACCTCAACGCGCACGGCACCAGCACCCCGCTGGGTGACCTCGCCGAGACGCTGGCGATCAAGCGCGCGCTGGGCGACCACGCCTACAAGACGATGGTCAGCTCGACCAAGTCGATGACCGGCCACCTGCTCGGTGCGGCCGGCGGGGTGGAGGCGATCTATTCGATCAAGGCGCTGCAGACCGGCGTGATCCCGCCCACCATCAACCTCGACAATCCGGGCGAAGGCTGCGACCTGGACTACGTGCCGAACGTGGCGCGCGAGGCGAAGATCGGCGTGGCGGTGTCCAACGGCTTCGGTTTCGGCGGCACCAACGGCACGCTGGTGTTCAAGCGGATCTGACGCCCACGCCCTCCCTTGCGCGGCCGGGGAGGGCCGGGGAGGGTGCACTTCACCAATGACTGCCGCCACCCTGCCAGCCGACATCGACCTGCTCGACCTGCACCGGCTCGACCCGGCGCGCTACCCGGTGCTGCTGGAGTCCAGCGCCACCGGCGCGCACGGTCGCCGTGATCTGCTGCTGGCACACGCTGGCGAGGGCTTCGCCCTGCATCGCGATGGGGTGGTGCGCACGCTGTCGGGCGAAGCGCTCGCAGGCGGTTTCTTCGACGTGCTCGACCGGCAATGGCAGGCGGCTGCTACCGGCGCCGGCTTGCCGCTGGCCGGCGGTTGGGCGCTGCTGTTGGGCTACGAGCTGGCCGCGCAGGTGGAGCCGGTGCTGGCGCTGCCGCAGGCGGCGGGCAGGCTGCCCGTGGCCATCGCGCTGCGCTGTCCGGCGGTGGTCCTGCGTGATCGCAGCAGTGGCGAGCTCCGGGCTGCCGCCGAGGCCGGCTTCGAGGCATGGCTGCCGCGCATCGAATCGGACATCGAACGGACGCGTGCCCTGCCGCCGCTGCCGGCATGGGTGGCGCCGATCCGCATCGACGAAGACGAGCCGCAGCGCTATCTCGATGGCGTAGCGCGGGTGCTGGACTATCTCGCCGCCGGCGATGTGTTCCAGGCCAACCTTTCGCGCGGCTGGGAAGCGACCTTCGAGGGCGCGCTGGATCCCGCCGCGCTGTTCCAGCGCCTGCGCCAGCACAATCCGGCGCCGTTCGCGGGACTGTTCCGCAGCGGCTGGGGCAGCGTGGTCAGCGCTTCGCCGGAGCGGTTGCTGTCGGTACGCGCTGGGGTTGCCGAAACCCGCCCGATCGCCGGCACCCGCGCGCGCTTTCCCGGCGACGACGATGCCGCGCGCATCCGCGAGCTGGTGGGACATCCCAAGGAGCGCGCCGAGCACGTCATGCTGCTGGACCTGGAGCGCAACGACCTTGGCCGCGTGTGCGCGCCGGGCAGCGTGCAGGTGGACGAGCTGATGACGGTGGAAAGCTATGCGCATGTCCACCACATCGTCAGCAACGTGCGTGGCCAGCTGCGCGCGGGGGTGACGCCGGGGCAGGCGCTGGCCGCGCTGTTCCCCGGCGGCACGATCACGGGTTGCCCGAAGGTGCGCTGCATGCAGATCGTGGCCGAGCTGGAGGGAGTGGGCCGCGGCGCCTACACCGGCGCGATGGGCTGGCTGGGGCACGACGGCGACATGGACCTGAACATCCTGATCCGCAGCGCCGAAGTGGAGGGCGACACCCTGCGCTTCCGCACCGGCGCCGGCATCGTGATCGACTCCGATCCGCAGCGCGAGCTGGAGGAGACGCGGGCGAAGGCGCGGGGGATGTTGAGGGCACTGGGATGCGAGTGATCGAGCGGCGGATGCCGTGGGCCTTGGCGCAGTCGCTCCCCGATACTCGCTTGGTGCGCCAAGGCCCACGGCATCCGCTTGCAACCTGCGCTGGCCGCCGGGAGGGAAAATGATTTTTTCCGGCGTAACTCGATCGACTGAGTTGTCCATTTCCAATCGCGGCCTTGCCTACGGCGACGGCCTGTTCGAAACCATGCGCGTGCATGGCGGCGAACTGCCGCTGTGGCCGCGCCATCTCGCGCGGCTGCGCGAAGGCGCGCGGCGGCTGGGCATCGGCTTGCCCGATCCGGCTTTCATCGAAGCACGCATCGCCGAGATGATCGACGGCGCCGATGCCGGCGTGCTCAAGCTGCTGCTCACCCGCGGCGACGGTGGCCGCGGCTACGCGCCGCCAGTCGATGCGCAGCCGGCTTGGACATTGGCGCTGCATCCGCTGCCGCCGGTTGCCAGCGCCGGCCTACGCCTGCATGCCTGCGACACGCGGCTGGCGATCCAGCCCGCGCTGGCCGAGATCAAGCACTGCAACCGCCTTGAACAGGTGCTGGCGCGCGCCGAAGTCGAGCGCGCCGGTTGCGACGAAGGGCTGATGCGCGACAGCGAAGGCCGCGTGGCCGGCGCCACCGCCGCCAACCTGCTGGCGCATCGCCATGGCCGCTGGCTGACGCCGCCGGTTGCCCGCTGCGGCGTGGCCGGGGTGCTGCGCGGCTGGCTGCTGGCGCAGGGACTGGTGGAGGAGGCCGAACTGACGCCGGGCGAGGTGGAGGACGCCGACGCACTGGCGCTCTGCAACGCCGTGCGCGGTATCCTGCCGGTCTCCCTGCTGGGCGCGCGCAACTGGGCGGCGCACCCGGCGCTGACCGAACTGCAGGCGCGACTGGCGATGGCCTATCCCATGTTTTCCAATCCCGCGGTGGGCGCATGAAGGCGCGTCGGCCGCTGCTGATCCTGCTGCTGGCCGTGCTGGCGGTGGCGGCGTGGTACTGGGATCGTTTCCGAACCTTCTCAGAGGCGCCGTTGCCCGGCATCCAGGCGGACGCCGGGCTGGTGGTCGCACGCGGCGACAACCTCGACAAGGTGCTGCGCAAGCTACAGGCGCAGGGCGTGGACACCGGCGACCGGCTGTACTGGCAGCTGCTGGCGCGCCAGACCGGTGCTGCCGGCCGCCTGCAGGTGGGTGAATACGCGCTGCGCGAGGACACCTCGCCGCGCGCGCTGTTGCAGGCCATGCGCGACGGCAAGGTGGTGCGGCGCATGTTCACCATCATCGAAGGCTGGAACATCCGCGACCTGCGCGCGGCGCTGCGCAAGGCGCCGCTGCTTGGGCAGGAGACCACGCAGATGGATGATGCCGCGTTGATGGCGGCGCTGGGCCATGCCGGCCAGCACCCGGAGGGCCGCTTCCTGCCCGAAACCTATGCCTGGGTACGCGGCGACTCCGACCTCGACATCCTCAAGCGCGCCTACGCCGGCATGGACAAGGCGCTGGATGCGGCGTGGAAGTCGCGCGCACCGGACCTGCCGCTGGACAACCGCGACCAGGCGCTGGCGCTGGCCTCCATCGTCGAGAAGGAAACCGGCATCGCCGAGGAGCGGCCGGCCATCGCCGGCGTGTTCGTGCGCCGGCTCAAGACCGGCATGCGCCTGCAGACCGATCCCACCGTGATCTACGGCATGGGCTCCAGCTACACCGGCAATATCCGCCGCAGCGACCTGACCACCGATACGCCCTACAACACCTACACCCGCGATGGCCTGCCGCCGACGCCCATCGCCATGCCCGGCAAGGCGGCGCTGCAGGCGGCCACGCATCCGGCGCCGGGCGATGCGCTGTATTTCGTCGCGGTGGGCGATGGCAGCGGGCGGCACGTGTTCAGCGCCTCGCTGGACGCACACAACAGCGCGGTGCGCGACTACGTGCAGCGCTACCGCGCGCAGCGGCAGGCCGAGCGTGAAGGAGCCACGCCGAAGTGACGATGCTGCAATCGAAGCCGCGCCTGCTGACCATCGAAGGCGGCGAGGGTGCGGGCAAGAGCACCGTCCTGTCGGCGCTGCGTGACGCCCTGCTGGCCGATGGCTGCGAAGTGGTCTGCACCCGCGAGCCGGGCGGCACCCCGCTGGCCGAGCGCATCCGCGGCTTGCTGCTGGACGCTGGCGACGAACCGGTGCATCCGCATACCGAACTGCTGCTGATGTTCGCGGCGCGCGCGCAGCACGTGCAGCGGCTGGTGCTGCCGGCGCTGGCGCGCGGCGCATGGGTGATTTCCGATCGCTTCACCGATTCCAGCTACGCCTACCAGGGCGCGGCGCGCGGCATGGATGAAGGCTTCATTGCCGAACTGGAGCGGCGCGCGGTTGGCATCGAGCCCGGCCTGACCCTGCTGCTGGACCTGGGCGTGGCGCACGCGCGCGAACGCACCCGCGGGCGCGACCTGCTGGGCGGCGCCTCCCCCGACCGCATCGAGCGCGAACGCGACGACTTCTTCGAACGCGTGCGCGAAGGCTTCCTGGCGCGCGCGGCAGCGCATCCGCAGCGCATCCGCGTGCTCGATGCCAGCCCGGATGCCGCCGCCGTCGCCGCCGCCGCGCTGGCGGTGCTGGCCGATTACCGCAAGGTGCTGGCATGAACCTGCCGCCGCTTTCGCCCTGGCAGCTACGCGCCTATACACAGGCGGTCGACGCGCTCGCTGGCGGCTATTTCGGCCACGCAACGCTGATCACCGGGCCGGCGCTGATCGGCAAGCGCCTGCTCGCCGAGCATCTGGCCCGGCGCGTGCTGTGCCTGTCGCCTCGCGCCGATGGCGAGGCCTGCGGCGGATGCCGGAGTTGCACGCTGTTCGCCTCGCGCGCGCAGATGGAAGCGCCGGAAGTCCGCCCGGACGGCACGCCTGCGCACCCGTGGGGACACAGCGCACATCCGGACCTGCGCTTCCTTGGTTACGAGATCAACCACAAGACCGGCAAGCCGCGCAGCGAGATCGTGATCGAGCAGATCCGCGCGCTGTCGGAGAAAATGGGCATGACCGCGCAGCTGGGCGGTGCGCAGGTGGTGATCGTGGAGCCTGCCGATGCGGTCAACTGGCATGCTTGGAACGCCATTCTGAAAACGCTGGAAGAACCACAGCCGGGACGCTACTTGTGGCTGCTTGCATCCAGCCCGGCGCGGTTGCCCGCCACCATCCGCAGCCGCTGCCAGCGGTTGGAGCTGCGCTTGCCGCCGCGCGACGAGGCCCTGCAGTGGCTGCGCCAGCGTGGCCACGCGGAAGCCTTGGCCAGCGAGGCGCTGGATGCCGCGCGCGGGCACCCGGGGCTGGCCGATGCGTGGGCATCGGGGGATGGCCTGGCGCTGCGCCGTGACGCGGTCAAGGACGCGCAGGCGCTGCTGCGCGGGCAGGCCGAGGCCAGCGAGGTCGCACAACGCTGGGTGGCCGACGGACGCGCCGCGGAACGTTTGGCTCATCTGGCCGAGTTCGCGCTGCGCGAAGCCGCGGGCTTGACCGATCCGGCCGCAACCCGCACGCTGGCCGCGCGCTTCGACGCGGCCAACCGCGCCCGCGAGCTGCTGCACACCACGGTGCGCGCGGATCTGGCGGTGGCGGAAGCGCTGCTGGCATGGCGCTGAGGCTTGGGACAGGCAACTGACAGGGAACGGGGAATGAGCAATCCGACCGGTGGGGCAAGGCAGGGCATCCTGTCGCTGGCGATCAAGGACAAGGCGGCGCTGTACAACGCCTACATGCCCTTCATCCGCCAGGGCGGCATCTTCGTGCCCACCGCGCGCCGCTACTTCATCGGCGACGAAGTGTTCCTGCTGCTGACCCTGCCGGATTCCTCCGAACGCCTGCCGGTGGCCGGCAAGGTGGTGTGGGTGACGCCCACCGGCGCGCAGGGCAACCGTGCCGCCGGCATCGGCGTGCAGTTCGCCGATACCGCCGAAGGCGAAGCGGTGCGCAGCAAGATCGAAACCACCCTGGCTGGCACCCTCAACGCGGACCAACCGACGCAGACGATGTAACTGCGGCCTTGGTTGGGATGACCGGCGCGGCCGCACCGCTGCACTGGACACGCCCCTGGCGACGACGCGTGCTTGGCCTGCGGAAACGCGAGGCCGTGCGTGCAGTCCAGTCCCGCATGCCCTCGTTGGGCCGCGTCCGGCCCGGCTTCATCGCCACCCAAGGCGTTTCGTCGCAGGCCGGTTGACGACGACTGGCTGTTCGCGCTGTACTATTTCAAATAGTACAGATAAGGCGGTGCGCCGATGGCCCGAACCAGCCCCCTGATGATCCAGGTCGCCACCGGCGATCCGCGCCCGATCGGCCGCCAGATCGTCGATGCCGTGCGCATAAAGATCGCCACCGGCGAGCTCACGCAGGGTAACCAGCTGCCCAGCGTCCGCGGGCTTGCCCAGCAGCTGATGATCAATCCGAATACCGTCGCCAAGGCCTATGCCGAGCTGACCACCGAGGGTTGGCTGGAATCGCGCCAGGGCACGGGCCTGTTCGTCGCCGCACCCCGCCAGCGATTGTCCGACGCCGAGCGGGACCGCCGCCTGGACGACGCCGTCGGCCGCTTCGTCAACGACGTGATTCCGCTGGGCTTTGCAGCCGACGAGGTGCAGGCGCGGATCGCCGACGCCTTCGACCTGCTGGTGCCCCGCAAGACCGCCTGACTCCGCCATCGCCGTCGTGGGGCCGTCCGTCTGCGCCCAGCGCAGGGGGGCAGCGATCCGCGGATCGGCCGGCCCATCCGGATACGCCTACATGCCCAACGACTCCATCATCGAAACCCGCGCGCTGACCAAGCGCTATGGCCGCAAGCTGGCGCTGGACCGGCTTGACCTCGCGATTCCCCGCGGCGGGGTCCACGCCATCGTCGGTGCCAACGGCGCCGGCAAGTCCACGTTGTTCCGCATCCTGCTGGGCTTCATGCCGCCCAGCGCGGGCGAGGCGCGCACCCTCGGCAAGGACAGCCAGCAGCTGACGCCGCAGGACCGCGCGCGGATCGGCTTCGTCAACGAGGAACACACCCTGCCGAACTGGATGCGGGTGTCGCAGGTGGTGGCGATGCAGCGCCACCAGTACGGGCGCTGGAACCAGCAGGCGTTCGACGGCGTGATCGGCCATTACCACGTGCTGCCGGAGCAGAAGGTCGGCCAGCTCTCGCGCGGCGAGCGGGCCGGTTTCAACCTCGCGCTGGCATTGGCGCAAGGGCCGGAATTGCTGGTGCTGGACGAACCGACGCTGGGCCTCGATGTGGTCGCCAAGCGCGCCTTCCTGGAGTCGCTGCTGTACAGCAACGCCGCCGACGACTGCACGGTGATCTATTGCTCGCACCAGATGGAGGAGATCGAGCGGGTTGCCGACAACCTCATCATCCTCGAGCGCGGGCAGCTGCGGCACATGTCGGCGCCGGAGGATTTCACCGCGCGCGTGAGCCACTGGGTGGCCGACGTGCCGTTCAAGGGCCCCGACCTGCGCAGCGTGCCGGGCCTGCTGGAAGTGCAGCGCCTCGACGGCCTGCACCACTACCTGGTGCTGGACCAGGACGCCGGCTTCGAGCGCTTCCTGCGCGAGGCGGGCGCACGCAACGTGCAGTCGATGCCGGTCAGCCTGGATCGCGCGGTCAACGCCTTCCTTGCCAAGAACCATGCGGCGCCGGTCGCGGCCTGAGCCGCGCCGTGCCCTGAGGACACCAACATGAAAGATCTCTTCAAGAGCGAACTGCTGCGTTTCCGCCCCTGGGCCATCGCGGCCGCGGCGGTGCACGCCGGCGTCCTGGGTTTCCTGACCCGCATCGTCGACCTCGCCCAGCAGCCGCTGCTGGTCTACCAGGCCTTCGCCGTGACCTACGCGGTGGCCGGCACCCTGCTCGGGCTGTACCAGATGGGTACCTACCGCAAGCCGAACCAATGGCTCAGCCTGCTGCACCGGCCGATGCACCGCCTGCAGATCGCCGGCGCGCTGGGTGGCGCGGGCGCGGTGCTGATGTTCGTCGCCGCGGCATTGCCGATCGCGCTGATCGCGCTCTACCAGGACACGATGACCGCGCGCGTGGTGGACATGCGCCACTGGATGATGCCGATCGCCGGCTGGCTGGTCGCCCTGATCGGCTACGCGGCGGGCGCCTACGCGATGATCGGCAACCGCCGGCATTCGTTCGCGGTACTGGTGCTGCCGATGCTGCTAATGTTCGCGCAGGCCTCGGGCGTGGCGATGCTGGCATTGCAGGCCACCTTGCTGGCCGTGCTGGCGGGGCTGGTCGCCATCGTGTTCCGGCCCGATCCGGTGGCCGCACCGCGCAGCTTCGCCGCCGCCGCGGCAACCGCGCTGCCGGTGCAGCTCGGCGCGTATTTCCTGCTGTGGATGCTGGGCTACGGGGTCGAGCTGTTCTGGACGGCCTCCGGCACCCATCCGCTCAACATGGCCACGCCGCCGCACGGCGGTTACATCGAGGCCGATCGCGCGGAAGGCAAGGACATCCTGCTGATGGGCATCGAGCGCAGCCGCGACCCGGAGGCCGCGCTGTGGCGCGAGCAGATCGCGCTGTCCGACGTCTACACGCACTACCCGCTGCGCAACCTGCCGCGCCGCGGCGAGATGACCAACCTGCAGCCGATGGAATTCACCGACGGCGAGCGCAACATCACCTGGGTGTTCAAGCACGACAGCATGCGCTTCGTCGGCTACGGGACGCTGGACAAGCGCGCGCGCGGCGAGCTCGGGGTAGGTGAGGGGCAGGCGGGCGCTGCTGCCGGGCAATTCCCGGCGCCGACCATGCCGTTCGCCGCCAACTACCTGTACAACGCCCACGCCGCCTACCAGTACGACGACGGCCAGGGACGCATCCACGAACGCATCCGCCTGCCACGGGGCGAAGTGATGGCCAGCCCGCCGCAGCCGGCCGGCGACAACCTGCTGGCGCTCAGCGACCGCGCCGCCTATTTCTATCCCGGCCGCGAGGCGATGAACGGGCTGGACCTGCTGCAACCGCTGATGCGCGTGCCGATGCCGGGCAAGGTGGGCAACCTCGGCCGGATGGACGTGGTCGAACTGCTCGATGGCTACCTGGTGTCGTTCACCTACACCTGGGGCGTGTGGTCGAGCGAGCTGCAGCATCCGTTCCAGCAGGTGCTGCGCGTCGACGGCAACGGCCGCGTGCGCGTCGTGGCGCGCCGCGACATCGGCCAGGACCTGCCGACCGCCTACACCGCGCGCATCTGGTGGCTGTCGCCGGTGCTGCGCACGCTGTGCCTGGGCGCGCAGGACCTGTACGCCGCGCCGGACCCGCTGCGCGCACCGCCACAACCGATGCCGCGCGGGATGCTGTGGCTGGCGCTGGCCTGCTGCGTGGCGTCCGTGCTCGGCGCGATCCGGCTGAGCGCGCGCCTGCAGCTTGCGCCGCGCAACCGCTGGCTGTGGGTGGCGATGTGCGGCGTGGTCGGCCTGCC
>JAANMV010004458.1_pt1 | contig 10993 bp, 10 predicted proteins | sample 7279661 | NCBI WGS metagenome assembly JAANMV01 (sample SAMN14094540, study PRJNA606508) | bioreactor metagenome | isolation source: A lab-scale SPAN reactor treating ammonium-rich wastewater day 121 | place: Ireland: Galway | collected 2017-05-16 | reverse complement strand
CCCGCGGATCAGGACGCAGCGCACGCCCTGCGCGGCGTCGATGTCGCGCCAGATGCGGGTCAGGGACTGGTGCCCGCCGCGGTCCACGCTGTTCAGCGTGCGCTCGTTGGCGATCACGACCTCCAGGATGCCGTCGTCGTGAAGCGTGAGGTTCAGGCCCGGGTACGCGCCCGGGCGGGTGAGCTCGTGTGCCTGCATGCCAGGAGGCTACCGCACCGCCGCGGGCGGGCCGTTCAGGGCAGGCCGACCAGCCCGGCCGCGTTCACCAGGGCCACCGGGACCCCCAGTTCGGCCGCGCGGGCCGGGTCGGGCGTGCCGGGCGGGCCCGCCAGCAGCAGCGTGGGCCGGGCGTCCAGGGCGATGCTGCCCGTGTCGTCCAGCCGCGCGAGGACCGCGTCGAAGGACCAGTCGTCGGCCCACAGGCGCTTCACGGCGTGCAGGGCGGCCGTGCCGGGCGGCGTGACGGTGGCCGTCTGCGCGCGCGTCACCCCGGGCCGGCGGGCGTGCATCTCCCCGTGGCTCAGGCCGGCGTTGCCGAGCGCGCGGTAGAAGATCTGCACCGCGTCGTCCAGCAGGGCGCTCGTGCGCACCAGCGCCTGCGCCTGCACGGTCAGCGGCTCCAGGGCGTCCTCATCAATGCGGTGCGGGTTTACGGGCGCGAACAGCCGGCGCAGCTGCTCGGGCAGGTTCGCCTGCCGGTAATAGCCTTCCTCGAACGTGGCGGGAATCAGCATGCCGGTCACGCCGTATGCGGCGAGCCGGTGCGTTTCCGCCCCCACCTCCGCTTCGGCACGGCGGGCCGCTTCAGCGAACGTCAGCATGTCCCGCAGCGTAAAGCATCCGGCCAACCTGACCGCGAACTGACCTGGTGAAGTCCCGCACGCCCGGCCCGCCGGGCCCCACCATAGGATGCGGCCCGTGAACGTCCCGGCCCGCCCCGCGCTGCTCCTCGCCGCCCTGCTGCTCTCTCCCGCCGCGCCCCTCCTGACCGGCACCCTGCTGTCCGGCACGGCCCACGCCGGCACGTTCGCGTTCCCGGCCGTCCTGCCCCGCAAGGCCGACGGCTGGTACGCGCTGGGCGTGCAGGCCACCCGCGCCGGCGACCCCGGCGCCGCCGCCCGGGCGTTCGCGCAGGCCGCCGCCCTGAATCCCACCGCTGCGAACTGGCGCGCCCTGGCCGACGCGTACGTCGCGCTGGGCGACTACACCAGCGCCACCGACGCGTATACCCGCGCCGCCGCCCGCTACCGCGCGCAGGGCGACGGCGTCACCGCCCGCGCCCTGGAGTACAAGGCCGCGCCGTACCGGCAGACCATAGACGTCCGGCTGGTGACCGCGCAGACCGGCAGCACCCAGCCCCGCCTGGCGCGCCTGGAACCCGCCCGCGGCATCCTGCTCGGCGCGTACGCCCCGGAACTCAGCGTGACCGGCGTGCCGCCCCGCCTGTCCCCGGAACGGCAGGACTTCGCGGTGATCTTCCGCTACTGGGACCTGAAACCCAGCCGCAGCCCCGACGTGATCTTCCCCCACCGGCACGCCCAGGCCGCCCGCACCCACGGCCAGGCGCTGCACATCGCCCTGGAACCCGCCGTGCCGCTGCGGCAGGTCACGGACGCCATGCTCATCGCCTTCGCGAAGGAAACCGCGAAAGCCGGCCTGCCCGTCTTCGTGCGCTTCGCCGCCGAGATGAACGACCCCCAGAACGAATGGAGCCGCGACCCCGCGCTGTACCGCAGCACCTTCCAGCGCCTCGCCCGCGCCCTGCACCAGCACGCGCCGAACGCCGCGACCGTCTGGATGCCCATGCCCGGCGACCTCACGAAAATAGGCCGCTACTACCCCGGTCCGGACGCCGTGGACTGGGCCGGCCTGAGCCTGTACAGCCTGCCCTTCGAGAACGGCAACGTGCGCGCCCCGCGCCTGAACGCCCACCCCCTCGACCTCGTGGACGGCTTCTACGCCCGCTACGCGCCCGCGCACCCCATCCAGCTTTCCGAGTACGCCGCCTCCCACCGCAGCGGCGCCGCCGCCAGCCAGGACCACAGCGACTTCGCCGCCCGGCAGCTGCGCGAGGTGTACTGGGGCGCCTGGATCCGCTACCCCCGCCTGAAGAACATCAACTGGCTGGACCTGAACATGCTCACCGGCGAAGCAAACGGCAAGAGCGCCGCCCGCCGCAACGACTACCGCCTGTTCGCCAGCCCCGCCAAATGGCAGGCCTTCCAGGACCTGAACACCGTAAACGCCTTCCAGCGCCGCTTCCAGAAGGCCTGCCTCACCTGCACCGTCAGCACCGCCACGCCCTGGCCCGCCCGCGTGCCCGCCCACACCGACCTCAGCGGCGTCCTGTGGCTCCAGACCGCCACCCCGCCCGCCCGCGTGCAGGTCACCGTGAACGGCCAGGACCTCCCCACCGCCCCCACCCTCCCCCACACCTTCCGGTTCCAGGCCACGCCCGGCACGCACCGCCTGACCGTCACCGCGTACAGCGCCAACGGCCAGCTCATGCTGAGAACCGAGAAGACCTTCCAGGCCCAGTAAGCCTGAGGCCGGACCTGGGGCAGCCGGTCGTCAGCGGCGCCCTGGGCGCTTCCACTGACGCAACCCCGGGCTCACCGCCACTGTTCGGGGAGGCCGTACACGTTCCACATGCGGTCCACGCGGGCGACCACGCGGGCGTCCATGACGATTTTCGGCGGCCATTCGCGCACGAAGCCTTCCTCGGGAAGTTTTTTCGCGCCGTCCCAGGTGAGGAGCTGACCTTCAAGCCACACGTCGCGTTCGGGGTCGATGTTGTTGAGGATGGTCCACCAGACGTCGCCGGGGTCGTGGGCGTCGGTGTGTTCGTCGGCGATGAGGAGGTGACGGATGCCGGCGGCGGCGGGGTGGGCAGCGAAGGTGGCGGCGAGGTCGCGGGTCTGGCCGGCGCGGGTCTTGTCGAGGGTGACGATCCAGTAGCCGTCCGGGGTCTGGGTCTGGTCGAGGACGCCTTCGAAGGTGGGGAGGTCGGTGCTGGCGCGCGGCTGGAAGGTTTCGGAGGTGGTGTCCTGGGCCTGGGCTTCGCGGCTGCTTTTGGGGCTGCCGATTTCCTCGGGGCGTTTGGTGGTGGCGTCGATGATGAGTTTTCCGCCGTAGCCCCAGCCGCGGCTGCTGTGGTCGAGGACGTCGATGGGGCCGCGGGTGGTGAGGGTGTCGCGGCCGGGGACGGCCTTCTGGGTGACTTCGCGCCACACGGCGTCCATGTCGTTGACCCTGACGTGGTCGTCCACGACGACGATGACCTTGGCGAACATCATCTGCCCGAGGCCGAACAGGCCGTTGGCGACCTTGTACGCCTGCCCGGGGAAGTCTTTTTTGATGCTGACGACGACGAGGTTGTGGGCGACGCCGGCGGGCGGCATGTGGTAGTCGACGATCTCGGGGATGATCAGTTGCGCGGCGGGCAGGAAGAGCCGTTCGGACGCCTCGATGAGGTAGGCGTCCTCCATGGGGGGGCGGCCCACGATGGTGGCGGGGTACACGGGGGCCTGGCGCATGGTGACGGCGGTGACGTGGAAGAGGGGGTAGCGGTCGGGGAGGGTGTAGAAGCCGGTGTGGTCGCCGAAGGGCCCCTCGACCACCCAGTCTTCCTGGGGGTCCACGTAACCTTCGAGGATGAATTCGGCGTTGGCGGGCACGTCGAGGTCCACGGTGAGGCCCTTGACGACCGGGTAGCGCTGCCCGCGCAGATACCCGGCGAGCGCGAACTCGTCCAGACCGGGGATGGGCGGCAGGGGGGCGGTGGCGGCGTAGATCAGGGCGGGGTCACCGCCGATGGCGACGGCCACTTCCAGTTTCTGGCCTTTCTTACGGGCTTTTTCCAGGTGCTTGGTGCCGGTCTTGTGGCGTTGCCAGTGCATGCCGGTGGTGTTCTTGCTCATGACCTGCATGCGGTACATGCCCATGTTGCGTTCGCCGGTGTCGGGGTCCCTGGTGATGACCAGGGGGAAGGTGACGAAGGGGCCGCCGTCCTCGGGCCAGCATTTGAGGACGGGGATCTTGCTGAGATCCACCTCGTCGCCGCGCCACACGACTTCCTGGGCGGGGGCGCGTTTCACGCGGCGGGGGGGGAGGTTCATCGCGTCGCGGAGTTTGGGGAGGTTGCCCAGCATGCCCATCAGCCCGCCGGAGCCTTTCAGGTCGATCAGCGCGCGGACTTTCGCGGCGAGGTCGTCGAGGTCGTGGACGCCGAGGGCGAGGGCGGTGCGTTCGCGAGTGCCCATCAGGCCCATGACGACCGGATAGTCGCTGCCGACGACGTTCTCGAAAACCACGGCGGGGCCGCCTTTTTTCACGAGGCGGTCGCTGATCTCGGTGATTTCCAGGTCGCGGGAGACGGGTTCGCGCACGCGCAGCAGTTCGCCGCGGGATTCCAGCAGGGCCATGAACGACTGAATGTCCGGGAACGCCATGCGGGCAGGATAGGGCGGGCGGGGTGGGCGAATGGTCGCCGGGACTTCAGGGCGCGTGGGGGTGCGGGCGTGTCCAGGCTCGCGGGCCGAGGATGGCTCATACCAAATTCTGAGTTTTCAGAACTTCCTGAAATTTGCTAACCTTGGGGCATGACCGACCGGCTGGAGCCGCCCCTGGTGGAACAGAAGCTCTTCATCGAGCGGACCGGCGTGCTGATGGAAGCCGCCGGGTTCCCCCGCATGTCCGGGCGGGTGCTGGCGGCCCTGCTGATCGCCCCGGAGCGCGGCAGCACGCCCGCTGAGATCGCCGCGCTGCTGCAGGCCAGCCGGGCGAGCATCAGCGTGGCCCTGAACCAGCTGCTGCTGATCGGCATGATCGAGCACGCCCCGAATCCCGGGGAGCGCGCCGATCGCTTCCGCATGAAACCGGGCAGCTGGGCCACCCTGACCGAGGCCGGCACCCGCAAGCTGGAGAGTTTCCGGCAGATCGCCCAGGACGGCCTGGCGGTCCTGCCGGACGGCGCGGACCCCGGGCCGCTGCGGGAGATGGAGGCGTTCTACCGCGTGTGGCTGGCGCTGTTTCCCCGGATGATGGACGAGTGGCGCCGCCTGAGCGCCCAGTCTCAGGCAGAGGGTGGTGAGGCGTGAACGCAGACGCCATCGAGACGCTGGCCCTGAGCAAGCACTTCGCGCCGGGCGTGGGCGTGAGTGCCCTGACCCTGAGCGTCCCGCCGGGCGAGGTGTTCGGCTTTCTGGGGCCGAACGGGGCGGGCAAGACGACGACCATCCGCACGCTGCTGGGCTTCCTGCGGCCCACCGGCGGCGAGGGGCGGATCTTCGGCCTGGACGTGTGGCAGGCGCGCGAGGCGGTGCACGCGCGGGTGGGGTACCTGCCGGGCGAGGTGCACCTGAACCCCGCCTGGACCGCGCAGGAGCTGTTGGCCCGCGGCGCCCAGCTGCGCGGGTTGCAGAACGTGACGTACGGACTGGAGGTGGCGCGCCGGCTGGACCTGGACCTGACGCGGCGGGTGGGCACGCTCAGCAAGGGCAACCGGCAGAAGGTGGGCGTGACGCTGGCGCTGATGCACCGCCCGGACCTGCTGATCCTGGACGAACCGACCGACGGGCTGGATCCGCTGGTGCAGGACACGGTGCTGGCGCTGCTGCGTGAGGCGAGGGCGGAGGGCCGCACGGTGTTCCTGAGCAGTCACGTGCTGAGCGAGGTGGAGCGCGTGGCGGACCGGGTGGGCATCATCCGGGCGGGGCAGCTGGTGCGCGTGGACCGGCTCCCGGACCTGAAGGCCAGCCTGCCGCAGCGCCTGCACGTGACGTTTGCCGCCGCGCCCGGCGCGGCCCTCGCGGCGCTGCCGGGCCTGACTGTGACCCGGGCTGGCCCCCTGAGCGTGGAGGGCCTGTGGCGCGGGGATCCCAACCCGCTGCTGCGCGCGCTGGCAGGCGAGCAGGTGCGGGCGCTTTCGTTCACGCCGTCCAGCCTGGAGGACGCCTTCATGGACGAGTACCGCACCGGGGGCGCCGATGTGGCCTGAAATCACGCACGTGCTGCGCGACACCCTGCACGACCACCGCCGCGCCCTGGGCTGGTGGGCGCTGGGCCTCAGCCTGTACACGCTGAGCGTGCTGGCCGTGTACCCCGCGTTCAAGGACGACCCCAGCCTGAACGAGGTGATGCGCAGCCTCCCGGACGCGCTGAAGGTCCTGTTCGGGGAGGACTACACCAGCCCCGCCGGGTACGTGGGCGGGAAGCTGCTGAGCCTGATGCCGGTGCTGCTGAGCCTGTACGCCGGCCTGACCGGCGCGGGCCTGATCGCCGGCGCCGAGCGGCGCGGTCACCTGGAATTCCCGCTGTCCACGCCGCTGTCCCGCACGGGCCTGCTGGCCGGGCGAACGGTGGCGCTGCTGGTCCTGCTGCTGGCCCTGGGGGGCACGCTGTTCACCGCCACCTGGGTCGGCGGGGCGCTGTTCCTGGCGCCGCTGAACGCCGCGCACCTGCTCACCACGGTGGCGCTGCACACGCTGGGCGCCTGGGTGTTCGGAGCGCTGGCCCTGGCGGCCGGGGCGGCCACCGGGCAGCCGGGGCTCGCCTCGGGTCTGGGCGTGGGCCTGGGGATCTTCAGCATGGTGCTGTACGGCCTGGGCGCCCAGGTGCCCGCCTTGAGCGCGGTGGAGGGCCTGAACCCCTGGAAGTACGCGCTGGCCCTGAACGCCCTGAAAGAGCAGGTGAGCCTCGTGCCGGCCGTGGTGGCCCTGCTGGTGGGCGTACTTCTAGTGGCGGCGGCCGCTCCGCTGTTCAGTCGGCGGGACGTGAGCGTCTGAGCGACTGAACCCTACGCGTCCTGCGCCGGCCGCCCCACCCAGATCGCCCAGCCCAGGGAGGCCCGTTCCCAGCGGAGGTAGGCCGCCCGGCTCTCGTGGGTCTTCGCCAGCACCTCGGCACGGTCCGGATGATCCGGGTGTACGCGCGCCCAGCGCTGCACGGCCGCCCACATCAGGCTGCTGTAATGGTCCCAGTCCGCCCGGCTGGACACGGTCAGGCCGGTCAGGTCCAGGCCCGCCGCCATGAATTCGTCGCTGCGTTCCTCCAGGGTGGGCAGCGCCGCCCACCATTCCGCCTGCGCCTGATCGGGAACGGGGCCCCGGCGGTACACGTCGCCGATCACGACGGCGCCTTCGTCCCGCAGGTGACGGGTCATCCAGCGGGCCGCCTCGGTGAAGCCGCCCAGGGCGAAGGTGGCGCCCAGGCAGCTCACCACGTCGTACCCGGCCGGGTCCGGCGTGAAGTCCAGCGCGGGGCCGTGAGGGAAGGTGAGGGCGGCACTCAGCCCTGCGTCCTGTGCGCGCTGCCGGGCGTTCTGCACGAAGGCGGGGTTCAGGTCCACGCCCGTGCCGGTGATCGCCCGGCGTGCCGCCCACTGCCGCAGCACTGCGCCCTTGCCGCTGCCGATGTCCAGCACGCTCTGGCCGTCGCGCAGCCCGGCGTAGTCAGCGACGCGGTCCAGGGCCCCTGGGCTGACCGGGTTCAGGACGTCTCGGTCTTCCTCCACGATGGTGAAGAACTCCAGAAAATGCATTCCCCCAGGCTAGGGCGCCCCGGGCCGGCGGCACATCGGCCGTCTGGCCGAGCGGTCCTTACTCGCCGCGGTACAGGGGGCCGGGGCCGGTGCGGGGCGTGAGCTGCCAGCGCGTGACCGTCCAGGTGCCGCCGCGCTTCTCCACGAACACCGCCAGGGTGTAGCGCTCGGCGAGCACGTACTCGCTGTCCTGGTCGGGTTCCACGTGCCCGACATCCACCGTGCCGGCGATCAGGGCGTTTCCGGCGTTCTCGCGGGTGACTTCCAGGGCGTTCACGGTGAAGTTCCCCAGCGTGGACAGCTTGATGGCTTCAGGGGTGCTCAGGGTGCCCAGCCACGGCGCGGCGCGGGTCACGGCCGCCTGGATGCGGCCCCCGATCACCTGCCGCTGCTCTCCGGTCTTCACGCTGGCGCGGTACAGGCTGGCGCGGTGCCGGGCGACGCTGCTGAGTTCCGCGAGGGGTTTCACGGCGGCGGCCAGGGGGTCGTTCGTGCGTTCCTGCAGGCCGGCGGCGGTCACGCGGTAGGTGGGGTAGCGCACGCTGCCGCTGCGGGTGTCGTGCAGCACGAAGTCCGCGCGGCCGTCGGCGCGGGGCACCGTGAAACCCAGCGGCCAGTCCAGCGCGGCGGCACTGGGGAAGCTCAGCAACGGGCCGCTGGCCGTGACCTTCCCGGCCTGCTGGCGGTACAGGCGCAGGCTGGCCGCGCCGCCCGGTTCCCGCACGGCGGCCAGCAGGTCCGGCTTCCCGGGCGTGGTGAACGCTCCGCCCACCGCGCCGCGCACGCCGTCCAGGGGCACGCCGGTCTGCCGGGGCCAGTCGTCCAGGCCGGCGCTGCTGAGGTTCTGGCGGATGTCGGGCAGGTAGTTGTCCAGCCACGCGCGGTCCGGGCCGGTCAGGGAGCGCACGTACGCCTCGGCCTGCGCCGTGCGGCCCGCGATGACCTGCACGGCGTAGTTGAACAGGTGCGTGCCGCTGGCCAACTCGGGGTCCTCGGGGGGCGTCACCTGGTTCAGCAGGTACTGCGGGTACTCGCGGGTGGTGTCCACGTACTGGCCGTTCCGGTAGCTGTACACCAGGGGCAGGGCGGGGCTGTCGGCGAAGCTGAGGTCGTAGGCGTACGCGAAGCGCCAGTCGCCAGTCACGAGTTCCTTCGGGCCGCGGCCGTCGAGCTGGAGAACACTCACGCCGCCGGAGTGCTGGGTGTCGGTGTGCAGGATGCGGCGCGGGGGGGTGGTCAGGCTGTACACGCTGACGGTGGTGCAGCAGTGAGCGCCGCCACTGAACTGCGTGAGGATCACCTCGGGGACGCCGTCGCCGGTCAGGTCGCCGCACTGGTCGCGGCCCACCATCTCGTCTTTCAGGGTGAGGACCGCGCGGCCATTCAGGAGCAGGCTCACGCTGTCCTGCGGGTCGCCGAAACCGTTCTCGCGCAGCTGCACGGTGTAGGCTCCGCAGCGGCTGGTGGTGGTCTTCACCGGGCCGGGCGTGAAAGTGTCCTGTGCCCGGGCGGCGGGCGACAGGGTGGTCAGGAGGGCGGCCAGGGCGGGAAGCAGGATGGGGGGGCGGCGCATGCGGGGAACCTCCGGGGTGAGGGGGTGGCGGCGTTCGGGTTCAGGGTAGCCGCTGGGCGGGGCGGCGGGGTGGCAGGTGCCGGGGTTGTCCAGGGCAGAGGGGTGGTCAATAGTTGACCAATTTGGTATCTTATGGAGTCGGGGCGACTCCGCCCATCCCATGACCCTCACCCGGCCCACCGCGCCGGCCTCAAGGAGACCCATGAAGCACCGCACCATCCTGGCCCTGTCCATCACCGCCCTGCTGGGCCTGCAGGGCGCGCACGCCGCCACTGTCCCCACCCTGAGCAAAGGCACCCTGAAAATCGGCATGGAGGGCACCTACGCCCCCTTCACCTTCAAGAACGAGAAGGGCGAACTCGTCGGCTTCGACGTGGACATCGCCCGCGCCGTCGCCGCGAAGCTCGGCCTGAAGGCCGAATTCGTCCTGACCGAATGGAGCGGCATTCTCGCCGGGCTCCAGGCGAACAAGTACGACGTGATCGTCAACCAGGTCGGTATCACCGCCGAGCGCCAGAAGACCATCGGCTTCAGCGCCCCCTACGCCTACTCCAGCGCGCAGATCATCGTGAAGAAGACCGGCAGCTTCGCGCCCAAGAGCCTGGCCGAGCTGAAAGGCAAGCGCGTGGGCGTGGGCCTGGGCAGCAACTTCGAAAAGCAGCTGCGTGACGCCGGCGGCATCAACGTCGTCACCTACCCCGGCGCGCCCGAGTACCTCGCGGACCTCGCCGCCGGCCGCCTGGACGCCGCTTTCAACGACCGCCTGCTGGTGGGCTACCTGATCACCAAGGAAAACCTCCCCGTGCGCGGCGCCGGCGTGGTCGGCCAGCCCGAGCCCGTGGGCATCGCCATGAAAAAGACCAACACCGCGCTGAAAAAGGCCGTGGACCGCGCCCTGCTGCAGATCAAGGCCGACGGCACGTACGCCAAGATCAGCCGCAAGTGGTTCGGGCAGGACGTCAGCAAACCCTGAACTGAAATCGCGGTGACCGCCGGGGCCGGGCACACTATGCTCGCCTGACCCCCGGCGGTCACCGCCCCGTTTCGCCTCTTTCCCGTTCCGGAGCCCGCATGAACCTCGAACAGCTGCAACTCGTGTTCCAGAGTGCCGTGAACGCCCTGCCGGCGCTGCTGGGGGCCACCCCGGTCACGCTGGGGTTCGCGCTGGCGGCCATGCTGCTGGGCCTGCCGCTGGGCTTCCTGGTGGCGCTCTCACGGCTCTCGCGTTTCGGGGCGCTGCGGCGCGTGAGCAGCGTGTTCGTGTCGTTCATCCGCGGCACGCCGCTGCTGGTGCAGATCTTCATGGTGTACTACGGCCTGCCCAGCCTGGGCCTCACCCTCAGCCCCATCGCGGGCGGCGTGATCGCCCTGACCCTGAACGCCGCGGCGTACCTCAGCGAGACGATTCGCGCGGCGATCCTGAGCATCGGCCGGGGCCAGCGGGAGGCGGGCACCAGCCTGGGCCTCACGGACTCGCAGGTCATGCGCCTGATCGTGCTGCCTCAGGCGGCGCGGGTGGCGCTGCCCAGCCTCAGCAACACCCTGATCGGGCTGGTCAAGGACACCTCGCTGGTCTCCGTGATCACGGTCGTGGAACTGCTGCGCAGCGCGCAGCTGGAAATCGCCCGGACCTTCGAACCGTTCGGGCCGTACCTGGCGGCCGCGCTGATCTACTGGGTGATCAGCAGCGCCCTGGAACTCGTGCAGCACCGCCTGGAACGCCGTTACGCCCGAGGGTTCTGAGGGCCGGCGGGACGCTAAGCTGCCGGGCATGACCACTCCCGCCGCAACGCCCGTCCAGCGCATGCAGGCCGCCCTGCAGTCCACCGCCCTGGACGGCTGGCTGATGTACGACTTCCAGGGCCTGAACCCCCACGCCC
>JAANMV010004451.1_pt1 | contig 11003 bp, 9 predicted proteins | sample 7279661 | NCBI WGS metagenome assembly JAANMV01 (sample SAMN14094540, study PRJNA606508) | bioreactor metagenome | isolation source: A lab-scale SPAN reactor treating ammonium-rich wastewater day 121 | place: Ireland: Galway | collected 2017-05-16 | reverse complement strand
GCGGGTTCCATTCGTAGATGTCTGGTCTGATCGCTCGCCGCGGAATTTGCATTGGGATCGGATAAATTACGTGCCTCTATCCGCCACCGACATAGTAAGTGACGTCATTGACGCTCTCCCCTCATCTGTTTCCAGGATCGTCGAGGTGCCGAGGATACATATTCCCGATACGCTTTCAGCGGAAGAAGACCTGAAGCTTCTCGCAGATCACTATGCCCACGAGTTCATGGCAAAGAGCATTTACATCCATCCAATCCCATTTGCTCCCATCCAAGGGTACTTCGACCAGGCTATGATCGAAGACAAGGCTGCCTTTCTGGCGGAAAGGGAGCAACAGTGGTCGTCTGCTGGGGCCGATCTCAAACTGCCCATCAATTATCTCTACAAGGCACTGGAAATTCTCGACGAACGGACCATTGGCATCATTCCCGCCGAGCCGCAGGTCCAGACGCCCTGACCCACGAGGGCTAGATAGTTATAACCGCTGGCTGATATTCTGGCGATATAATCGGCCTATCCTGCCATCTATCGATCGCATAGGCTACGAAATCCCGTACATGCGGGCTAAGAACGGGGCGAGACCTGGTTCCGCCGACGGCGGTATCCACGACATCCTGCATCGCAAACTCCAGTTCGGAATCGATGCCTTCGGTCGGGTTCTGAGCTGTGACCATCAATTGCAGCCGCATGACCGCTCTCACCAGTTCCGCCGTGTCGTCCTCGAGCAAGACGGGCCTGTTTCGCGATCGGAGCGATATTCCCCACGAGACGTCGTTCAAGAGTAGTCTTGCCGCCCGGTCGAATTCCAAGGCATGCGTGTCTATACACTGAAATTCTTCGATCCAGCGCTCGATCGTTATAAAATCTTCCGGTTCCCCGGTAGTCACTCGTCTGCTCGCAAAAAAGGCCTCGGCTTCTTCTTTTTGGTCGGCATTGAAGTAAGCACAGTTCTGATTTCTGTCCCGATGGCCGGTAGGACCGATCTTGTCATGCCGATACCGCCTTAGAATTTCGGCATACGGGCTTTCCTGGAACGGGTTTGCCCAGTCCACGCGCTTCGGGTCGCGCATGTCGACCCTATATAGCGGTTCGGTCGACAGTTCATAGCATCTACCGTTGACGATGATGTGCTTCTCCACGACATCATCCGCCTTGCGGCACCAGTCGGCTACATCGGCCTCTGCGGTGTCGACAGGGAAGATGTTGCCCGTCTCCGCGACGAGCATCGCTCCCACATCTTCGAGGCTACTTCCTTTTGGAAACGGGATAAAACGCGCTTTCGGAGGGATGGTCGTCCCAGGCAGTCCCTTTACATGGTCCGCCATGCCCGCCCATATGTCGGCCTGCATTTTCTTGATCTGGCGCGCGACCTGATGCGGACCGTCGGATTTCTCGCGGTAGGCCCACCTATAGAGCCTTCCGTTATGGAGACGGTAATCGAACCTGTTGAAGATTACGTCACGTGGAACAGCACGTAGTGCAAGCGGCGCGTCGTCTTCATGAACTTCCCGAATCTCGACGGCGTGATCCACAGCGCTAACGACCGTCCGAGGCGTTTTGGACCGACCGGCCGTTCCCGTGTAAACAACCGGGATTTTAATCTGCGTTCTCATCTCTCCTCCGAGGGTGACGGTCAGGACCTTGCATGTCTTCGAAGGATAGTTTCACCCAAGGCAAGCCTCAACGGAATGAGTCCGTCGCTGTTTATGGACATGTGCAATCGTGCCATACAATATGAGGCACGCAACGGAGTGAGACAGATGGTAACATACGACGAAGAGACGGCACTATCGGCGGTTGGGACATTGGCCAAACAAGCAGGTTTGCACGTCGTGACATCGGAGGTAGAACGTAGCGATCTACTGGATACCATGCCGATCATCAACCTTTTCGTCGCCATGGAGAATGCGGAACACACCTACGCACTGATGAACGACCTTGCACGATTGATCGACAGGACTATGGGCGGTGAGTGTCGTGCGGGGCTGTACTACGCAGAAATCGGGTACGAAGAAGTACCTGAAGGCCAAGGCCATATTCAGCTTGATCTTTTGCCGTTCGAGCTTCAATCCGCGCCGAGCGCGCTAGGCATTTTAAAGCCATAAGGTGCCACTGCGTTGCCTCTGGTCATATTTGCTCTGCGCCACAGCACTCGACCACGCAACGCAGAGCTTCGGAGTATGCTGCGCTCATGGACCCGGAGATTTGATGTCTGTCGTACGGTGCACTTCCGCCCTGGTCGCTTGAATTAAGCGCTGTGCCTGTTTTGAGAAAAGCCGCTCACCGGTCACCCGAAGGTCTAGTTCAATGTAGGTCAGATGAATTGGGTACTTATGTGATACAGGCATAATAAACCCGCCGTAGCGGGTTTATGAGAACCTCCCTGGTTCGCTTCTTTGAGAAGCGCGGGAGGCGTTTTCGAATTCAATTTTGCTTGCGTTTTATGCGTCGGTCAAAGCATTCTTTCCGCCGGTCTTGCACCCCGAAGCCAGCTGGCCCGGAGCCGCCCGACCCTAGCTACATCGGACCTCCTGTAAAACCTGGCGATGAACCCCTTTGGTTCGAAGATAGGCTTCATCCCGACATCGTCCAACTCCCCCTTTATTGCAGCTCTGTATCCCTGGCGAGACCTCGCGATTTCCGTCAGTGAAACATGGGCGGCTTGAAACTCTGCCAGCGACTGGCGCTCCACGAATTTCACGGCCCGCCCGGCTTCACGTCGGATTGTGCCCTGCGGTAGCACATGTCGGGACCCGATAAAATCGGCGTGAATATGCCCAAATCAAATCCAGCGGAACGCCCCGACCATTTCGGAAGCCTTGAGAATAATGTAGTGTTTTCAAGGCTTCAAAATTGAAAATGGACAAATCAAGGCCGCGCAATCACCAAATTAGCATATGCTTATATACTGGGGAATAAGAGAGTGGCGACCGCTGCAGGATTCGAACCTGCGACCCGCAGCTTAGAAGGCTGCTGCTCTATCCAGCTGAGCTAAGCGGCCAAACCCAGGTTCCCTCAACGAGCGAACCTTAACTTGGTGGAGCGTTCTCGAGGATTTTGTCCCCAACCGCTACTCCAGAGCGTGTAATTGGAGGCCTGACCGAGAATCGAACTCGGGTGCAAGGATTTGCAGTCCTCTGCGTAACCACTCCGCCACCAGGCCGTATAACTCGAGACTCGAGATATACTATTTCGATGCCGTATGCCGCGACAAAACGCGCTCCGGCTTAAAATTGGTGCCCCCAGCAGGACTCGAACCCGCGACCCCCTGATTACAAATCAGATGCTCTACCAACTGAGCTATAAGGGCCAAGACTTAACGTCTTGGATTGGTGCCGCTTACGTGATTCGAACACGTGACCCCGTCATTACGAATGACGTGCTCTACCAGCTGAGCTAAAGCGGCATCTTTCTTTCATTCCTCATCGTCAGCGATTTCCAAGATAATGGAATCGTTGGCGATGCCTGTCAAAACCCTCTTCACCTCGGCGTTTCGGCGATCAAGAGCCTCATTTAGCTCTTCCACTGTCGCGCCGGACTCCAGAATCATGTCTTCGAACGCTACTGACATAATCCTAGCTCCTTTTCCTGGCAGGGGCAGCCGGGTTCGAACCGACGACCTGCGGTTTTGGAGACCGCCGCTCTACCAACTGAGCTATACCCCTGTATTCACGCATTAAAAAAGGCCCGATCCGGTGGGATGGGCCTCGATCGACTGTCCGTGTCGCTCACTTCAACAAGCGTCACCAACACCGCCGGGGGCCACCCCTGCGTTTCTGCACCACGTCCATGTGCATCTTGTGTTGTTCACGACAGTCATTCCTTCTCGTCTGCGGAACCGTTCCGCTTCGATGCACCCAAATTCTCACAAGCCCTCGAAACCGTCAACCCCCTTTTTTCGTCTTTCGTGGATTTTTCGCGACCTCGTATATCCGCCCCTCTATAGACACCTGAAAATCAAGGACTCGAACGGTCAAGTTGTTGACATCGCGGAACGGAAGCTTCAATTTGGATAAACGAAAGAACTCATTCAAAGGAAATTTCGATGTCGGATACCGAGACGACGGAACTCGCCCAGGCTTATGGCGGCCAGCAGATCAAGGTCCTGAAGGGACTGGAGGCCGTTCGCAAGCGTCCTGGCATGTATATCGGCAACGTCAGCGACGGTACGGGCCTTCATCACATGATCTACGAAGTCGTGGACAATGCCGTGGACGAAGCCCTAGCTGGACACTGCGACACGATCGGTGTCTATATCAATCCCGACAACTCGGTCACGGTGACCGACAACGGTCGCGGCATCCCGGTGGATATGCACCCCACGGAAAAGCTCCCCACAGTGGAAGTGGTCATGACCAACCTGCATGCCGGCGGCAAGTTCGACGACAATTCCTATAAGGTCTCGGGCGGCCTCCACGGTGTCGGTGTCTCCGTCGTGAACGCGCTTTCCACGTTCCTTCGGGTAACGGTTCATCGCGACGGAAAGGAGCATTACATCGGGTTCTCGCACGGTGTCGTTTCAGAGCCGTTCCGCGTTGTCGGAGACTCTGCCCTCGACCGCAACGGCACCCACGTTACCTTCCGCCCGGCAGAGGAGACGTTCGGAGACATCGAATTCAAGGCCGAAACCGTTCAGCGCAAGCTGCGCGAACTTGCCTTCCTGAATTCGGGTGTGCGTATCGTCTTCCACGACCGTCGCGTCCTCGACAGCGAACCGGTTGAATACCTCTTCGAAGGCGGGATCGCCGAATTCACACAGTACGTCGATCGTGGCAGGAAGTCGATGATCGACCGTCCGATCGTCTGCAAGGGTGAAAAGCCGGTCACCCGCGGTGACAAGGAAATCGTCATCGGCGTGGATGTCGCGTTCCAGTGGAACGACGAGTACGCAGAGGACATCAGGGCTTTCACCAACAACATTCCGCAGAAGGACCATGGCACCCATGTGCAGGGCTTCCGTACCGCCCTTACCCGCATCATGGTCCCGTTCGCAGAAAAGGTTCAGAGCGCCAAGAAGAAGACCGCGATCACGCCCGAGGACCTCCGCAAGGGCTTGACGGCCATCATTTCCGTCAAGATTCCGGAACCGAGTTTCTCGTCGCAGACGAAGGAAAAACTGGTTTCGTCGGAAGTGTCAGGTCCCGTTCAGACGATCGTCGCCGACGCGCTTTCCGTATGGCTCGAGGAAAACCCCGGCGAAGCCAAGAAGATCATCGAGAAAGCCACGCTGGAAGCGCAGGCACGCGAGGCCGCTCGCAAGGCAAGGGAAATCACGCGCAAGACGGCGACGAACATTGCGTCCCTGCCTGGCAAGCTTGCCGATTGCAGCGAGAAGGACCCCGCTAAATCCGAAATCCTCATCGTCGAAGGAGACTCGGCCGGCGGCTCCGCCAAGCAAGGCCGCAACAAGCAGAACCAGGCCGTGCTTCCGCTTCGAGGCAAAGTCCTGAATACGGAGCGCGCTCGTCTCGACAAGATTCTCGGCTCTGAACAGATAGGCACGCTGATCACCGCGCTCGGTTGCGGCATCGGCGATGACGAGTTCGATCCCGACAAGGTCCGCTACCACAAGATCATCATCATGACGGACGCCGATGTCGACGGGGAACACATCAACACCCTTCTCCTCACGTTCTTCTTCCGTTACATGCCCCAGTTGATCGAGCGCGGTTATGTGTATCTCGCAAACCCGCCACTGTATTCGGCGGGTCGCAAGGGCAAGCTGACGTATCTGAAGGATCAGACGGCGCTGGACGTGCATATCCTCTCCAGCGGCCTCAAGGAGGCGCGTCTGGTTCTTGCGGACGGACAGGTCATTGAAGGCGACGATCTCGTCGGACTGGCCATTCGTTGCGGCAAGGACATCACCAACATTCGCGGCTTCGAGAACTTCATTTCGAACAAGGACGTGATCGACACGCTCGTGATTTCGGGATGCCTTGTGCCCGGCGCTCTGGACACCGAGGAAAACCGGAAGGCGATGTGCGCGTGGTTGCCTGATGTCCTTAAGATGCGTACCGAGAAGACGAAATGGTCCGCCCGCTCCGTGGATGACGGCATCGTTATTTCGATGGTTCAGCGCGGCGTGAAGTCGGATATCCATGTGCCTTCGAAGGTCACGAATATTCCGGAAGCCCATCGACTTTCGTCTCGCGCAGTCGAGCTTGGAGAAGTTTTCGGCGCCGGCGCGGCGCTTGTCTCGCCGAAAGGCGAAGAACGGGTTATCACCGCCCAGCAGTTCTACGAAGCAGCCTTCAGGCTTGGTCGTACGGGTGTGGACATCCAGCGATACAAGGGTCTCGGTGAAATGAACGCCGAGCAGCTCTGGGAGACCACGCTTGACCCCGAGGTGCGTAGCTTGACGCAGGTGGTGATTTCCGACGCGGCCGAAGCCAACGACCGTTTCTCGGTACTGATGGGCGACAACGTCGATGTTCGCCGCGAGTTCATCATCAAGAACGCGCTGACGGCGGAAATCGACCTGTGATCCACCCTTCGTCTATCGTCGCGGAGAGCGGGGGCGACATTCTCGCCTCCGCTCTCCGCCTTTTCCACGGACTGTTTTCACGTCTCGAAGAGAACGGCGTCATAGTCAGGGACTTCCCGCAGGCCTCCGACAACAACATATGGGTCTTTGCCCATCTTCTCGAGGCGGTGCGCGACGCCCATTGCACGCCTGAATTCCAACGCCGCCTCTTTGACCACGACCAATGGCTGGCGTTCCTGTCGACGCATCTCACGTGGCTCGGACTTCCCGAAGCCGCCGAAATGGTCCGCTCCAGCTTTCAGCCATGCATTCCGGCGGATGCCGACCGCGAAAGACTATGTCGGCTCGGACACATGCGGCGCATGCTGGATTTCGCAATGGCGTTGGCGGACGAGATCAATGGGAAAGGCATCTGGCCGCCAGGAGAGCTACTGGAGCCGTATCGTGATATTTACAGGCAAGCGACCTTGCCTGGTACGGTACCCTGCAATCTTCTGGATGCCACCGCCATGGCCTCGGAGATATCCGGTACACTGGAAGGACAGCATCCTGAAGCCGCCCGTATCGTACGGGAACTGGCAATCGGTAAGAGACGACGTTGAGATTTTGAAGACGGAATATCGGCACCTGAGGACGAACAAGCAGAAGGCACTCAAGAACACTTGAGTGCCTTCTGCTTCCAGGGTCGGAACAGCGTTGTCAGGCGGCCTGGCGCTGCTTGTCGGCATTGCGTCCGCGACCAAGCCCCATTTCCTTCGCGAGCCTGGAACGCGCCTCGGCATAGGTCGGGGCGACCATCGGATAATCCGCCGGAAGATTCCACTTTTCGCGGTATTCCGCGGGAGTCAGGTTGTATTTGCTCTTGAGGTGGCGCTTCAGAGACTTGTACTTCTGGCCATCTTCCAGGCAGATGATGTACTGCCCCTTCTTGTCGATGGACTTGTTGACCGGGACAGCGGGAACCGGCTTGGTGACGACATCGTCTTCGACCTTCGCGACTTCTCCACCGCGATTGGCGGCCAGGGCGGCGTGGACATCCTTGATGATCCCCGGGATTTCACCGATCGGCACGACGTGATTTCCGAAGTACGCGCTCACGATATCGGCGGTCAGTTCGATCAGAAGGTTGTCGTTCTGAGTGTTGGGTTCCATTTCAAAGTCCTCATATTTCAGTGACTTCTTGCGAAGCCGTTCGCGGTATTTAATTCGCCTGACGCATCTGCGCGTCGAAGCTTGGCGTGGTATGTATTCAAAAGAACTCGCAATGTCAATTCCCAATATCAGGAACTCCGTATTCTTTCCATGCTTCGCGACATCTTCGTTGCAGGCCTTTTTGGCCTCATGACGTCTTGCCAAACCTTCAAACATGCCCATCATGGTTATTGGACATCATCGATCTCAAAGAGGAAATCACAGCATGAATACCGAGACGTCTCAGGTCGCGGAAACGGAAATTCCGGTTCGTTACGAAGTCGCGGGCGAAGTCATCGATGTCGCCAAGGTGAACCGCATCGCCCGTCGAATGCTTCAGTCCCAGACGACAAAGCTCCGCAAGAAGTATGCCCATCTCAAGGACGTCAGGGACGACCAGGGTCGCGGAGTCACTATCGTGATCCGCCAGCCCAAGCCAGGCCTGAAATCGGTCGAGTGCGTTCTGGAATTCCCCGAAGGCATGAAACAGCAGATCGACGGTTCGGACAAGGCGGTACAGGTAGCTTGACCATGAACGGACGTCCCCTGGCCGTCGACCTCTTCGCCGGGGTCGGGGGCATGTCCCTCGGCTTTGAACAGGCCGGTTTCGATGTCGCATGCGCGGTCGAGTACGATCCCGTTCACGCTGCGGCCCACGAATACAACTTCCCGCGCACGACCGTTATCAACGGCGATGTAAGTCTAGTGACGGGTTCCGAAATCAGGGAAAAGTCGGGTATAGGGAACCGACGTGTTTCCGTCGTGTTCGGAGGCTCTCCGTGCCAGGGCTTCTCGATGATCGGAAAGAGATCGATCGACGATCCAAGGAACTCCCTTGTGCGCCACTTCATGCGCATTGTCGTTGAACTCGATGCCGACTACTTCGTTTTCGAGAACGTCAAGGGACTGACCGTAGGTAAACACAAGGCTTTCCTCGACGAAATTATCGAAGGATTCGCCGAATGCGGCTACGACCTCATTTCACCGTACAGCGTCCTGAACGCCAGTTGGTTCGGAGTACCCCAGGATCGGTGGCGCCTTTTTCTCATCGGATGTCGTCGGGGACTGGCGCTTCCTTCTTACCCGAAGGCGATCACCTCGCCAGCGAAGTCGAAAAAGCCCCTTGACGGACTTCCCGTGGGTCCCACTGTATGGGACGCTCTGTCGGACCTTCCCGATGCGGAGGAATTGGAAGACCTCAACGGTTCCGACAAGGCACCCGCCGCCTACCGCAAGCCAAGCGATTACGCCGCGGTTCTCCGGGGTCTTTCTATCGAGAACGAAGACTACTCGCATCCCCGCGAATTCACGGAGGGGGTTATCACGTCTTCGACACGCTCGTCCCATACCGCCCTCACCCGAGCGCGGTTCTCCGCCACCGAACCCGGAAAGGTCGAACCTGTCAGCAGATTTCTTCGCCTCGACCCGCAGGGCGTATGCAATACGCTCCGCGCCGGTACGGGATCGGAACGAGGAGGCTTTACCGCCGCGCGGCCGATACATCCAGTCCACGCGCGGTGCATTACCGTACGTGAAATGGCTCGCCTCCACTCCTACCCCGACTGGTTCCGGTTCAACTGGACGAAATGGCACGGAGCTCGTGAAGTCGGGAATTCGGTTCCGCCGCGTCTTGCCCGCGCTGTCGCCGGAAGCGTCATTTCGGCTATGGGACATCGGCCTGAGAGACCTTCGGAGATAATGGAGACGGGGGATGAATCCCTTCTCTACATGGATGCGTCGTCAGCCGTCCGTCATTTCGAAAACGCCTGAATACAAGGCTCCATTCTGTTGACATGATCTGAAGCTGTCGGCTACCTTATTTAAAGAACTCATGTGGAGCATTCCGAATGACGAACCACCTGCATACCAACCCCGACGAAGACGTCGTGATATCTTCCGCATATCGCGGCGACATCCGTTGCCGTAAGCTCGTCGTCACGAAGACGGGGTCCGTAGTCGGCAACGTCGAAGCTTACGACGTGCGGAATTACGGCCGGATACAGGGAATCGTAAACGCCGCAGACACATTCATCAACAACGAGGGTGCAAAGGTCCGTGGGCGGGTTTTCGCTCCCTACCTCGGTACGCACCCGAAGTCAGGCATTGAAGCCGACACGTCGAACACGCATCGCTTCGATTCCGAACTGTCTCCCGCACCGTTCAGCCCTTCGATGATCGACAACGCCGTCAGCGAAGGCATCAGGCGCGAGCTCGGAAAGCAGGGCCTCGGCGTATCGAATGTACAGCATTCAGGCGGCGAGCGGCCTTTTGGCAGTCGGACTGCGGATAGCCCGGTTGAACAGTCTACGGAGACTGATGAGACCGAAGAGCCGCGTTTCAAATGGGGACCTCCGGGGGTCTCGCGGGGGTTCTACGTCGATGAGAACGGCAACGACGTAACCATTCGCGGCTATTCGGATGAAACCACGAAAAGCGACGAAGTCCCTGCTTCCGTCGACGGTGGTCTCGCGAAGTACAGCACGCTCGTCGCCGCCAAAGAGGCCACCCGCCGCCTGCCACCGCTCTTCGCGGAACTCAAGTAATAAACACGGAAGGAAGTCCATATGGACGACGAAGTCATCAACCTCGAGAACATCGAGCAAAACGAAGAACTCGAGCAAGGCGTGAAGCGTGTCGACATCGTAGACACGCTGTCCGGGTCGTATGTGGACTACGCCATGAGCGTCATCGTATCACGCGCGCTGCCCGATGTCCGCGACGGCATGAAGCCTGTTCACCGCCGCATTATCTATGCTGCGCACGAAGGCGGCTTCCGCGGTTCCAAGTTCTACAAGTCGGCGCGTATCGTCGGCGACGTGATGGGTAAATACCATCCTCACGGCGACTCCGCGATCTACGACGCCATGGTGCGTCTCGCGCAGGAGTGGTGGCTTATGCATCCGCTGATCGCCCGTCAGGGCAACTGGGGATCGCGTGACGGTGACCGCGCGGCTGCCCAGCGATACACGGAAGCCCGTCTCTCCGGCATCAGCGAACACCTGCTTCACGACATCGACAAGGATACGGTCGACTGGCGTGACAACTATACGGGCGAGTTTCAGGAACCCAAGGTTCTCCCGGCCAAGTTCCCCAACCTCCTCGTCAACGGTCAGTCCGGCATCGCGGTCGGCATGGCCACTTCCATTCCGACCCACAATCTAGGAGAGGTTCTCGACGCCTGCGTTGTCGTTCTCAAGAATCCGGACGCGACGATCGACGACATCCTGGAAGTCATGCCAGGTCCGGACTTCCCGACGAAGGGAACCATCATGGGCATGGGCGGCATCCGCCAGGTCTACGAGACCGGCCGCGGCCCGATCCGCCT
>JAANMV010004450.1_pt1 | contig 11011 bp, 10 predicted proteins | sample 7279661 | NCBI WGS metagenome assembly JAANMV01 (sample SAMN14094540, study PRJNA606508) | bioreactor metagenome | isolation source: A lab-scale SPAN reactor treating ammonium-rich wastewater day 121 | place: Ireland: Galway | collected 2017-05-16 | reverse complement strand
GGGATGACGGGCATCTGTCATTATTTTACCCGGTTCTGTTCTGTGAAAAAAAAATAATATTTCTGCATGAGAATATTCATTCAATCCTTTAAATGCCAGCTCAGTAAATTCATCAGTCAGCTCAATTTCAGAAATTAAATTTCCCCAGAAATCATCAGTTACTTCATTTCTTGTGTTTTTTACAAAAGCTACCGGTTCTATTTCTATTTTCATTTTATGTTATAAAAAAAGCCAATTAAAAATTGGCTTATTAAAAATTTAATTTATAGATTTTATTTATACTGTGCATGATCACGGATTATAAACTTGATTTCCTTTGCTTTTACAAAAGCATTAAGCTTTGAAAGCTCATAGGTATCGATATTCCTGAAATTCATCCCAATCAATCCCCCGATTATAGCGCATGGCACTGTGAATATCCCAAGTACTCCTAATGTTGCATCTTTTGGCAGGAATTTAATCTTTTTCTTGCCCCAGAACTGGTAAACCAGGAACCCACCTACAAATCCCAGCCCTGCGCCGAAAGCTGCGCCTGTTTTCCAGTATTTACCGTTATCAAACTTTATCCTGGCTATCTTATCGGTATTAACAATCTTATAGCTTCCTGTATCAGAAACAAGCAGCAGGTTTTCATGGATTCCGATCAATCTTGTTCTTGGAATACCTGAGCTGTTTTTATAAACAATACTGCAGGGATCAGTTTGCGTATAGTTAACTGAAACAATTAAAACTGATAATAATAAGAAAGTTAAAAAATTTTTCAAATAATTCGGCTAATTATTATGTAAATATAGTTAAAAAACTATATTAATTACAATAAATGAAATAATGTAATTTTTTTTTGTTTTTTAAAGCAGTTCAGTGATCATTCGGATCGACTAACTGAAACCAGTTCCCGTCAGGATCAGTAAAAGTAAGGCATTTGTCAGACCCATCTGTACCTTTAAATATCAGTCCCCTGCTCTTAAATTCATCAGCAGTTTTCAACAGGTTATCAGTATATAAAACGATCCCGGATTTTGCTGACTGGTAATTTCCGTAACCGTCAGTATTTTTTCCCGGCCTCAGGAGTATTGTATAACTTCCTGAACTTAACCAGACAAATTTTTCATTCTGAATTTCAATTAATTCAAATCCAAGAACTTTATTGTAAAACTCCAGTGATTTCACCGGATCGTTTACAAAAAGCTCAATGTGTCCCATTTTACAGTTTATCATATTTTGATGCTTTTTAACAAGCTGATAAAAAATAAAGACACGCTGTTAGAGAGCGTGTCTTGAAAATTAAAAAATCAACAATATTTAGAAATAAAATTTAAATACTGTCTGGATCTCGTTATCCTTAAAATCAGTTGCATTTGGCGGCTCTGGGTCACCCTTACCGTTTGTAACAACCCTGTAAACACCTTCAACTTCAAGCCCGGTTAACGGGAAGAAAACTGCTCCGAAGCTGTACCGCTGGCGTTCGGTTGTACTGTTTTTTATGCCAAGCGCATTATCATAATTTTCGTACTGGAACTTTAGCTCAAGTCCTTTGGAAACCCTTATATCAATTTCCCCGAAAATTGTTCTCATATCAGATCTGGTGGCAGCAGAATCGTTTATATCAAGCCTGTTGTAAGCAAGTTCCCCCATTATAGCCACTCTTTCAAAAAGTCCAATGGATAAAAATCCTGCTGCCATTTGCCTAACGGCATTGATATTGTTAGCAGGATCATATTTGAACGGGTTGCTCAGGAATGAGCCGCCTAAACCGAAAGTATATTTGGATTTTTTGCTTGCCCACCGGAAATCGCCGGAAACTGTGATCTGTTTCTGGTTATCAAAATCATAACTGTTATTACGCTGGTTATTTATATTAACGCTTGAACCGTTTGAAAATCCGGCTGTTAATGTAAAAAAGCTGGGTGCGATTCCAACTTCAATACCGGCATCACTTGCATATGGTGTATAAAGATCATTGAACAGCCTGTTATAAGCCCTGTGTTCAGCTATCTTTATCCCGAAGTTAGGTATGAACCTTCCTGCTTTAAAGTATAAGCCTGCAGGCAGATTTGAGACCATTCCGTAAACTTCATATTTGGTAGGAAGCGGACTGCTTCCGTATGTATTTGGGATATATAAACCCGGAGCTATCATTAAACTGATATATTTATTAACCTGTGCATTTACATACAGGTCACCCTGCATCTGGAAAAATGTATTGAAGTTAGGATTTCCTTCACCTGTCTGGTTATCAATAAATACCATTCTCATATCAGCGCCCATTGAAATTCCTTTAGTAATAACCGGGTCAATCTCAGTGGTTTTATTGGCTTTTTCCCACATTTTAAAATACAGGTTATCTTTGCTGTATTTTACACCGTAAAGATTTCTCATTCCACCGCCTGTTGGATTAACATGGCAGCTCTGGCATTTTTCACCTGTATAAGCCGCAAACTTTGGATATGAATGAAGTGATGCAGTGAAAATGAAAAACATTACAGCAAAAACAGCAAATGAAAGTATTTTTGTTTTCATAGGTTTACCGTTTGTTTGTAAATTAGTTAATTAGTTGCTCAATATCTTTATTTTTTTATAAAAATGCAAATAAGATATATTTACAGCAAATTGTCGTATATCATATAAAGAAAAACCTGCAAGGTTTTTAAAACCCAGCAGGTTTGAAAAATGCTTTTTTTGCCTTTTTAATTTTGCCTTTTTACTTTATCAATACCATCTTCTTCGTATCACTAAACCCATCAGCTTCTAACATATAAAAATACATACCACTAGCAAAATTCGTTCCATCAAACTGGACTTCATAGCTTCCTGCTTTTTTATATTCGTTAAAACTGAATACTTCCCTGCCAACTATATCATAAATCTTTATCGATACATTTAGATCTTTGGGAATTTCGAATTTGATGTTGGTTACAGGATTGAACGGGTTCGGATAATTCTGCAATAACCTGAACTGTTTTGGTGAATTGATGTTTGAAAAGATGTTTGTCTTAATATTTTCACCAGTTATAAGTGAAAGTATATTCATCTTGTGATCCTGATAGTTTGTGCTGCCAGACGAATTATCACCCTGCACCATGTTTTCAAGGCAATATTTGTTTAACAGAGCGTGCAGACCTTTTGAGTTATTCTGGTTAGCCTGATATATTGCATTGTAATCATTTGCTGCTTCTTCAATGTTACCCTGTTTTACCTTTGATTTAATCACAAAGTCTTCTGCAAGCTCTCTGGATTCATTTGGATATGCTGAATTTGATTTAATTGAATTGTAATATGTTTGTATGGTTTGATAATCAGATATTGATGCGTGTGACTTTTCAAGGCAGTTGAATATCCTTGCAAGTGCTACAGGTGCATATTCACTTGTCTTATAACTGCTTACTACTTCTTTGTAATGTGTTATTGCATCTGCGTAGTTACCTGACATTTCTTCAGTATATGCCTGTGTGAACAGGTCTTCAGGGGTTGGGTTATCGCCAAGTGACTGTGTAAATACAGTATCATATAATCCCCAGCCTATTGAGTTTAACTCTGTGCCGTCTGTTGACGGAAGACTTGTTCCGTCAAACGGATTGCTGTAATCAGCATAACCGCCTGATATATCGAACAATGATGAATTTGGCGGGTTATCATACCAGTAGTTTATTCTTGCAGGTACTTCTGTATAAAGGAATGTAAAGTTACCGTTCAGGTAATCTGAGCCGTTTACAACTATTTTGTTGTAACCTGAATCTATCAATGGATAGCAGTCCGCAAACCTGATACCGCTGTTTGTTGGATATCCGGTAATATTATTATTGCCTCCAAGCCATCTGAGTGTTGATGATGATAAAACAGGCTTCATAACAGGCATAGAGCTGTTAACAAGGTCTATATTTGTTATATATGCATCAATAAGTGAGTTTTTAAGCAGGTAAGGCGATGAATATGAGCCAAATACTGATTTCTGGAAGTTATTTACTGTATTGTATTCGATTGTTCCGTTTGAGTTATCTAAGTATATCCCTGTACCTGTATTGCTATAGCCGGTAATTATATTTCGTGCTATGTATTCACTTGATTGCAGCAAAGATATGCCTGTATTAACATAATTTATGTTATTATCACAAATTACAATCCCGCCTGCTGGGCAGTATTCTGCTATAATTAAATCCGGCACTGCCGGTTTTAACCGCATTACATCCTTTAACAAGCACATTATAGCTGTTATTTACATAAACATAGTTTAGAAGTTCTGTACTTGTTGAGTTTTTGAAAGTGCAGTTACTTATTTCTACTGCGCCGGGAGTGCTGAAAAGGCTGTAGTTATCCGTAATATTTATCCCGTTCACTGCATTCTGGAATGTACAGTTCTTTAATGTATCATAAGCAATACCTGAAAGGTAAATGCCATCCCAAACATCAGTTGTGTCATAGCTTGTAAACCTGCAGCCGTTAGCAATTATTCTTGCTTCGTCTTCAAATATAAGCTTTGAGCCTTTGCCGAATTTAATTTCAGAATTTTCTTTGCAAATCAATTTGGTTTCATTTCCTTTAAATGTAATAAATGTGCTGTCAGGCAGTTCCAGCACAGAGTTCGTATCAATAACCAGCTTTGCGCTGTCTTCGAATATATTATCTTCAACGCATGGAACAAGACATTGTAATCTTGGAACAAAGCCTGAAATATTAAATTGTCCTTGTCCGCTGACTGTACCGCCACGCATGCAAAGCTTGCTTCCGGTCTGCATTTCCAATTCAGAATAATTACTCAACAAAATTTTACTATCACATTCCAAAATTAGCCAATTGGAGTTTTCGAAGATTAATTTAGTTAGATCATTTGATCCATTTCCCTGTTCTAATTTTACAACAGAATATGGCTTTAAATAGAATCTGGTAAAATAATCACCAAGTCACGGTTGCTCAATCCAAGGATCTTTTTTTACCCTGAATATTTTACTGGGGTTTATCTTAAGGGTACACTCTGGAGAAATCACAATATTTGACGGAGCTTCAAATCTTTCCTCCTCGTAACGCGTTGTAATATTTTTATCAATTGTCAAATTAAGCGTTAAAACACCTGTTCCCCATTGACCAGGTAAATCAGGGTAATTTTCTGTCCCGCAATCAATTCTGTAATCTTGCGGAAGCAAATACCTATTGTTTCCATTTGCTGTATTATAAATAATGTTTCCCGGATCCCAATCTCTTGTACGTCCGCTGCAATGATCCCAGGCAAACATTTTTCTGTTAACTTGACTGATATTTCTTATTTCACTACAGTCCGTCCAATTAAAAAACAACTCTGGGTCCGCTTCCAGTTGCATCAGTGTTATCTCTGAATTCAAATACAATATCAGCGGATAAATTACCCGGATAACCTGCATCGTAATTAATTGTACAGGTATCAAAATAATTTTCGGAACCCCATTTGATTTCTAGTTTATATACACCGTATCCCAATGTTGCGCTTGTGCCCTCATTATTATCATCTTAGTCATGATTAATATTTAATTCTGTGCCAGGCGTTAAAGTCCAATAATCTTCAGAATCATTTCTTCCATTAATAAAATTATAATCAGGTCAATTGTTTATAATTAATGGATTCGCAGCATCCAAACGGTATTCCTTAACTCCATTGAATACCATAGATACAGGATAAATTCGGGCTGTTATTGTTCTATTTTGCACCGATTCATTCCTAACTTTTAACTCAAAATTTTCTAATGGCGGGTCATTATCACCTTGTGCTAAAACTAGTATATTTGAAAAAAAATAAAAAATGAACGTTAAAAAGCAATTGTAGAGTTTCATTTTTACCTCCTGTTAAAGTATTTAAGTTTTTATTTTATAAATGCGAGCTTAATTGTCTCGCTTAGCCCAGTTTCTGTTTTGAATTTTAAAAAATAAATTCCAGAAGATAATCCTAGATTATTAAAATTAATATTTAGTTTATGAATACCAATTTCCTTTGTACCGCTGAATAGTTCAGTAATAAGTTTACCAATAACATTATATAATGTAATTTTTATATTACTTTTTTTAGCCATTTGAAAATGAAGAATTGTTTCAGGGTTAAAAGGATTTGGATAATTCTGAAATAGTTTAAAATATTTAGGTGTGTTATTGTTCAGGTTAATAATTCCAATAGGCGGCGGAGCATTGAGTAAACTATCTGTTCTTAAAGAATATACATCTCTCCTTGTATGGATAGGGTCAAAATCTGCTCCACCGGCAAAAATTATATCCCCATTATTTATAGGCATAACCGACCTGATAGTTATAAAATCTGGTGAATTATATACTTTTTCGTTTAGTATATTCCCGCTTGAATCAACTGTCAGCACAAGCCCGCTTGCAAACTGTTTTGAAGAAGATATTACATATTTGTTGGGATTAATTATTTTTAAATCAGTTAAGATCTTATATGTGCTGTCGCTTTCTATAGACTTATGAAATGTAATATTAGCACTTTCATCAATCTTAAAAATTGCATTTTGGACAAGTGTATTTACTACATTATTACCTGCTAATAAATAACCAATTGGAATATTAGATATACTTAATACACTATATACAATTTCGTGTTCAAACTGTTTTTGCCATAATGAATCACCGTTCAGATTAATTTTTAAAAGGATCGCTTTTGTAGTATCAGCCTGAAAATTTTTATTAAAACCACCTACTAAATATCCATCATTTTTATTTGTTTCTGTAATACTCTCAAAATTTTTCCAATACGTCGAATAAAAAGTTTTGTGCCATTGTAAATTACCTGTTGAATCTATTTTCAGCAAAAATGCATTATCATTTATATCTTCATAATCTCTACCACAAGCAATATATCCACCGTCAGAAGTTTTTATTATTTCATATAATTGCTTCCCATATAAATCATAAGTCTTATTCCAGATGATTTCTCCGTTATAATTTATTTTAATAGAAAATGCATTCGTAGATGAACCTGTCAAGATACATCCATTATCTGTACTGCTAACAGCAGCCCAGCAGGCTCCCTCTAATGAATCTGACCCTACAGGAATGCTTTTGGTCCATATTGTATCGCCAAACGGATTAATTTTAATAACATATACTCTTCTTATATTGGGTAAATAAGTTGTATATCCGCATATATAAAAATTATCACCATCTGCTTTACAAACGACATATCCCCCATCAGCTACTCCATCTCTCCCGTCATATGTCCTCTGCCACGTTATACTCTGTCCAAAAACATTTATGCAGCAAAAAATTAATGCAGCGCAAAGCATTAATGCTTTAAATTTTACAGACTTGGCGTTTAGTTTCAAAATTTTCATAATTTCTGCTATTTGTAAATTAAACTGTAATAAATTAACCCTCATATTATCAAATTTCAAGAACATGTTAACAGGATTTAATTAAATTTTAGAATTTTTAATGCTTTTTGCTTAAAGCATCGGGTCTAAGTGTGTGTGCAGCTATCCGGGTGTGTTTATCAGGTCTGTTTGTATTTACAGCTTCTTTACAAATATAATATATTGCTTTGGCGGTATGGCAGGATTATACCTGCCATTAAATATTGAACTTACCGGATATAATCTGGCATAAACAGAATGTTCTAAATGGTTAATTATTTTTATTTCAAAACCCGGGTCAGGAGGTGTATCTTGTGAAAAAGCTAAAGAACAGTATAAAGTTAAAATAAAGATAATGCCGTAAAAGAGTTTAATAGTTTTCATAAGTTTTCATTTTATTATTATGAATTTTTTAGTTGATTTAAAATTAAGATCTTTAATGTTTGTCGCTGTTAATGTATAAAAGTAGATACCGGAAGAAAATTCATCTGAATTGAAATTAATTGAATATTCAGCAGGCAATAAATCTCTATGCAGTAAAGTTTTTAATTTCCTTCCTAAAATATTATATATTTCTAATTTTACATTTGAATAATATGGTATATTAAACTTAATCGTTGTTTTAGGATTAAAGGGATTAGGGAAATTCTGGAAAAGTTTATATTCATTTGGTACATTTTGAGATATAATATTTATTCCGATAGTATTTAAATTTCCTTCTTTGTCTATTTTTAATATGTATGGATTAGCTTCATCGCCAAAAAAATCTGTCATACCCGCGATGATAAAACCAGTATCATTAGTTTGTTTAATATCGTATCCATAACAATTTTGATTGCTAAATCCATGAGATCTAACCCATAACGTTGCCCCGTTAGTATCGATTTTCCTGATTCTTGCAAAAGCATCATTTCCATCATATAACCAGCCTGACATAATAAAATTATTATCTAAAGTTGGTTTAATTGCCCAGATTTCACTGCTATGATATAATGAATCAATATTTTTATACCATATATTATCACCTGTTGAGTTGAATTTTGCAAGAAACTTATATCCACCAACAATATAGCTATTGCCGGTTGTCTCTGCAATTGTTCTTGGAATTAAATTTGGCTGCTGTGTAAAAGTGGCTTCCCAAAAAACTACTCCATTCTGGTTAATTTTTGAAATAAATAACTGATAAGGTGAATTAATTAGTATTTTGTGATTTCCAACTAATACTAAATTTGAATCACTACCGATAATTATTTTATTAAATTGACCATCGAATCTGTTTGCATTATATACGGAATCAAAAATTAAATTTAAATTACTATCATATTTTGCTAAATAAGGACTATCAAGATTTGACCTTAGAGTGCCTGAAATGAAATAATTACCGGAATTTGTTTGTAATACTGTATTGATAATTAGAAAGTCGTAACCTAAAAATGGTCTGATCTGCAAAACATCTCCATTCTGGTTAATTTTTACAAGACTGCCTTCGTGTCCGCATATTAAATAATTATTATCAAGAGTTTTAATAATACATTCGGCTAATTCTACATCAACAGTTTTACTCCAAAGCGTATCGCCAAATTTATTATATCGTACAATGTACATGTCATCTCTTATTCCTGATTCACGCTTTCTGCCTACAGCAATATATCCTTCATCAGGAGTTTGAACAACGGATGTGAAATACTCAATATCAGGTGCTAAAATAGTTTTCTGAAAAGTAATCGTTTGAGATTGAAAAGTGGATATTAATAATACAGTTAAAATTACTCCTAAACCAACGAACTTTAATGGCTTTCTAATAGATTTCAATTGATATTTAGATTTTTCTTGCATAATGTTTACTTTTAATTAATTTCTTTCGCAGGAATAAAACTTTCTGAAAAAAGGAAAGTTTATAGAGTAAATTTAATTAAAATAATACACTTTTTGGCTTGTTGCAATATTAAAGCAGAACCTTGATTAACCAGATTAAACGATTAACATGACTATTTTTTCAAAAAGAATTCGTTTTACAGGTAATTTTTGATTAAATAAATTTTTATAATATATTTAGGTTTATTTCAGCATCAAGGCTCGGGTATCTACAGTCAACTTTGGGTATTTATAGGATCAATACAAATATAATTCACCAATTATGTCAAAACAATGAATTGTGTCATAAAACATATTTACAGCGAATACCATTTATTATAAACGGATTTTAAAGTATTTTTAAGATTAACTGTAATTATTTAATGAGAGAATATTTTCGTTTAGTTAAGCTTCTTAAACCCTACAGGCACCTGCTTGTTATTTCGTTTATATTGATAATATTCTTTTCATTCTTTAATGCTGCTTCTATTTACCTTTCTATCCCCCTGTTAAAGACACTGTTTACAGGCGTTAATACCGATCTAAGCGTTATACCGAACGGAAATTTTTTTGATTCGCTTAGGCACAGCCTGGACAGCTGGATATTTAAGGAAGGCGATAAATACAGCGCTTTGATAAAAGTGTGTATTCTCCTGTTTTCTGCATATTTCTTCAAAAATTTCTTTGCTTTTCTGCAGGGAACTTTAACCCAGTTTGTTGAAAAATCACTGATAACCGACCTGCGCAGAAAAATGTTCGATAAGTTCAACTCCCTTTCTTTAAGGTATTTTAACGAAAGAAGATCCGGAGATATAGTTTCAAGGTTCATAACAGATGTTAATGCAATACAGAATACTGTTTCAGTAACTTTTACTGATCTTATCAAACAGCCTGTACTGATAATTACATTTCTTGTAATGGCATTTTTAATAAGCTGGAAGCTTACACTGATATCAATGGTAACTGTGCCGTTCAGCGTGATACTGATAATTTTCCTCGGCAAAAAGCTGAAGAAATACAGTATCAGGGTCCAGGAATCACTTGGTGATTTTACTTCCGTAATATCAGAAAATATTTACGGCGGAAAAATTATACGCGCTTTCAGAATGGAGGATTTTGAAAAGAAAAGATTTGATATCAAACTTAAAGAATATTTCCGTTCATTGATGAAAAGCTCTGTTTACACTGCTTTAAGCAGGCCGTTAACTGAGCTTATCAGTGTAGGTCTGGGAGTTTTTATTATCTGGTATGCAGGCAGAGAAATTTTTACGGGAAGCACACTTGCCCCTGAAGAATTTATTGGTTTCCTGCTGATCATTTTTCAGTTGATGGCGCCGATTAAGGATTTCAGTACTGTTTCCAACAGGATACAGGAATCATATGCTTCTGCTGTAAGGATATTTGAGATCATAGATGCTAAACCTGATATTGAGGACCTGCCCGGCGCTTCTGATAAAAAAGAGTTCCAGCATAATATTGAATTCAGGAATGTTACATTTTCATATGCATCAAGCGATAAGCTTGTACTTGACAGTATAAACTTAAATGTAAAACGGAATGAAACCGTGGCAATTGTAGGCTTAAGCGGTGCAGGTAAATCTACCCTTGTTGACCTCCTCCCCCGTTTTTACGATGTTACATCAGGTGAAATTCTGATAGATGGCGTAAATATAAAAAACATAAAACTCGGATCATTAAGAGATTTATTCGGAATTGTTACACAGGAAATAATACTATTTAACGATACTATCCGCAGCAATATTACTTACGGCCAAAAAAATGTTCCCGAAGAGCTTGTTATCAGCGCGGCAAAAAATGCCAATGCGCATGAATTT
>JAANMV010004440.1_pt1 | contig 11031 bp, 9 predicted proteins | sample 7279661 | NCBI WGS metagenome assembly JAANMV01 (sample SAMN14094540, study PRJNA606508) | bioreactor metagenome | isolation source: A lab-scale SPAN reactor treating ammonium-rich wastewater day 121 | place: Ireland: Galway | collected 2017-05-16 | reverse complement strand
AAGAATCGTGATGGACGCCGGTTCCCGGTTTTTCCGCCCAGAGCGGCTTTTCCATATGTACCGTAAAGGCGTCCAGAAGCGCTTGAGTCGGATGATGCGCTATGCCCTCGCCGCCGCATATCACGGGAACTCCGCCGATTTTTTTAAGCGATTGAGCCGAGCCTTCGAGAGAATGTCTGATTACGAAAAGGGAAGGGCGCATCGCGGCTAGCGTATGCGCCGTGTCTTCGAAGCTTTCGCCTTTGACGACGCTCGAATCCGCGGAAGTAAAAAGCACGGTTTTGGCGCCGAGAACTTTCGCCGCCGTTTCAAAGCTGATTCTCGTCCTCGTGGACGGCTCGAAAAACGCCAGGAAAATCGCCTTGTCTTCGAGCACTTCGTTGAGCGCAGTGCCCATTATTCCCGATTTGGTTTCGGAAATCAGCTTGAAACACTTGAGCGAAATCGCCGCGATATCCTTGATTTCCGCCGCGGACAAATCCGAGCATTCGATAACAGATTTTGGCATCCATCCCTCGTGAACTTTGAACTCGGCGCGATATTATCACGCCGAAGGCCGCGTCTGGGATAAAATTCGACCGCCGGCAGGCAAGCGGAGAAAAATATGGACGATTTTCTTGATAAGTTTTATTCGATAGTTACCTCCAGAAGGAGCGTACGCAAGTTCAAACCCGCCGAAGTTCCGGTTGAGAAGCTCGACAGAATCGTCGAGGCCGGTCTTTGGGCGCCTTCCGCGCTCAACATGCAACCGTGGTTCTTTCACGTGTTAACCGGCGCTCGCAGAAACGAATTTGCGATTTTATGCCGCGGAATCTGGGACAAACTTAAGCCCGCAATCGAAAAACGTTACGGCGAAGACGGCGTAAAACTTCGCGAGCCGTTTTACCGCGATTTGGGCGGCGCGCCGGTGGCCATAGCCATTTTCGCCGACAAAGACGCCGGCGATGAATATGCGTGGGTCAGCTGCGCGATGGCGGCGCAAAACATGCTGCTTGCGGCAACCGCCGAAGGACTGGGCAGCCTGTATATGGCGGCTCAACTGCTGATTAAAAACGAAGTGGCAGAGTTTTTCGCCGAAGACCGCCGTCTAATCGGTTGTTTGTTAATCGGCTATGCGGAAGACGGCGGAATAATATGGCCGCGCCGTGACAGGCGCGTCGATTGGGGCGAAATCCATTCGGAAGACGGCCATCCGGGCTGGCATTAGGAACTTTTCAAGCCGGTTTATCATCCAATCGGTGTTGCGTGAAAGAACCTGTTCGGCCGCCCGCAATTCGATTTCCTGCGTTGGCTGGTGGTAAAGTATCCGTTTGCGGCTGCGGAAAAGTTATTGCGCTGCCGGCATTTGAGGTGATTGGCTGATGGTTGACGTAATCGGCATGATGTTCGACACGAACAAGCGCGACCTTGCGCGCATACGCGCGCTCGTGAATCCTGTCGGCGAACTCGAGCCGAAAATCAAGCAAATGTCTTCGGAAGAGATAACGGCGCGCGCCTCCGAAATTCGGGACGAAATCAGGGCGCAAATCGACAAACTGACTTTGCACCTTCGGAAAGACGACCCGAATTTCAAATCCGAACACAAGAAGCTCGATTCGATTCTCATTAAATACCTCGTCGAAGTGTTCGCCCTCGTTCGCGAATCGTCGATTAGAACGCTGAAACTGCGCCACTACGACGTTCAACTCATCGGCGGCGTCGTGCTTCACGAAGGCAGAATCGCCGAAATGAAAACCGGCGAGGGAAAAACGCTCGTCGCCACGCTTGCCGCAACCCTGAACGGAATGACGGGGCTCGGCGTACATCTCGTCACGGTCAACGACTATCTTGCGCGCCGCGACGCGGAGTGGATGCGCCCGATTTACGAAATGATGGGGCTTACCGTCGGCTGCATACTGCACGGACAATCGAAAGCCGAGCGAAAGGCGGCGTACGCCTGCGACATTATTTACGGCACGAACAACGAATTCGGCTTCGACTATCTTCGCGACCACATGGTGATGCGCAAAGACGACATGGTCCAGCGCCCGCTGGTCTTCGCCATCGTGGACGAAGTGGACAGCATCCTGATCGACGAAGCGCGGACGCCGCTCATCATCAGCGGCACGTCGAACGAAGACGTCAGCATTTATTCCCGCATTGACAGCATAATTAGACGGCTCGAAGGCAAGAACGTGACCGGACAGGAAAAGGCAAAGGACATTTTCGAGCAAATCGAAGCCAAGAGGGCGCGCAAGGCTGCCGTTGACGAACCGGAACCCGAGTGGGATTACGAATATGACGAAAAAGGGCGAACGGTTTCATTAACCTCGCGCGGCCAGCGCCGCGTCGAAGAAATGCTCGGCATAGACAGCCTTTTCGACTTCGAGCATAAAGACGTCGCCCACGCCGTCCAGCAGGCGCTGAAGGCAAAGGCGCTTTTCAAACGCGACGTGGATTACATCGTAAAAGAAAGCCAGGTCGTAATCGTTGACGAGTTCACGGGCAGGCTGATGTTCGGACGGCGATATTCGGACGGACTTCACCAAGCCATCGAGGCGAAGGAAGGCGTAAAAGTCGCCGGCGAAAGCCAGACGCTTGCTTCGATTACGTTGCAGAATTATTTCAGGCTCTATCACAAACTCGCCGGCATGACCGGAACCGCGAAAACCGAAGAAGACGAATTCAAGAAGATTTACAGCTTCGACGTCGTTTGCATTCCCACGCACATGCCGATGATTCGTAAGGACCAAAACGACGTAATTTATAAAACCGAAAAGGCGAAATACCGTGCGATTATCGGCCAAATCAAAGAATGTCACGAAAGAAAACAGCCCGTTCTCGTCGGTACGATTTCGATAGAAAACAGCGAGCTTCTGGCGCGCATGCTCTCTTCAGAGCGCATTCCGCACGAGGTGCTTAACGCTAAATATCACGAAAAAGAAGCATACATCGTCGCGCAAGCTGGGCGTCCCGGACAAGTTACCATTGCGACGAATATGGCGGGCCGCGGAACCGACATCGTTCTCGGCGGCAATGCGGAATTCCTGGCGAAATACGAGCTATTCCGGCGCGGCATCGACCCGTTCGACCCGGACAATTTCGGCGAAGTGCAGGAGCTTTCGAAAAAGTACGAAGACGATTGCAAAGCGGGGCGCGATACCGTCGTCCGTGCGGGCGGTGTGTATATTCTAGGCACGGAGCGTCACGAATCCCGGCGAATCGACAATCAACTGCGAGGCCGTTCCGGCCGCCAGGGCGATCCCGGCGAATCGAGATTTTTCCTTTCGCTCGAAGACGATTTGATGCGGCTTTACGGCATGGACAGGCTGACCGGAATAATGGACAGGCTGAACGTCCCGGAAGACCAGCCCATCGAAGCCGGAATCGTCACGAAAAGCATCGAGCGCGCGCAAAAGAAAGTTGAAAGCCGGAACTTCGATATCCGCCGCCACGTTCTGCAGTACGACGACGTAATGAACAAACAGCGGGCGGTCATCTATCAGGACAGAGAGAACATCCTGTCCGGCGTGGATATGCGCGAGCAAGTTTCAAGCTTTCTCGCGACCGCGATGGAAGACGTCGTTCGCGGCAACTTACATTACACCGATCGAAATCAGGAAGTCATAGACGTCGAAGGTCTTTGGCGGGAGCTGAACCTAACCTTGCCGATTCCCGATTACTTCACGGCCGCTAGAATCGAAGGTAAAGACGCCGGAGCGCTGATTTCGGAGCTTCAGGAACTCGCCGAAGAGCTTTACGAGGCGAAAGAAGCGGAAATCGGCGTCGAAACGATGCGCGAACTCGAACGATACCTTACTCTGCGCAGCATAGACGAGCAGTGGATCGACCACCTGAACGTGATGGACCACTTGCGCGAAGGCGTGGGTCTGCGCGGTTACGGACAGGAAGATCCGGTTGCCGTGTACGCGAAAGAAGCGTTCGACCATTTCGAAACGCTGAAAACCAGCATCCAAAAAGACGTCGTCTCGAAGATATTCCGCGTGCGGATAATGACCCACGAAGAGGAAGAGCAAAAGAAAAGCGCCTACAACATCGCCGGTTACTCCTCTGCGGACGGCGGCACGGCGCAGCGCCAGCGGACGGTAAGGCGCAAGGAAGAAAAAGTCGGCCGCAACGACCCGTGCCCGTGCGGCAGCGGAAAGAAATACAAGCAATGCCACGGTCGCGAAGAAGCGCCGGCAGAGGCAGTTCCTATAACAGAAGTCACCGCGGGAAGGAAGAAAAAGCGGCGGTAAAGCCGTAATCGTTAAATGTGCTACTTATGTGCGAGCGCAGGCTTTTCGGACTCCACGGTCTGTATTTCCTTTTCTGGCTCCCTAAACTCGAACTCGAATTCAAGCGCGTCAGCAAGCTTATGCATCGTGAGAAGCGTCATATTACTGGCGCTGCCGGACATTAGTTGTGAAATCCGTCCTTTGGTAACTCCAATCCTTTTGGCAAGCTCCGAATAAGATAATCCCAGTTCCTCGCGCCGCCGCTCGCAAACTACGATGAAGTTCATCGCCGCGACTTCCGCCCGATATTCGGGCGTCCCGCGTGCTTCTTCAAAAATCTGGCCAATTCTTTTCGACATAACTAAAAACCTCTCTTGCAAGCCGCTCCGCTTTCTTAACATCTTCCGGAGCCAGTTTATCCTTCTTTTTAGCGAGCCAGTGAAGGATGACGATATTTGCTCCCATCATGCAACAAAGCAGTCTTGCCTGATTTTTGCGGATTTCATAAATAGGTGGTTCCGTACCTGCAAGCTTCTTGAACAGATGTCCCGCTCGTGTTAAATCGGAAAGGCTATAACGCGCAATGCTGTCCAATGCCGCCGTTAGAACGAGCTTGCTCGGGCGCTGAATTTGGGACAACCAATCGGCGAAAGCCTCGGAGTCCCCAAAAACGTAAATTCCGCGCTCGGCGTCCGAAACCGGCAAACGCACCAATCTTGAAATGCCATTTCCTGAATTCAGGCTCAATTCATTCTACCCTGAAAAACTAAAAAAGTATAGTTTTAACTAAACCCGCGAAATTCTTCGCGATTGCCGAATTATATATTATACATCCGTTCCGGCTATCTTTGCGAAACGCCCGTTTCGCAGTATAATAGCTTCGTGCCAATACGCAGAGACGAAAAATTCAAACTCGTTTCGGATTTCAGTCCGACCGGCGACCAGCCCGAGGCCATCGACGCGCTCGCTCGCGGCCTTAATCGCGGCGACAGATTCCAAACGTTGCTCGGCGTGACGGGAAGCGGAAAGACCTTCACAATCGCGAACGTCATCGCAAAATTACAGCGCCCCACGCTGGTCGTTAGCCATAACAAAACCCTCGCCGCCCAGCTTTGCGCTGAATTCCGGGAATTTTTCCCCGATAACTGCGTGGAATATTTCGTCAGCTACTACGATTATTATCAGCCCGAAGCCTACATTCCCTCGACGGACACCTATATCGAAAAGGATTCGGCGATAAACGAGGAAATCGACCGGCTGCGCCATTCGGCGACCGAAGCGCTTCTCACGCGACGCGACGTCATCGTCGTCGCAAGCGTGAGCTGTATCTACGGCCTCGGCAGTCCGGAGGACTACGCACGGCTCGTGGTCGAGCTTAGGCGCGGCGAAAGCTGGGAGCGCCAGAAGCTAATCCGGCGGCTCGTGGACATGCAATACATGCGCAACAGCTTCGAGCTCGTTCGCGGAACGTTCAGGTTCGTCGGCGAAACTTTGGAAATCTACAGCGCGGACAAAGAAGAAATTACCCGCGTCGAATTCTTCGGCGAAACCATAGACCAGATATACGAAATCGACGCTACGACGAGAAAGGTGAAATCGAATCCGGAATTCACATATATTTTCCCCGCCACCCATTACGTGCTACTGCCCGAGAAGATACAAATCGCGCTAGAAGGCATCGAAGACGAGCTTGCAAAAAGGCTTGAGTTTTTCAAGTCGCAAGAAAAAATACTCGAATATCAGCGGCTTAAAGAGCGCACGAAATACGACATAGAAATGATTAGAAACATCGGATATTGCAAGGGAATCGAAAACTATTCGAGGCATTTCGAAGGCAGAAATCCTGGCGATACGCCGAGTAACCTAATAGAGTATTTCCCGGACGATTTTTTGATGGTAATCGACGAAAGCCACGTTACGCTGCCTCAACTGCACGCGATGTATAACGGCGACCGCAGCCGCAAATCCACGCTCGTCGAATACGGGTTCCGTTTGCCCTCCGCTCTCGACAACCGTCCGCTCCGGTTCGAGGAATGGGAGGAAACGGTAAGGCAATGCGTTTTTATAACCGCCACGCCCGGCCCATACGAGCTTAAAAATTCGTCGCAAATCGCCGAGCAAATAATCCGGCCGACCGGTCTCGTCGATCCCGAAATAACCATCGTAAGTTCTAAAAATCAAATAGACCATTTAATCGAGCAATGCCACGAAACGATTTCCCGCCGCGAGCGCGTGCTTATCACCACGCTAACGAAAAAAATGGCAGAGAATTTGTCGGAATATCTTGCTAACGCCGATTTCAAAGTTCAATATCTGCACAGCGACGTTGACACCGTGGAGCGCATAAGAATATTGAAAGACCTGCGGCTCGGCGTGTACGACATTATCGTCGGAATCAACCTACTTCGCGAAGGTCTGGATCTACCCGAAGTTTCGCTCGTCGCAATTCTCGACGCGGACAAGGAAGGCTTTTTAAGAAGCGACAAAAGCCTTATTCAAACGATGGGCAGAGCGGCGAGAAACTTGAACGGCAGAGTAGTTTTGTATGCCGACGAAGTGACGCCGTCCATGGCGCGCGCGATCGACGAAGCGAACCGCCGGCGCGCGAAACAAATCGAATACAACGAAAAGCATGGCATCACGCCGCGCAGCATCGAAAAGGCGATAAAGGCGATTTCGGACGAGCTCGAAGAAGCGAATCTCAGGGTAATAAAGAAGGCCGGGGCCGACCCGACCGACGTGCCCGGCGCGCAGCTTTCGATAGGCGAGCTGATGATGGTTATCGACGAAATCGAAGCGCAAATGTTGAAATATGCGGAAATTCTGGAATTCGAAAAAGCCGCCGAGCTCCGTGACCAAATGAAAGGCTTGCAAGCCACGCTACGAAAGAAAATCGAAACCGAAACCGGCAAAAAGGTAAGGGAAAAAGTGGGGTGAGGAATTGCTCCGCATTTCGGTACGAATATTCCGGACAACATTCCTTAGGGTATAATCTAAATGTTATGGCAATTCGTGAATTAATCTTTGAAGTGGTGGAAGACCCGGAATGCGGTTTTCGCGCAAGGGCACTCGGCGAAAGCATTTTCACTTTCGGCGCTACGCTTGAAGAACTGCGGACGAATGTAAAAGAGGCCGTGGAATGTCATTTTGACGAAGGCGAAGCATTCCCAAAGCTAATTCGTCTTCATTTTGTAAGAGATGAGGTAGTTTCGATTTGAAAATTCCGCGGGATGTTTCCGGCGCAGAGCTTGAAAAGGCTTTGGCAAAGCTGGAGTATGTGCGAATCAGACAAGCTGGAAGCCACGTTAGAATGAAAACTGAATTATGCGGAACACACAAAGTGACCATTCCTATGGCAAAGTCAATTCCGGTCGGCACTCTTCACGATATTTTGAAAGATGTTGCGGACCACCATAAGATTGGTCTGCCAGAATTGGTTATCTTGTTATGCATGTAGGTTTAATTGCCAATTTAAAAAAAGCCCCGGTGGGGGTCCGGGGCTCATTACAGGAGTTCGACATGCCCGGCAATGCCGGGAGATGTGAATTTCGGTTTTACAGCGGCGCTTACGGAAACTTCGATGACAATCCGCATTGTGCGCTTCCGGAAACCTCGATTTGAATTCCGCATTTTGCGCTTACGGAAGGCGGAGACTGATTCCGGGCCGGGCGCAAGCGAAAAACGTCGCGACGTTCACGGTGCGCAAGCCGCTCTTCGCTTAAATGACGTATTCCTCGCAGTACATGGTCCCTTCCGGTTTTTCGTAAGTGCATTTGCCGTGGCTGTCGCAGTTCGAGCACACGCCCATTTTCGCGTCGCGAACGTCGGGTTCTTTGCCGATTAGCAGCCTCGCCGCGATAACCGCGGTTTCGTCGCGCCTCGCTTTTGCGCCTTCCGGCTCGCTGTCGTGAAACTCGTCGCAGTACCATACCGGCGTGCGTGCCGCGGAATAATAGAGGCAGCTCGCCCTGTGGATGCAAGTCGAGCATATTCCGCTTACTTTCGAGATCGGCGCTCCGGCGATCTCCAACGTTTCGGTTTTCTTCAAAGTCAAAGTCATCTCAAAATCCTCCTTCGCGATATCCATCGCGGGTAAGTTCAAACCGGCGGACGAATTCCTCGTTCGTCGTGCAGATTATTCCCCGCGAAAAATCGATGCACAATGGGATTTCTACTAAGTTTGCGCCTAGAAATATCCCTATGGGAATTTCCCTAAAACCGCGTTTGCGAGTCTAGGGGATTTTCGGCGCGCAATTCCGCCCGTTTATCCGGCGGAAATCTCGAGTTGCAGTGCGCTTAATCGAGTTTCGTCAGCCCTTCTCTCAGGGCGAATTTCGTAAGCTCGGCAAGGTTGCGTATTTCAAGCTTGTCCATAACGTTTTGCCTGTGCGCCTCTATCGTCTTTACGCTAACCCCGAGTTTTCTCGCTATTTCCTTCGTGTTCAAACCCTGAGTTATAAGGACCAGCACTTCGGTCTCCCGCGGCGTAAGGTCGGCGACCGTGTCTTTTCCTGCCGGTTTCCCGGCTTCCGGCTGCCTCGGCTTGACGTATCCGCTCACCACGGTTTCGGCAATTTCGTGGCTAAGGAACGTCAGGTCCGCCTTGACCGTCCGGATCGCTTGCGCCAAATCGGACTGCGCGCAGTCTTTGAGCAAATAACCGGATGCGCCGGCTTTGAGCATTTCCATTACGAAATAGCCGTCGGTGTGCATCGAGAGCGCGATAACCTTCACGCCGGGAAAATCCGCGGTTATTTTTGCCGTGGCTTCGATGCCGTTCATATCCGGCATGCTTACGTCCATAACGACGACGTCGGGATTCAGTTTTCCGGTCAGTTCCACCGCTTCGATGCCGGTTTTCGCCTGTCCGGCGACTTCGATGTCGTCGAGATTGTCGAGCAGCGCGGTAAGGCCTTCGCGTATAATCTTTTGGTCGTCTGCGATTAGTATTCTAATCGGCTTTCCGGCTCCTTCCTTTTCGTCGCGCACTTCGAGCTTACCGGTCGCAACTACGCTTGGCGTCGGCCGCTCTTCCTTGCGGACGGGAACGTTCATATATACGGCGGTGCCGAGTCCCGGCGAACTCTTGATTTCGAAACTTCCGCCGAGATTTATCACGCGCTCCCTAATGCTGAACAAACCGAATCCGGTGTCCATACTTTGCGTAGCCGTCACTTTCATATAATCGAATCCGACGCCGTCGTCTTCGACCGAAATCTGAATGTTCCCGCCGATTCTTCTCGCCGCGACCGTCACTTTTTTCGCCTTTGCGTGTTTGACGACGTTGACCAAAAGTTCTTGCACGCTTCTGAAAAGCATGAATCTGGCGTTTTCGTCCAGCGGTTTCGGCCAGCCGTCGTCGAAAAAGTCCGCATCCAAGCCGTATTCCTCGCGTACGCGGCGCACGAGCCATCCAAGCGCCGCCTCAAAGCTGAGTTCGTGCAGAACCGGCGGGCTGATTTCGAACGTGAGCCACCTGGTCGCGTGAACCGCCTTGTCGAGATGTCCGATTATCGGCGCAAGTCCGTTCACCGGGTTTTCCTCGTATTCCTGCAGCTTAATTTTCGCAATCGCCAGCACATGTCCGACGTTGTCGTGCAGCAGCGCCGCGATTCGTTTGCGCTCACGCTCTTCGATAATGGAAAGTTCCGAGGCGAGATAGCGCAGCTGACGCTGATAATCCATAATCATCGCATCCGAGCGCTTGTTTTCGATAATCTCCGCCATCAAGTCCGCAATCGCTTTTAAAAGCAGCGATTCTTCCTTTAAAAACGGCCCGTCGTCCGCGGGCGGCATTTCGCGAGAGTAACAAACTTCGATTTCGCCGAGTGCGACTCCGCCCGAAATTATTCTGCACGCCTGCCGCCATTGGGATTTATCAAACCCCACGGTGGCGAACTCCCGGTCTTCGACCAGAATTCTTGCGCTCGTTATTTCGGGATACTGCCACGCCGGCGGTATCGCTTCCGCCGCTTTGCGCAGGAATTCGTTCAACGATAGTTCCTTGTGCTGTGCCAAGCTCGAAATTGTATAAAGGCAGTTAAGCTCCTTTACGCGTTCCTTTAGTTCATGCTCCCGCTTCCGCAGTTCCATGCCGGTGCGCCACTGCTCCGTAATGTCCTCGAAAAAGCCGAGCGCGCCAAGAAACTCCTTTTTGTCCGACATTACGCCGATGAAAAAGGCGCGAATCGCCGCCTGCCTTCCGCCGGTTACGGACGTATATTCGCCCTCGAACAGCCCCAATTTTCCGGCGAAGGCCTTTCGCACTGCGGCCGCCATCTTTTCGTCGGCAATGTCTTCGAGCATGTTGAAGCCGACTATTTTGCCCCGCGTGGCTCCCATCATTTCCGCGATTTTCTCGTTACAATCGACGATGACGCCGTCGGTGCTTAAATTGATTATGCCGATAGGGGAGTGTTTGAAAATGATTTTGCAAAGCTCTTCCGAGTTGGGATGAGCCGGACGCGCATTTGCGCCTCCGGATTTCTTACGGCCGGGTTTCGCTTCGCCGCTGCCCATCGAAGTTTGCTCCTTTGCGCACAAGACGCGAATCAATTATGCCTGCCACGGCTTGCCGAATCGCTTCCGGTCAAGCAAGATACGAATTAATACTGTCTTCACAAGCGCACCCAAAAGGCCGGCTTTTTTATCGCCGTAAATTATCGAAAAAATTATTCTCTTGCAAATCCTTTATTCATGCTGCTTCTGCGCATTTCATTCGACATTTAGTGTACTAATCCGATAGGTAAAAATCCCATAGGGATAATTCTTAGTAACTTCATGGGGAAAATCCCATTGCCGCCGTTAAATTCAC
>JAANMV010004438.1_pt1 | contig 11033 bp, 11 predicted proteins | sample 7279661 | NCBI WGS metagenome assembly JAANMV01 (sample SAMN14094540, study PRJNA606508) | bioreactor metagenome | isolation source: A lab-scale SPAN reactor treating ammonium-rich wastewater day 121 | place: Ireland: Galway | collected 2017-05-16 | reverse complement strand
GTAGTCGTAGCGGCCTTCTGTAATCGACGGGCATGATGCTGGTTCCGCGCCGATGAAGCGCAGATTGGGCTTTGCGCCGGTCAGCTTGTCGCGCATGAACGGGAACGCGAATCCAGCAAAATTGCTTCCGCCGCCGCAGCAGCCGATGAGGATATCCGGGAACTCACCCGCCATCTCCATCTGCTGGCGCACCTCTTCGCCGATGACGGTCTGATGCAGGCAGACGTGGTTCAAAACGCTGCCAAGTGAGTACTTCACGTCATCATGCGTAGCGGCGTCTTCAATGGCTTCGCTGATGGCGATGCCGAGGGAGCCGGGACAGTCCGGGTCTTCAGAGAGCACTTTGCGGCCATATTCCGTGTGGTCGCTCGGGCTGGGAAAGACTTCCGCGCCAAAGGTCTGCATCAGGACTTTCCGGTAGGGCTTCTGGTCGAAGCTGACCCTCACCATGTAGACCGTGCATTCCATTCCAAACAGCTTGCACGCCATGGACAGAGCCGATCCCCACTGTCCCGCGCCGGTCTCCGTCGAGATGCGCCGGGTACCCTCTTTCTTGTTGTAGTACGCCTGCGCCACGGCCGTATTGGGCTTGTGGCTGCCCGAAGGATTGGTACCCTCATACTTGTAGTAAATCTTCGCCGGGGTATCCAGCGCTTTTTCGAGCCGGGTCGCGCGGTACAGCGGCGTCGGGCGCCAGATCTTGTAGATATCCCGGACCTCTTCGGGGATGTCGATATAGCGCTCGGCGCTGACTTCCTGCTTGATGATCTCCATCGGGAAGATGGGCGCCAGCGCCTCCGGGCCGATGGGCTCCCTGGTAGCAGGGTTCAGCGGCGGGGGCGGCGGCTGCTTCATGTCAGCAAGAATGTTGTACCAGCGCGTCGGAATCTGGTTTTCGTCAAGTAGGAACTGTCTTCTGGGCATTTCTGTTGTGAGACCTCCGTTGGTGCCTGGGTGTCTCATAATACGACGCCGAGGAGCGGATATCATTCATAAATCAACTGAAGAATGTGCGATTTCGCACGAGCTCTGAGGGTCATGGCGCAGGTCCAGACACGCTCGCTATAATCGGAAGCGATACTTTACACATACGAGGAGCCTTTTGAAACTCAAGCTCGGCCTGCCGAAAGGCAGCCTTCAGGAAGCGACATTCCAGATGTTCGACCGCGCCGGGTGGCGCGTACGGGTTGATTCCCGGAGCTATCATCCGGTTATTGACGACGAAACCATTGAGCCTCTGCTGATCCGTCCGCAGGAGATTCCCCGCTATCTTCAGGACGGATACATTGACGCAGGAATCACGGGCAAGGACTGGATGGAAGACTGCGGGCTGGAAGCCCGCGAGATTGCGGACCTGCGCTACGCAAAGACGAGCATGAACCCCATCCGCATCGTTCTGGCGGCGAAAAACGACTCACCGATCAAGAGCGCCGGCGACCTTCAGGGCAAGCGTATCTCGACGGAGTATGTGCGCCTGACACAGAGGTGGCTTGAGCAGCAGGGCGTGCAGGCGACGGTGGAGTTTTCGTGGGGCGCATGCGAGATGAAGGTTCCGGATCTGGCGGACGCCGTCGTTGTAAACACGGAGACGGGGTCGTCTCTGCGGGCGCACAATCTGGCCATTATCGAGCAGCTTCTGACATCCACCCCGCGCCTTGTCTGCCGGCCGGATGTGTGGGAGGATGAATGGAAGCGCACAAAGCTGGAAAACATGGCGATGCTGCTGGTCGGGGCAATTCAGGCGGACGGGCTGGTCGGGCTGAAGATGAACGTGAAGAAGGCTGACCTGGAAGCGGTGACTTCAATTCTCCCGGCTCTACAGAACCCGACGCTTTCAGCGCTTGCGGATGAGAACTGGCTGGCGGTGGAGACGATTCTGGGCGACAAAGAGGTGCGGGACCTGATTCCGAAGCTGGTGCGTGCGGGCGCCAAGGGGATCGTTGAGTATCCGCTGAACAAGGTGATTTTCTAGCGGGAACAGGTGGGGCTACGCCTCGAAAGGCCCATCACCGAAGAAGCACCACATTGCCGGGTCTTTCTCGCTTTCAACGGTCAGCCAGTGGAAGGGACCGAAGCTCCTTGCGCGGATGCGGGCATGGTGCTCGGTGAGAAAGCGGCGGAGCACGTGATGAACATAGACCGGAACACCCCGCACCTCCCCCCAGTTGACGAGGTCTGAACTGGAGGCAAGGCCCGCCAGCGGGCGCCAGTTCAGGCGGATGACCGCGCCGATGGAGCAACAGCCGCTGGGGTTCAGTTGGCGGAACTCAAGCGCCAGCGCCCGGCCGTGGGCCTGGCGCGCACAGAGACTTTGCGCATCCGGCGTGAATGACAGGCCCATGCCGCTTTTGCTGGCGTCCGGGAGCGCCACTATGCCACCGAAACGACTTCCGCCGGCTGTTCCGGCGCGTTCTGTGACTTTTTCATCAGCCAGTCGCGCACGGAGACAACCACAATGACGGTGCTGAGAACGAGCATGATGATGGAGAGGACGACGTTGGTGTACATCATGAACGCCATCTCCGGGTCCGCCGCTTTGGCCAGATAGCCCTGAATGTTTTTGATCCCGCCTCCCCGTTTGAAAAAGCGGGGAGTTTTTCGTCATCGGTTATACTTTCCCAAATGTCCCGATATTTCACCCTGAAAGAAGCCAACGAAACACTGTCCCTCCTGCGCCCGATGGTGGAGGAGATTCTCCGCATCCGCGCGGACGTGCTGGCGCGCCAGCCCGAACTCTGGCCCGCCATCCAACGCAGCGTCGGCAATGGAGGCAGCGCCGAATTGAGTCGACTCTATCTCGATTTTGAGCGGCTCGATCAACTGGCGCATCAGATTCAAGACCTGGGAGTCCACATCAAGGATTTGAGCGTCGGCCTGATGGATTTTCCCGCCCTGCGCGAAGGCCGCGAGATCTATCTCTGCTGGCGCTTCGGCGAGGAACGCGTGGAGCATTGGCACGAGCTCGAGGCGGGATTCGCGGGCCGTCAACGCATTGACTGGGACGACGCTTTGTAGAGGCAACGATGAAAAAAGGAATTTTGTACGGGCTGGCGGCCTACGCGCTGTGGGGACTTTTTCCCATTTACTGGAAATGGCTGCATGAAGTCCCCGCGCTGCAATTGCTTGGACACCGCATCGGCTGGTCGTTCCTTCTGCTGATGGCGATCATCCTGGTCACTTATCGGTGGACGGGATTCCGCGCCGCCCTCAATCGGCGGACGCTGGCGATCTACGCCGTCGCCGCGGTGGCGCTGGCGATCAACTGGCTGACCTACGTCTGGTCGGTCAACGCGGATTACGTGGTCGAGGCCAGCCTCGGATATTTCATCAATCCCCTCCTCAGCGTCCTGCTGGGCGTGATCGTTTTACGGGAACGCCTGCGCCCGATCCAATGGGTTCCCATCGGGCTCGCCGCCGCTGGCGTGACCTATCTGACTCTTTCCTATGGCGGCCGTCTTTGGATCCCGCTCGTGCTGGCGTTCTCGTTCGGACTCTACGGCCTGCTCAAAAAGATCGCGCCGCTCAACTCCCTCTTTGGGCTGACGCTGGAGACGGGCATCCTGTTCGTCCCCGCGCTGGCGTACCTGCTGTTCGTCCAATTTCAGGGCGACGGGAAATTCCTCCACCTGGGCGCGGTGAGCGACCTGCTGATGATCGGCGCGGGCGTTGTGACCACCGTCCCACTGCTGCTCTTCGCCTCGGCCGCGCGCCGCATCCCGCTTTCGATGGTGGGCGTCCTGCAATACATCACGCCCACTTTGCAATTCCTGCTCGGCGTGCTGGTCTATCACGAACCCTTTGACCGCACGCGTCTCATCGGCTTCAGCGTCGTCTGGGCCGCGCTCATCTTCTTCTGGGCGGAAAATTACCTGGCGCAGCGCGCCGCCTCGGAACCGATCCCCGAATTGGGGGAGGGCTAGACCGCGCGCTTCAACTCGTCCAGCACGGCCCGCGCCGCGATGGGGACTGCCGCGGCGACGGGCGGCGAGAGTTCCTCCGAAAAATCATAGACGTTTCTCGCCTCCACCGCCACCACCGTGACCGAGGCGGGCAGGTCCAGCCCCATCTTGCGTCCCATCTCGAGCGCGGTCGTCAGCGACGTATCGTGGACCGCGGTGGAATGTCCCGCGGACGGATTCGGCAGCGCCTCCAACGGGAAGACGCGCACGCTTCCCTCCGGACCTTGACCCGTCTCCAGCGCGTCGACGAGGATCGCGCGCTGACAGCCCACCAGCTGCTCCATGAGCGAGAGTCCGCCCAGCGCGGCGCAATCTACTTCGACGGGGGATTGGGAATCGGTAACTGGTAATTGACGGCTGATTTCTTGCGCGACCTTCCACCCGACGCCGTCGTCGCCGAGGATGGGATTGCCGAGGCCGATGATGAGAGTCTTCATGGTCGCGTGGTAGTCGCGTGGTCTGATAGTCTGATAGTTACGTTTCCTGACCATCAGACTATCAGACTGGCGGCTGTTCGACTAATTCCGCTTCAACATCTCTACAATTTCACCGTCCGCGTTGCGGATTGTGACTTCGAGCGGCATCTGCCCAGGCAGGGAATGGGTCGCGCAGCCGAAGCAGGGATCGTACGAGCGGAAGGCCATTTCGATCATGTTCAACATCGGCTCGGTGACCACCGTCCCTTTTTGGATCAGGCTGCGCGCCGCCTTGTTGATGGACATGCTGATCGGCGCGTAGTTGTTCGTCGTGCCGACGATCAGGTTGACCTTCGTCGCCACGCCGCGCTCGTCCGTGTGGTAGTGATGGGTGAGGGTGCCGCGCGGCGCCTCCACGATGCCGACTCCCTCGGTGGGAATCTCGGCGGGGGCGGCGTGGAAGTTCGGGCCGGAGGTCTCGGGGTCGGAGGCCAGTTCCACCCAGCGCTCGGCCGCGTAGAGCAGTTCGATGAGGCGCGCCCAATGGGTGGCTAAACGCTGATGGACGGGTTTCCCGCCCAACGTCGAGTAGAAGCGTTCGTACTCGGCCTGGGCCAGCGGGGTCGCCATCCCGTCCGCGGCGTTGAGCCGCGAGAGCGGCGTCGCGCAGTAGATGCCCGAGTCCTTGCCGTCGGTGAAGCCCTTCCAGCCGACGCCCTTGAGATAGGGGAACTTAAGATACGTCCACGGCTCGACGTGCTCGGCGATGTGTTGGGCGTAGTCCTTCGGCTCGTATTTGACGAACTCCTTGCCGTCGGGACCGACCACGCGTACCTTGCCGTCGTAGAAATTGACATGGTTGTTCTCGTCCACCATGCCCATGTAGTAGGTGTGATGGGCGTAGATGTCGCCGAGGATCAAGTCCACGTAGGTTTTGTTGCCGAGTACGATGTCGTTGAAGAGCTTGAGCGAGAACTGGCCGAACTCCACTGCCCATTTGCCCATCTCCAAAATCTCTTTGCGCTGGTCTTCGGTGATGCCTTTGGTGAGTCCGCCGGGGATGGACGTGCAGGGATGGACCTTCCGCCCGCCGATCATTTCGATGACGGCGTGACCGTACTTGCGCGCCTGGATGACCTTGCCGCCGATCTCCAACCCGACTTTGTGGATCACGCCGAGGATGTTTCGCTCCGCGACGGGCGCGTCGGGTCCCATGACGAAATCGGGTCCGGCCAGCGCGTAGAAGTGGGTGGTATGGTCGGTGACGAAGAACGCCGAGTAGAGCAGTTCGCGCAGGTTTTTGGCGGTACGCGGCGGGTCCACGTGATAGACCGCGTCGGCGGCTTTGGCTCCCGCCATGTGATGCGCTTCGGGGCAGACGCCGCAGATGCGGTTGGTCAGCAGGGGCAGTTCCTCCACGGGGCGGCCGACGCAGAAACTCTCGAAGCCGCGCAGCTCGGGGATCTGGAAGTAGGTGTTGGCGACGTCGCCTTCGGCGTTGAGGAAGATCTCGATCTTGCCGTGACCTTCGAGACGCGTGATGGGGTCAATGGTGATTCGTTGTGTCATGTTACACCTTTTCCTTTGCCCACGCGGATCTACCAGCCCGCAACAGCGACCCCGCCAGGTTGAAGCGATAGAACTGACCGGCGGGATCCACGAGTCCGTCGAGGATGCGGTCAATCTCTTCGGGGCTGTTGCTGTCAATGACGGACGCGAAAGCCGACATCAGGCGCGCGCCGTAATCGGTCACGCCCTCGGCCGGGCCGTAGCATCCGATGCACTGCGCGCCCGCGGACGGGCAGCGGGCGCGGCATCCGCTGCGCGTGGCGGGACCGTTGCAGGGAATCCCCTGCTCGAGCAGGCACAGGCTCGGGTCCAGTTCGGAGGCCCGGTCCTGAATCCGCACGAAGGACGCGATGGCTTTGACGTTGCGCCTGCGTTCACATTCGTCGCAGACGGTGGAATTGCCGACGCCGATGAACGAGCCTTTGGGCGGCAGTTGCGCCTTGCCCTGCAAGACCTGGATGACGAGGTCAATCACTGCCGCGATCTGGTGACTTTCGGGCGGGCAGCCAGGCATGTAGTAGTCCACGTCCACCACCTGGTCGAGGGTGCGAAGCGTGGGGTAGATCTTTGGGATGTGGATCTCGCCCTCAGGCACGTCGTACGAAGTCATCGGGTAGACCTGCTTCGGGTTGTCCGTGCTGACGGTGTTGAACGCGGTTTGGACGATCTGCCGCGAGTCGCGCAGGTTGGCGAGGCCGGGGACGCAACCCTCGCAGGCGCATGAGCCGAATGCCACCAAAATCTGCGATTTCTCACGCAGGAGTTTGGCGATGTGTTCGTTTTCTTCGTTGCGGATGCCGCCGTTGAAGAGCGTGAGCAGGATGGATTTATCCTCCATCTGTTCCACGTCCTTGTATTTCGCGTCCATCGCCACAGGCCAGAAGACCACTTCAAAATTGGCGTCCACGTCGAGAATCTTCTCGTGGATGTTGAGGACGGCAATTTCGCAGCCGCCGCAGGAGGCCGCCCAGTACATGGCAAATTTTGGTTTGGCGCTCATGCCGGTACCTCCTTGAACGCGTGCGCAGTGGACTGACCACTGATCACTGCTGACTGATTACTGCCGTTGCCGCCCCAATGGAGCGGACCGAGCGCGCGGATCTCCTCCACGAAGGACGCGATCTCGTGGGCGAGTTTCACGCCCTCCGCGGCCGAAGCCCAGACGAGTTTGACGCGCTCCGGCTCCAGCCCCAGGCCTTGCAGCGTTCGTCTCAGCAGGTGGAAGCGGCGCAGGGCTTTGTAGTTCTGTTCGAGATAGTGACATTCGCCCGGGTGACAGCCGGTGATGAGCACGCCGTCCGCGCCGCTGGAGAAGGCTTTCAGCACGAAGGTCGGATCGAGGCGCCCCGAGCACATCAGGCGGATGAGGCGGATGTTCGGCGGATACTTGACGCGCGCCGTGCCAGCCAGGTCGGCGGCGCGGTACGAACACCAGTTGCAGGTGAAGCCGATGACGGTGGGTTCAAAGGATTCGTCGCTCATAGGGTGATCTCCTCTCCGACATTCAGCAGCATCAGCCCTTCGATCTGTGCCATGATCTGTTCGTTGCTGAACGCCGTGCCGCTGATGGCGCCCGCGGGGCAGGCCGCAACGCAGGTCCCGCAGCCCTGACAGAGCGCGGGATTGATCTCGCTCACCATGCGGTCGTCGTGGAACAGGATGGCGTTGAACGGGCACAGGTTGTTGCAAATGCGGCAGCCCGAGCATTGATCCTGGTTGATGCTGGCGCGCACGGGTTCGAGCGCCATTTCCTTTTGCTCGATCTTGCCGAGCACGCGCGCCGCCGCGGCCGCGCCCTGCGCCACGCTGGAGGGGATGTCCTTGGGACCTTGCGCGCATCCCGCGATGTAGACGCCCTCCGTCATCGTGGCGACGGGATCGAGTTTCGGATGCTTCTCGATGAACCATCCGTCCGCCGAGCAGGACAGCCCGAACTTCTTGGCGGTCTCTTTCGCGTCCGCGCGGGGCTGCAGGCCGATGGACAGGATCACCATGTCCACGGGGATGCGGCGCTGCTTGCCCGCCAGCGTGTCCTCGCATTGGATGATGAGATGTCCTTCCTCGTCCTTGATGCGCGGGACGTCGGTCACTTCAGCCACTTTGCCGCGCACGAAGAGCGTCCCCTCCTCGAGCACGCGCTGGTAGAACTCGTCGTAGGCTTTGTACGCCGTGCGCATGTCAATGTAGAAGTTGTAGACCGTCGCCCCCGTCCGCTCGTGGACGAGGTGGGCGAACTTGAGTCCCTGCATACAGCAGATGGTGGAGCAGTAGTTGTTGAAGTTGCGGTCGCGCGAGCCGACGCAGTGGATGATGCCCACCGCCTTCGGGACGGTCTTCCCATCCCGCAGGACGATGCTGCCGTTGGTGGGTCCCGCCGCGTTGCTCAGCCGTTCGAACTCGAGGCTGGTGAACACGTTCGGCAGGCGTCCGTAGCCGTAGTTGGTCACGCGGCGCGCGTCGAACAGGTCATAGCCTGTGGCGAGGACGATGTTGCCGACCTCCACGCTGAAGACCTCGTCCTGCTGGTTGAAGTCAATCGCGTTCGTCGGACAGAATTTCTCGCAGGCTTTGCAGGTTCCCTTTTTGAAGTACGTGCAGTTCTCCACGTCCATCACGGGAAATTTGGGGACCGCTTGCGGGAACGGCGTGTAGACGACCTTGCGATAGCCCAGTCCCGCTTCGTACACATCGTCAATGATTTTTACGGGGCATTTCTCCTGGCAGATGCCGCAGCCCGTGCAAAGTTCCTCGTTGATCTTGCGCGCCTTCTTGCGGATCGTGACGACGAAGTTGCCGACGTAGCCGTCCACTTTCTCCACCTCGCTGTAGGTCAGCAGGGTGATGTTCGGATGCGATCCAGCCTGCACCATGCGCGGGGTCAAAATACAAGCCGAACAGTCCAGCGTCGGGAAGGTCTTGTCGAACTGCGCCATGTGTCCGCCGATGGACGGTTCGCGCTCGACGAGATACACCCTGTAGCCCGCGTCCGCGATCTCCAGCGCGGACTGGATGCCCGCGATGCCTCCGCCGACGACCAGCGTCGCGGGGTGGATCGGCACGCGCAGCGGTTCGAGCGGCTCGTGACGCAGCACGCGCTCCACTCCGCCCGAGACCACCGCCTGCGATTTGACGGTCGCGGCCACCTTGTCGGTGTGCACCCACGAGACCTGCTCGCGGATGGAGACCAGCTCGCACAGATAGGGATTGAGTCCCGCGCGCTGGCAGGCGGTTCGGAACGTGGCTTCGTGCAGGTGCGGCGAGCAGGCCGCCACCACCACCCGCGTCAAACCGAGCTCCTTGATGTCGTTCTCGATCAATTCCTGCCCGAGGCTGGAACACATGAATTTATAGTCGCGCCCGATGACCACGCCGCGGCGCTTGAGACGGGTGGCCGCCCATTCTGCGACCTGCTGGACGTCCACGATCCCGGCGATATTCGTCCCGCAGTGGCAGACGTAGACGCCGATTCTTTCCTGAACGTCCTGGCTGTTTCCGTTATCCTGAGTCATTTTGCTGCCTCGACTTTCTCCGCAAGATCGGCTTTCGTGGGAAGCGGCTTGGGCATGGGCAGGCTGCTGTCCTTGCGCGGACGCGGCGCGCTGCTCTGCGGCTCGGGCGTCTCCACCCCGACGCGCGACATCGCCTTGCGCGCGCTGGTCAGTTCGAGGCCGAAGCCCAGGTCTTTCGGGTCCAGTCCAAAGGCCACGCCCATCAACTGCGTGAAGAAGACGATGGGCATCTTGAACGCCGAGCCGAAGTAACGGTTGGCCTCGCCCTGATAGGCGTCCAGGTTCATCTGGCACATCGGGCAGACCGTCGTCATGATGTCTGCCTCGTGCGCCTCTGCGGAGACGATCAGGCGGCGGATCAACTCGAAGGCGGTTTCGGGTCCGATCTGTGTCATGTGGCCGCCGCAGCAGTGAGTCTTGAGCGGGAAATCAATCACCTCCGCGCCGAGGGCTTTGAGCAGCAGGTCCAACTCGACGGGATGTTCGTGGTCCGACCAGCGTTTCTCGTAGTCGGGACGCGGCACCATGCAGCCGAGGTACGGCGCGACGCGCAGTCCCGTCAGCGGGCGGACGACCTTCGATTTGATGGTGTCCAGCCCGATGTCGTAGATGAGAACGTCGAGCAGGTGTCGGATGGCGAGCGAACCGGGCGTGTACGAAAGTCCGCCCGCAGCCAGCGCCTGGTTGACGTGAGTCGCCAGCGTGGGCTGTTCGCGCATGTAGTAGTCCGCTTTGGCAAGGTTGAGGTAACAGGCCGAGCAGGGCGCGACCACGGCGCGTTTCCCGTGGTTCTGTTGGGCGGCCAGCGCCAGGTTGCGCGAGATGAGGGCGTAGGCCGGGGTGAGACTGATCCCCAGATACTCGGTGGCCCCGCAGCAGTTCCAGTCCTCGATCTCTTCCAACTCCAGCCCGACGGGGCCGCTGATGGCCTTGAGCGAGTCGTAGTAGGCCCGCGCGCTGGTTTCCATGGAGCATCCCGGGTAAAGCAGATATTTACTCATGGACGGCCTCCACTTCTTTCGCCTTCTTCAGGATGGTCTTGAGTTGGTCAATCCCCTTGATGCGCCTGGGCGTCATGCTCATCCTTTGCCTGGTCAACATCCCAAAGCCCATCGGCGCCATGCTGGGGAGGCGCAGGGGAAAGTGTTTGAGATAGTGCCGCGTAGCCAGCCCGAATTCGAAACTGCGCCCGTATTCCTCGACCATGTCCACGAAGGTTTGCGAGAAATCGGGCGCGGTTGAATCGCGGTACAGTTTGGCTTCGATCGCCATGCCCTTGAGCGTGTACATCACATCCGCGATATGCACGTTCTGCGGACAGCGCACCACGCAGTGATAACACGATACGCAGATCCAGGGCGTGTTGCTCATCAACGCGTCTTTGCGCATCCCTGCCCTGATCATGGCGAAGAGCATACGCGGCGTGTGGTCCATATCCGCGGCGGAGGGGCAGGAGCCTCCGCATGTTCCGCACTGGATGCACATCTCCAGCCGCGAGACGCCCGCCGTTCGGCTGGAAACCTCGTCCAGCAGCGTCAGGTCTTCAATTAATTTTGGAATTGGGGAGGGTGGGGCTTGAC
>JAANMV010004435.1_pt1 | contig 11039 bp, 9 predicted proteins | sample 7279661 | NCBI WGS metagenome assembly JAANMV01 (sample SAMN14094540, study PRJNA606508) | bioreactor metagenome | isolation source: A lab-scale SPAN reactor treating ammonium-rich wastewater day 121 | place: Ireland: Galway | collected 2017-05-16 | reverse complement strand
GGGGAGTTATGCGGTGCGGGACACGCCGACGGGGCGGATGAATCCGGACACGCGGTATGAGCTGGTGCTGGGCGGGGAGTTGAACCTGATGGGCGCGGTTAATCCGCAGTTGGTGTTCTGGGTGAAGGGACAGTTGGCGTATCGGACGCGGTTCCGGGTGCAGTATTCAACGGACGGGGGTTTGAGCTGGCCGGAGTTGACGGGGATGAACAACGACTGGAACCAGGACTGGACGCGGATGCAGGTGAGTTTGCAGAGCCTGACCAACCGGAGCGTGCGGCTGCGGTTTGTCACCTGGAGCGAGTGGGGCAGCGCCCCCGCCCAGGACCTCTGGATGGACAATGTCGCCATCGAGGAAGCCCCGCCACCTGTGACGTTGAATCCGCTGGATCAGATTACGCCGGACTCCATGCGCGTGACCTGGGGTGAGACGGGTATCGGCAACTTTAAGCAGTATCGTGTTTACCGTTCGGAATCCCCCGACCCGACCGAGAGCGCCACGCTGCTGGCGGTGATCACCAATCGCAGCACGACGACCTTCACCGACACCGGCTTGATGGCGCGCAAGACCTATTACTACCGCGTCTATCTCTACAATCAAAACGACACCGGCATAGGGTCGAATCAAGCTTCCGCCATGACTGCCGGCGTGACGTGGCCGTGGTCGGAAGCTTTTGAAACCAACCAACCGGGCTGGACCTTCACGGGCAACTGGACTCTCTGGCCCGGCGTGGGCCGCAACGGCGGTGCCGCTCTGGTGGATTCGCCGGGCGACTATCCCAACAGCGCATCCTACTACGCGCAAGTCGCCGTGGACCTGCGCGGCATGAACTGGCCCGTGCTCAAATTCTGGGACCGCCACGCCATCGCCAACAACGATTGGGGCCGCCTCTACGTTTCGGGCAACGGCGGCGCCAGTTGGACCTGCGTTTATGGCGTCTCCAGCGTCCGCACCAATTGGTCCGAGCAAAGCATTGACCTCTCGCCGTGGAAGAACTCCGAGCAGGTCTGGGTGCGATTCCAGATGGACACGGACGGCAACACGCAGGACGACGGCTGGTATGTGGACGACGTTTTCCTGGGTGAGCACACGCCGCCCGCCGCCACGTATCCGTTCCACGAAAACTTCGAGTCCGGCCTGGACAACTGGCTGCACTCGTCCTGGACGGTGGATACGAACTCACCTTATGCCGGCCAATACGCCGTACGCGACACCGTGCCGCCGCGCCTTCCGCCGGATGCGCAACTGGCTTTGGTGCTGGGTAGAGAACTGAATCTGAGCAACGCGGTTAATCCCGCGTTGACCTTCCATCTCCGCGGCCAGCTTCTGTATCGCACCCGCTTCCGGGCTCAAGCCTCCACCGATGGCGGCCTCAACTGGAGCGATCTGGTGGCCCTGAACAACGACTGGACACAAGACTGGACGCGCCTGCAGGCATCGCTGCAGTCCTTTACCAACCGCACCATTCGCCTGCGATTCATCGTTTGGAGTGAATGGGGGACTGCGCCCGATCAGGATATATTCCTCGATGACATCGGAATCGGCGAACCTGCTCCCGGCGCGCCTACCCTGGCCGCCCCGGCCAATCTGGCCAGTGTGAACATTGCACGGCCCGTGCTGGCCGTGACCAATGCGGTGGATTTCCAGGGAGACTCCCTGTCCTACCGATTTGAAGTCTATGCGGATGCCGAATTGTCAAACCTGGCAGCGCAGGTGCCGCTGGTTGCTTCCGGTGCTCAAGTCACCAGTTGGCAGGTGGACACAGATCTGCCCAACAACGCGCAGTACTGGTGGCGTTGTCAGGCCAGTGACGGGACCAATACGGGGCCGTGGATGGCTGCGGCTTCGTTCTATGTGAATGAAACCAATCATCCCCCCAGCACGCCGCTCATTGCCGGACCGCCGTCGGGCACGCTGGTAACGAGTCTGGAGACGTTGCTGATTTGGTTCCCTGCCAGCGATCCGGACGAAGGCGATAGCGTCGCCACGTATCACATTCAGGTGGCGCCCGACGCGGCGTTCCTTCTCCCGGTTGTCAATGCGACGCATATACCCGCACCACCGTTACCGCCGGCAGGTGACTGGGCCTTGACGCTTCCCTTGAGCGCATTGCCCGGAACGGATGCACTTGTCTCCGGAACGCTCTATTACTGGCGAATCAGCGCGCAGGACCTGCGCGGAATGAGTTCCGCGTGGTCGGCGGGCCTGCAAACGTTCCAGTTTGGCCTGGGTGAACCGCGGGCGGGAACGATTACGGCTTTCCGTCGCGGCGAGGGAAATGAAATGATTCTGGAATGGAGCGGCGCGGCCGGATCCGTCTATGTGGAATTCACCCACGGAATGAATCCTCCGCAGTGGCACACGGTGGCCGGTCCGCTGCAGGGTACTGCCTGGAGCTTCAGTCCGATTCCCGGCACTACTTCCGGATTCTATCGTCTCCGAAGTGAGTAGCTGAGATGGCCGGCAACCAACGCGCGGCCAGGCCACCGAATTGGTCAGCGTCCAAGTGCCTGCAACAACTGTTGCGCTTCCGAAAATCCGGGGCGCAACTCCAGCGCCCGCTGGGCCGCGTGACGCGCTTCATCCACGCGACCCAGCCGCGCCAGAACCGTTGCGCGGGCGTAGGGGAACATCGGCGAAGTGGCATCCAGCGACTCGGCGCGCAGCAGACTTTCGATAGCCGGTTCCGGTTGATTCAGCGCGGTTTGCGCCAGGCCAAGGTTGTACCACGCCCGGGCAAATGAAGGATCCAGTCTCACTGCTTCCGCGAGTGCGTCGCGCGCTCCGCGCAGGTTGCTGGTTTCACTGAACGCCAGTCCCAGCAGGTAACGATATTCCGCATCCTCCGGGGCCGACCGCACCGCCGCCTGCAATTGTTCCACCGCTTCGTGACCGCGACCGTCGGTGCTGTAGGCCACGGCCAGCGCATGACGCAACGGCGCGGAAAAGCCGTCCCACTTCACCGCGCGCTCAAAATAGACCAGCGCCGCAGCGAGGTTGCTTCGGTCCATTTGAAACACGCCCATCTGCATGGCGCCGCCGGGTTGATCGAGGTTGTGCCGCAGGTAGGCAATCAAATCCGTGCCGGCTGTCGAATTGGTGTCGAGTTCATGGCGCAAGGCCCAGGCGGCGTCCACCCGAACGGAACGCACCGGGTCGTTCAGCCGGGCATTCAACATCGTTCGGACGGGTGCGCCGCCGGATTGGGCGATGGGTTCCAATCCACGTACCGCCATGGCGCGAACGAGTTCATTCGTGTCGCCTGCCGCAGAGAGCAGGGCGGCGGTGACATTCGAGTCATTGGCCCAACGCTTCAACAGGTTTGCCGCGACTGCGCGCCAGAGCGGAATGTTCTCCTCCCGCAGCATTTTCAACAAACCCGGCACAGCGGCGGCGTCAGCGTTTCGAGCTTTGGCAACCGTAGTGGCGCGATCCAGCACGGTGTTGTTCGTGCGCGGACCATACCACTGAATGACGTAATCCAATGACCAGTCGGCGGTGCGTTCGGTGTGACAACGATTGCAGGCGTTGGGGATGTCGAGTTCCTTGGTCAATCTTGGATCCGGACTGGTGAAACCGTGATCGTGCCGCGGGTGGCGTTGCATGTACACCGTTTGCGGCATGTGGCAATCGGTGCAAAAATCGCCGCGCGTGCCGACTTTGTGCCGGCTGTGCGTTTCCGGATCAATCCGCGGGCCAACGGGCGCGGTGTTGAGCGCGTTGGTGATGGCCGTGGGCAGCGGGCCGCTATGGCAGCTCAGGCACATGAAGTTGCCGGGAAGCCGCACCTTGCTGGTGTGGGGTTCGTGGCAATCCACGCAGCGCACGCCCGCCGCGTGCATCTTGCTGCCGAGAAACGCCGTTACCTCGTAATCCTCATCGCGCACCTGGCCATCGGGATAAAAAATGTCCGTCTCGTCCGGGATCGTGAGCTGGTGGTGATCGAAGAAATTCTCGGGTGGCCGGTAATCGCCGGTCAACTCCGCGCGGCGTGAGTGGCATTGGGCGCACGCGGAGAACATTTCCTCGCGGGAAATCCGGCGCACGGTGGGATCGCCGCGTTGATTGGGAAACCTGGCCTGCCATGCGTTGTGGTCTGCCATGGGCCCGTGACAAGCTTCGCAGCCGACGCCGCGTTCCGCCATCGAGCTGGCGTAGGTATCAGTGGCTTCGTCGTAATTCTTGCGCAGGCGGGTGTTGTGGCAGGTGGCGCACATGTTGTTCCAGTTCATGCCGCGCCCGGTCCAATGTCCCCATTCGCCGGCCTGCCGGTCCTCCTCGCCATAGACATTGAACCAGCCGGGATGATTGGGGTCATAACACAATTCGCTCGCCTGCAAACGTCCGCCCTCGGTCGGAATCAAGTATTGCAGCAACGGGTCCACGCCAATGACGCGCGCCACCTCGAACGGTTGGTTGGTTCCGCCCAATCCCTGCGTCACGAGTTGAAATTTCCCGTCCACCAGCCGCGCCTCGGAATTCTGCGTGCCATGTGTGATGCGCCAGGGCGGATCGAAGGCGGGCGTGTCCAGCGTCGGGTCCATGCTGCGTTCCGCGAGTGCATGATGCGAGCGCTCCCAGTTTTCGTAGGCTTCCTCGTGACACGATTTGCACGTGGGCGACGTGCCGTAGGTGGCGAACACTGCGGCGTCGGAATCCGCCCCGGGCGGGGTCACTGTGGAAAGCTTGGATCGTTCAACTCTGGCCTGGTCACGCTTTGCCGCCCAAAAAACGCCCGCGATGCCAAGCACAAACACCACGATCAGGAAGACGCCGGCGAGGACGTAATTCCTGACCGGCGGTGATTTGGGCGCTACAGGCTTCGACACGACGCCGCTTAATTACCAGATGGCGCTCGGGGTGACGAACAAAAGAATGGTCAGGTCAAAGGCATTTGCCGCAGCTACGAGTTTAATGGGGAGTGGATTCAATATCAGGATTCAACGAACGGGTAATTTGGCTTCCGGATGCCGCGCGAGGATGGCGCGCATTTGTTTGACCACCTCGGGCTGACTGGCGGCGAGGTTCTTCGTTTCCTCCGGGTCGGTTTGATAATCGTAGAGTTCGAGATCAGCAGTGGCAGCGGGCTCACCCGGCTTTTTCCACTCAACCAAACGGTAACGCTCCGTGCGAATCGCGCGCCGATCACATTCTGGCCGGCGCGCTGGCGAGGGAAGGTGTGATACGCATGGTCGCGCACGTGGCTCAATGGATCACGCAGCACGGGCACGAGAGTTACCCCATTGAGCGGCTGCGGGACTCTGGGCTTCGGCAAACCAGCTAGTTCTACCAGCGTGGGGAAAATGTCCACCGTCTCTGCCAGTTGCTGTGTGCTCGTGCCGGGTTTGGCAACGCCGGGCGCAATGATCAGCAGCGGAACACGGTTCGCCTGTTCGTAATTCGTATGCTTCGTCCACATCCCGTGATCGCCGAAATGGCAGCCGCAACGAGAAAACTGGCTTCCTCACCGGGTCGGGCTGGATTCGACCAACGCCATCGCTTTGCGCAACGCGGCAATCGTTGCGGCGCACGCGGCATCGTTCTCCAGGGCATTAAGGGATTTGTTGAACGGTTCGGCGCGTATCGGGGCATCGCAGTCGATCTGCCGGAGTGCGGTGAGAAACTTCGCCACCGGGATGACGCCGGTGGCTGTCGGTAATTCGCGCTGGCCATCCTGCTGTTGCTCCAGCGTAAGGCCCGCTGGGGCGTCATTGAGGTCCACGGCGACCACGTCTTCGTTGCGCAACCCGAGCAACTCCGCTTCGGTTTCACCGGCGGTCCACCAGTGCCAACTGTCGAGCACCAGCCCAACGTTCCCGGTGCCGATGGCGGCAATCAGGGCGCGCGTGCCGCTCAGATTGTAGATGAACGGATGGGTCGAGCGGGCACGCAACGATGGCGTGCCCACGTATTCCAATCCCAGGCGCAGCCCATGATCTTTGAGAACTTGCGCCACTTTTTTCAGCCGTTGCTGATGGCGCTCGAAGTTGGCGTCCTTATCCAGGGTGTTGTGTCCCGGAGAAATCCAGGTGCCCATGCGAGTGGCCCCGCAGCGTTGCAGAGCCGCTGCCAGACGGGGCAGCTCCGCCAGTCCTTGTTCAAACCGGCCATCATCACCGCGGAAATCCACGGGCAATCCCGCTGCACCCCAGGCGATCCCTTTGGTCTTGAGATCACCCACGAGTTCCTCTCGCTTGGAGTCGTCGAGTCCGGCCAGGAATTGCACGAAAGGTTCGACCGCAGTGAAGCCGTGTTTGGCGGCGAGGCGAATGGTTTCCCGCTGGTCGGCTTGGACACCGATGGCGCCGGGTGAAAGGGACAAAGTCATTCGCGCTGGCTGGGTCCGGGCGGACGCGCGCCAGACAAACGGCGACAGGGATGTGGCCGCCACGGCAGCGGCCGCCCGGGCTACAAACGTGCGGCGTGAAAGGGTGGGGGGATTACTGCGCGCCATCCAGTCCCCGCGTGCGCCCGCAGCCTTTTCTCGTTCGGTTGAAGTCGTGCGTTTTGCCATAAACGCAGCATGACACGATTGCGCTCAGGTTAGAAGAATGATTTCCAGTATTCCGTTCGCAGTTATGGGCGCGCCATGACAAACGTTGCCGCTGGCTTACAGTTCCCAACCTGGCCGGTACTCACGGGTAAGGAACTTGTTGGCTTCGGGAACATTTGTGATCCGGCACTCGGAACTGTTGAACAGCAACCGACGGCCACCCATGCGAAGCGAAATGGCACCCAGGTTGAACGCATCTGAAATGGGGCCTGCCAGCCGGAAATCACCATAAGTCGGTGAGCCACCTTTCATCGCCGTGATCCAGGAAGCCGCTCGCCGGGAGCGATCACGGCCCGGTTGTGCTCCGGCGGATGATGACTCATCCTTCGGCGACGTTGCTGCCGCAGCCTTGTCGCCTGAAAGTAGGCACGGATTGTCGCCCCGAAATGCCGCAAGGATCTTTCCTTGGTCGCCAACAAACATCATACCCTCCGGTTCCAACTCCTGTTGCGCGGCCTCCAGTTCCTCGGGCGTGGTCGGTCGGATCGAACCGTCGTACCAAAACAGGTCCAACGCCGGGCGCTGGCCCTTGGCGGCGAAGCGGAAGCGGATGGTGCAGGCTGCCGGAAAGGAGTAGTCGTTGCGAACTCGCACCGCTACGTTGCCATCGAGCGTGCAAACATGACTGGGGCGGGATTCGACGCTGAGTGGTGCATCCAGATCAAAGTGCTGAAACACCGGCCACAGACTGTAATGGCCCATGTCCGCCAAAGCGCCACCACCAAACTCGTACCAGCCGCGGAACACGGCGTGGGTGTAATGCGGATGATACGGACGATCAAGCGAGGGCCCCAGCCACAATTGCCAGTCAAAACCTGGCGGCACCGGCGGCGTATCCGTGGGAATTGCTGCGTATTGCGGCCACATCGGACGATTGGACCAGTTGTGGATTTCACGCAGCGTGCCGATGGCACCGGCATCAATCCAACCTTTGATCTTCTGCATGGCCTCGCCTTCGCTCGCAGGCGCGAAGTGAGTGGCGACCTTCGTCTGCCGCGCCGTTCCGATCACCAACCGCGCTTCGCGCACCCGGTTGGCCAGCGGCTTGTGCATCAGGACGTGACGACCTTGCCTCATGGCGGCGATGGCGATGGTTGCATGAAGGTGATCAGGCGTCATGACCCAGACGCCATTCACGTCACGTTCGCTTTCAAGCAATTCGCGGAAGTCAGCATAGGTGGCGCACCCCTTGAACTTCTCGGCGCCGCGTTGCCGGGCGTAAATCGTCTCAATGACTTCCTTCGCGACGTCGCGTCCGCCAGGGATGCCCGACCGGTCGCGGCGCCACTCCGGCCGGCCCATTGCGCTGGCCAATGAGGTGCGCAAACCATCGCGGGACCAATCCACATACTCTTGACCATCCTTGACCGGGTCGCACGCGGCGACAAACTGAACTTCCGGCAGCGCGAGCATATTGGGCAGCTCGCGGAGTGCTTGTGTGCCGCAGCCAATGCATGCTAGCGTTATCTTCTCGCTGGGCGGCACAAAACCCGCACCGCCCAGCACGTGCCGTGGGACGAGGGAGAAAGCTGTAGCAGCCGCGGTACTGCCAAGCAGGAATTTTCTTCGGGAGAATCCGCGTTGTTGATTTTCCAGTTTCGAGCAGCGCGATTTCATGGGGTGAATATCGTCGTTGTTGTTCTCAATCGCCGACGTTCCGCAGGGGCGGTCCTTCGAGCACTACTCGCCCAGTTCCTTGATGAAAATGTTTTTGAACTGGACCAGACTCGGCGGACTGGTCCACTGGCCGTCGCGTTCAGCGCCGTGATGCTGCAAGGCCAGCCGGCCTCGGCGTGGCAGGTCAGGAATCGTCGCGCCGGGGAGAACACTCTTGCCGTTGAGGATCACGGAGACGGTGTTGCCGCGCACGGTGATTTCAAATTGGTTCCATTCGCCCACCGGCTTGTCGGCCTGCGTGCGCGGCGTGACCGCCGCGCGCAGTTCCGGCGACGTTTTCGGGTCCATGCGAATGCCGTACATCTCACCCGAACCAATGGGCCAGCACCAGATGTTTACCTGGTACCTGCCCTGACCGCGCAGGAAGATGCCTGAGTCAGAATCGGGGAGTGACAGCGTCAGCGGCTTGCCTTGCGTGTCCCGCGCATGAGTCCCGTCGGGAAGAATATACGGCACGCGAGGGTTGATGTAGGGCGTCTCCTTGATCCGCCAGTCCACCTTCAAAATGAAATCGCCGTACTCCCGCTCCGTCCACAGGTTTTTGTCGCCCGGGGCTTCGCTGCGCGCGTCGTAGTCAATCACGCCGTCCACCACTTTCCAATGGCCGTTGTCGCCCACAGGAATGGTCCATCCGGCAAAATCCCTGCCATTGAAAAGCGATTCAAAGCCCGCGGGCGGAACATTGTCGGCGGCCCGGGCCATGTTGCCAAGGAGCAGGCCGGCGATGGTTGCGAGTGTGAGGATAGGCAGCAGGCGGTGCGTTGTTTTCATAGGCGGCGACTGTTAAGAATTCCAGCTACGGCGTTACCGTATTAGTGCGCGCGGGGCAAGGCTGGAAATCAACTTCCGCAAGGTGAGTTGCCAATCCGACTGGAGAGGGGCTGGGGGTGAGGTGCGCGGCGAAGCTCTCCTCACCGCCTGCAATTCCTTCCGCAACTCCTGCGTGTCTTTGACTTTCGTGATGATCGTTTGAGAAAAACCGCTTTCCGTTCCCGCAACAGTCTCAATCGAACGCGCCACGACGTTCGATGAAAAACCGGGTCGCGCGTCTCGCGTGCAGCCGGCGTCCCTTCTTCAATGTGCGCGGGCCGAGCAGTCGAATCGTTTCAACGCCGAGACGTGGAGGCGCAAAGAATTTCAGTCACGGGAGAAAGCCCGATGAGCGCGGATTCCTTTGCTGCAAGAAACTCAAGTGGTAGCGCGCCAGCGCGTCACTTCTTCTGGCCGTTGGCGTTGGCCGCTTGGTAAAGACTCTCCACCGTTTCGCCGGCAAACAATTCTTCCCGCAGCTTGAGGTAATCACCCTGCCCGATTTGCCAGGAAGAAAGCAGCCGGGCGACTTTGGACGCGGGCAATCGCTCCATCAGGACTTCGACCGCTTCGGCAGTGGTCGCGGATTCGTTTTGGACTGTTACACTCATATTTTCACGTAAGGCTGGTAGTGAACGTCACCGGACTCTCGACAATCATCTGGCCTGAATATCGCCGAATCAGGCGATCGTCACAAGTCAGGAATCCCTCTGCGCCGGCAGCTTCAGCGCAAGCGAGGTGCAAAGCATCGAGTGCTTTGACGCCGGCTTGCTCCAAGGCCACCGCGCGGGATTTGATCGAGTCATTGAGCACAACGCTCACTTCCGCCAAGCGGAGACACTTTTCAATCCAGCGCCGCCGCACGGGAAACGGGTTGCGACCGTTCTCCAAGTCGTGAATGGGCGAATGAATCAGCTTTGCCTCACCTGCTTCAATCAGGGTCAGCACGAGGCTGTCCATGATGTAATCTTTGCGCTCGGGCGCTCTTGCACATTTGAGAATCAATTACCCGGTGGAATAGGCACAGAGAGATTGCGGCAGATGGAGCGAGCCAGAAATTTTTGATTTCGTTGTGGCGGGGAATGGCTTCCTTCCGTCCGGTCTGTGGATTGATCCAGATGGAATGACTACCGCCTTCGCGGTGCGGCACACAACCGTGCTCCTGTAGATGGCCGAGCAATGCCCGGCGTTTCATGCCAACACCAGTTCCGCTGTTTCCGCGCGGGGATCGAGGCGAAACACTTCTTCGCGCTCGGTTTCAAGCAGCAGTTGAACAGCCTGCTTGAGGTCGGCCAGACATTCCTCCTTTGTCTCTCCCTGCCCGTTTGCACCGGGAACTTCCAGGCAGGTCGCCCAAAAACCGCCCTCATCGGGTTCGCCGCGGTGCAGGATAGCCGTCAACTTTTTCATGCCGCCAATCTAATCGTTCCGGAAGAAGGCGGAAAGGGTTTGTTTGCTGTCGCCTCACTCCCCCGGTGTTGTCCTCCACGTTGAGCGACTGCATGAGGTTGTACATCTCGTCGTTCTTGTACATCACGTCGCGCTTAAGATCCCAGACGTTGAGCGGCTTGCTCAAGCGCATTTCCTTGCCGATGAATTGCGCGAATTCTTTCGGGCTGATTTCGCCGAGAGCTTTGAACTGGATGGCGAGGTTTACAATTCGGGGTCACCTCGCGCGCCGTGCCAGTAACGCAAGATGTCCACGCAGTTTTCCTTCAGTCTCGGGCGGTAGTAAATGATGTAAGGACGAGAAACCAGTTTGCGAACGCCGGGGCGTTTGGGATACGGCGAACCAATCGAAGGGAAATTCTCCAGAATCGTAACCCGGTCAATCAGCGCGTTGCCCAAGCGCACAGCAGCATCCGGGTTGTCTTTGGCGATGAAACGAACGGCGGATTCCAAATCAGTTGTGTTCGGCAGACGGGGTGCTGGGAGGGGAGTGGGAGAATTCGATTCCTTGGTGCGAGCGTCACGCGAGGCCTTGGGACGTTTTGTAAC
>JAANMV010004429.1_pt1 | contig 11051 bp, 7 predicted proteins | sample 7279661 | NCBI WGS metagenome assembly JAANMV01 (sample SAMN14094540, study PRJNA606508) | bioreactor metagenome | isolation source: A lab-scale SPAN reactor treating ammonium-rich wastewater day 121 | place: Ireland: Galway | collected 2017-05-16 | reverse complement strand
CAAGCAAGGAAACATGGCAAAAATCTTCGGATTAACTTTTGTTTTTGCTTTTATGTTGGCTTTTATCATGATACCATTAACGATTCACCAATTTGGTGCCTTAGGAATGGTTGGAGGAGATGAAACAAAAGCATTACCTTCATATGCTGCTTTTATGGCTGATTATCAAGATGCTTTTAGAACGTTTAAGCATGGAGCGTTACATGGTGCTATGATTGGTCTTTTTGTAGCCTTGCCAGTAGTTGCAACAAACTGTTTATTTGAACAAAAATCATTTCGATATGCTGCAATTACTTCAGGTTATTGGATTGTAGTCATGACCTTAATGGGTGCTATTATCTGTGGCTGGAAATAAATTGAATTTTAACATTTAATTATATAGGAATCGCTCTACATTTGTGGGGCGATTTTATTTTTACCTTGGACAAAATTTCATTTAAAATATATAATTCGGTTAAAGATTTACCTGTACTCTGGGACGTAGTAGCTCAGAGTAATGTATTTCTTCAAACTCCTTATTTAACCGTTTTGGAAAAATCGGCTCCTGTGAATATGCAGTGTTTTTATATTGGAATTTTTGAAAATTCGGAGCTAATAGGCGTTTCTTTGGCGCAGTATTTAGATTTGAATAAATTAGAATCTTTTGGAGAGCGAGATAAATCACTTAAAATTGCTATTCGTAATTTTATCTTCAAAAATTTTGCATCTCATACTTTATTTCTTGGTAATAACATGATTACCGGACAAAATGGTTATGTGTTTTCAAAAGAAATCGACTTCAATCATATAAGTGAAATTCTTTTGCAAAGTGCCGATGAAATAACGTTGTACTTCAAGAAAAAAGGAATTTCAATTCACTTGGTTTCGTTTAAAGATTTTTATTATAATTGTTCGGTAGAGTTGAAAAAGCACCGTTTTTCCAATATGTACGAGTTCAATACTCAACCTAATATGATTTTCTATTTGGATAAAAATTGGAAATCATTAGACGATTATGTCGCAGCACTTTCGAAAAAATACCGAGACCAATTTAAAAGAGCCCGAAAAAAGTTCGATGGTATTCAAGTGCAGAATCTTTCCTATGAAGAAGTGCTTCAAAATGAAGAGAAGATATATGAGTTGTATCATTACGTAGCTAAAAATGCACCTTTCAATACGTTTTTCTTGTCTAAAAATCATTTTTCTACATTAAAAGGGCAATGCGGTAATCGTTTTCAAATTTTTGGTTATTTTTTAAATGAAGAATTAGTAGGTTTTCATACATTACTTTTAAATGATGAAACTCTTGAAACGTATTTCTTAGGGTACAATGACTATATTCAAAAAGAAAATATGTTGTATTTAAATATGTTGTACAACATGACTGAATATGGAATTCAAAACGGATTTAAACGTATAATTTTCGGTAGAACCGCATTGGAAATTAAAAGTTCTATTGGAGCAACACCAGTCCAAATGTCGGGTTTCATCTATCACAACAATAAATTAATTAACCGATTTATTGGTAAAATTTTTAGGAAATTAGAGCCAGAACTACATTGGCAACAGCGTCATCCCTTTAAGTAAAAATACGGCATATTGCGTATATAGGCTTAATTGTAGAAATTTATATTTGTAAAGTTTTAATAATTAAATCTTTACGATATGCGATTTACTTTTACTTTTTTAACTTTTTTGCTTATCACTCATTTTGGATGGGCGCAAACCGTAATTTTTCATGATACTTTTGACCAAGATAAAAACAAATGGTCCTATAGTGGTGATGGTTTTGAATCTAAAATTGATGATGGGAAATTAATTTTGGAAAACAAACATGCTACTAATTCAAAATGGCGCTATATTTCAATTACTCAAAATACAGACGCCATAGATTTTGATGTTGAAGCTATAATTACATTGGATAAAACACCAAATGAATTCGCTACTTATGGATTAGTTTGGGGAATGTATAATGATAATTCTGATTATCGTGTAGTACAATTATCGGCAAATAAACAATTACAAATTTATCATTACTATAGTAAGGAATTTCATTATGGTAAAAAATGGGCGGCTTCAAAAAATGTGGAAGGAAAAGGAAGAAAAAACAAAGTAAAAGTTGAAAAGAGAGCTAATGTTTTTAAAGTATATATTAACGGAGTTTTAGAGCATCAAACGGGCGATAACTCTTTTTATGGAACTTCGTTTGGTTTTATTGTTGATGCCGGAGTAACTATTGAGGTTGAGGAATTGAAAATAACAGAATTTCCTTTTTCAATTAATGTGGTGAAAGAGTTTAATCCAAATTTGAAAATGGTAAAATTACCAGAAACAGTATCTAACCCTAATGTTGAAGAGACAAATCCAGTAATTTCAGCTGATGGTACTATCTTGTATTTCGATAGAAAAGATAATCCATTAAATATTGAAACACCTAAAGACGATATTTGGTACTCAATTAAAGATAAAAACGGAAAGTGGACAGAAGCCAAAAACATTGGACGACCATTAAATAATCGCGACAACAATTTTGTTATTTCTTCTTCACCAGATAATAATACTTTGTTGTTAGGAAATAAATATGCTACTGATGGTGTTTCGTCTAATGGTGGTGGAGTTTCAATTGCTAAAAAGGGACAATCGGGTTGGGAAATTCCTAAAGATGTTGTGATTGAGGATTTCATTAATACGAATAATTACGTAGGTTATTTTCTATCTAATGACAATAGAAATTTATTAATGACTGTAGAGCGTCCGGGTGGATTAGGGCAAAAGGATATTTACGTGAGTTTTGTTAAAGATGACGGCACATTCTCTAAACCTAAAAGTTTAGGAAATATTGTAAATACTTTTGATGACGAAGCGAATCCTTTCTTAGCATCAGATGGTAAAACACTTTATTTTGCAAGTAAAGGACATCCAGGATATGGATACTTTGATTTATTTGTAACAAAAAGATTAGATGACACTTGGACCAATTGGTCAAAACCTGAGAATTTAGGAAATATTATAAACTCATCTGGATATGAATTGAGTATTTTTCTTTCTGCCAAAGGAGATAAAGCTTACGTTGGTAGAGAAAGAGACATTTGGGAAATTGATAATACCGTAAAACAAGACCCAGTTGCTTTAGTTAAAGGGAAAGTGTACGATAGTAAAACGAAAAAAGTAATGAGTGCTCCTATTGTTTACAATGCACTTAAAACAAATAAAGAGTTAGGAACTGCTGTTTCAGATCCATCAACTGGAAGTTATTCCATCGTATTACCTTACGGAGAAAAATACAGTTTCATGGCGGAGAAAGAAGGATATTACGCCGTTACCCAAAATGTTGATTTATCAGATTTAAAAGAGTATAAAGAAATTGAAGTAGATTTATATTTGAATCCAATAGAAAAAGGAGAAATCATTCGATTAAACAATATTTTCTTTGCTTCAGGAAAATACGAATTGTTAGCAGAATCGTATGGTGAGTTAGATAAATTACTTCAAGTTTTAAAATCAAACTCAAAAATGAAGATTGAAATTTCAGGTCATACTGATGCTGTTGGAGCAGATGCAGATAACTTAACATTGTCTAATAATCGTGCTAATGCCGTTATGAATTACTTGTTAGGAAAAGGAATTGCAAAAGATAGATTATCAGCAAAAGGATACGGAGAAACAAAATTCATAGCAACAAACGATACCGATGAAGGCAAACAATTGAACCGAAGAGTAGAGTTTGTTATTTTAGAAAAATAATTCGGTTAACTTTTCTATCTTCGTGTAAAATTTAAATCATGGCACGAACAAGTTCTACCGAAACCGCAATAAAAAATATGCTTATTCCATTAGTGCAAGCGATTGGGCGTTCGGGAAAGTTAATTTATATATTGATTTTTTTGATAGTTGGGTTTTTGGTGTATCAGTTTTTTACCAAAAGCAGCGAATCTTCAACGGTAGAATACAATTCGGCATTAATTGAAAAACAAATTAAAAATGTTGGAAAATTAGTCGTTACCGAAGGTCATTATGCTGAAGTAATTACATATAAAGACCAGCAAAAGTATTTAATGGATTTCATTACTTTTGAGAAAAAGGCCTTAATTGTAGCTAATGCCGATGTTTTAGTAATGTATGATTTACGTCAGTTACAATATGATATTGATGAAAAGAATAAAACGGTAACATTGAAAAATATTCCCGAACCAGAATTAAAAATCAATCAAGATTTGCATTTTTACGATGTTAATCAAAGTAGATTTAATCCGTTTAATGCACAAGATTACAACAAAATAAACAAAAAGGTTAAGACAGAGCTGACCAAGAAAATTGAGAAATCTAGTTTGAAATCAAATGCTAAAAATCGTTTATTGAGCGAGTTGTCAAAAATATTAATTCTTACCAATACCATGGGTTGGACATTAAAATACGATGGAAGTGAAGTAAAGACAGATAAAGATATCGAGTTGAAAATCATAAACTAAAAAGTCCCGATTCAATCGGGACTTTCTTTTATAATTTACTTTCTAAAATTTGCCAACCGCCACCATTAATGCAATCAATTCCGTGTTGTTTTAAAATAGAAGTGGCTTGACCACTTCGCATTCCTGAACGACAACAAGCGATAATCGGTTTGTTCCATTTTTTGATGGTTTCGATGTTTCCGTTTAAAACTTGTAAGGCAATATTTTTTGAACCTTTGATGTGTCCTTCTCTATATTCTTCTGGCGTTCTTACGTCTAAAATAATAGCGCCTTTTTGAACGTATTCTTGCACATCATTTGTTTTGCTTCCTAATCCTAAAAAATCTAAAATTCCCATAATTGTTTCTTTTTTTTTGACAAAGATATAGCTGATTGAAAATCTTTTCAGTAACAAAAGTTACTTTGGTTAAGCGTTAGCTTTTTCAAAAATCAATTCCAATCCGTTATCTACTAAATGTACAATTTCTGGGCGATTACTTTTTACTTTTTCCAAATGATTTAGAACTTTATCTACTAAATCTGAATTTCCTTCTTTTTTTGCTAATTCCGCAATCTCTACTGATAATAACCAATCATTTGGATGTCCAGAAGAAACCGAAGCAAAGGCCTCTTTTAAAGTAGTTGTAGCAGGTTTACCTTCTCTAATATTACGAACACTTAGATATAGTTTTTCTAACTCTTCTCTTTCAGTAGATTTTTTCTGTTTAATCGTTTGCGAAGATGGAACGTGATTAATCATATCAAAACTATTCACATCTGCAGGACCTGAAAAAGCAGAAATTACTTTTTTACCAACTGCCATATCATAAATGCCCCATTCCGGTTGGAAAAGAACAGTGTCATTATGAGTTACAGTACAATTTTTGAATTTAATCAATAAGATTTCGCCTTGTAAATTGCGTGTTCCAGTTACAATTTCACCTACAACTTTGATATTTCCTTCAAATTCTAAAGTCACTTGCTCGCCTTCGTAAATATCGTAAGCGCGCAAATCTCTTGGACTCATTTCTTCAATCGCCAAGTTGATGCCTTTTAGTTTTCCAATTGGCGAACCAAATCCTTCTGCGTGATATTCTGTTCCGTGACCTACCAATTCTTTTTCTCTGTAAGAAAGTGCTGTTTTTCCAGTAGTTTGAACATAAACTGGTTTTCCTTCGTCCTCAATAACATTGGTGAAAACACCGGAAATTTGCAAACCAGTACTCAATTCAATAGTTCCTAAAGCTTTAGAGTTTATTAGTTTTTGAATGCCTGATAATCCTCCAGTTCGTAATGCCATTTTATTCGCAAACTCCTCTAAAACTTGACTCAATTGAGCAAAATCAGATGTTACATAAAGTTGAGGTTGCGGTTTTGTAATATCAAAACTTTGGTCGGCTGCCGAAATATCGTATGGAATTTTCTTTACATTATCGGTCATGCACCAAGAGCTTTCTCCAATTGAGGAAAGTAATCCAGCACCATAGATTTTTGGATTGTCAACGGTTCCAATCAAACCGTATTCGACTGTCCACCAATGTAAATTTCGAATGCGAGACATTTCCGATAATTCGCCCATATTATTCTGCAAGAAATCTACTTGGTCTTCTGCTTTTTTAATTTCTTCTGCTGGCGTATCCTCAGCTTCTTTTAAAATCGAAAGTAAACGAATCGCTTCATATAATTCATAATCACGCGCTGATGAAATCGCTTTACAACCAATTTCACCAAATCGTCTTAAATATTCAGCATATTCTGGATTCGCAATAATAGGAGCGTGACCAGCACCTTCGTGAATAATATCTGGAGCTGGAGTGTATTCAATGTGTTCTAATTGGCGAATATCACAAGCAATAACTAACACATTATACGCTTGAAATTCCATAAAGGCATTAGGTGGAATAAATCCATCAACAGCAACTGCGGCCCAACCGATTTCTTTTAAAATTCGGTTCATGCCATACATGCTGGGAATGTTATCTACTTCAATTCCGGTTTTTTGTAAGCCTTCTAAGTAAGAACTATGTGCAACTTTTGAAAGATAATCTACATTTTTACGCATAACATATCGCCAAACGGCTTGGTTAATAGGCGTATAATCTTCATAAACTTGAGGTTTAATGAATTGTTTTAAATGTTTTGGTAATCTGTCAATCAGCGGATTGCTTTCAAAATGCGTTTCCATAATTTTACTTGTGATGTTTGACGTAAAATTACGACTTTTTCACAAAGCAGGAAAACTTTTTGCGAATTTGATAGCCAAAGTTTATTTTGATAACAATAACTAATTTGTCTCTCGGATTAGCTGTTCATTTTTAGCTTTTCTGTTTTTTAGAACATTAAGATAACGTAGTGCAATTTTATCACCATAATCGGTGTAAGATTTCGTAGTCCATTCAATGGCAGCTTCTAAATTGCCATTAATTTCGTTGATGATTCCCATATTGTAGCAGGCTCTCCCTGCAATTTTTGGGTCGCGATTTTTTGTTTCTAAAAGCCATAATTCGGCCGCACTGTCCCATTGTCCTGCTTGAGCTCTTCTTTTTGCGATTTCAAAATTTGGCGTTCCCTTTACATAGTAATCTCTATTTACTCTTATGCGATAAGGCATAATTTGAGAAGCATAATTAACACCAATATCTTTTGCTATGGAAAGTACTACGTCTTTTCGTGATTTAATTGTCTCAAACGCCTTCATTGGATTAATTCCTCTTCCGTTTAATTGAACGGAATTGTTTGTAGCATAAACATCAACAATAGCTTTGTCGTTATTGTCATATATTCTCCATCCAGATTTAATCAAAGTTGTAATGGTGGCTTCATGTTCGATAATAGGAACTTTCAATCCAAAAGCATTTTTTGCTTCACTTTTTATAGTTCTGTAACTTATTTTAGAATCAGTATCAAAAAAAGAAAGTTCGTAAATAGCATCTAAGTCATTGGCTTTACAAATTTCATTTACTTTTTGCCAAGATAATTCGCTAGTGAACTGGTCTATTCCGTATTTTTTTGATTCTAAAGTATCAATTAGAATTACATTTTGAATCTTATTGTTTTTCAGAAGTTCACTTTTTAAATTTTCTATAGCAGTATAACTTCCTAGTTTATCTAAATCTTTTCCTTCTGCTGTTAAAATTTTATCTACGGCATCAAAAACTTCGTAATTTTTATCAGGCAAACTTCTGTTGATAATACCAATTTTTGAAGTTTGTTTGTTTAGTAAAATTGGAGCAGGTTCAGTCACCGGAAGTGTTAATCCATTAGTTGGGCTACACGACGCTAATAGGATCACTAAGACAGAAGCGACTAAAATTTGGAGGCAATTTTTCATTATACTTTCAATTTGGGTTAAAAATAGAAATAAAATTGACATCCTGATGTTTTTAATCCACTTTTTCTACTGGAACTTCAGGTGTAATTTTAGGAATGCTATCCTTTTTTATGCTGTTTTTTTGAATTGGATTTGAAGGAGTTATGGTGTCGATAGGAGTGGTGTTATTAATTGGAGTTACACCATCCATATATTCTGTTTCTTCTAAATCTTCAGATTTTCTTCCTAACTTGATATCCGGATTTTCTTGTGTTCCCAAAACTTTAATTGGAATTCCAATAATGCCTAAAGGTGGTAATCCAACACGCATTTTTAAGTTTAATTTACCATCTAAACTCGTTTGTCCTTCAAAACGTAACCTAAAACCAGCAACTTTAAATTTGAAACGATCAACAGTTACAATATTGTTTTTAATGTTTGTTTTGATGTCAACTTTGGAAATATCAGGATCTTTGATGTCTGGATTTTCGGTTTTAGCTGAAACGACATTCAATAATTTAAAACCTTTCATTTTAACTTTCTTCACTGAAAGCGTTCCGCTTCCTTCTAAAGACGGCATTACAGGTTCCATTTGATTATTTAAAACACCTTTGATGGAATAATTTAAGCCTACAATACCTTCTGCACTTTCTGCAGCCGTAACGATTTCTCGGAACATTTTGATTTCGTTATATGCACGTTTAATATCAAATTCAGAAGCATTAATTTTATAATCGAAATACGCTTTTTGAGTACCTTCGTTTTTATAAAAAGCATCCATTTTGGCTATTGCTCCAATGATGCCTAAGCTGCTGTTGGAAAGTTTCAAAGTACCATCTTGAATGATTAAATTCCCTCTTAAATTTTCAATAGTAATATCGTCGTATTGCGTTTTTGTAGCATTAGTTTGGATGGAGATATTTAAATTCGTTGGAATTTGAACTACTCCTGAAACCTCTGTTTTTTCAGTTTCGTCATCGGTTTCATAAGTTATGGTTGGAATAAATTCATTAACATTCAAATAATTCGAAGTCAGATTGAAATTCCCTTTTAAAATTTGGTTTTCTGAAAGGACAAAATTGATGACGTTTTCTAAATTTCCATTCATAGTAATATCAGACGTTCCGTATTTTCCATTGAAATTAGAAAAGTTCATTTTGTCTTGATTGAACGTGAACAATCCGTTCTCGATTAAGAATGGTTTTGCCAAATAATCACTTGTGGTTCTGATGTTTTGTACTTCAAGAGTTCCACTGTTTTTTAAGTTGCTAATTCTTCCATTTGAAGCATCGCTTTGTTTTCCTGCTAAACTCAAATTCGCTTTAATGAAACCGTCAACATCTAATCCTTTTTGAGAGAATACTTTGTAAATTCGGGCAACGTTTAATGTTCCTTTTGCTTTAACATCGTAATTAATATCATCAAAATTTTTAAACGAAGCATTCAAATTAAATGGTTCTCCTTCAAAAGTAAAATTCGCTGGAGAAAGTACAAAAGAAGCATCTTTAAAATCGCCTGTTGGACTATTCAAATTGGCTTTTAAATTGATATCTTGTATTGGTTTTGGATAATAAGCGGTTTGAATAAATCCGTTAGTAAGGTCAAATTTTCCTTTAGTTACAGGGAATTTTCTATCCTTTTTGATGTAATCTCCTTTTGAAACGATATCCGCATCTAAATTTCCTGCTAATTTGAAATTCGGAATTTGAAGTGCATTGCTAATAAAACTCAAATCCAATTTTGATTTTACTTTTGAATCAATTTTGAGTTGTTCCCCAAAACCATCCGAAATCAAAATGGCGCTTAATTTATTTTTATTCACATCAAAATAAAGCGAATCTAAACGAATTTTTAACTGATTGATATCTAAATTCGGAAGTTTGGTGTCTAAATTCAAGAAAATATCTTCAACGGGATAAGGCGCTTTTTCATGTTTTACATAACCATCTCGCACTTTAATGTTGAAATTTACTTCTGGACTCAAATTTTGTGAAGCAATGTATTTTCCTTTTAAAGTTAAGAATGCAGAAGTTTTTCCTTTCATTTTGGTTTCGTTCATCCAGGAAACATATTCGGCAGGAAGAGCAGTGAATAAATCATCTAAATCGCTGTTTTCTGTTTTCAATTTGAAATCCATTTGATAACCATTTTTCAAGAAATCAAAGAAACCAGTAAATTCAACCGGTAATTTGTTGATAACCAAATCGTTTTTCTCAAAAATAAAAGAAAGCGAGTTGGTGTTTATTTTTGTGATTAAATCTGCTTTTACTTTCTTGTTTTTTAAGTATTCACTTTTATCGTAAGTGAAACTCAAACTGTCAATTTTTGCCGAAGTTTTTAAGCTAAAATTAGATTCCAATAAATCGCCTTTTCCTTTGTAGTTAAAACCTTTTGCTTCGATAAGAATTTTAGTCGATTTGTCATTATAAACCAACTGACTATTATTGATTTGAATGTTTTCTAATTTTAATGAAGCGCTTTCCGACGAAGCTGTTGTGTCTTTGGAATCTGATTTATAAATATTGTAATTAGCTTCTCCCTTTTGGTTAACCAAAATGTTGATTTTTGCTTCTTCTAGATAGATTTCTTCAATTTCGGTTTGATTTCCAAAAATTACCGACCAAACATCGATTCCAAAACTTATTTCCTTTGCAGAAACTAGCGATTTACTTTTATACGGTTTTGAACCATTAAGATTTAATTCATGTAAGGTCAAAGTTAAAGAAGGGAAATGTTTGAAAAACGACAATTCTGAGTCATTGAAATTCAATTCTCCTTCTAAGTTTTTGTTGGCTAATACTTTTACTTTTTCTGTAATGGTATCAGCAAAAATAATGGGTAAGAATACAATGATTAGTAATGAAATAATAAAAGTGATTCCCGTTACTTTTAAAATTTTAACAAGTAATGTTTTTTTTGAGTTTTCCATTTTTTATAGTTGTAGAGAGATAGAGCAAAATTACTACAAAAATTGTCAAGACGATTTATAAAGAACAAAAAAAGAGTTAGCTTTTGCTAACTCTTTTAGAATTATCGTTTCATCGTAAAATGCGCTTTAAAGGTTTTAGACACACCATTTTCCATGTAATCTAACGTGAACCAATAATCCGTTGATGGTAACTGCTCTTGGTTGTATGTTCCATCCCAACCATCGCTACCTTCTGTTGCGCTTAGTTGTTTTAACAATTTACCATAGCGGTCAAAGATGTATAACTTAGCTCCTGGTTGGTTTAATCCACTAATGTTCCACGTATCATTGATACCATCTCCATTTGGTGTGAAGTAGTTTGGATAATCAATAATGGTTACCTCTT